>Ga0099364_10008838_pt1 | contig 14099 bp, 17 predicted proteins | sample TergutTh196P3_FD_73070 | JGI IMG/M metagenome (GOLD analysis project Ga0099364, IMG submission 73070) | Microcerotermes parvus P3 segment gut microbial communities from Pointe-Noire, Republic of the Congo - Th196 P3 | ecosystem: Host-associated > Arthropoda: Insects > Digestive system > Gut ...
ATCACCTGATATATATGACGCAGTTCCCGTCGCTGCCCAAAAAGGCGCGCAAGCTGTCAAGGGCGTGGGGCACGCCCGCCGCCCAAGCCGCTTTCGGCGCGGCGGCGAAGTGTTACCTGCGCGGCAAGCGGCTTGCCGAGCTGCGCAGATACCGCCAAAAGGGTCTGGCCGTGGTCAGCGGCGCGGTTAAGCGTTTGTTTTCGTGAGAGGGGATTGGAAGCTTGGATTTAGAAAGGCGGGCGATGGAGCTTCACGAGCGGCTGCGCGGCAAGCTTGAAGTGACCGCGCGCTGCGGCGTCGCGACAAAGGAGGATCTGACGCTGGCCTACACGCCGGGCGTCGCCGAACCTTGCCTCGCCATACGCGGCGATACGGACTTGTCATACACGCTGACGCGGCGCTGGAATTTGGTGGCGGTGGTTACTGACGGCACGGCCGTCCTCGGTCTGGGCGACATCGGGCCGGAGGCCGGTATGCCCGTTATGGAGGGCAAATGCGTGCTGTTCAAGGCATTCGGCGGCGTGGACGCGTTCCCGCTGTGCATAAGGTCGAAGGATATTGACGATATCGTGAACACAGTTGCGCTGATAGCCGGCTCGTTCGGCGGCATAAACCTTGAGGACATCTCGGCGCCGCGCTGCTTTGAAATCGAGCGGCGCTTGAAGGAGCGCTGTGATATACCTGTTTTCCATGACGACCAGCACGGCACCGCCGTGGTGACGCTCGCGGCCATGATAAACGCCCTTAAACTCACGGGGCGCGAAATGGAGAGCGCCGCGGCCGTGATTTTGGGCGCTGGCGCGGCGGGTATAGCCGTGGCGCGCCTGCTGATAAGCGCCGGCATGAAATCTGTGACGCTGTGCGACCGGCAGGGCGCGATATACAAGGGGCGCGGCGGCCTTGACGGCGAGAAGGCGAAGATCGCGGAGATCACCAACGCGGGCATGATAAAAGGCTCCGCCGCCGCCGCGATGCGCGGCGCGGACGTTTTCATAGGCTTGTCCGGCCCCGGATGCGTGACGGCGGAAATGGTCGCGGGCATGGCGCCCAAGCCGGTCGTGCTGGCCATGAGCAACCCCGTCCCTGAAATACACCCGGCCCTCGCGCTTGAGGCCGGCGCGGAGGTGGTCGGCACGGGGCGCTCCGATTATCCCAACCAGATAAATAACGTTCTGGCCTTCCCCGGCATATTCCGGGGAGCGCTCGACGTGCGCGCGCGCGATATAAACGACGAAATGAAGCTGGCGGCCGCGCGCGCCATAGCGGGCCTTGTCTCCGGCGCGGAGCTTGAGCCGCGGTATATCATCCCCGCGCCCTTCGACGCGCGCATAGGCGGCGCGGTATCGGACGCCGTGGCGCGCGCCGCGCGCGACAGCGGCGTCGCGCGGCTGTAGTCAGGAACAGTCAAAAGGCCCGTCGAAAAGACGGGCCTTGTTTTGGCTGAAATATAGGATTATTAGAAATCTTTGGCGATACGCATCGTGCCGAGCATCTTGGCCGCTATGTCGCGGCTGCTGGGCGCGTAGGTTCCGCTCTGTATCCGCCCGCGAAGCTCGGCGACCTTATCCTCGCGCACGTCGGGCGTGGCCGCGAGCTGTCTCATGGCGGCGGAAAATATTTTGCCGTTTGGCGAAACATTAACCTCGTCCATCGCCTGAGCCGCCGTTGAAACGGCGCGCTGGGCGCGCTGAGCGCTCTGATACTTCTTGACCGGATCGACGGCGTGTATCGGATTGAATCTAACGTCCATTTCGATTTCCTCCCATCCTATAGGGCTTAGAACGCCTGCGCGGCGCTTCTAAATGTGTTATCGTTAATCGTCGCCAAAGCTTGAGTGTTTTTTTTGCCGTTGGGAAAAATTATCAAAGCGCCGCGCGGCGTTTTTATTTGCGGCGCAGGCCCTGGGTATGGATCCCGTGCTTTTCCTGGCTGAGCTTATCGATGCTGCGCTGCAGGTCGCGCGCGGTGCCGTCGATCTGCGATTTAAGCTTGTTGCTGCAGTCGAAGCAGTATGTGCCGCCGTTTATCTTCTTGCCGCAGTTGCGGCACTGAAAATGAAGGTCGCCGCCGGCCGAGCCGGACATTAAAAGGCGGCCCTCGCGTATCCAGCGCATAACGGTGTCCTGATCGACGTCGTTTTCCTCGCATATGTCGGCCATAGCGGCGCTGGGATTGTCAAGGATATAGTTGCGCACCTCGACGAATTTCTCGTCGAGAGCCCTCATGCAGTCCGGGCACTGGTATGAGCCGCGGTACTGGAACATTTTGCCGCAGGTGCGGCAGGACTTGATATCCATAACGCAATCACCTCACCGTAACATTATAACATGCCTCTCGGCAAAAGAAAAGAGGAAATTTATTGACGTATGGAGTTTGCGAGACCCGCCATCTGATCCGCGGTGTTCACGCAGCGCGAGGCGAGCTGGAAGGCGCGCTGGGCGCGTATCAGGCGCGAAATCTCCTGCGCGTAATCGACGTTTGAGCCCTCAAGCGCGCGGTTGACCACGCGGGGCGCGAGCGCCGGCTCGGCCGGCCCGGAATTTTCGCTCTCGCGGAAGAAATTGCCGCCCGCAGCCTCGAGGCCGGCGGGGTTGATAAAGGTGAACACGCCCAGCCTGACGCCCGTCCACTCGTATTCACCGTCGTCTCCGAGCGTGAACAGCGAGCCGTCGGGAGCCGTGCTGAGAAGGTCTAAGTCGCCTGCTATGGTTATGCGGTCGCCGTTTTCGTCCAGCACATAATGGCCGTCGGACGTGACCAAAAAGGCCAGGTCGTCCTCCTCGGAAAGCCCGAACGCGCCGCTGCGCGTATACAAAGGCTCGCCGTCGAGATCCTCCGCCCAAAAGAAGCCGTCGCCCTCAATCATGAAGTCAAGCGACCGGTCGGTGGCTATGACCGCGCCCTGATGGAAGATGCGGTTGGACTGCATCGGAACCACGCCCGCGCCGTGCTGGAGGTTCATGTGCCGCCCGTTGTCAACCGGGTTTACCATGCGGCCGTAAAGCGCGTCCTTGAAGTCGGCGCGCGACTGCTTGAAGCCAAAGGTGTCGATGTTGGCCACGTTGTTGGCTATGACGTCGATGCTGAGCTGCTGCGAGCGCAGCCCGTTGGCCCCGGTGAAAAACGATTGAACCATGATACCATCCTCTTCGATGCGTTTAGCCGCCTATGCGGTTAATGTATTTGACCGCCGCCTATGCGGTTAAAATACTTCGGGACGCCGTGAGTTTCGCGTTAAGCGCGAAACTCAGCGTATTTGACCGCCGCTCAGGCGGTCAATATACTTCGGGACGCCGTGAGTTTCGCGCTTCGCGTGAAACTCAATGTATTTGACCGCTTCTCAAGCGGTCAATATACTAAATTCTGGCGATATCGTTGACGGCGCGTCCGAGCGATTCGTCTATCATGCGCAGTATGCGCTGATTTATCTCATAAGCGCGGTAGGTCTGCATCATGTTAACCATTTCGCGCGCGGTATCCACGTTTGAGTTTTCGAGATAGCCCTGCTTTACGATGCTGACGCCCTCGTCGATGTCCTGCGCCTCATAGTTTTCCGGGTCGAAATTGAAGAACATGTTGTCGCCGGCCTTGCGCAGCGACGAGTTGTCGATAAGCTCCTCGCCCTCTTCGTCCTCGCGTATGAAGCGCACGACGCGCAGCCGGTCAATCATATCGCCGTAAGCGTCGTAGACATAGCCGTCCTCGCCGACTATGAAGCCCATGCCGCCCACCTCTATCGGGCCGCCCTCGCCCAGAACATAGCGGCCGTCGCCGGTGACTAACATACCCTCGGCGTCAACGTTGAACGCGCCGTTGCGGGTGTAGCGCTCGACAGGCTCGTCGTCATACTCGCCGGTGTAGTCGATGACAAAAAAGCCGTCGCCCGTCAGCGCGAAGTCGGTGGATACTCCGGTATTCTCAAGAGGCCCCTGCTGCCAGCCCGTGTAGACCTGATCGACGTGTATGCCCGTGTTGTGCGGGCCTACGCTGTCGTACCTGTAAAACGACGGGTCGTTCAAACGGTCGATCATCAGGTCGCGAAAGGAGCGCGTGGCTAACGTGTCGGCCTTGAAGCCGCGCGTCTCCACGTTGGTCAGGTTGTTGGTTATGACGTCCATCTTGCGCGTATAGGTAAGCATCGCGGTGCCCGCGGTGTACATTGAGCGCAACATTCGCATGACCTCCGGCGTTTATGGTTGTTATGACAAGTATCGAAAGAAACACGCGAAAGCTTTAGCGCCCCGCCGCTTTTCGCAGCGCGCTGATTTCGCTCAGTGACGGCGGGTTCAGGTGCAGAGGGAACCTTGTACACGCCACGGCGGCGCAGGCCGAGGCGAAGCTTACGGTCTCGTCGTCGTCATAGCCGTTCAAAAGCGCGTAAACGCAGCCGGCCTTGAAGGTGTCGCCCGCGCCGAGGGTGCTTACCGTATCAACCTTATAGGCGCTGAATTCCTTGGCTTGGCCGTTCCTGCCGTACACGGCGGCGTCGCCGCCGCCCGTGAGGATCACGAGCGCTTCGGTGCTTTCGGCGTATTTTTGAAGCAGCAGGGCCTTCCGGCCGTGATATTCGGGGATGTGATCCCGGATATATTCGCCCGAGACCGCGATTATGGAGGCAAGGCGGCAAATCTCACTGCCGGGCTTCTCGTCTATGGTAACAAACGGGACGCCGTGCTCGCGGCACAGGCGCGCGGCAAGCAGGGACTGCTTGTCGAAAAACGGGTCGATGCCCGCGGCCTTAGCCGCCTTGATGTCGCCGCCGGACGGCGTGTTCCAGCGCGCGCGGCCGTTTTGGTAATAATCATTGAAGTAGGCGCCGAACTGCCCGAAGATGGTGCGCGTGTCCTTGTCGATGATTATATAATCCTCCAACCCCTCATACTCCGGGTCGTAAAGCAGCGGCGACGCGTCAACTCCTATACCGCCGTAAAAACCGCTGATGATATCGGCGGTGTTATAGCCCTGATGGTTGCCGTCCATTTTCACCTTGCAGCCGAGCGCGGCCAGCACGGTCGCGGCCATCCCGGTCTCGCCGCCGGGATAGGAAAATTTTTGCTTGATCTCGTTGTATGAGTCCGGCTCCGGGTAATTGCCGCCGAGCAAAAACGCGTGCGTGCGCACAACCATCCCGTACAGGTAAACGTCGTGAGCCGCCGCGCCGCCGCCGCAGATATCAGTGTTTTTCCGCCCGTCCATAAGCAAACAACCTCCATAAAACGCCGGCCTGCCCCGCGCGCCGGCGTCTCTGATTATATACCGCCGCCCTTAAATGTCAACAAAAAATCCGGGCTTGGGGATAAAGCAATAATTTGACATATCGGCTCCGAAACTGTACAATATAAGCTGTGCTGATTATGAGCGGCATATAGAACAAAGGATGTGGATCGGGTTGCAAAACACGCTGGGGCTGTATATACACGTTCCGTTTTGCCTGCAGAAGTGCGGCTACTGCGACTTCTACTCAATGCCTGGCGACGGCGGGCGCATGGACGCGTACCTTAAAGCCGTTACGGCCCACCTGCGCGAGGCCGGCGAGTTTTGCGGCAAATACACCGTTGACTCGGTATATATCGGCGGCGGTACGCCCACGCTGCTGGGCGCGCGCCGTGTCGCCGCCATACTTAAATCCTGCCGCCGCTATTTCCGTTTCGGCGGCAACGTCGAGGTCACGGTTGAGGCCAATCCGGGCACGGTAGACCAAAAGCTGCTGAAAAAGCTGTTAAAGGCCGGAGTGAACAGGCTGTCTCTCGGCGTCCAGAGCCTCGACGACGACATGCTGCTCGCGCTGAACAGGGCGCACACGGCCGAACAGGCCATGCTCGCTTATGACGACGCGCGCAAGGCCGGCTTTCGCAATATATCGGTCGATTTGCTCTACGGGCTGCCGGAGACGGCCTCGGGCAAGCAAACGCTTCAGCATTGGGAGCGCACGCTGCGAGAGGTCTTGAGCTGGCATCCTGAGCATATCTCGTGCTACGCGCTTAAACTGGAGGAGGGCACGCCCATATACAAAAAGCGCGGCGTGATAGACTTCCCGGACGACAGCGCCCAGGCCGACCAATATCTAATGGCCGACGAAATGCTTACCGCGGCCGGCTTCAGGCATTACGAGATATCAAATTTCGCAAAGCCGTCGCGCGAGTCGCGGCACAATCTGAAATATTGGACGCTGGATCCCTATATGGGCTTCGGGCCGTCGGCGCACTCCGACTTCGACGGGCGGCGCTTCTCGATAGTGGCCGACTTAGACGCCTATATAGACGGCATAAGCTCGCGCGGCGAGATAATGGCCGACAACGAGCATGTGCCCATACTTGAGCGCGCCGGCGAGTATCTGATGCTGAACCTGAGAACCGATTACGGCGTCAGCTCAAACGAATACACCCGGCTGTTCCGCGCGTCGTTCGACACCATCGAGGCGGAGCTTATCCGCTTTGAGCAGCATGGGCTTGCCGACCGTATAGGCGACCGCTGGAGGCTCACCCCGAAAGGCTTTTTGGTATCCAACGCCCTGCTCGGCCGCATACTGCGCGCCCCTGTGGAGAGGCGCCCGAAGCACATAGACTGAGCTTAGGGCGCGACGCCCGGAAAGGATGGGGTGTTCCATGAAATATATTCTGGCTTTGGATCAGGGCACCACGTCGTCGCGCGCCATATTATACGACGAGACCGGGCGTAAGCGCGGGCAGGCCGCCCGCCCCGTCACGCAGATATACCCGCGTCCGGGCTGGGTAGAGCATGACGCGGAGGAGATATTTGAAACGCAGCTTGCCGCTCTGCGTCTCGCGGTGGAGCAAAGCGGCGCGGCGCCGTGTGAAATTGCCGCCGCGGGCGTCGCCAACCAGCGCGAGACCGTCGTGCTGTGGGACAGGCATACCGGCAGGCCCGCCGGCAACGCCGTCGTGTGGCAGTGCCGGCGCACGGCCGATATGTGCCGCGAGTTAGAGGCCGGCGGCCACGCGCGGCTCATACGCCAAAAGACCGGCCTTATCATCGACGCCTATTTCTCCGCCACAAAGCTGCGCTGGCTGCTCGACGGCATACCCGGCGCGCGCGCGGCGGCGGCGCGCGGCGACCTGCTGGCCGGCACGGTCGATACATGGCTGATATGGAAGCTGACGGGCGGCCGCGTCCACGTCACCGACGTCACAAACGCGTCGCGCACCATGCTGTTCAATATCCGCACGCTCTCCTGGGACGACGAGCTGCTGGAGCTGTTCGATATACCCAAAGCCATATTGCCCGAAGTCCGCTCCTGCTCGGAGGTATACGGGCTTACAGACCCGCTTGTCTGCGGGCTTGAGATACCGCTCGCGGCGGCGGCGGGCGACCAGCACGCCGCGCTGTTCGGGCAGGGCTGCCATACCCCGGGAGATACCAAGAACACCTATGGCACAGGCTGTTTTTTGCTCCAAAACACAGGCGGCGCGCCCGTGGAGTCGGGCAACGGCCTGCTGACCACGGTCGCGTGGTCGCTGAACGGCGCCGCGGTGTACGCGCTGGAGGGCAGCGTGTTCATGGGCGGCGCGCTGATACAGTGGCTGAGGGACGAGCTGGGGCTGATCGGCGGCGCGCCGGAATGTGACCGTTTAGCCGCCGAGGTTGCGGACTCAAACGGCGCCTATATAGTGCCCGCGTTTGTGGGGTTAGGCGCTCCGCATTGGGATATGGGCGCGCGCGGCGTGATTGCCGGCCTGACGCGCGGCATCAATAAACGCCATATATGCCGCGCGGCCCTCGACGCCATAGCGTTTCAGGTAAACGACGTTTTAGACGCCATGACGCGCGACAGCGGCATACCCATACCCGTGCTGCGCGTGGACGGAGGCGCGTCGGCAAGCGAGCCGCTGCTGCGCTTCCAGGCCGACCTGTGCGGCGTGCCCGTCGAAAGGCCGGCCGACGCCGAGACCACGGCTATGGGCGCCGCGATGCTGGCCGGGCTCGCGGTCGGGGTATGGCCCGATATCGGGTCGCTCAAGGGCTTGAACCCGCCGGGCGCGCGGTTCGCGCCTGAATGGAGCGCCGGTGACGCTCCCGTTCCCGAGCGCGTGAAAACACGGCTGAGAGAATGGCGCAAAGCGGTCGAACGGTCTAAAAACTGGCTCGGATAGAGAAGATTATTTTCAAAGGAGCGTTTATATGGCCCCACACATAGCGCCGTCCATACTCGCCGCCGATTTCTATGATTTGAGAAAACAGCTTGAGGCGGTCGTTTCCGCGGGTGTGGACGTATTTCACATTGATATAATGGACGGGCAGTTTGTGGACAACATATCGGTCGGTCTGCCGGTCGTGGCCTCGCTGAGGGGCCGGGGCGCGGCGCTCGACGTGCATCTGATGATAAAAGACCCCGGAAGATACGCGCGCCGGTTCATCGAGGCGGGCGCCGGCTGGCTGACCGTGCATGTCGAGGCCGTGCCGCCGCCGGAGCTGCCGGGGCTGATAGAAAACATCAGGAGCTGGGGCGGCGTGCCGGGCTTAGCTCTCAGACCCGACACCGAGGTGGAGGCGGCGGAGCCGTATCTGCCGCTGTGCGGCCAATTGCTGATAATGACAGTGCCGCCGGGCTTCGGGGGGCAGGGTTACAGCCCTGACGGCAACCGGCGCATAGCGCGCGCGCGGGCGCTGATAAACCGCGTCAACCCGTCGTGCCTGCTGGCGGCCGACGGCGGCTTGGACTGCCGCACCGTCGGGCAGGCCGTGGAAGCGGGCTTGGAGCGCGTCGTCGCGGGCAGCGCCGTTTTCGGCTCTGACGGCAAGGGCTGTCCGGGCGGCCCGGGCGAGGCTGTCAGGCGGCTTATGGAATCGATAAACGCCGCGGAGCGCCGCGCGGGCGGATAAGTAATCAAAAAAGGCATCCCGCTTTTTTGCGCGGGATGCCTTTTTTGCCATGCTCACGTTTCCATCTGTTTGCCCAAAAAGCCCGCGACGGTCTGCGCGAGCTTGATTTCGGTGTCTCCCAGCGTGTGGGGCTCGTCGGCGGCGACGAACAAAACGCAGCCCGACACGTCGCCTTCGGCGATTATGGGCGCGGCCAACTCAATGAAATATTTATCGGCGCCGTCCGACACGTTCAGCTTCCGGTCGCCCTGCTTATACACATAGAGCTGGCGGCTCTCCATGATGCGCTCCAGCTCCTCGCCTACGCGCCTGTCCGCCAGCTCACGGCGCGGGGTGCCCGCCGAGGCTATGACTAAATCCCTGTCCGTGACCGCGACCGGATAGCCGCTTGTCTTATGCAGCGTTTCACAAATTTGGGCGGCGAAGGATGACAGCTCCCCCATAGGGGAATACTTCTTGAAAATCACTTCGCCGTCTTTATCCGTATATATCTCCAACGGGTCGCCTTCCCGTATACGCATAGTGCGTCGTATCTCCTTTGGTATAACAACGCGGCCGAGATCGTCTATACGTCTTACAATGCCTGTCGCTTTCAATATAGAACCCTCCCATATCCAAGTACGAGGCGTGCTTATGTCGGCCGTGACGGCGGCCGTTTCGCCGCGGCGAAACCGCGCCTCGTCGCCCTCTTAGTATTCGTCGCTTTTACCAGAATATGCGCCATATTTCCTTGGCGAATGTTGGGTGAAAATATCGCAGATAAAAATATCCGTATTATTCCCCGGCGGCGCGTCAATAATCATTTCAGGCAATATTGAAAGGATTGGATTTTCAGATGAAAAACATACGGGTTTGGGAAATCGCGCTGGCCGCGGGCGTCGTGTGCGCCGTAATATGCGGCGCGTGGGCGAGTTCCGCCCAGTCGTCGCTTTCCGATAAGTTAGTCAGGCTGCATGTGGTGGCCAACTCCGACGCGGAGCACGACCAGGAGCTTAAACGGCGCGTCCGCGACGGCGTGTTAGAGGCCGCCCGCCCGCTGATAGCCGAGGCCGGCGGCGCGGACGCCGCCGCGCTCGCGCTCGAAAACGGGCTTCCGTACTTACAGCGCGCCGCGCGGGAGGAAATAGAGCGCTTGGGCTACGCGTATCCGGTAACGGCCGAGCTTGCTTACGAGGATTTCCCGACGCGCGAATATGACGGGTTCTCCATACCCGCGGGACGGTATAGGGCGCTGCGCGTGACCATAGGGCAGGGCGCGGGCCGCAACTGGTGGTGCGTCGTGTTTCCGCCGCTCTGCGACGCGGCGGCGGCGCCGCCCGCCGCAAGGGCGCGCGCCATAGCGGACGCGGCCGTAAAAGCCGGCCTGTCCGACGCCGACGCCCTGCTGATAGCCGAACAGGACGGGATAAAGCTCAAATTCCGCTGTGTCGAGCTTTGGCAGGAACTCAGGCGGCTGTTCAGGTAGTCATTGTGTTCGCGGGGATGGCTTATTTACTCAAATACACAAAGACACAGGCGCAAGCTATTATGCTTATATACAATACATCGGCAAGGAGCATCAGCTGCAGGATTTCCTTTTTGCCTCTTTCGGTATCATCCATTATATAGCTTATCAGCAGGCCAATACCAACCCCGCAGAACAAAACGGCGAGCACCGTCATGGCCGTCTGGTTTCTCTCGATGAGCGCATCAAGTAATTTGAGCATGATTGTGTAAATCTCCTCTTAATAATTTTTACCTTCATAAATGAGTGCTTTCTCAGGAAAATAGCATAACATATATTAAACAATAGTGCAACAGTTATTAAACTGTTGGGGTATATGAGATAAGCATGTGTATATTAAACTGTTATTGAACTAATCAATAACAGTTTAATGCAGAAAGAGGTATCCGTTATGCCTACAAACAAAACCCCATTCACATTTCATTTAGACGATGTGACATTACTTAAAATCAAGCATATCGCGAAAAATGAAACAAGAAGCACAAGTAACCTGATCGAGCATCTTTGCAGAATTCATGTGATTGAGTACGAGGAAAAGAATGGTGAAATATCTGTAGTAAATGAGGAATAAATCATAACTTGCTCCACAAGCAAATTATAGCATATAACTTGCTCTAAAATCAAGTTATATGCTGTGGAGGCGAGATTATGTCCAAGAATCTCATTGGCAAGCGAGTAAGAGAAGCCCGTTTAAGGGAAAAACCTAAAATAACGCAAAGCGATTTGATTGCACGTTTAGAGGTGCGCGAAATTTACCTTGACAAAACCGCTGTCTCGAAAATTGAAGCGGGAACGCGCCCGGTGTCTGATAAAGAATTGGTCGCTATAGCGGCCGCGCTCCGTGTCACGCCGCAGTGGTTATTGATGATTGATAATTAGCCGCCCCGCCCCGGCGAAATTCGGCACGCCCTGTAGGGGCGCGCAGTGTGCGTCCGCGTTTTATTTTGCCGCAATGTGGCGCGGGACGGGGCGGGGAACGGCACGGGGCGGGGAACGGCGGACGCACACTGTGCGTCCCTACGGCGTTGTGAATAATCAACGGGCCGTAGGGGCGACCATCCCGGTCGGCCGTAAACGCTGCGCCGCTCCTCGTAAAATAATACTTGTGAGGACAGGCCGAAGTGTGTTATAATGGCTAAGAGCGGCTATTTATCCGGCCGAACCGAGAGTAAGGGAGCCTTGGCCTTTGGACACGCCGAAAGAGCGGGTTGCCAAAAATCTAATACTTCTAACGGTGTCCGGCAAGGGCGGCACCGGCAAAACCGCCGCCGGGGCCGGCATCGCGTCGTGCATGGCGGCGCTGGGGCATGAAACCGTTCTGATGGACGCCGATATCGGGCTGCGCAACGCCGATATCGTGCTGGGAGTCACCGATAAGGCCGTGATTGATTTCGGCGACGTGACCGACGGCAGCGCGGCGCTCGACGACGCGCTGATAGCGCATCCCGACGTCGGCGGCCTGTATGTTTTACCGGCGCCCGCGAGGGAGAAAAGCATAGAGCGCGGCGCGCTTGCCGATATGCTGTCGCGGCTTAAACAGCGCTTCCGGTTCGTCTGGATAGACGGGCCGGCGGGCAACGGCGAATGGGTGCGGACTCTGGCGGGTTTAGCCGACATGGTTTTATTCGTGGCCACGCCCGACGTCGCCAGCATACGCGACGCCGCCCGTATGGCCGACATGCTCGACGTGACGGGCGGCAGGCTTATAGTCAACCGCGTGCGCCCGCATATGATAAAACGCAGCGGAGCCATGTTCATAGACGACATTATGGACGAAACCGGGCTCCCGCTGCTCGGCCTGATACCCGAGGACGAGCGCGTCATGGTGGCGGGCAACAAGGGGCGCGCGCTGATACTATACGGTCAGGACGGCGCGGTCACGGCCTATCGCGATATCGCGCTCAGGCTGCTCGGCCGGAGCGTGCCGCTCTGCGGGATGAAGGTCACGGTAAAGGCGAAAAAGGACTTCATGCGCCGCATAAACGGGAACTCCGGCGCGTGATACGCCCTGGTTAAGGAGTGTTAAAGAATGAATATAGCCTTGATCGCGCACGACAAGAAAAAAGAGCTTCTTATAGAGTTCTGCATAGCGTATTGCGGGATACTCTCAAAGCATGAGCTGTGCGCGACAGGCACGACGGGCCGCCTTGTCTCGGAGGCGACGGGGCTGAATATCAAGCGCTTCCTCCCGGGCCAGCATGGCGGCGACCAGCAGATCGGGGCGCGCATCGCCTATAACGAAATAGACCTCGTGCTTTTGTTCCGCGACCCGCTGGCCTCAGGAAACGCCGTTCCCGATATGCCGCTGCTGCGCCTTTGCGATATGCACAGCATACCCATCGCCACAAACGTCGCCACCGCCGAGGTGCTTATCCACGGTCTTGAGCGGGGCGACCTCGAATGGCGCAACATAGTTAATCCGAAAACAGCCGGGCGGGAGAACTAAAGCCGGATTCCTCGAGGTGGATAGAATTGAATGTGTCAATTGGCGACGGAAAAGGCGCGCAGGAAAAGAAAATATCCGAGTCCGGCCTAAAGCTTGGAACGCGCCTTACTCTGGCCGTTCCCGGCAAACCGCCCAACAACGCGGAGGTGTCGCTCTACTCAACGTTTGAGCTTGCTATTGACAGCGACAATTTTTTGATTTCCGCCCCCATGCTCGGCGCGATGATTTACCCGCTTTCCAGAGGCGACGCGGTGGTGGTGCGGTATCTGACCCCGAGCGCCTTTTTTGAGGCGGACGCGGTGGTTACTGACCGCCTGCGCAAGGGCGAGCTTCAATATGTAAAGCTGAACTCGCCGTCCCCCGTGCGCCGCAACCAGCGGCGCAACGACTACCGCGTGGATCTTATATTGGAAACCTTCGTTATGGAGCCGCTTGAAAACAACCCGATGAAGATCATAAAGGGCGCCGAGCGGCACAAGGCGGTAATCCGCAACCTGTCGGGCGGCGGCGCGGCGCTTTACAGCTCGTTTGGAACCGAGCAGGGCAAGTTCCTCCATGTGGTTATGCCCCCCGACGTCATGGGCTCCGAGACAATACTCGTCTCGCAGGTGCATTGGGTGCGAAAGCCCGAAACCGACTCGCCATACGCGCACCATATCGGCGTGAGGTTTATTTTTGAGAGCGCGGGCCATAAGGAGTCTCTTATAAGGTATACATTTGAGCAGCAGCGCAAGCAGCTTAAACGGCGCTGAGCGGAGCGCACGGAAAGGATGGGTCATCTGAATGATAAGGGTGTCGCTGAACGGAGCGAAAGGATTTATCGGCGAACGCGAGCTTTCGGCCATAAAGCCGGAGCTTGAGTCCGCGCACAAAACGCTTGAGTCCGGCGCCGGGCCGGGCGGCGAATTTACAGGCTGGCACAGGCTGCCCGAACGCTATGACGCGGACGAGTTCTCGCGCGTGCAGGAGGCGGCGGCCAAGATACGAGGCGACTCGGACGCGCTGATAGTAATCGGCATAGGCGGCTCATATCTGGGCGCGCGCGCCGCTCTGGAATTTACGCGCTCAGGCTTTTTCAATCAAAAGAAAAAGGACGCGCCCGACGTGTATTTCGCGGGCAACAACATAAGCGCGTCTTATATACGCGACGTGCTTGAGCTGATAGAGGACAAGAATTTCTCGCTCAACGTGATTTCAAAGTCAGGCACCACCACCGAACCGGCCATAGCGTTTCGTATATTCCGCAAGGCGCTGGAGCAGCGTTACGGCCCGGAGGAGGCCGCGCGCCGCGTATACGCCACGACCGAC
>Ga0099364_10008839_pt1 | contig 14098 bp, 9 predicted proteins | sample TergutTh196P3_FD_73070 | JGI IMG/M metagenome (GOLD analysis project Ga0099364, IMG submission 73070) | Microcerotermes parvus P3 segment gut microbial communities from Pointe-Noire, Republic of the Congo - Th196 P3 | ecosystem: Host-associated > Arthropoda: Insects > Digestive system > Gut ...
CGCGGATTGTATGCGTACAGCTTTCCTTGCGGGCTATCTGTGCGCCCGAAGATATAATCGAGCGACACGTCAAAATAATCGGCGTACCAAAGCAATAATTTTAGCGGTGGGGATGCTTTCCCCTGCTCATATCTGGCTAGGTTGGATTGATTTATTCCGTTAAAACTGCCAATCTTCACTTGGGACAATCCCGCGCCCTCGCGGAGCGATTTCAGACGTTCGCCTACTTCTTTCATAGTGTTCAATCTCCTGTCCGTGATATATTCATAATAGACTATATAGGCATAATTGTCAACCCACAAATATCATAATCACAATACCATAATATGAAGTTTTGAGACGGTGGAATGTGCATAGCATCGTTGTTAATGCCACGCACATTCCATATGTAGCGGTTATTCTACCGCGTTTTGCTTTCTTGCCATTCTGCAAATTTTTTTTGAATCTGTTCGTCGGCAAAGAATTTCTTTATCTCCGGCATTAGCCTAAGCGCAAGAGCGTCTATCTGTTCCTGAGACGGGGTGAATGCAGTGGGAATGATATCGGTCGCCTGTGGCGGGGTGATATTTGCAGATTTCTTCATAGGTGGGGAGTCCTCCTGTAGCGCTTGCTGTATTAAATTTTCAAGGTGCAATTTGCTGTGTGTAATGGTGTTTCCCTTATAAGGCCACCCCCTTTCCCCTTCGAGCATTTTTATCGTAGAATCTCTCGCCGTGGACCGTGATCAGGTTTGACCTGATCCTGTCCATCTCAACGATCTCGGTGTTGATTCCCGCTATCTCTTTGGCAGTGTCGGATTTCCGCGCGTTGATTTGCTTTATGGTTTCAGTAAGGCTCTTGTTTGCGGCCGCGATGCCCTGACACGCCGCATCGCATTCTGCCTGTGCTGCGGCGCGGCGGGAGACAAGTTCCGCGTAGCGGTGTTCAAACTCTGCGAGGTTGAGGCCGTGATGCTCCACAAGATATCTGTGCGTATCCGCCATAGCGTTTAGATTGTGCAGGGTTGCCCAATGGCGGTAGCCGGGACTGGATTGAATCCTCGGGTCGCTGCGGTCGATGACTTTATCGGTGGATGGTTTGATCCATCTTGGAATCATCACCATATCCTTTGGCTCTTCAATACGTTCCCGGATTCGTTCCTCAGTATAGTTATAGCCAACTGTCTTCGCCCGCGTGAACCTCTCCTGACCGGCAGCGCGGAATGAAATGTATTTACCATGCTTGACTTCGTATCCGGCATCCTGCATGAAGGCAAGAAATGCGTCGAATGTGCTGCTTGAGCGTACAGCCGCGTCTATTGTCCTTCTGAGCAAGGTCTTCCAGCTTGTCCCATATTTGTCCGCTTGATATTCGCTGTTACTCTTGCCCCGCCGTCCGCTCCTTTCTGTGATAACGAACAGATTATATTCGGAGCAGAGCCTGTCGCTGGCCTCTTGGATTTTATGGTACGACGACTTGTTGGAAACATATTTTTTGTGCGTCACCATATTAGCTGCGCACCAAACGAAATGATTGTGGATATGACCGCGGTCAATATGCGTAGCCATAACCACGGCGAATTCCCCGCCGAGGATTTCCCCCATGAGTTTCTTTCCAATCTCGTGCGCCTGCTCCGGCGTAGTCTCGCCCGGGGCGAACGACTGGATCAGATGCCGCCCGATGGTATTCCCGCCTGACCGGGCCTTGTCCAATATGAACTGGAACTCGACTGCCGCCGTCTCGGGAACGCAGTTTTCAGACGAGACATATAAACAGGATTCCGTCTTGCCCGGATCGGTTATGTAGGAGAGTGATTTCTCTATCGTTGTTCGGATAGGGATGATTTTAGTAACTGCCATATTTCCTCCATTTTCTGTTGAAGCTCCGCGACTTCCGACTCAAAAATCCTGCCGTTTGTGTTTATGAATTTTGAGATTTGATTGATGTTTACCCCAATGCGTCCGATCTCTTTCGCAAGCTCCCTGTAGTGGGTCAGGTCTACGTTTTTCACCTCGCCTGTGATAAGCATTTTTAACGCATAAAGATTGAAAGTGCGGAGGCCGGAACGCTCCATCTTTTTCAGGATGAAGTCTTTTTCCTCCTGCGTCATGCGGACGATCATCTGGACGTTGCGGGTCCTCCGCTGAATAGGCTTTTGAGTCTGCGTAGCCATTGTGCCGTGATTCCTCCTTTGTATGAGCGGGTTTGGGCGCAGCCCAAGAGTAATTTTGCGGTTTTGCCGATTGGCAAAATCAGCGAAAATTGGCAAAAGGATATCCTTTTGCTGTGCTTGCTAACCTACCAAGCCGAGCGGCTCCCGTTTCGAGTTTTCGTAATCAACGATAATGACGTCGCGTGATAATTCGATGAAGCGTTTGGTTTTATTGCGATCAAAGACGCACTCGATTTTGTGATGTTGCCGCAGAAAATCCTGACGGCTCCTCAACAGTCTTGAGAGCGATATTGGCGACATAGAAAACGTCCGGTCAAGCATTCCGAGCGCCGCGCAAAGCTCCGTCGCTGTTCCGCTCCAAACTTGCTTCTCTTCCAAAAGAAAATCGAGCAACTCGTAAAGCTGGTCCTCCTCGTCGTTTTCGTCGCCGCCTGTCTCCGCGACAAACTGCCAGCGGCAATTCAGTCGGTCAAAGCGTATATCGAACTGATATGATTCAGTATCACGGTTTGCAATTGTGAGCCGCGCCTTGTCCCCTGAGCGTTTCTTCTTTTCGAGTACAAAGATGCCATCCACCGCCCCTGTCAGCCCTGCGCTCCCGTGGACTCGGTTAACCGGGTCGGCTTCTTCGCTTTTGTGGTTGTGGGTGATGAGCAGCATTGTAAGATCGCGGCTGGCGACAATCTCACGTAGCGCGTCCGTGTCGTGATAATCCCCTGAGTATGTGCCTGTGTATTTTCCGTTGTTGCGGATGTACTGCAAGGTGTCAATAACGATGAGTTTCGTCTGTGTGTGGGCATCGAGAAACTCGCCGATTTGCTCCGCCAGACCGTCACCGAGTTTCCGTGCTGTTGTAACGAAGTGGATATCGGTTACAGCGTCAATATCGCAGATTGGCGATACCTTGTTAAGACGTTCCTGCAAGCGCTTGTTGTTGTCTTCCAATGCGAAGTAGAGCACGTCTCCTTGAGCGGTTGGATATTTCCAAAAAGTGTCGCCGGCGGCGACACAATTGCTCATATCCAGCGCGAGCCATGACTTCCCGATCTTTGAACTGCCCGCAAGGATGAATAGTCCGTGCGGCAGGATGGAATCAATGGTGAAGCATATAGGTTCGATGGGTTGTGTGAGCAAATCCTTTGCGCTGACGGTTTCAAGCTGTGGGATTGTTTTTTGCATGATTGGCCTCCTTGATGAATTTTATATTCAGTTGTGTTTGCCGGATGCCCCGGCGGTGACGCATAGTTATCATTCCCCCCCTCTGATTTTCATCTGTCACCTGTCACCCTCAGCCGGAATTATTGTAATAACAATGCTTCCTGCGATGACAGGTTATGGTGACAGATGGGATCATCCCCCTGTGGCATTTGCGAGAATAGTCATGTTTTATGTCGGATACTTTCTTGCCGCCTCCGATTTGCCCGGGCGCGCCATTACCGTGAACGCGCGACGGTTATTCAATTGTCTAGGGGATGTATCCAGCGATAAGCATATATGTCACATTCCGTTATCGCTAAAGCGACATTATCAGACTATTGACAGTTTGTCAAGGATAATGTATCCTTATTATTGGACTTATCGCTATTTGTGATGTTGTCTTCTAACGATTATCGCTTTTGGGAGGATAGTTTCTATGTACTGTCAGGCATACATAAAAGAAGAGCGGATGTTCGTAAACTTCAACCAGATGTCGGTCGTTTACGACGGCCTCAACTTTCAGCTTGGGAACGCTGCGACCGATTTTGCCGCTTTGCCCGAGCCTGTGTATAAATTCATTTTTGAGAAGTTCAAGGACGCTTTTCTGACGCTTTTTTATAATCTCACCACATACGATGACACGCTGCTTACCCTCAAAGAGTTGACCGTGGCGACCAGCAGTGTGAATCCCTACCTGAACTTCTACATGGATAACTACATCATGTATCTCATGTGCCTGCATGGGCATGAGCACCGAGAAATGATCCCTGTGCTTACTGAAGCGTTTTTGATAGGCAAGGGCGCGGGGATAAAGGGCATTGATATTATGAATCCAAAAACTGCCGCCAACAGCGGATATGAGGTTTTTATGGGCGACTTTCAAACTCGGCAAACTCGGCTAAAGGAAGACTTCGACGCCATCACAAGCAACGCTGATGATTTCGCGGGTCTTAAACCTATGCAGCGGCTATATCTCCTGTCAAAGCAGGGCAGGAACTACCTATCCGGCGAGTTTCAGACGAGGCTCATGCCCGACTTCTCGCCCATGCCGGAGGATTTGGGCGAAATAAAATCCACCCTGCTTGAAAACAAGGTGGACGTTATTGAGATGGTCAGCATAGAGACCCTTGACGATTTGCTCGGCTACGAGCTGTACCATACGCTGAAAACGGAGTTGCCGCTTAGGAAATGCAAACATTGCGGGGAGTACTTCATCGTCCGGGGGAGGAGCGATATGGAATACTGCGAAAGGCAGAAGCCGGGTGAAAAGAAACCGTGCAATATCATCGGCTCGGTGCGCACCTATTGGGAAGGCAAAGCAGATGACCCGGTCTATGCAGAGTTTCAAAAGGCATACAAGCGCAACCATTCGCGCCGGCGCGTGGGGACGATGACCGCCAACGAGTTTTACGAGTGGTCTGAGGAAGCGCGGAGGCTGCGAGGCGAGTGCGAGGCGGGGAGGTTGGCGCTGGAGGAGTTTCGGGTTTGGTTGGGGAATAAGGGGCAGACGTAGTTTCTTGCTACATACTCATAATGGCATGTTACATATACCGTGTCATCCCGAAATCATCAAAGAATGATGAACATACCGAGCAATATATGAAAAATTCAAAGCAAAACTTAAAAAACTATTGACAATATGCATATTATCGAGTAAAATAATCAATAATAATGACGCCTGCAAACTGGCAGGCGAAAAAAGTGAGGATAGTTACAAATGGATTCATCGTCGTGTTGGATTAAGACTTTACCATGCGAAACCGCTGTTGAAGCCGGACTCCGTTTTGGGGATATCGGTACGCATACGAGCAGGACGATAATGCTCAAGGAACTCACAGAGCTGTTTGCCTTATTACCTGTTGACGCTGCTCGGGAAGAATATGCAACAGTTGTGGTTAACGAGAATCTCCTCGGGAAGCCGACAACGGCTACCCGCAAGCTGACATACCAGCGCCTGAGTGAACTATACGGTCTTGATGCGAAAATACCCATTTTCCGAATACTGCGCCGCCTATGGGAATTAGACGAAAAGGGGAAACCGTTATTAGCTGTCCTATGCGCCTTGGGGCGCGACCCATTATTGCGCGCAACAGCGTCTACAGTTCTCTCTCTTGGGATAGGAGAAGAATTAGTCAGGCAAGTGTATCTAGGCGATATTAAGCAAGCGACGGGAGAACGTTTTAATGACTCAACATTAGATGCGGTAGCAAGGAACTCAGGAAGCTCATGGACACAATCGGGTCATCTTGAAGGCAGAGTCAGAAAAATCAGGATGACTGTTGAACCGACTCCTTACTCGGTGGCTTTGGCGCTATGGCTAGGTTCGCTATTCTCGTTGACAGGCGAAGAGCTTTTCAAGACACCCTGGGTGAAAGTGCTGGATAGCGATCAGCACGAACTGCAAGAACTCACGCTCCGCGCCAAACAATTGCGGCTTGTAGACGCAAATATCGGAGGGGGTATAATTGAGATCAACCCCTCTTGCATTGATCTGAAAATGGAGGTGAGATGAATATGGGGAAAATCGAAGAGTTGGCATCGCTATATGAACAGCATATATCCCTCCCTTGGCAGCGTGCGCTGAGCGGCGCTCAGCGAGTGATTGTAGTCGTTTATGATAAAGAATACGAAAAGCTTTTCCGTGCAAGGAAAGGCGAGTTTATGCAACGCACTGTGAAAAGCGGATACAAATGGGAGGAGTTCGACTGCACACTGCATTTTGCATGTTGGATGGCGCAAGACGAGTATCGTGAGGCCTATTTTGAGTTTCCGGAAGATCTGGAAACAAAGCTCGACAGCGAGTTTAAGAGCCAAACAATAAACGATGTGCAAACGCTCTTGCGGACAAGTGATGAGAATACTGTTGTGGCGTTGACCGGTGTTGCCTGCCTATATGGATTCATACGCATTTCCGAGTTGCTCCACTCTGTTGAGCGAGATATAAAGGGGAGGCTGGTAGTCTTTTTCCCGGGTACGAAAGAAGAACATAATTACCGATTGCTGGATGCCCGCGACGGATGGAACTACCTTGCGCACTGCATCGCACTTCGAGGAGGTACACAATGAAGATATTTGAGACATTGGACAGGGACCCGCGAAATAGTACGTTAGTCAATGAAGGCCAAGCCCGAATTAGCGATGTGCTGGACGAAGCCGCGTTAAGAGAGCTGCGATCGGAATTGGAGACCTTTGTGTGCGACGGCCAATACGGAAAAACTCTAGTTCTTATACTGCAAAACTTCTTAACTCAGTATCAGACTGAAAAACGTCAGCATGCAGCTTGGATCAGCGGTTTTTTGGGCAGCGGGAAATCACATCTTCTCAAAATGATTGGACATATATGGTCGAATACAGAGTTTTCAGACGGGGCAACTGCCCGATCGCTCGTTACCAGGCTGCCTGATGATGCGAGCGATTTGCTAAGAGAGCTTGATACCCAAGCAGCAAGAAGCGGAAAGAAAACGTTCGCTGTCACAGGCACATCAATATCCGGGAGCAACCATGTCCGTCTGACTATTCTGGCCATTATATTGCGCGCCTGCGGCTTACCTGAGCAAATCAACCTTGCGAGATTCTGTCTCCGGTTGCAGGATGAAGGGTATTACGAGCGCGTCAAGAAAGCAGTGGTGGAGAATGGACGGGAATGGTCAAAAGAGTTGAGCGATTTATATGTCAGCGGTCATATTGCAAAGGCTTTGCTGGCTTGCGACCCGAATTACGCGCAGGATGAAAAACAGGTGCGGGAAGTTCTCCGCGCCCAATATCCGCAACCGACGAGCGATATAACCACAGATGAGTTTGTTACTATCGCGAAAAGAGTTTTGGCGCCTGATAGAAATCTACCTCTGACGATGCTGGTGCTTGACGAGGTTCAACAGTTCATTGGCAGGTATGAGGACAGGATGACTGCCTTCACGGAGACCGTCGAAGCAATTCAAACTAAGATGGACAGCCGTGTTATGATTGTTGCGTCCGGTCAAGCTGCGCTCTCAGATACACCGCTGCTGCAAAGAATGGCAGGGCGTTTCCGTATCCAAGTGCAATTATCCGACAACGATGTAGAGTCAGTGACAAGGAAAGTGTTGTTACATAAAAAGCCCGGTGCAATAGATTCATTGAATGATATGCTGGGCAGAAACTCAGGGGAAATATCCAAGCATCTTCAAGGAACGCGGCTTGGTCAACGGCAGGAAGACAGGCAAATAATGGCTATTGATTATCCATTATTACCAACAAGGCGCAGATTCTGGGAGGAATGTTTCCGATCGGTCGATGCAGCCGGCACTCAAAGTCAGTTGCGTTCCCAACTCCAGATAATTAATGATGCATTGAAAGAAGTCGCCGAGAAGGACATTGGTAAAGTCATTACAGCCGATTATCTGTATACAGCTATATCCCCTAGCCTTGTTGGTACAGACGTGTTATTACCGGAAATCCGAGATAAGATTGACAAACTTGACGACTCCACTTTTGAAGGTATGTTGAAAAAGCGTATTTGCAGTCTTGTTTTCCTGATAAATAAGCTCCCGCGCGAGGCTGGTATCGATACCGGAGTCAGGGCGACGGTTAATACGATAGCCGACTTGGTTGTAGATGACTTGGAAGCGGATACCGGACCATTCCGTAAGCAAGTCGGGCTGCTCCTTGAGGAGATGGCCGGCGATAGTACTCTGATGAAAGTCGGTGATGAGTTTAGGCTTCAAACAACGGAAAGTGCGGAATGGGAACGCTTCTTCAAGGAGAAAAAAGCTGCGGCGTTCCAGAACGATGCGCAGATTGCGTCAAAACGCAGCGAATATATATCTGCGTCTGTGCAACAGGCGGGAAAGCAAACACCTACCAGGCATGGCGAGGCCAAGGAATCACGCAAACTTGGAATCTATGAAGGGCTGGAAACACCAACGAAAAATCTGGCGGATGTAATTATTTGGATGCGCGACGGGTGGAATACAGGTCGGAACGAAGTAATTAACGAAGCAAGGAGAAATGGGTTGCAAGACCCAATTATACATATCTTCATACCAAAGAAAGATGCCGATGAGTTGCGTTCCAGTATAGCCGATGAGGAGGCAGCCAAGTTAACCTTATCTCTGAAAGGCGTTCCACACACTCCGGAAGGACAGGAAGCCCGTAGCAGCATGGAGAGCAGGCTTAATAATGCGGTGGAAAACCGCAAAACCCTAATCATAGGTATAGTGGAGCAAGCTGCGGTTTTCCAGGGGGGAGGCAATGAAGTTTTTGGAGATACGTTAAGCGATAAAATAGCAGCAGCGGTGGACGATTCGTTATCGAGGCGTTTTGATCGATTCGGCGATGGCGATCATAAAGATTGGTCGGTTGCGCTCAGACGCTCTCGGGAAGGCAATGACCAACCGCTTTCAGTGGTCGACTGGCATAAACCTGTAGAGGATCACCCTGTCTCCAGAGAGGTCATCAATGTTATTGGAAATGGCTCTAAAGGCAGCGATGTGTTCAAAGAACTGTCGGCGGCTCCATACGGGTGGCCGCAAGATGCAATCGCTGCAATACTTGTAGCCCTGACACGCTCAGGAGCATTAAGGGCAGTAATTAACGGATTAGTTGCGCAGGCATCTGCGCTAGATCAAAGTAAAATAAAGATAGCTGAGTTTCGTCCGGAAAAGGTCAGGCTTGGAGCACAGCAGAAACTTGAGTTGAGGGGGCTTTTCCAGAATGTTGGTCTTTCGGTCAAGTCAGGCGAGGAAGAATACAGAGCAAATGACTTTCTAAATGAGCTCAAAAGCCTTAGCCAAAAAGCAGGAGGTTTGCCCCCCTTGCCGGAATCGCCTGACACGAAGTTGCTTGATGAGCTAAAGACCTTAGCAGGCACTGAGCAACTGGGTAGAATACATGACTATAAGGACGATATAACCGGATTAATCGAGAAGTGGAAAGAGTTGCAGCAACAGGTGGAAACGCGTATTCCGGAATGGAATCTACTGCAAAAACTCCTAGGCTATACCGTAAAACTCCCTGTAGCAGATGAGGTAAGAAAGGACGTTGAGGCGATTATAGAAAACAGATCATTGCTCAGCGATATTGATCAGGTTGCACCTATCCGCGCAAAAGTAGCCGCTGCTTTGCGTTCTTGCCTGATTACCTTAGCAACAGACACGACAAAAGCGTGGGAAGACGGACAAAAATCTTTGTCGAGCGATGAAGCTTGGGGCAGATTGGAAGATGGTGTTCGAGCGGACATTCTAAGACAGGTAGGACTGCAGCAACCAGTGAGTCTGATAATTGACACAGATGAGAACCTGTTAAATGAGCTAAGCGCTCGTAATATCGATAGCAGGCACGACATGCTGTTGGCAATTCCGGGGCGATTTGCCCGAGCTCTGGCTGAAGCAGTTATGCGGCTTAAGCCTAAGGCGCGTGCTGTCAACATACGCAGGGCAACGCTGGAAACCGAATCAGAAGTGAAAGCTTGGTTGGAAACACAGGAAAAAGATTTGCTCGAAGCAATAAAGGAAGGTCCGGTCATTATCGGATAATGGAGGCTGATTATGGCGTCACTTACCGCTCGACTGCGAAGTCAACTTGAAAGTATCATTATTAAAGCCCGTGAAGCTGCTGAAACTGGAGCAGAGTCTGCGTTGAAAGCTCTTGCTGTGCATCATTATGAGCACTATCCGACAATGACTCCGGAGCAGCGCTTTCGCCGCAACCGCTTGCGCGCTCACGGTCGTCAGTTGGGCGATGTCCGAGATTCAAGCAAAGGCACACAGGAGATTGATAATCTAGTACGGCAGTGCGCCTATGAGCATTGGCATCGTATGCTCTTTGCCAGGTTCCTTGCAGAAAATGATCTGCTCATTGAGCCAACGAGCGGCATTTCTGTTACAATGGACGAATGTGACGAACTGGCGCGGGAACGTGGTGATGACCTTTGGGTTATGGCAAGCATCTTCGCAGAGCGAATGTTGCCGCAGATATTCCGCCCTGACGATCCTGCGTTAACGATAAGCCTGCCACCGGAAAAAAATCAGGACTTGGAGCGGTTGCTGGAGGAACTCCCCGTTGACTTGTTTACAGCCGACGACGCTCTCGGCTGGACTTACCAATTTTGGCAATCGGCAGAAAAAAAGAGAGTGAATGACAGCGGCAAGAAGATAACCGGCGCTACGTTGCCGGCAGTTACGCAATTGTTTACAGAAAACTATATGGTACTCTTCCTTTTGCACAACTCGCTTGGGGCCTGGTATGCCGGGAAAAGGCTTCTAACTGAACCGGAAATTTCTGTGAATGCTTCTGACGAAGAGGCGCTTCGTTCTGCGTTGGAACTTCCCGGGTATACGTTTGATTATCTGCGTTTCGTAAGGAATAATGAAGATGACGCATGGAGGCCTGCGTCCGGGAGTTATGATGCTTGGCCGAGGCATGCCCGGGAACTTAAAGTAATGGATCCATGTTGCGGAAGCGGTCATTTTCTTGTAGGAGTCTTCGATTTGCTGGTACGGCTGCGCATGATGGAGGAAAGCCTTTCCGTTGAAAATGCAATACAAGCCGTACTTTCGGAGAATTTGTACGGTTTAGAACTGGATGCCCGCTGTACGCAGATCGCGGCATTCAATCTGGCGCTGGCCGCATGGAAGATGGCGAGACGGGTCATTCCCCTGCCTGCGTTAAACATTGCATGTTCAGGGCTTTCAGTTGGCGTGCCCAGAAAAGACTGGCTGAAGCTGGCAGGAAACGACGAAGCGCTGCGTATAGGCATGGATCAGCTTTTTACCTTGTTTGAACAAGCGCCGGAGTTAGGCTCGCTGATTGATCCGCGCAAATCAATTGGCGAAGGCAATATGATTACTGCGGGGTTTTCCGAGCTGCAACCGCTTTTGGTTAAGGCTTTGAATAGGGACGATGATGATTCAAGCGATGAACAGCGGGAATTAGGAGTTGCAGCGCAAGGCATAGCTAAAGCTGCGGAGTTGCTTGCGGACAGGTATCATCTGGTGATAACAAATGTGCCGTATCTTCTACATAGAAAGCAAGGCTCTGTATTAAGTGATTTTTGTGTAAAGAATTTTAATGAATCGAAAAATGACTTATCCACAGTCTTTCTTGAACGCTGTTTGCAGTTTTGTGTACGAGGCGGGTCTACAGCCAATGTGTTGCCGCAAAACTGGTTGTTTCTAACAAGTTACAAGAAACTCCGACAGAGACTATTCAACGAAAATGTATGGCACATGGTAGCCCGATTAGGGGCTGGCTCTTTTGAGACAATAACTGGAGAGATTGTACAAGCAATTCTTTTTTGCATCAGCAAAAGGAAAACAGAGTATGCTCATATTCTGGCAGATTATATTGTATCAGGAATCGAAGCATCTTCTTTCAGTGAACCAACTACCAAGGCGGCTGCGCTGCGTACAGGAGAGATTCTACTTTCCAGTCAACGTAGTCAGATGGAAAATCCAGACTCGAGAATAGTGTTCAGTGATATGCAAGGAGTTCTGCTTAACAAGTTTGCCAACGCATATCAAGGTATTGTTACCGGAGATGATCCAGTTCGAAGAAGGTTTTTCTGGGAACAACCCTTCACAAGCCTCTGGAAACCATTATTAAGCACAGTAAGCAGGTCTACGTTCTATGGAGGGATGGAGTCAGTCGTCGATTGGATGCAAAATGGCAAAGATATTGCTCGATTACAGGGTCATTCAGCGTGGGGTAGAGTTGGTGTTGCAATAAGGCAAATGGGTCATTTGCCAATTACCCTCTATATGGGTCAGACGTTCGACATTAATGGTTCAGCTATGATTATTAGTGATTCTGACAATCTCCCAGCACTTTGGTGCTATTGTTTTTCCCCAGAGTACAACCAATCAGTGCGGAGAATCGATCAAGCGTTAAAAGTAACAAACGCTACGCTTGTAAAAGTACCCTTCGACTTGGAGTATTGGAAGAAAGTTGCGCAGGCGAAGTACCCCCACGGTCTCCCACGACCATTCACAAACGACCCGACACAATGGATATTCCATGGGCATCCATGCGGCTCGGTTGTGTGGAACGAGCATACAAAACGCACCGACCACGGTTCATTGCGTAACGATGCTTCGGTTTTGCATGTGGCAGTCGCCCGGTTGCTGGGGTATCGCTGGCCTGCAGAGCTTGATGCCGACATGGCGCTTGCTCCTCAGATGCGCCAGTGGGTGGAAAAGTGTGACGGGTTGCTGGATTTCGCCGATAATGACGGCGTTGTGCCAATAAACTCCTTAAGAGGCGAAGCTCCGGCTGCTGACAGATTGCGGGATTTACTAGCCGCCGCTTATGACGATGAATGGACGCCGATGGTGGAGCGCCTGCTGCTGCAAGCCACCGGTGGCGACAGACAAGCCTCATCGTTAGAAGAGTGGCTGCGTGATAAGTTTTTTGAAGAACACTGTAAGCTTTTCTATCACCGCCCGTTTATCTGGCATATCTGGGACGGGCGAAAAGATGGGTTTTCCGTGTTGGCGAACTACCATCGGCTAGCCGGTGCGGATGGGAGACGAGTTCTGGAAAACATCACATATACCCTGCTCGGTGACTGGATTGAACGCCAACGCACAGAACAGCGTGAAGGGCGCGAAGGATCTGACGGCCGTCTTCTTGCGGCGCAGTCCCTGCAGAACCAACTGATATTGATTATCGAAGGTGAGCCACCATACGACATCTTTGTCCGCTGGAAGCCTCTCAGCCGTCAACCGGTCGGCTGGGCGCCGGACATCAATGACGGTGTGCGGATTAATATCCGCCCATTCCTATTGGCCACACTGAACACAGGCGGCAAAGCGGGTATACTGAGATACCGCCCGAATATAACTTGGAAGAAGGATCGTGGAACTGAACTGAGGGGTTCACGCCCCAAAGAGTACTACCCATGGTTCTGGCAATGCGATCCTGAGAGCAATATCGAACACCGCATGGGTTTTGAAGGCGGAAAAGACTTTGATGGAATTCGCTGGAATAACCTTCACTACAGCAACAATGCGAAACTGACGGCGCAAGAACGTGCGAAGGAGACGCGGCTTTGAAAAGTACAAGAGAAAACATGCAAACACCGATGGATGCGCTAGTGGATTCGATTCGCGCCTGCGGGCAGTGTACAAACGACATGGCGAAACCAGCTGCGATCCTATGGACCGATCCAAAGAACGAGTGGAAAGAACTGCTAGGCGACTTGCTCAAACGGTTGCCCGAACTCATTTTGCTTGGCGACTACTCTCCGGAAAATCGCATGGGTCCGGCTATATGGATACGTTGTATTGTTGAACGCACGCTGGATAACGCAGATGTGCCCGAAGACCAAATACCTATAGTATATATGCCGGGCGTAGCAAAACGGGAGCTTCGCGCCGGGGAGGACTGCCCGTCATCGCTGAGGCCTCTGGTAGAGCTTATGTACCGGGGGGCAATGTGGCTGCAATACAACGGTAAGGATTGGACGACACTTGCTTTTCTAACAACGTCAAAAGAGCAGCTTCAACTTGATATTGCTGAGGATAAAAGCACATTGGATGCTCTCGGACGCGCTTTAAGGGAGGTCTTTATCACGCCGCTTCCGCGCCTTCGGAATAAGCGAATGGAAGCGGAAGATTTCGATAAAATGCTAAGTGACGACCCTGTTAGGGAACTGTTGCGCTGGCTTAGCGGATCCGGTAAAGAGCATATGAACCCGGAAGCCTGGGATGCTTTCCGCAACCAGACAAAATCACAGTTTCAGGTCGACCCTGATATGGACGACAGAATGATGGT
>Ga0099364_10008840_pt1 | contig 14098 bp, 18 predicted proteins | sample TergutTh196P3_FD_73070 | JGI IMG/M metagenome (GOLD analysis project Ga0099364, IMG submission 73070) | Microcerotermes parvus P3 segment gut microbial communities from Pointe-Noire, Republic of the Congo - Th196 P3 | ecosystem: Host-associated > Arthropoda: Insects > Digestive system > Gut ...
ATGACGGTGTCCCCCGCGCCTGTAACATCGTAGACCTCCATAGGAGTGCTTTGGAACACTTCGTATTTGCCGTCCCGTTTCGTCAAGACCATGCCGCGTCCCCCGCAGGTCGTGAGCACGTACTCGCAGTCGCAAATCTCACAGAGCAGCGCTGACGCTTCGGCGATTTCGCCGAATTCATACACCGAGCGTCCGGTAAGGTCGCGAAGCTCATGAAGGTTCGGTTTCACTAAAAAGGAGCGGGCATACTTTCGCACATCGGGGTCTTTCGGGTCGACGAGGACACGAATACCCCTCGCGTTAGCCAAATCGATTATCTCCCGCGTCAAATCGTAAGTCAGCACGCCTTTCAAATAATCCGAAAGAATCACAAGGTCAAACGGCAGCCCTTTTTTAAGGGCAAGTTTAAGCGCCGCGCTTTCTTCCTCCGAGAGGGGGAGCGAATCCTCCTCGTCCATACGCATCACTTGCTGGTTGTTAGACGCGATAAACCTGTTTTTGACCGTGGTTCTCCGCAGTGCGGAACGATGCGTCAGCTCGGAACCGGCGGAAACGTCCCGGAGCATTTCCATAAGGCGGTCTCCGTTCGGGTCGGCGCCGACAGCCGTCAGCAAAGACGCGCGCTGCCCGGCCGAGATCAGGTTGACGGCGACGTTGGAAGCTCCGCCAAGGGCTTGGCGCTCCGCGAGTTTTTTGAACACCGGGACCGGAGCCTCCTGGGAAATCCGCTTCACTTCGCCGATGGAGTACACGTCCAGCATCACGTCGCCGGCGACCAGGATATTTTTGGGTTGTAAACGCTGTTTCAGATTCGTCCTTCTCACCTCGTGAAAACGCGCGGCCGCGCGCTTGTTGTGTTTGGTTTAGATTACAAAATGGATGATATCAGAATCACGGCATTTTGTCACAAGCGGGACGCGGGGCCGTAAAAACAAATTTCTGAGAGATGAACTGTGTTATAATGCGGCTTGTATTGTTAAATCGAACGCTCCATTTTTTACTTCTTACTTATAGAGGGGATTCATACATGATAGTCATAACCGGAGGAGCCGGATTTATTGGTTCCAACATCGTGGCCGGACTGGAAAAGCGTGGCTGCAAGGATGTTGTTGTGGCGGACACGCTTGGCAGGAGCGACAAGTGGAAAAACATCGCCAAACGAGAGCTTGCCGCTATTGTGCCGCCCGAGGAAACACTGAACTTTCTCCGTTTTCACGAAAAAGAAATCAAATGCGTCATACACATGGGAGCCATCTCTTCGACCACAGAGGTAAACTGTGATTTGATCGTTGCGACAAATTTCGGCCTCTCCTGGGCTTTGTGGGAATACTGCCGCGACCTGGGCAAGCGGTTTATTTACGCGTCCTCCGCCGCGACTTACGGTTCAGGAAAGCGCGGGTTCGAGGACAGAGAAGATCTGCCTTACTTGAACGGTCTCAGACCGCTGAATCCTTACGGTTGGAGCAAAGCGCTGTTTGACAGAAAAATCGCCCGCGAGACCGCCGAAAAGAGAGGTACGCCTCCGCAACACGCCGGGCTGAAATTTTTCAACGTATACGGGCCCAACGAATATCACAAAGAAGCGCAGAAAAGCGTCGTCGCTCACGTTTTTTCCCAGGTCAGGGAAGGATACGAGGCGCGGCTCTTCAAGTCTTGCAACCCCGCTTACGAAGACGGCCGGCAGCTACGAGATTTTGTGTGGGTAGGGGACTGCGTCGAAGTGGTGTTGTGGCTGCTGGACAACCCTGACGTCAGCGGGTTGTTCAATGTGGGAAGCGGGCAACCCCGTTCGTTTTACGATCTGGCTGAGGCCGTGTTCACGAGCTTGGAGCTGGAGCCAAGAATTGGCTACAAAGATATGCCCGAGGAACTGAAAGATAAATACCAGTATTACACCAAGGCCGACATAGGTAAGCTGCGCGCGGCCGGTTTCCTCAAGGAAACAACTTCGCTCGAAAATGGGGTCGCGGAGTACGTCAAAGCTTATTTGACCCAGGAAGACATGTACGCGTAAGCGAAGGCGTCGAACTCCTTAGCCGCCGCTTCCGCCGGCAAAAATTTTAATGGATTGTCGCTTTTTCCCTCTCTGACGTAATCTTCCGCGCGCAGCTCCCGAAACCAGGGAATGTTTGGCAGGTTTATCGCGGCGCACGGGGCCGCGTGATTGAAAAGCCCCATGGTCGGAACGCCGCATAGAGCGGCTAGGTGCATTGGCCCCGTATCGTTTCCGACCGCCAGAGTACAATGGTGGACCACGCCGGACATTTTTCTGAAATCCAGTGCGCCGACCAAGTTAAGCACGTTCCCGGAGGCAAGGGAGCTTTCCATTTGCCGTCCCATTGCCTCCTCCCTTGGGCCGTAACCGTTAATCACAACCCCCCATCCGTCATTCACAAGAGGGCGCAGGAACTCGATCCACCGCTCCGTAGGCCACATCTTCCAAGGGTTGCTGGCGCCAATGGCGGTAAAAAGCCTTGGCTCCGGCAGCCGTGCCAGGCGCGCAAGCGCCGACTCCCGGTCTTCCGTCGAGGCAAAGATCGACGGGAGAGATCAATCGCTTATGTCAACGTCACACTACCGGCCCCAACGTTCCAAACTTGCGTGATAGATGGGCTTGTAAAAAAATAACGAAGAGGTTCCGATGCGATATTCGGCCTGGCTGAACAGGGAGATCAGAGAGGACTTGCCTCCACGATGGGTATTGACCAGCCATTTATAGCGCCCGGCCCTGATTTTTTGCACGATCTTTCGCCATTCCGCGAAGGGGTTTTTGTACCCGGCGAGCGCGTCGTCAATGTAAGGCTGAACCAGAACCAGTTCGGTGTACTTTGGTTTGCACAAAAACGTCAGATGAACATCCGGAAAACGTCTTTTGAAATTACACGCGTCCGCAAGATCTTGAAGGACGTCACCAAACGCTCCAAAACGAATCCACAGAACCCTGTCTCCTGGGTTGGGAAGTCCGACTCTCATGACGTGAAAAGGCGCTTCGCCTTGTAGTACAGATATTTCCCCAAAAGACCGGCCATTATGAAGACATAGTTTTCAAGGAATTCCTCCCGCAAAGAACGCGCGATTTTTCCGTAACACTGCGACGTCCGCCTATGAGTGAAGGGGGATTTTTGGAATATATCGATTATCATATCAACAAGTTCCTCCGGCGGAAGCCTGCCCCAGGGCGTCTTGAGAAAAGCCCGCCAGTAGAGACGGTCCACGGCAGACCCTTTTGGCGACGCCCAGGGTTTTTTGGTCGAAGCGTGTAAAATGGAATCCACCACGTAGGGATCGTTTATATCGCCGCGATAACCTTCGTTGCGGTTAACGTAGTGATTATTGAACCGGACTTCCAGTAATTTTATATCACCGCTGAAACACGAATTGATCAAGTCCTGATCTCGGTATTTTCTGCAATACCGATAACGCGCGAACCACAGGCTTACTTGCCGGACGTCGAATTTTTCTTTCATCCGGGGTATGTTCATAAGGAGGACGCCGGAATTGATGTATTTTTTCGGATCGCATCCCATCAGCCTCATTCTGATAGAAGTGGCGGAAAATCGGCCCCGGGGAGATTCCAATACTCCCGCGCAGGAACAGTCCTCCACTGAAATATCCCAGAGTTCCCGAATGTCCATGTTGACCACGACGTCGCAGTCCAGGTAAATAACTTTGTCCAAAGGCAGGGTTTCCGGAATTGCCAGGCGGAACAACGCTCCGATATCCCCATTCCTTTGAAAGTCCCGAGTCGTTTCATCTCCCAGCCGCTCAATATACGCGCAAACATCATGAAACGAGACATTCTGACCATAAGACTCCGCTGTCTCGATCAAAAGGGAGCGGTTGCGCTCCGTCAGGGTTTTGTCATGCAAAATATGAACGCAAACCGGGCTTTTCGTGCGTTCGAAAATGGAGGCCATGACTACCCCTGCGTACTGTGAATACGTGCCCTTCGAATCATGAAACCCTAGCGCGACGTGAATGGGAGTTTCAGTTTTCTCTTTTGCGCTCATATTTTTTTCGATTCTCCTCGCGTGAAAAGATACTTCGTCTCATGGAACAGGGCTTTAAAAAATAGAGCCGCAGTCCTAAATATATCGTTCGCGCAAATGTCTTTCCGTAAACGGTGGAAAACTTTTCTGTAACACTGTGACGTCCGCCGATGAGTGAGGGGAGATTTTTGGAATATGTCTATTATTAGATCCACTAGCTCTTCATGCGGAAGCCTCCCCCAGGGCGTCTTGAGAAAAGCCCTCCAGTACAGGCGATCTATGAACGATCCCGTTGGCTCATTCCAAGGTTTGGTTAACGTCGCATGAAAAATGGAATCTTCAACGCCAAGCGTGTAAACATCGTCGCGGAAAGGAGCTCTGCGGTTGTTGAACCTACCTTCCAGAAATTTTATCTCCCCGCGAAAACACGAGTTGATCAAGTCCTGATCCTGAAAATTCATGCAATACCGATAGCGCTCGAACCACCGGCATACTTGCCGGATGTCCAGTTTTTCCTTCATCCGGGGTATGTTCATCAGGAGGACACCGGCATTGACGTATTTTTTCGGATCACATCCCATGAGCCTCCTTCCCAAAGTGGTGGAAGAAAACCGGCCGTGAGGAATGTCCAACACTCCGGCGCAGGAACATTCCTCAACGGAAATGTCCCATAGTTCACGGATGTCCATGTTTACCACTATGTCGCAGTCAAGGTATATAACTTTGTCCAGAGGCAGGATATCCGTAATTGCCAGACGATACAACGTTCCAACAGACCAGGCGCTCTTTTGAACGAATCGATTTGTGTCATCTCCCAATTGCTCTATATATGTCGTGACATTATGAAACTCGACCTCCCGGGCAAACATTTCCGCCGTTTCGGTCAGAAGCGAACGATTGCGCTCCGTCAGAGTTTCGTCGTGCAGAATATGAACGCTAACCGGGCTTTTCGTGCGTTCGAAAATTGATGCCATAACGACCCCCGCGTGTTGTGAATATGTCCCATCAGGGTCGTAAACCGCCAGAACAACGTGAATTACATCTCCGTTTCCTGATTCCAAAGCGTATAACCCCTTTCAAAAAAATCCCGGAAATCCCGAAACGCCCTCTCCGGCGAGATATCGGCCAGGCAATCGACCGGGCAGCGGTAGTCCCAGCAGCCTTCATTTGGGCAGGCCACACGCACATCCCGGAACCAGGGCATACGGTAACCTGCCCCGTGGGCGTTCGTGACACCGAAAAATCCCAGCGTCGGAATCCCCAGCAGCCCGGCGAGGTGCAGCGGTCCCGTGTCGTTTCCCACTGCAACGGTGGAAGCCTGCGCCACAGCCGCCATCAGGGGGAAGGGAAGCTGGCCCACCAGGTTCAACAAGGAGGGACAACGGAGTTCTTCCTCTATTTCCTTCGCGGCGCGCGCCTCGAAATCGCCATGCCCGTTCAGGACAACTCCCCACCCGTGCTGCATAGCTTCTTTCAAAAAAATCTTCCAATGCCGGACCGGCCAAAATTTTTGCGGCTTGCTGGCTCCGATTACGGCGAAGATTTTTTTCTCGGGCAGACCCGATAGCATCGTTTCGGCCTTTTCTCTGTTTTCCGGTGTCGTAAAAATTGCGGCGGAGTCCCGAGACGCAATTTCCACGCCCATGGAGTTGAAGAACTCCCAATGCGTGGTTCGATAGCAAAATTGCAACTGCCGGTTGTAGCCGAAACGCCGATAAACGCCGCTAAAGAGGGCAACTAGCGCGGCGGCGCTGGATCGGTGCATACTGAAAAGCCATCCGAAATTGAACGCGCGAATTTGACGCGCGATTTTGAAAAAATCCTGCGGACGTTTTTTGACGTCCCAATGCAATTGATCGTCAATGTAGGGTTGCGCTTCCAAAATATCGGCGTATTCCGGTTGAGTCAGAAACGTCAGGCGAACCTCCGGATATTTCATTTTAAAGCGTTGAGCCGCCGCCGCCGCCTGCAACACGTCGCCGAAGGCGCTGAAACGTATCCACAGGACTTTATCCCCCGGCTGAGGTTGAATTTTCGGTTTTTCCCTCAAATGTTACGCCTCCCTCGCCTCAATTTCGCAGGTTCGTGTGGTTATGCGTCGTGTTTTTGCCGGGTTAACGGGTTGAGGCTTTATATTATCCACAGCCACAAAAAACATTTTGAAACCTAAAGCGCCTAAAATCTTCGTAACGGTTTCAAATTTCGGTTTGGAACGTCCGTGTAACGCTTCATAAAGAGTAGGACGGGACAGCCCGGTTTCATTCGCAAGCCACACCCATCCCTTTGTGGCAGCGACATCCCGCAGGGTCGATAGTAAATAACGAATATCGCCGGATTGAGCGTATTCTTGTAGTTCATCTTCAACGGCTCCCCGCATGAATTCGGGATCTTTCTTGAATTCTTCGATGATAAAATCGTCCCACATTGGCATATTTCGCGCTAAAGCCGTCAAACGCTTGGTTTTAGACTCTGTTTTATTCATAGTTACGTCTCCGTATCTCTGTTTTGAAAATCGTTCCAATATTTCTTTGCTTTTGCTATATCGCGTCGCTGATCCTTTGGCGTATTTTTTCCACCACCCCATAACAGCAGTAAAATCGTATCCTCTATTCTGGCAAAATATATTCTGATTCCTAAACCTATCAAACGTAGTTCCCAAATGCCATCTTCAAGATACTTGTGATCCCCTAAATCTCCAGCCGTAACACGCTTTAGGCGACTTCGTAGAGCTCTGATGACGAGAGGGTTTTTAGCGGCCAATAACCAATCTATGAAAGGCCTATCCCCATCCTCCGTCTCATAATAAACCACCGTAAAAGGCTTGGCTTCCATCAATGCTTCCTTCTTCCGCTTAATACATACACTGTAAGCTATGCCTTACAAGGAGTCAAGTTTGATTTTCAACATTGAGATAGTAGATTTACGGCGCTTTGTCACAAGCGCGCGTCGCCACCGAAACTGCCTAAACGCGTAAACGTTTCGTAACAGGACTCCTGACGGATTTTATTGACGTCAAAGCGTAAAACGTAAAAGACAGCCTGCACGGCCATCCCTATACCGAACGCCGAGATGACCGTCCCCACTCCGGCGTAGCCGCCCAGAAGCCAGCCTGTGATCAGAGCCGTGCTTTCTATGCAGCTACGGCAAAACCCCGCCGGTTTACCCGTGCGCTTCGTAAGGATGACCATGAGCGAATCCCGCGGCCCGGCGCCGTAACCGGAGCCCATGTAAAGAACAGTTCCCATGCCTACGACAAAGAGTCCGCCGACCATCATCGCCACGCCGGAAACAAAAGTCCGCATAAGCGGAACCCAGCCGGAGGACAGGATAATATCCATGAAAACGCCTATAAATAACATGTTGCAAATGGTTCCGACGCCGATTTTTTCTTTCATTAAAAACGTCGACGAAACTATAACCGTCGCGACAAGTATGTTCGCCTGACCGATCGTGATTCCCATACGCATCCCCAGCCCCTGGTGAAAAACGTCCCACGGCGGGTATCCCACGTTTGCGCGCAAGGTCATCACCACCCCAAGAGCAAAGGCGAACAACCCTGAAAAGAGCCTTACGACCCTGAAGAACTCGCTGGTAAAAGAACCGGACATGTCCATTCCGCCTCTACCTGATCATTACGTCTATAGAAAGCAAAAGCATCCCGGTCAGGGATAACCCCGCCACCCTGACCAGGTAGAACCTCGACGCCTGCCAAATTTTAAGACGTCCGAAGGCAGTGCGCGTCAGCGTTACGAATGCAATCTGAATTACGAAAACCTTAAGCCAGAAGAAGAAAAAGTCAAAAACAGCCGTCAAAAAACCTCCCCCGCCCAACATGCCGGTAAGCGACAAGGGCACGAAAAGGCTGGTAACGAAAGCCGACATGGCAAAAGAACGAAGCGCGAAAGTCACTTTCAGCAAAGCAAGGCTGACGCCGCTGTACTCGATGGCAATGCCGCCGAGAATTTCCGTTTCGGCCTGGGGGAGGTCCATGGGACTTTTGCCCGTTTCGCCGGGCACGACCAGAACAATGGACAAAAACAGGCACGCCAGCCCGAAAGCGCCGGTCTTACCGACCGCCTTCCAAATTGACGCGGCGGCAAAGGTTCCGAGGCTGAACGGCTCGCCCGGCATTCCGGTTTTGTAAGCTATCCAGGCCGCGGTGGTTATCGCCGCCGCCAGGGGGAACCCGCAGCTCATCATAAGCGTTATCTCCCGGTTGGCGCCTATGGCGGCCATGGGGTTGCCGCTGGCGAAGCCGCCCACCGCCACCGCCACAGTGCCGAGGGTCAGAAGATAAAAAACGAGGATCATGTCACCCTCGGTTCCAAGCACGGCGGGAAATTGCCCGGCCGGAATATAAAGAAAGATCATCAGCGTCGAAGTAAGCGCCAGCCACGGGGCCGTCGTGAAGAAAAAGCGCGCCGCCCGCCTTGGAACGATATTCTCCTTGCCCATCAGCTTCAAAATGTCCAATACAGGCTGAAAAAGCGGAGGGGCAAGCCTGCCCTGAATTCTGGCGTTCACGGCGCGATCCGCCCAATCGAAAAAGGGGACCAGCGTAAGCACAAACGCCAAAAGCGCGACTCCGGCGAAAATTTTCAAGAATAAGGTGAAAATAGCAGCGGTAACCGTCATGTCAGTTATTCCCCTTTACAGGCATACGATTCATGCACGCTATGCAAGGATCGATGCTGTTGATGATCAAAGGCGCGTCGGCCAGCTCGCTCCCCCGGAACATCAGGGGCCAGCAGGCCGCGTTTGCGCAGGTCGGCGCGCGTACCTTCCAGCGGCACACGTTTTCGTCCCCGGCCTTGAGCCGCACGATGTGGGTATTGTCGCCGCGCGGGGCTTCAATGATGCCCCAGCCCGTGCCATCGGCGTTTTTCAGGCAGCCCATAACCTTGTCCGGATCCTGTTCAGCCGCGAACGGCCCCTCCGGCAGGCTGTCCAGCGCTTTTTCAATAATGTCGAGCGACTGATAAACCTCCTGCACCCGGACGGCAAAGCGATCCAGCGCGTCGCCGTGCGCCTTGCCGAAAAAATCCTGCGGGACGACGGGCTCCACCGGAATGTCCGCGTATGCCTCGTAAGGGGAACTCTTGCGCAGATCCACCCTCAGCCCGCTGGCTCTGGCGGTGGGGCCCGTGACGCTGTACCGCACAGCCTCGTCGCTGGTCAGGACGCCGACGCCCCTCATACGCGCCCGCACTATCGGGTCATTCAAGACTATCTCGCGAAACGGCTCGAATTCACGGCGGTAATAGCGGATCATCCCGCGCACGGCCTTGGCGAGTCCAGGGGTGACGTCGCAGCGCACGCCCCCGAACGCGCCCACCCCGCGGTTGACGCGGTTACCGGTCATGCCCGTCAGCACGTCCATAACCTGTTCGCGTATCCGCATGGCGAGGTGAAACGCGGAGTCGAACCCTATGACGCGGCAGACGTCTCCAGACCACAAAACATGGGAGTGTATGCGCTCCAGCTCCAGGACGATGGTTCGTATGTACTGTCCGCGCGCCGGGACTTCCATGCGCGCTATATCCTCTATCGCGCGTACGAGGCAGATGACGTGACTGAAAGAACATGTTCCACATATGCGCTCCGCCATGTAAATCGCCTGTATCGGATCGCGCACCCGCGTCTCTGTTTCCATGCGCGCAATAGCGGGGCGCACATCGGCGCCGGTTACGCGCTCGCCGTCGAGTTCCAGCCACGCAGTGACCGGCTCTCTCAAACCGGCGTGAATCGGCCCGACCGGTACCGTATACGCCGCGGACAATCCGCCTCCTGTCCCGTCCTTTTCCGGCGTAAAACTAACGCCGAACGCCTCCATAATCTCGCGCTCACTGTATTCCGAACCCGGAAGAAGGTCGAAAATCGAGGGGATGGAGAGGTTATTTTTCGGCAGCTTGACGGTGACGGTCACTCCGACGCGCCTCCCGCGGTTCCTTTGGAAAATGGACAGGTGATAACTGAGCGCGGCGTTATCTCCGGCGTCGTCTGCCGATATTACGTGAAAATTTACGAAGTCGTACTCGAACAAATTTTCAACAAACGGCCTGAAAGACGGCGCTGATATCTCCAGCCACAGGTCATGGCCGCGCGCGCGGATTTCAAGGCTCAGAATGTCCTCTTTGAACTTCTCCTTCAGAGCGGCCGCCAAAGCGCCGCAGTCCAGGAAGGCTTTACCGAACTGCGTCCCATGCGCTCTCATCGAAGCCGCTCCTTCTCAATGATTCCAGCTTCAAAACCACCTTCGTCATTCCATCAACGATGGCCTCCGGGCGCGGGGGACAGCCGTGTACGCAGACGTCAACGGGAATTACGCCGTCCAGCGGCTCGCCGGAGCATCCGCAGTCTCCGACGGCAACCACGAATTTGGGGGCGGGCATCTGATTGCAGACGCGCAAAAGTCTGTCGCGCATGAATTTCACCACCGTACCCGTAACTATCAAAACGTCGGCGTGCCTCGGGGTTCCGACCAGCTTCATGCCGAAACGCCCGATATCGTATCTCGGGCCGAACATCGCCGCGATCTCAGTGTCGCATCCGTTGCACGACCCCGAATTGCACGTCATTATCCACAGCGACTTGGGCAGTACCCTGAGCATGTCGAAAATTTTCATCTTCGCGCTAGAACAGCAGCAAAATCCCTATAAGGGCCGTCGTGACCACGAAATAACCGGCGTAGTCGGAGGCGCTGCCGTTGTGAAACCGCTTCAAGACGTTGTAAACAGGCTCCAGCGCGACGTTGAATCCCCAATAGGAAGCCGAGCCGGGCGCGGCTGCCTTGGCCCCGTCGGCGGGAACCTCGCTGCCTGACCAGCCTGACAAAAACATTTCGTCCTGTTCGGTGTTGCGTTTATAGTCCATTCTGCCGAAAGAACGAAACCAGAGCACGAAACCGGAAACAATAGCGAAAAACACAAACCACATGAAAACGTTCCAATAGCCGGAGCCTGTCTCCATGTGTCCCCACATGCCCGTGTGTTCCATCTATCTCCCTCCCATGGCGGCGCGGATATAATCCTGTGGCCGCAGCAGCGCCTCCGCGGCGTTGTCGAACACATTACCCATGAACCAACCGGGAAAAAGCGTGAGGAGAAGTATCAATACCGCCAGAAGCCCCATTCCGGCCAACATTCCGTACGGCGCTTCACGCGCCGCTATGAGTTTCGCTCTGGGCGGCCCCAGGAAAGCCGCCTGAAAAACCTTTACGAAGGACGCCAGTGCCAGAACAGACGTTACCATTCCCAAAGCCGGCAGTATAGGATGTACCGCGAAACCGGACCCGAATATCATCCACTTGGATACAAACCCGTTGAACGGCGGCAGGCCGGAGATTCCAGCGGCGGCCACCACGAACATGGCGGCCGTCCAGGGCATGTTGCGGGCCAACCCGCCCATTTTGTCGAGCCCGCGCGTTCCTGTAGCGTAGTAGAGGGACCCGGCGCAAAGGAAAAGCAGCCCGTTGCAGAAAGAATAGTTCATTGCGTGGAAAAGCCCTCCTTTTATTGAGGCGAGCCCGTAGCCCTCCATGCCTCCTCCCCTGCCCAGCGCCAGAAGCCCGACCCCCATTGCCGTGAGCAGGTAACCGGCCTGGGATACGGAGTGATACCCCATCAGGCGTTTGATGTCGTGCTGGATGACCGCCATCATGACGCCGAAAATCATCGACATAGACCCCATAACGATCAGGAGCCACCCGACAGTTCCGCCGCCGGCCAGGTTCGGGAATATCGAGTAACATACCCTTACCAGCCCGTAAAACGACGCCTGGCTTACCGTCACCAGAAGGCAGGTCACGCCGCAGGGGGCCTCGGCGCAGGCGTCGGTCATATGCGTGTGCATCGGAAACGCGCCGCATCTGAAGGCCGTCACGGAGATAATAAGCGCCAGCACAACGCGCTCCATCGTGCCCGATTCCATAACGGACGCCAGGAACCCCATGTTGACGGCGTTGTACTTCCCGTAAAGCGCTCCTGTGGCGATCAACAGCAGCATGGCCGCTATCTGCGACACGAACATGTACTTGAAGCCGGCCTCCACGGCCTCCGGCTTGTCGCGCCAGAAAGCCGTCAGCCCGAACGAGGCTATGGAGGCCAGTTCGGCGAACACGAAAAAGTTGAACATATCTCCCGTGGCGCACATCCCCAACGCGCCCGCCGTCAGCAGGAAATAAAGCGGCATGAAACGCTTCCAGCCGGAAAAACGCTCCATGTAGTTTACGGAAAAAAGGGCGCCCGCGAAAGCCGCCGCGGAGACGCAGAAGATGAAGACGGCGCCGAACGCGTCTATCTCAAACAGAATGCGCACCGGGTAGCTCATCCCGGACGGCATTGTAAGGGCGAAACTTTCTCCGCCCATGACGTAGACAAGTATGTTTCCCCCGAACGTCGCCACGCATATGGCCGCGCCTGCCAGCAGCGTAAGCGCCGCAAAGGCCACGAAAAAAACGTTTCGGACGGTCTTGCCGAACGATACTGCGACAGGCGAGAGAAACGACCCGAGCAGGGGAACCATCACGAGAAAAGCCGGAAGGTGGTCGCGCACGTTCATCCTCTCAGCCTCCTTATCTCGTCGATGTCCAGTGTTCCGTAATGTTTGTTTACCATGATGACCAGAGAAAGCATCAAAGCCGTCGTGGCCAGAGCTATAACTATGGCCGTCAGAGTCAGGCACTGCGGTGTGGGCAGTACCATGCTTTCCTGCGCGCCCTTGAGGTAGTGGATAGGGATGCCTCCGCCGTGCCGGTATCCCATAAGAACCAGGAACATGTTGACCGACGCGCCAAGAATAGAAATGGCAATGCATATCTTAATCAGGTTTTTTTGCGTAAGCATCGCATAAAGCGACATGAGCACCAAAAGGGCGACCACGACATACGGGGCGTTGCCCACAAAATCGAGGGCGTTTTCAGCGATCGAATCTGTCATGGCCACGCTCTCCTCCCATCCCGGCGCCGGTGTCCACCATGCGGATACTGCCGTACATGTAATAAACCACCAGCGACAACGCGCCGACGACCTCGGCGCCGACCGCGACGTTCATGAGCGAAATCGTCCCGCAGTACGGGAGCCACTCGGACAACGGCGTTCCTCCGTGGGGTATCGCCAGGGAGTTGTAGAAAAACGCGTTGGGAAACCCCAGGCAGCCGAAGGCGAAGAACGCCATGAGCCCGATAAGCTCAAGGGCGCCGTACGCGCCTTCACGCGCCCACGTCATGAATTTTTTCCCGCCGTACGCCACCAGTACGAAGCTCATAAACGTCGCCACTATGGCTCCTCCCTGAAAACCGCCGCCTGGGGTGTTGTGCCCGTTGTTGATGACGTATACCCCGAACACGATCATAAACCACGCGAATATGTCAAAAACAGACGTAACGACAACCGATAACGGTTTCATTCCCGCTTACCTCCATCCCTGAAAAGCGCTCCTATGGCGGTGAGCGCCGTGAACAGCACCGCGGCCTCCCCCAGGGTATCGAATCCTCTGAAGTCGAAAACCAGCGAAGTGACAACGTTCTGGGCCGATCTGTCGGAAAGGGCGTGGACGAGAAAATAGTCGTCCATCGCCGTTTCGTACGGTATTCCAAACGGGTGAATGGCCTCGAACGTGCCGCATAACAGCCCGCCAAGTACTATGACGGCTGCGGCGAAGACCGTCTTTTTCATGAATTTCCCCCCTTGTCGCGTTTTTTGGGCGCACATGCGCGAAGAGTTATGATGAATATCGTGGTCGACAGCCCGGCTCCTATGGCGGCTTCCGCTATCGCCACGTCGGGGGCCCTCAGAATGTAGAACTCCAGGGCCAGAAGAAGGCTGAACACCCCCAGCGCAAGAACCGAATGCAGCAGGTTTTTAAACCACAACGCCATGAAAGCCGATACCAACAACATAATGAGAACCGGGGCGTGTAAACCTGGGTTCATGCCGCAATTCCTCCCCTACGTTTTTTCGTTTCTTTTTCCGTTTCTTCAAGGGCGTCGACGATGGCCGGCTCGGGCAGGACGCCGGAACGGTGGGCCGCTCGCGCCAGGGCGTGGCATCCGGTGGGGTTGGTGATAAGGAGAACGGCTCCGGCTATGAGCGCGTGTATGAAGAACACCA
>Ga0099364_10008841_pt1 | contig 14095 bp, 13 predicted proteins | sample TergutTh196P3_FD_73070 | JGI IMG/M metagenome (GOLD analysis project Ga0099364, IMG submission 73070) | Microcerotermes parvus P3 segment gut microbial communities from Pointe-Noire, Republic of the Congo - Th196 P3 | ecosystem: Host-associated > Arthropoda: Insects > Digestive system > Gut ...
CAAGCCTACGAGAAGAAAGTATCACAGCTTGAAAACCAACTCGACAAATCCGTGACCCGTTACAAAAATCAAGAACGCCGCATCAGAACCCACCGTCTAATCGAGCGTGGAGCAATCTTTGAAAGCCTAATCCCGAACGCCGACTCCCTCACTAACGAGCAAGTCAAAACTTTGCTTTCGGTTGCACTCGACACCGCCGAGGCGAGGGCTTTTCTTGAAAAAATTGCTTTGGTTAAGTCTACAAAGTAGCCATAAATCACGAAGTGCGCACTTATATACCACAAAACGAGTTGTGGTATGTGCGCCGCCTTCGGGCGGAGGAGAAACCGCCACGGGTGGGCTTTGCGCGTGCTTTCAAGCACACGGCACGTCACTACGCTTCGTGCAATCGCTTGTGAGCGTAGATTTAATCGGTGACACCCCGAACCCCGCCCATAAAAACGGTAAAGGTCTTAACAAAATTTTAAGCCGTCACTCTTACCGCCGTCATAAAATCCATTGTTAAATTTCACAAGAAGAATCAGAAATAAATAATTCTGCTCCGTCATTTTTCACGAAAATAAAAATATTTTTCAAAAATGTGTCACTTTTTGCCCTTTGTGACGGCAGTATAAGTAGAGGGAGTTTTTCCAAAACCTAAAATTAAATCACAAGGAGGAATGTATATCGCAATATTTCATCTATCAATAAAAATCATAAGCCGCGCCAATGCAAAGTCAGCGGTTGCGGCGGCGGCGTATCGCGCCGCTGAAAAATTCACGAATGACTATGACGGGCAGACCCACGACTTCACCAAGAAAAGCGGCGTGGTTCACACCGAAATCATGTTGCCCGAACACGCGCCAAAAGAATTTTTTGACCGTTCAACTTTATGGAACGCAGTAGAAAAAGTTGAGAAAAATAAAAAGGCGCAACTTGCAAGAGAAATCGAAATCGCACTGCCAAAAGAATTAACACAGCAAGAAAATATTACACTTGCGAAAAATTATGTTCAGCGAAATTTTGTTGACAATGGAATGTGCGCTGATGTTTGTTTTCATGACACAGACGGCGGTAATCCGCACGTTCATATTATGTTGACAATGCGCCCGTTGAAACTTGACGGAACATGGAACGACAAACAGCGAAAAGAATATCAACTTGACAAAAATGGCGAGAAGATTTACGACAAGAAAAAGCGAACTTACAAATGCAAAAGCGTTCCGACGACCGACTGGAACGAGCAATCCAAAGCCGAGGAATGGCGGCAGGCGTGGGCTGATGAAGTCAACGCTTTTTTGTTGCAGAAAAATGTTGATGAGCGAATTGATAATCGAAGTTACGAACGTCAAGGGGTTGAAAAAATTCCGACAATTCACATGGGGACGGCGGCATGGCAAATGGAACAAAACGGAATCCGCACAGAAAAAGGCGATATTAACCGACAAATTAAAGAAGAAAATCTTGCAATCCGAATATTAAAGCACGGTATCAGTTTATTCAAAAATAAAATCGCTGAAACATTTTCGCGCAAAGCCGAGGTTGAAAAGGCAATCGCAAATTTACCGCCAAGTGAAAATCTTGTCACTAAGCTAATGCGATTTCACGAGAACGGCGGTAAGTTTAACGAAGCCGCCGTGCCGTTTTTGCGTAACTTAAAAGAAATTAACTCATTCAAAAATGTAGCAACTGCAATTGCATTTTTGCAGTCGGCGAAAATAAATACAGCAGAAGAATTGACGGCAAAATTATCTTTGTTCAAAAGCGAATACTCGCGCATTGATGATATTATTGCAGACAAAACAAACCGCATTTCAGAACTCGATAAACTTTTGGAAACTTATCAAGTCTATAAGTTACAATCGCCCATCTTGAAAGAATATCAAGCCATCACCAAAGAAAAGAAACGTCAAAATTTTTACAGCCGCAACAGTGACATTATTAAGAATTGCGAGAAAGTGAGAAAAAGGCTACCCGAAATGTTGACACCCAAAGCATGGACAAAACAGCGCAGTGACTTGCAAAACGAGCTTGCTTCCGAGAGGAGCAAGTTCTTTTTATTGCAGGACAATATCGCGCTTGCTGAAACGATTGTCAGAAATATGGATAGTCTTGACCGCTACGAAAAATTCCAAGAAAGAGAATTTTCAAGAAACAAATCACGAGAGGAGGAATCGCTATAATAAACACCGCAACAACCGAAAAAATCATATTGTCAGGCGAAAATTTAAGCAAATTCAAGCAAGCTGTTAAAGTCGGCTTTTACAGAGATTTTTGCAAAAACAAAATCATAACCCAAGAGCAATTTGAACGGCTCATGCAAATGCAAAATAACAAATCGGCTTAAAAATTATTTTGAAAAAATGTAGTTCCCCTGTTGACATTATTAGAAAAGTGTAGTATAATAAAGTTGCAGGGGAACGCTCTTGAAAAAGAGTTCCCACTAAGGGAAAAGGAGGAAAATGTATAAGCAAATTCTAAATGTAGCGGCATATTGCCGCGTATCAACCGACCACGCAGACCAGCTTCATTCACTCACCGCTCAAATAAAATACTTCACCGATTATATCGGCGCGAACCCAAATTGGCGGCTTAAAGAGGTGTATTTTGATGAGGGAATAAGTGCGGTTTCGGTAAAAAAGCGTGACGGATTTAACCGCATGATTAAGGATGCAGAGGACGGGAAAGTCGATTTAATTCTCACAAAAGAGGTCAGTCGATTTGCCCGAAATACCGTTGATACGCTCACTTTCACGCGCAAGTTGACAGCTATAAATGTAGGTGTGATTTTCACAAATGACAACATCGACACTCGTGAAAAAGACGGTGAATTGCGGCTTACCATTATGGCGAGTATTGCACAAGAGGAAAGTAGAAAAACGTCCGAGCGTGTCAAGTGGGGGATTCGCCGAAAAATGGAGAGCGGATTGGTTTTCGGAAACGGGAAAATGTTAGGTTTCAGAGTGGTGAATGGTGTACTCGAAATCGTACCCGAAGAAGCCGAAATTGTAAAGCGAATTTTCAATATGTACCTTTATGAAAAGAAGAGTCTTTATGCGATTACACGAGAATTAAACGGGGACGGAACACCCACGCTTAACGGCGGATTGTGGCAAACCGAAAACATCAGCCGCCTTCTTCACAACGACAAATATGTCGGCGATTTGACTCAACACAAACGCACAACCGCCGATTATTTGACAGGGCAGTTAGTCAACAACACCGATAATTTAATTCACGTTTCCGACCACCACGAGGGAATAATTTCGCGCGACGTTTGGGATGGTGTTCAAACGCAATTGCAAGAGCGCAGTGCATTGAGCAAAGAGGGGCGAAAATATTCTAAAAAGAATTGGTACAGCACAAAAACATTTTGCGGGAAGTGCGGTAAAACCTATGTTACAGGGACAGGCGGCAACGCGGGCAAGCGTTCTGTTAAATGCAATAATCGTATCAAAAATGGTAGTGTGATTAAAGTAAATCCGAACGGCGAAAAGTTAGGCTGTGACAACAAATGTATCAACGAAAAAGCTTTATCGGTTTTTATGAATTTCATTCTTTTGCACGTTCAAAATTCCCGCACCGAAATTGTAAATGATATGCTTAGTGACATTAAGCAAATGCAGAAACTTGACAAACCGATTGACACAAAACCGCTTGAAACCGCAATCGAGAGCAATATGCGAAAGAAGCGAAAAGCCTACGATTTAATGCTTGATGAGCAAATGTCAAAAGATGATTTGTTGGAGCAAACTGCATTTTACGACAGCGAAATTGCACGGCTGACCGAGGAAATCAACGACAGCCAAAGTCTTTCTAACATTCATCAAATGCAGATTGACGAGGTGAGGTCGCGCATTGCCGAAGTCAATAAAACCGCTGAAATTAATGCAGATAATATCGAGATTTACAGCGAATTATTAGACAAATTTGTGGTAAACGCACATGAAAACAATGTTATTGTATACTTGAAATGTATGCCGATTGGATTCAGGATTTTTTACCACACTTACAAAAATCCTAAATTGAGTATTTTCGACGTTATAATTGATAAATACGAGGTCGTGGATTGATATATGAGGTAGTTTTGTCACTAATACTCATATACGCCATACTAATCCAATACCAAGCACGACTATTTTCTCTGTAATCACTTAATAATTCCTCAAGCGACAGTCTTTTAAATATTTCGTCCATTTTTATAACCCCTTCTCTAATTTAAAATCATTAAACACATCGTATTGTTTATTAAAAATTCCGTGTTTTCTACAAATGTCATTAGACAGTTGCTGTAAGTTATTGCTGTTTGGGCTATTGCACGTATAACAATTGCCAAATGTTTCAATGTATTTTTGTTTTACATTAGGAAAATATTTATCTAAATTTTTATAAAAATATTCACGATTTCCGGGGCGTAAAACGACATTAAAATCAAAACACATAACGCCGTATACCTTTGCATCAATACAATAATCAAGCAAACCACGTAAATTCTCAATAGAATCATTTATAAAAGGTAAGGTCGGGCATAACCAAACTACCGTCGGAATTCCTTCTCGTTGTAATGCTTTAAGCACATATACCCGTTCTTTAGTAGTTGAAGTATTAGGTTCAATGATACGACACAAATCTTCGTCAAGTGTAGTCAATGTTATTTCCACAACGCAATTTGATTTAGTATTGATTTTTTTTAATAAATCAATATCTTGCAAAATTCGCGCTGATTTTGTTTGTATAGCTATTCCGAAACCGTGATATTCAATTACTTCAAGACACTTCCGAGTATACCGCATTCTTTCCTCTAAGTGTATATAAGGGTCGCACATCGCTCCTGTGGTAATCATGCAGGGATTATTTTTTTCTCTCAATTCTTTATCTAAAATATCGGGAGCATTACGTTTGACTTCAATATCTTCAAAGTCATGATTAATATTGTAGGAATAACTACGACTATCGCAATAAATACAACCGTGTGTACAACCGTGATATACATTCATACTGTTTTGTGGTGTTAAAATTGTTTCGTAGTCTGCATAATGATATTTTAGTTTCATTGGTTAATATCTCCTATGCCGTTAAATGAATTTCTCGACAATCGCCTTAACGGTATCTATGGAATCAAATTCATTAAGTAAATAAACAGAGTCTGAATTATATTCATCTCGAAGCTTTTCTGCATACAACATTTGCTCGTCAAGGTTACATTTGAAGTATTTTAAGCCTGTCGCACTTTCATATGATTCCAAATCATATTGATTGTCTGAAATTACAATTATCACTTCTGCGATTCCATTTGATTTCAATCTTTTTATCTCAAAAAGTATAGTATCAATTGAAATATTAATATTAACACATAGAATTATAATGTCTATACGAAACGCTTTCATATAATTTTCAAAAAGTATTCCCATATCATATGAATTATGGTAGTTTATTGTTCTTATACTGCCGCCAATATTCAATATAAAAATATCTGTATCATCAGCGATAGCTGTTTCGTAAATAGTTTTGTTAATTGAATATATAATATTGGGGCTTTTTATTGGTTTCGGGTATTCAAATGTAGTAAAATTTTTGAACAAAATTCCCATTGGATTATATGTTGTACATTTAACATTAAAGTCTAATTTAGTAATATTATTATATAATTTGAGTTGTAAATCAAATTTTGAAGACCCATATCCAAATGAAGTTATGGCGATTATCGGCTGAGGTATTTCACAAACGTATTTTCCATCTATATCGTTATGGTTCAATAAGTTAATTTTGCTTTCTGATTCGTTTTCCACAAAATTTCCGACAAAATAATCTCCTATTGTTGTCGGAGAAAACACTTTCTTGTTTTCGTTTTCGTTAATATAAATAGTTTTATGACTCTCTAAAAGCGATACATTATTAAAGCTACAAGCTTTTATATTACTATCATAATAACCAACGAGATTATCAATGAAATTATTCTTATATTCAAGATATTTAAGCGGAAATATTGCATAAAATTGTCGTGGAAGTTCTAAGCGATTTCTAAAATCGACGGAGTTTTCTTTAATTGGGAATAAGTAATTTTTCACTTCTTCAAATTGCCATAAAACTTTTTCCTCTAAAACTAAAGAAAAAATCCCCGAAAAATAAGCACAAGAGAGACTACTACTTTTATAGATTTCTTCCGTTTCATTAATATTAATTGCAATATTGTTTTCTGAAATAATATTAATTCCTTCAACCTCATCATCAAAATATACTTTAATTACAGTAGCTAAGTCGGAAGGAAAAAGAACTTTGTCCTTGCTTCCGGAAGCAAAAATAAAAGTTTTTTCAAATTTATTTAAAATTTCTATTAATTGAGGAGAACACTCTTCCAATGCCAAACATATGCAGATAATATCATTTTTTAACTTGGAAAAAGCAAATTCCAATGCTTGTATTAAAGCCCTTTCAGTTATTGAAAAGTTCTCGTCTACGCATATTGCGTTCAAATTCACATTAGGGGCTACGCATAAAATAGCTTCAGCGCAAATTGTCCCGTGATGAACAATAGTAGAATCATAATCTTCCGCATGACAATTGACAATACTCCCATTTTTATATTTGTAATGAGTTATATTTTCTTTATCAATTGTTACGGCTGTATCAATCATTGTTACCGATGTGCCGTATCCGGTATATTCTTTTAAATATCTCTCGAAATTCATTTAATTCCTCCTGTATTAATAATTTTAATCGGTTGAGATTGAGTTCATAATACTGTCAAATCTTTTATTATAAAACTTCAGATTCAAGTAGTTTGTGATGCCACGCTCTGCATATTTCCTAAATTTCTTACAGTAATCGCCATCATACTCTATTTTATCTAAAGTTGCAAAACAAGCATCGCAAAATCTAAATGCCCAACATTTATTGCAGTTTCCCTCTAATATTTTATTTGTATATCTATATAACAAATCAATTTTTTCATAATTATAACCGTCAAATACATTTCCGAAATGAAAATTTGGATTTTTTTCATCAACTCGTTCACAAAGCATTAATTTCCCGTCAACACCTATGTGTATTCGTTTTACCAACGGATTGCAAAAACCAGATGGAAATATAAATTTGCGTTCATCTTTTATTCCAATACACATATATTTTTTCATAGTTTCTATAAAATTCATATCTTTCAATATTTCGTCTGAACTGAAATTGATTTTTACTATATGCGTATTATTGTCGATTAAATCCGTGGGACTTATTCCGTGCTCGGTGTTTAATATATCTCTAAAATAATCTCCAATTGAAACATCTATGCGAAAAACATTGCTTTTTTCAAAATAACTCTTGGGTATTAAGCGATTAAAGGGTGGCGAAATAACAGTATTAAATCGGATATTATTTTTATAGTATTGCGGATATTTTTTAGCGATGTGTTTAACATTTTCTATAATATCGCTATACGTTGGCTTATTATCTTTATATACACGATACCTATCGTGCAAATAAGCCGGACCGTCAAGACTAATAGTACAAGTTACATCTTTGCTTACTAAATAATCAACAACATTTCCTTTAAGAAGAGTACCGTTTGTGGTTAAACGATAATAGAATTTATGTCCCCAATGATTCTTTTTTTCTAAATATGCTATCGCAAACTTTATTGAATCGAGTTTTAACAACGGTTCGCCGCCGTAAAAAGATATTAGTGTATCGCACCCCTCTGATGAATGAATAATTATAAAATCTAAGGCTCTTACAAGAGTAGCCTCATTAATAGATTTAGGTGATGTTTCACTTGAAAAGCGATTGTCATGATAACCACAATATTTGCATCGGAAATTACAGTCCTCTGTTAAACTGAAAACTACGTGCCTAAGCATACCGCTTGATTTTAGTTTTATAAGTCCAATGTCATATTCACAAGAAACTCCCTCAAAACATTGATTGTTATATATATTATCTTCGTTACCTAAAACATTCTGTAATTCACTATCGAGTTCACTTAACGTATTATCAAACCCATTATAGAGAATTTTAGTATCACAACAATCAAAAATTTTACATAAGCTTTTTTTGTTTTCCATATAACCCCCTTAGATAAAAATATTTTTTTGCATATCAATAGGAACGCTCATCTTTTCCGCAAGTGCATAAGAGTTTGTGTCACAAAGGATAGACAAATCCTTTGCGCTTTTCCAAAGATACTCTGACATTAAAACTGTATGCTCATTGATAGGAGTGGTATTGAGCATATCGGTAGAAATTGTGATACTCTTGCAATTTATATCTCTTGCGAGTGCGTTAAAACTTTCAATGTCTTTCACATTATCGTTAATGCCCGGCAAAAGTATATATTTCAAGATAATAGCATCTTTTGATTCCCTGCCATAGCGATGTAGTGTATCGCAAACACGGTCAAAAGCATTCACCCCTTTCACTTTTGCAAAAGTTTCTCGTGTGCCGGAATCAACGCTTACTATAATTTTCGTTTTACCCAATGCAAGTAATGCTGAAATATATTCGTTATAAACCAAAGAATTGCTGAAAAGCCTACAGGATTCACATATTTGTAGTGCAGTGCAGATTTCTTCACACTTAGGATTTATGGAGATTTCGCCGGCTGCAAACGAGCAACTGAAAGTTGGAGCAAGCATATCTCTCGCTTTGAACTCAGCAAAAAGTTCCGGTAAATCTATTCTTAGAGCTGTTGCATTTTTATTTTTCGTAGCAACGCAATAAGAACAACGCAAATTACAAGTACCGCCGCTTTGAAATGTAAATAATTTTATTTTGAAATTTTCCGTTTTTATAGGATAATAATCTTTAGCTAGCCCCGGACAATTAGTGCAAGGATTAAGAATATTCTCATTAAGATTATATAAAATTTGTTGTTGTAATGAGATGAATTTTTCAACTGTTTTGGTGTAGTTTCCCGTAAACATAACTCTCGGATATTTATTATCCTTGTAACCTGAAAAGCAAAAACTCAGCGTTCCGTCAGCCGCAATACAATGATTCTCTAAAAATCTACAGCTTAATTTTTGCTTCATACCGGAATTATAATCATCAAGCATTGACATTTTCCTTTCGGTTTAATTTTACGCAAAAGGCAATTTATCAATCTGCCTTGAACATTACAATCAAATTTGCAAACAAAGAAGGAGTTGCCCTTTAATACTTCCTTGTGTCACTACAAGGAAACTTGTTTATTGTACACACCGGAATCAACCGCCATTAATGTACATTATGTTGCCGTGTGTTGCCCCAAATTCATTGTTGTAGTTGTCTCTGCAACTACAATGGCAGTTACACGACCTCATTGTAACCGCTTTGTTTTCATCGGGGTTAGTAACATTGATTTTTTTGAGTTTCAACGATGCTTTTTTCGTAATGAAATCCATAAGGTTATCCTCCTTTCTAATAATTATGGGTATCAACCGCAAAGTAAACCTTGCGCCCCCACCCCTTGGTGAGAGACCCGTGGAAAAGCCACGTAGTATTGTCCCGTTTGCGTTTGCAAAAATGACCTTGCAAGCAAGCATTTTCGCTACATTTAATAAACTCCTTCTTTTGTTCGCATATATCCACGACCGTTTTGTCGGTAGTGACCACCATCGCAAGATATGGGATTTAAACAACTCAATCAAAAGGTACAGGTTTTGATAGAAGCCCTTTTCAAGCGCATTTCGTCGAATTCGCCAAAAATTTTCGTGAAATTTGACAAAAAAGGGTTGACAGGGAAAGAAATATATGTTATACTGACCTAATAAAGGTAACTATCAAAACCTGTACTTTTTGATAGTTCAGATTTTGCCCCGACTAACCCTTAACTCCCTCAACCGCCGATAAAAAGTGGCTTCACTAAGCCCTGTTCGCTCTAAAACCGCCGAAAACTCGATTTTTCCGCCCTCCCACAGCTTCACGACCTCGGCGAAGTTTTCGGGGGGCTTTTTGATAGGACGACCGAAGCGAACCCCACGCTTGCGAGCCGCCGAAATGCCCTCAGCCTGCCTTTTGCGGATATTATCCCTCTCGCTGTGCGCCATAAAGGACAGGATTTGCAGGAATAAATCGGCGATTAGAGTTCCAATGAGGTCTTTGTTGATTCGGGTGTCGAGCAGGGGAATATCAATCACAACGATGTCTATGCCGCGCTCTTTTGTGAGGATTCGCCACTGCTCTTGTATTTCCTCGTAATTCCTACCGAGCCTGTCTATACTCTTTATATATAGAAGGTCGCCCCGCTTTAGTTTTTTTACAAGAGCAATGTAGGCGGGTCGGTTGAAATCTTTCCCGCTCTGCTTGTCTGTATAGATGTTTTCGGGTGGGATTTCGAGTTCTTTTATTGACAATATTTGTCTATCTTCGCATTGGTCGGCGGAAGATACTCTGACGTAAGCATAATTTTTCATATTGCTACCTCTTTCTAAAAATAATGGTTTGGTTTATATGAAAACTATACTACAACCGCCCGAAAATGTCTTTGCACAGATGCTGTACGTTTCTTGTACAAAGACTATAAAAAATCCCTTGATGGTATTTTTACACCGTCAAGGGATTTTTGCGTTCATTTTTATACAGCAACCGTACAGCGACCGTACATTCCGAATTATTCAAAAATCCTTTATACTGTAATCACGGCACATCGGTATGCAAGCTCGAGATTGTTCACCGAAACCGCCTAAATACTAATATCAAGGAGATTTTTATATGAAGAATACCCCTATAAATCCCCGACAAATCGGGGAACATCGGGAGCGAATCGGCGGCATTTCCTTTATAATCCGCTCGTTCGACAACCCCACGGCAACAACAGCCGAGCGGCTTATTCTAAGTCTGCTCGAATCAAAAATCAAGGAGGCTAAAACAGCATGAAAACTCACAACTATACAAAAATCGTCGGTATCGACCACGGTTACGGGAACATCAAAACCGCTTCAACAGTCACACCCACGGGAATCACCGAGTACGATGATGAACCGACTTTTGCAGGGAACACGCTCATTTACGAGGATATGTATTATCAAATCGGCGAGAATCACAAGGCATTTATCGCCGACAAAGTGACCGACAATGATTTCTATATCCTCACACTTATGGCAATCGCCCGTGAACTCAATCAGCACGGTTTAACCGAAGCGGACGTTCACATTGCCGCCGGACTTCCGCTGACTTGGGTGCAAAAACAACGCGAGGATTTTCGGAATTATTTGCTCAAAAACAAAGACGTGTTTTTCGTTTACAAGAGCAAGCCGTACAACATCAACATTGTCGGGTGTGATATTTTTCCGCAGGGCTACTCTGCCATACTTGACAGGCTCGGCGAAATGAGCGGTGTGAATATGCTCGCCGATATTGGAAACGGCACAATGAATGTCATGTACATCAATAACAAAAAGCCGATTAGCGAGAAGTGTTGGACGGAAAAACTCGGAGTTAATCAATGTATCATCAACGCTAAAAATGCCGTTCTTGACAAATTCGGAGTGAAAATTGAGGAAACTGTAATCGAGAATATTATTCGCAAAGGCACAGCCGACATCGGCGAAAAATATCTCGACTGTATTATCGCAGTTTTCAGAAAATATTCCGCAGAAATTTTTGAAACACTTCGGAAATATGAATATAATTCCGAGTTAATGCGGCTGTATATTGTCGGCGGCGGTGGTTCGATTATCAAGCATTTCGGCGAGTATGCGGTGAATCGTGTTACCATAATCAATGACCTTTGTGCAGCCGCAAAAGGCTATGAGCAAATCGCCTACAGCAAGTTGAAACAGGGGGAGCGACATGGATAATATCAGAAACACTTGTCTTCGTTTCAACCTTGAAAAGCCTGTTCACAACAAGGCTTGGGAGTATCTGCAACAACTTGACAAAACCGAGTTTAAGTCCTACAGCAACGCAATCGCAATTTCTGTTGCGAATTATTTTGACAGACATTATCGGAATCAAGCAGACCCTTATTTCGAGAATCGGGAGCGTGAAGAAAGATTTATAAATCAGATTATAAGTGAAGTTGAGAAAGCGTTGTCTAATTCCGTGCCTAACTTCTTGACTGCTTGCCTTGCGGGGATTAAAACTGCAAATCCAGTTTCTGTTACGGAAATAACTCCCGATACTGTAAATGTCGATATTGACTATGATTTTGTCGGTGGTTGATATAGCAATTATGCAGTAATCATACCAAAAATTTAATCATTGTCAAGTAGACAAAAACGTAGTACGAATATGGGTGGAAAAGTATACTGTCTTACAAAAAATAATATCACTTTCGCCCATATTTGCCTTTTTACAAACAAGGCAAAACTCTAACGGCTTAACGCCGTTCCAATCGTAATTCCGTTTAACTTCGCAAACGAAATCACGATTGGGGAACGAACTAACTTTACTCTATACTGGTGTGTAAATTGAGTAGGCAGGTAGTATAAGTGTCGAGACACTTACTCCCTGCTCAGGTGGCTTGCCGCCCCCTAAGAACCCCCGCTTGCGCCTACGGAAATGTTTCTGCAAATCAGCAGATACATTTCCTCCGGTGGGCGGCTAAAGCCGCCAATTTCGCCCACACCCTACTATTAATATATGGAGGCTCATTATGGTTAATCGCACACGCAAGCACTCTTTTTCTATTCTTCTTTCCAACGAAGAATACGCTTTGTGGCTCAAAAAACATAAGGCAAGTGGACTCAACAAAACCGATTATTTTATAAAACTTATGAACCGCTCTATTATAAAAGTATATCGTTTTGATGAAATCCTAAACACGCTTTATAAAGAACTCCGCAAAATCGGCATTAATCTTAATCAAATCGCCGCACTCGCCAACAGCGGCAGACTTCCGCAAGCAGAAATCGAGATTTATAATATGCTGAAAGTTTACAACAGCGTTATGATTTCGCTAAAATCGTTTCTCGATAAACCGTTAATCCATGCGGAAATTCTTAAAGCCGGAGGTGATGTTCCATAGCTTATGGAAACATTAATGTGAAGTATTCACCTTGTAAATCTGTAGGGCAGTTGAAAGCCGCCGACAAATATATGCTCGGTAAAAAGTCGGAGCAAATTAGGGATAAAATTACAAAAACTGCCCCCGATTTATACACCGCTCTCGGTTGTGAACGTGATAACTTTAGCAACAACATTCTTGTTACAAGAAAGCTGAACGGGAAAAGTTATACAGGGTTGAAAGGAAAAAATATACTTGCTCATAAGATGTCAATTTCCTTCCACCCCGATGATAATGATAAGTTGGATTATCAGATTGCTTTTAACATAGCGAAGGAATTTGCAGAGCGATATTTTCACTCAAAAGGCTATGAGGTTTTACTCGCTGTTCACACCGACACCGAACATACACACGCACATTTTCTAATCAGTAATTGCAACATGGACACAGGCAAATCGTATCAACGCAATCAAAAAGACCTGCATGAAATGTCGGAGTTTTTCGGGCAACAATGTCTTGATTATGGTTTGACAAATTCAGTTAGAGATACCTTTTATAACCACAGCCTTGAAACTGTAAAAGACAAAAATTGCTTGGCTGAAAAACAAATGAAGAAGCGTGGCGCGGAGACTTTCAAAGACGAATTACGAGATGTAATTCAACAAGAGATACAAGACCCTACTAATCGAAATTTCGATGATGTAATCAAGGCTTTGATGGCAAACTGGAATGTTGAAACCCGTGTTGCGGGCAACACAATATCATATCGCCATCCCGAATATCGGGACAAAAATAATAACCTTGTTTCCGTGAGAGGGAGCAAGTTGGGTGAACTTTATACCCGGAAAGGAATTGAATATTATGTTAAAAAGAAACGACGAAAACATGAAAATTATTTACCCGAAGCCGGGGGAAGAACCGCCGGTAGTGACATCGGTACAGATAGTAACCGAACCGAAGGAGGAAAAAATGTACAACGAAACCAATCAACAACCGAAACAGGAAACGAATTTGCTATTGCCGCAAGAGGTCATAAACAATCTTTGGACGAAAATGTTGTCAATGCGGGAGGGGAACGTCAAAGAAGCGGAGGACAAGTTTCAAGTATCTTTGATGTTGTCAACGATGAATCAAGCGTTTCAAGCATTGACAGATTTTATGACCGCTACACAAGACGAGCTGAAAACGCAAAACAACAGG
>Ga0099364_10008842_pt1 | contig 14092 bp, 10 predicted proteins | sample TergutTh196P3_FD_73070 | JGI IMG/M metagenome (GOLD analysis project Ga0099364, IMG submission 73070) | Microcerotermes parvus P3 segment gut microbial communities from Pointe-Noire, Republic of the Congo - Th196 P3 | ecosystem: Host-associated > Arthropoda: Insects > Digestive system > Gut ...
AGAGATACTTGTCGGTCATCAACGTCCAGTCGAAATACAAAACGATGAGTCATAGTTTTGCCGAACAACTGAAACAGCATCGAGAGACGATTTTATCGGAGCGTGGGGTGTTGATCGCCTACAAGCAGCGGGGAATCTATCTCGTGAACATTCCGGCTGTACCGGCAACGTCCGATTATTTGAATGAAAAGAGCAGTGAGTATCGGACAAAACACATAGACCGAGCGTACACCGTTGAGTTTGGACTACTGAACTGGAACGGCAAGCAAATCATACCGATGTCAGGCGACAATATCATTGAAGGCGAGACCGTCTATGAAGTTGTTCCCATCGAACAGAAACAATGTTACCGCCCCATCGACCCAGACGGAACGTATATGCGAATTTTTGTAAAACAGATAACCAAGACGGTATCATCTGTTTTGCCGCCGCCAGGCGGTTGCACCCACCGTCCAATGACCGAACAGGAAGTAACAGACCTTGTAAACAACGCATTTCAAGATTGACATGAGCACTCCTACCTTTGCAACCCCCGATAACCTAGCACAAGCCACAAAGGAAATCATCCAACACGGCGACCAGCGATGGGGCGGAAGTGCGACCACGCCCGAAGTCCAAGACATCGCCGATGATGCTGTCCATACCCTCAAGCAACACCTCGACACACTACTCAACGGCACCCTCACGCCCACTTTTCCCGAAGACCAATATCTGAACGAAAACAGCCGGGCAATGACCGCACAAGCCGCCGCCGCAATAAAATCCTACATCAACGACGACTCCTTCACCATCACCGTCATCGGAGATACACACTTTCCACCATCCGATCCCATCAACGACGATTACAGAACAGACATATCCGCCAGTTGGAGAGTAAAAGGTGCCTTCGCGATGGCAACAAAAGCCGCAAGAATACTCAACGCCGACGCAATCCTGCACGTAGGAGATATGACCACCGGTGCCCTTAACGCCCACACCGGAGAATTCAACATCCACAACGTCATACTCGGATTAACAGAAATCGCACACGGAGCAAATATACCCTTCCTGCACACATTAGGTAATCACGATACAAACACGAGCGGCACACATGGACTGCTCCACGTCTGGCAACGATGGTGGTACGAAAATCTCTACTCCAAAATCCCCCACGCCGCTACCGTACAAGACAAAGGATACTACTACCTCGATTTTCCGCAAAAGAAAATCCGGGTCATCTCCCTTAACTGGGGGGGCGACGCAAAAAACGAAGTGCAAAACTGGTGGTATAACGACGATGGACAGCACATCGGCTATTCCGGCGAACAGTTGCGATGGCTCGGAGACGTTGCCCTAAATCTGTCCGACAAAGGAAACGATGCCAAAAACTGGAATGTCGTCATCCTATCACACTGCGCGTGTCCTTACAGTGAAAAAACAAAAAACATGCGGCAGATTCAAGACCTGTTAGAGGCATGGCAAACCAAACAGCCTATCGACATCGGAATCGGAGCAGGGTACGAAGGCAAATACGGACCTTTTAACGCCGCGAACGGATTTCCTGATCAGGATATCATTGATTTGTGGGCGTACAGTTACACGAACGATTTTTCCCATCGGGCAGGCGGTACTATTTATGCCGTCGTTCAAGGACATGACCATGCGGACTGGTCGATCATTCCGAATAAAGGCAAGATGAACAATACCCCCTATCGGAAATATCAGATGACGAGCACCATGCCGCATGTACCGGTGATTTCCGTTGCCTCCGGCAGGATGTTTGAAAACGGCTATGCAGTGATTATCTCCTTTGACCGTCAAAACGACATCATCACGATCAGGGGGATTTGCGATCCGAACGACACACGCAGACGCGGAGTGGGGACGACGAAGATACCGCTGGCACTGGACGACGAAGCCCTGTTTTTCGTCAATCACGGCAGTATTATTCCGATGCGGCAACAGGCAATTTTACATTACGTTGCCAAGGTCGAATCTCCGGTCGCCGACCCGCCGCCGGGTGCCGTCGCGATCAACACCGCCGTCACGCTGACCACAGAAACGCCTGATGCAACGATTCATTACACGACGGACGATTCGGCACCCAGTACCGACAGCACCGCTTACAGTGCGCCCATCATCCTTTCGGAAGCCGGGCAGAGTACCCTTCGAGCCGTTGCCGCAAAAGAAGGATGGCGAACGTCCGGCGAAGCAACGTTTGTTTACGAAGTTGTAGAGTCGGAGCAGTTGAGACTGACCGTCGACACGGGAACATCGGCGGAGTTCCACATTCCGACCAGCAATGCCTTTGCTTTCGATTGGGCTATCGACTGGGGAGACGGCAGTACCGGGACGGTTTCCGGCAACGGTGTGAATGGTTCGAATGGAATCGCTCACACCTATCCTTCACCCGGTCCCTATACGATCACGATTAAACCGAACGGCAGTCTGAACTGCTGGCTTTCGGCGTTTGGATTTGCGTCGACTACGGTCGGTGCCAGTGTGCAAAGCAATAAGGACAAGGTGATTGCGGTCGGCGGCAAGATTACGCCGTCCATGGTCGCCGGCGAATCGGATATTGCTTTGGGACAAGTAGGAAATGGTGTATGCGAAAATTGGTTCTACCGATGTCCTAATCTGACAATGGATACGGACTTCGGTTTTTCCGAAGAGTGGGACACTATCACTGCCGTCGGTAACAACTTTTGCATGAGTATGCTTTATAGTTGCAGCGGGGCATCGTTTACGATGAACGATGTGTTTAACTTGCCGCAAAATATACAAACATGCGGGAACAACTTCTGCCGACAGATGTTCGGCTATTGTTCCGGTGCATCGTTTGCGATGAACGATGTGTTTAACTTGCCGCAAGCGTTAATAACGTGCGGAATTGAATTTTGCCGGAGCCTGTTTGTAGGTTGTATGGGCGCATCGTTTACGATGAACGATGTGTTCAATTTACCGCAAGCGTTGATAACGTGCGGGGACAATTTTTGTAATGCGATGTTTTCCGAGTGTCGCGGGTCATCGTTTACGATGAACGCTATTTTTAACACACCGCCGCAATTATCCGCAAGCACGAGAACGGGCTTCTATTCGTCGATGTTTTTCAACTGCCGCGGTACGGGCTTTCATGTTAACGGTGTTTTTGCGTTTCCGGTTGTTTCGCAGTCGGTAGTGAATCAGGGATTTTCCCAGACGTTTCTTACTGACCGACCGGTACAGGCTCGGACGGCGGCGAGCATTATCAACGGCAATCCTGCGCCGGCGGGAGCCCGGAATACCTTTGGCACGGCGTTTGCCGACCACAGCACGATACACGAAAATTGGAGAGGATAAAAATGGACTTGGCATCACAATCAATCGCAGAACTTTCGGCACTGGCAACGATACTCGGTATTATTCTATTCGTTGTTTGGAGGGGCGTGCCTGCGCTCATTGCCTATCTCGAACGTAAAGATGCCAAGCATCGAGAGGACATTATGTCTCTCATTGCATCAAGCCGGGAGGAGCGGGACAAGTTTTATGCCAATCTTGCCATAAAACTGGATCGTATTCACGACCGGCTTGATAAAATAGCCGAACATCAGAACGAAAACCGGAAGTCTAACCCAACAAAACCATCATGATAACACTATCGAAACTGTGGACGCTTTTTCGGCATAGTCCGAGGATTTTGGCGATTCTCTCGCTGATGATCGAGTCGTTCGGGAGCGACGAGTTCAAAGAAGTTCTCGAAGCCCTCGGCAACTTTTTTAGAAAAATTGCTCCGCCTGCACCGACGACGGACAGCACGGGTACAACCCCGGTAAACCCGGAACCGGAAAAACGAAAATGGTTCTTACGATTGCGCAGACGTCTGAACATCGCCGGCAGGATTACCGACATGCAAGAGCAGGACATCTGTACTGCCTATCAGATCAACCCTAACGAAAAGGAGACCATGAAAGCATGACAAGAAAAGAACTCGAAAACAAGGTTGCGGAACTTACGGAGCAACTTCGGCAACAGTCGGAGCCGAAGCCGTCGGCGGTCCGCAACCTTTGGAACTGGTGCAAGCCGTACATCATTCCGTTCATCCTCGGTGTGATTGTTTGCGGACAGTTTGTGTACATTGCAACACAGACAAAGCCGGTTGTGAATCAACAAACCTCAATACTCGAACAGCAAGCGGCATTGGGAGGTGCCGCGATACCCTTTCAAGAACGAAGTACCATTGTCGATGCTCTGGAACTCGCCGCCGGAGAACTGGACAGAGGAATCAGCCGATTCCACGTCGACGAGCACATCAGAAGAGTCATCGCCCGGCAACCCACAAGCGGACAGTGGAGGAACACCATCGACAAGATATTACAGACTGCCGCTTCGCCGGATGCGGTAGTCTATGCCAACAACCTCCGGCAAGTTGCGAAAGGATTGAGATAGTGATTAGTGGTTAATTACCCCTAATTACCCCTAATTTATCACTAACTATCACTAATTATCAAATGACCATCAAATAAGAAAACGCTAGAAAACAAGGGCAAAACAGGCAAAGGGCAAGTGAAAACCAAATAACCAGCAAATAAAACCATGACCAGACTCAACACCAACTACGGATATGTTCCTGACGAAGATTACGGTTTTATCCCGGAGGAATTCGTTCCCGAAGACGTTGCGGAGTTCGACGCAATGACCGACAAGTACGATCCGACGGGGCAACCTGCCATCGTATCGTGGGACTCCTTTGAGTATTTTGTGAAAGAGAGGTCCGCCGAGATGGACAAAATCCGGGCGGCGGGTTGGATCGTGTTATGGTGGGTCATTGCGAAGACATGCGGTATTCCGCTGTGGTCGAGCAATCAGGGGCAACTCGGTTCATGTGCAGGTTGGTCGGCGGCGAATGGACACATGATTACGGTGCTGTATCAAAAAATGCTCGGAGCATTTCGGTTCGTGTTGATCAATCCGCTGGCGATGTGGGTGCGGACGAAGAACTGGTCGATGTCCGGCGGTCAGTCGATGTCAAAGGTTCTGATGGGAGGGAATCAACTCGGCAACTACCCGGTGCAGAATGTTGGAATGTACAGCACCAAGTTGACCCGGGAGACGATCAATAAGATTGAGTCGGCAACCGATGAGGCGCGATTGCATCAGTTTGGTGCGTGTCGCTTGCCGGGCAAAGGAAAGAGTTTGGCGGAGAAGATTGCGTTGTGTCTTCGGGCGGGTTTGGTCGTTTCGATTGGCAACAGTGTCCGTGTGAGCGGTTGCAAGGTTGATCACAATGGTATGCGTGTGGCGGTGTTGGGTGGTTCGTGGATGCATGCGACGTTGTTTGACGGTTATGTCCGGGTGAATGGTGTGGATTATTTTCACTGGACGAATTCGCATGGTGATCGTTACAAGGGTTCGGACAAGTTTGGTTCGCCGGAGTCGGGTTGTTGGATGACGCTGGAGCAGTTGATAGTATTTTGCAATGGTCGTTATTCGGATGCGTTTTGCATTTATCGTGCGGAGGCACCGGCGGATTTGGAGCGGATGGATTTTACACCGGCGACGGTGAATGGGTTCACAGAGCCCGTAGCGTAAGCAAGGTTCCTGACTTACGTCACGGGCTCTGTGAATGGGCTCTGTAATTATCTAACTTCATTTTACAAAAACATGGAAAAATCATTTGCAATCGGTATATCGGGAATGTTTGCCACGCTGACGGCGGGGGTGCTTGGTACTCCAGTGTTATTTGCGCAGGCAGACGCGTTGAATTTTCTTGGGCTCGCAGAGCGGCTCGGCTTGGGTGTCGTGATGGCAATTTTGGGATACAAAATCATCATCAAGATCATTGACGTTTTTGGACCGCCGTTACTTGCCCGGCTCAACACTCACGATGCCGAAGTTCAAGACAAACTGTCTGACCTGACGAAAAAGATCAATCAGATTGACGAACATCTGACGAAGTAGAGCATAGTTCTGCGCCGGTTTATGACAGTGCAAAGTACATTCAGGAGACGTTCTATAAAACGGTACACACTAGCACGGCACAATTTGTTTTTTTACAACGTGGGATTGATCCACAGATTGCACAGATTTTCACAGATTTCCCTAAATGTTTTCTGAAAAATCTGTGTCAATCTGTGTAATCTGTGGACAAATACAAAAAACAAAACGTTCCAACCGAGGCGTGGTGCAGTCTATCTTACTTCTTACTTCTGGCAAAGCCCGCCGAGTCGTCCGAGGCGGCAATCTTTTGTGGTTCCGGCTTGCGCGTTGAAGCAAAACCCGTAGGTTCATCCAGCACCAAAATCGGCTGCGGAGGTTCTACTCGCGGTGTAGGAAGAACCGGTCGCGCATCGGCAACTTTCGGAACCTCTACCGGTTGAGAAACAACTCTCGGCAAGGACTCCGGTACAGCGTTCCCCGGTAACTGACGGTCTGCGATCACTAACGAATGGCTGTTCGGTGTCGGCGGCTTGTTTGCCGTCAGGAAAGGATCGTTGTTTGCAGCAATGATCGGCACCGGTACCTCGAATGTCCTCACCTCCGTAGGTACGGGAGACTTGTTTGCCGTTAGGAACGGATCATCGATCACAGCAACGGCGGGTGCCGGCGGCGGCACAGTGCTGACGATTCTCTCCATTGGCGGAAGACCGGAATCGCCGTCTGCAACCAGCGGAAGCGCAACGACGGAACGGGCAACGAGCGGTGCATCGTCCTGTCTTGGCGGTCGTGCCGCAATTTCGACGGACTTGTCCGATGGAACAGCAGGCGGTACATCTCGACTGGCTAGGCTAAATTGCAACACTTCGGGAGCATTTGCCGATGAAAAGTGGCGTTCGTTCCGGGTAATTTTCACGTATTCCGGTATTGCCGTAACCGTTTCCGAGCGTTCGGCAAACAACTGCGCTATGTGATGGGTATCGCTTGCGGCGGCGGGAGCGGGAATTGCCGAAACAGACTGACTTCCCCGTGACTCTCCATGGGGAAAGTCCGCAGAGGGAGGCTGCAATACACTCACATCCCTTACGGGCAACGCCCTCGGTGCGCGGGCAACTTCAATGGGGGATTCCACGGTTTCCACGGGCTTGACCGTTTCGAGTGCGACAAAACCCGATGAAGACGGCGGTTCTGCAACAATCGGAACATTTTTCGAACGTTCCGGCGAACTTGTCTGGTCGATTCGAGGAATTCTCTTGTTTCCCAGTGCGGTATAGGAAGGGAGTGCCGCTATGACGGAAACTTCGGAAACAGGATCAATTAAGCCGGAATCGTCAAGAGGAATCTGACGAAGCGGGTTGTTCGTTTTAACCATATCAGTCCGCTCGGCAGGTCTTGCCCCGCTCGGCAAAGCCTTAACCGGCGGAACACTTGCGGATTGACCCTCGGTTGCCAACGGACGCAGAGACCGAGAGGAATAAATGTCTGTCTTGATCAGCGTGTCTGATTCGACGGGAGACGTAATTTTAGCAAGTTGCGGCTCCGGCGAAACAGTGATGACAGAATCGATTCCCTCGACCTGAATAGGAGCGAAAGGACTGGATATACTGCTCTGATCCGACGATTGAATAACCGGCAACGGTTTTGAATGACTCGGTATTGTCCGCACTTCCGACGGAGCACCCAAGGCGGCTTGCGGCGGTTGCAGTTGCCGGACAAAGGACGATGTTGGTTCCTGTCGGTGATGCGTTTTCGCAAAGGGATCAGCGGGAGCAACGCTGGGCGACGGTTTTGCCGGTTCGGCGGGAGGCGTAATGGTGGCGGCTACTCTTCTTTCGGTCATCGCCGCCGGGCGGTGCGCCGGTGCCGGTATAGGGGGTGTCGGTATGGGAGGTGTTTGGGCAGTCGGCGGCGTGGCAGGACGCTGTTGGGCGCTGATGACATCGCGGACTTCCGAATTGATAATATCCTGCCGGTTGCGCTGAATGATTGCCGGAGGCGTTTGTACCTGATGGGGCGGACGAACCGGCACGGCATTATTGCCGGAAGGGGCATTTGCTCCCACACGGGTCGCCGACGGTTGAGTGGGTTGACTTTCGGCGATTTGCGCCTTTTGGTCGGCAAATTCCGCCCGGGAAAGATCCCCTTTGGAACGGTAAATCCTCGCAAGTTCCCGATACGCCTCCGCTTCACCGACGGCTAACTTCAGATAACGCAATCCTTCGGCTTCACGATTTCCCCGCTGTGATGCAATGGTACTCCCAAGATTGAAGAGTATTTTCGGGTTGTTGGGGTCGGCATCCAAGGCTCTTTTGAAGAGTTTTTCCGCTTCGTCAAAGTCCTTGCGGTCCGCATGGAGTTGGGCAAAGTCCGATAGAATGAGTGCATTCTGCGGATCAAGTTCGTGAGCACGCCGGAATAGTTGGGCACTTTCCGAAAACTTCTTGTTGCGCGCCCTTATGACGGCAAGGCGATGGAGAGCCTTGGCTTCCATTTTGGGCAACCGGTACTTTTTGGCGAGCATCAGACACTCATCGTAGCGGAGTTCCGCTTCAATGAGATCGTTTTGTTGTTCGGCTCGGACGGCGGCAAGAAGCAGGTTTTCACATTCCTTCTGCATCGGCGTACCTTGAGCAAAAAGGGAACCTGCAAGGAGTACCGACAGCGCAACAGCGATGGTGATTCGGTGCCCCCAACACAAAGGATGTGTGACTCTTTTTCCGTCCATTGAATTATTCTTTGTCCGAAAAACGAAAACGGTTTTTCAGCAAAAGCGCATCCTGCTTACCGGACTTATCGGCATGTTACGAACGAAATGTCTATCTTTTTAGCCAATCCCGCCGATTGTTAGGGATATTTTGTTCCTGATTGTTATATCGATTATGTGAATTTTTTTGAAAATTCGCAAAATAATAGGGAGTTTTTCTCCAATTCTTCCGATACGTCCCACAGAAGCCCCCCTGTTTTCGCTGAAAAAATGTCCGCCATCGATTTTTATGGTTCCTCTCCTTCGGTTACTGCCAATTCTGACAGACTGAATGATTTGACGATGAGCGACTTCATCAGAATGATGGTTGCTGAACTCGAAAATCAAGACCCGATGAATCCGATGAGCAATACAGAAATGCTCCAGCAGATCAGTCAAATGCGGTCGATAACGTCGAATGACCGGCTGACGGACAGTATCGAATCGATGTCACTGGGACAGGCGTTATCTACGGCATCCAGTTTGATCGGCAAAACGGTAACGGGAGTGAACACGTTGAACGAAACGGTAACGGGCAAGGTCGATAAGGTAACGATAGAAAACGGCACCGCAAAACTGTTCGTGGGCTCTTCGATCATCAATGTCGGTAATGTGACGGCAATCGAAGGGTAACAAGCACATTCAGGCATGTATCGTAAGGTTTACGCCGGAATGACGAAAATCGGCAATGATATTTTCCGGCGAAAGCCTTACCTTCTTGTTTATCGAAGTTGTGCAACAAGTTCTTCGTAAGCGGGAACAAATTACACGACTTCCTTAATGTCGTAAGGATCACGATACCAGCCGCGAACGATTTTGTCCGCTTCGGCATCATCCTTGAAACACTCGTTCGCCGGATCACACGTCAACCACGGACCGAGAATCGTCATGTTCGGATCGACATCGTGCTTCGCAATGTGCTGTAAATACCGCTCATGCATTTCGCCGAAGAGCGGAACGTCCGCAATCGCGGCTTTCTGTGCGGAAACGCTCGCCGACTTGCCAAGACGATAAGAGACATTGCCCGCATTGCAAATCGTCGTTGAAATGTGTCCCGCCAGTACGTCGCAATTCAAATCCTCTCGGCGACCCGAACGAACGGCAGCAATAAAATTCTCAAAATGTGTGTCCGGCGACGACCACGAAGCCGTCCGCTTGTTCTCAGCATCAAAGGCAGATGCACTGCCAGTCACCACGTAAACGTGACCAGCCTCGCAATGAACGACAATTCCAGTACCGAAACCATGCGTCCTTGGAGCAGGACTATTTGGGTCTTTGTTTTCCCGCATGTTGTGAACTTCGTACAGTATCGGTGTTTCCGGGTAATCATAATAGACGATCTGCGTGTTCGGCACATCACCGACATCGTCCCAAACGAAGCGTCCGCCCAGACTAATGACACGGCGCGGCAGTCCGTCGATTCCGAGTACCCGTCGTGCCATATCGACTTCGTGGACACCTTGGTTCACCGATTCGCCGTCCCCCATATTCCATGTGAAACTGCAATCGTATTGCAAACGATCACGGTAAATCGGACCGTCGTCTGCCGGACCGCACCAAAGATCGTAATCGACAGTCGGCGGAATCGGCAACGGCTCCGTGCGTTTCCCTATCGACGTTCGCGGCTTGTTGGCAAATGCCGTAACGTATTTGATTTTGCCGATCTTGCCCGACTTGATGAATTCAATGGCATCAAGCGTCGATTGCGTTGAGCGGCTTTGTATGCCGCATTGGATGAGCCGATTGTATTTTTCGGCGGCGTTGACCATTTGTCTGCCTTCCCAAATGAAGTGAGACAGAGGCTTTTCGCAATAAACGTGCTTGCCTGCTTCGCAAGCCCAGATAGTGCTTAAACAGTGCCAGTATTGCATCGTGGCGTTGCCGACGGCATCGACATCTTTGCGTTCAAAGATTTTTCGCATATCGGCGTAGCCGTCGGCTTTTTGAGCGAAATCCTTTTCGAGTTTCGCAACAGCGGCATTTGTTCGTGCCATATCGGGATCAGCAAGAGCGACCACCTTGACGTTTTGCTGTTTGGCAAACCTTGGCATGAGTTCTCCCTGTCCGCGGATACCAAGACCGACAATGCCGACGTTGACGGTCTCATTGGCACCGAACGCTGTTTGCGGCACGAAAAAGGGGGATGCAACGCCGACTACCGCCGTTGCTTTCAGAAAATTTCTGCGTGTTAATGTCATAGGATTCAGGGGGTTAGGGGGTTGCGGCTGTTTATAGGGTGAGTTTCTTTCCACCCAGCCACGTTTCGAGGACCTTCGTTTCCCGAATGTCGTCCAAGGGACAACGGAGAACGTTACGGTCCAGAACAATAAAATCGGCTAATTTACCCGGCTCCAACGATCCTTTGTCCGCTTCTGCCCGGAGGACATACGCACTGTCAAGTGTATAAAGCCGGATGGCTTCTTCACGATTGATCTTTTGTTCCGGGGAAAGGACACTGTTCCCCCAGCGCGGCTGCCGGGAGAGCATCGTCCACATTCCGAGGAAGGGGTCGTAAAGGTTAATCGACCGCTTCGGCTCGATTTTCAGCATGTGGTCTGACCCGCCGCCAATCGGTATTTTGTTGTCCAATAGGGTGCGGTAAGGGTGGAACCACTTCATCCGTTCCTCGCCGAAATGTTCGAGCAATGTCGCACCATCGTGATACAACCATATTGGCTGCATATCGATGACGACTCCAAGTCGTTTAATTTGTTCCAATGCTTCGGGAAACATGAAACTTCCGTGACAGATGCCGGGACGGACGGAAGGCAAGCGACCGGCAGGAACCTGCTGCTCCGTTAACTGTTTCTGTGCCAGAGAATAGGCATTTAAGAGAAATTCCACTGCCCCATCTCCTTGGCAATGCAGGGTCGGTTGAAGATTATTCATTGCCGCCGCACGAGCGAACCGAACAACTTGTTCTTCCGAAAGGAACAGGAGTCCCCTATATTCAGGATCGGTGATTCCATAGATCGAACTCACGCCCCAGGGCTTTCTCATACGTGCGCTGCCGGTGAGCATGCCGCCATCAAGAAACATCTTGACCCCACAACACCAAAGGAAATCGTCGTGTCGTGCCAAGGGGGATTTCGCCACGGCACCAACCTTATTCTCGATTTCGTCAGGAGTGAGTGAAGCGGCGACCTCGTGGAAGGCGAGTATTCGACATGTCAATCCGCTGTCTTTCTTTAATGCTTCATAAAGTGCCAGATCGTCGGCTGAAGCATTGCGGTCGGCAACGGTCGTGATGCCGACCGAATTATAAGCGGTCATCAATTTTTTCAGTCGTGATTTCCGTGTTTCCTGCGGGATGGCTTCGATGTCATTCACGAGAAAATGAGGAACCGAGCGGCAATTTCGGAGGATTCCTATGGGTTCCTGGGTTTGGGGATCACGTTCGATTCTTCCATGTTCGCTACCGGGATGGTCGCCGGAATCTTTTGTAATGCCGAATTGGGCAAGGGCACGGGAGTTAAGCATAGCATCGGGTCCCGAACGAACAAACGCCGGATGGTCGGGAGTAACAGCATCTAGTTCTGCTCTTGTCGGATAACGTTTGTCCCGAAGCCGCGTGATGATCAACTGTCGGATGCCGATCCATTCCCCTTTAGGGACGATTCTCGTCCGAGCCCGAAAATAGGCGAGAGCCTCCTCGATGGTTTCCATCTCAGGGATTTCATGATCATGCTCATACAGAGCGGCGGCAACAGGATGAGAGTGGGAATCGATGATACCGGGCAAGACAGTTTTTCCCTGGAGGTCAATTTTACGTGTCCCGTTTCCTGCGAGAGCAAGAATTTCCGCGTTGGTTCCTACGGCAGCGACTCGGTCTCGAATCACAGCGAACGCTTCGACTCGTCGAAAGTTACGGTCGACTGTCAGGACGTTTCCATTGTAGAAAACGGTATCCGGTGCTGCGTTTTCACCGGCAAGCAAAAGCGACGGCAACAAAGCCGCCGAAGTGCCTAAAAAGGTGCGTCTGTCAATCATGATGAACAAGGAGTTAAAGGTGAGTAAGGCTTTCGCCGGAAAGTTTCCTACCCGTTGCCGTCATTACACGTTGTTTCATTCCGGCTTTTGTTCGTGTTTACAAAAGCCGGAATGGAGCGCAGCGCAATGACGGAGCAACCTTCACCGCGGACTCGGCGGTAAAATCCTACCCGCCAAAAAGATTTCCCCCAATAGGAACAGAATCGCCAGATAGAGCAACCAATCGCTGACCGATTGCTTTCCGCTAAAATCACCCGCCGCCGTAAAACCTGCCGCACTCTCCAACGGCTGACGAACCTGCCGCAAAATGTCCGAAATCTCCGTAACATCCAGTTGACGAATGTCCCCCTCCGGCGCACTCACATTCACCGCTCTCAATTCCGAACGCTCTCCCGCCGACCGAGATTGAAGTTGCACCTCGTAAAAACCGGGACGATCCGACCGAGCCAACGCCGCCGTCAACAGACCGCCTCCCGTCGGCATTGCGTCCATTCCCGCCCTGCCGCTGACTGATTCCCCTTCACGAGGCGGCAAGACGAACTGGACACGCTCCTCGTACTCCATCGGATTGATTCGGACTTCCAAGGGATCCCCTACTAAAAACGTCTGCGACTGCTCCGACCGCTTGGAAAACCAAGCCGTCAATTCGAGCAACACCACCACGAAACTGGGATTGCGTCCCCAATTATTCCAAGCGGGGGAAGCCGACGTGAGAAACGTCATCGTTTTTCCTGCTCCGAACGACTTTTCCAAGACCAGCGGAGCATCGTTCCGCAGCGTTGCCCAAACGTTGACCGAAGAATCGCTCACCGGTTCGACTGCCAAATACCGATCAATGACCACGCTGCCGAGCAGAGGACTTTCTCCTTCGATGAAAAGGCGGAAAATCGGATGCGCCGAAATACGCATATCGGAGGATTGCGTCAGGTAGTCGGGCAGGAGTTCCTGCACGATAATCGGCGCGGCGGGAAAGAGTCCGCTTCCCTCTTTGTACAACTGGGTGCGGACGAAATCGAGGTCAGTATTGCCTCCCGGAAAGAAGGCAACGCCGCCGCCTGCGGTGACGTAATTCTCCAATGCTCTCACCGCCGCCAATTCCAACATCGGAAGGTCGAGCAGGAAAATCGCACTGTACGGTTCCAACGGCTGTTCCGCCAAAAAGGACGGCGGCTCCTGCCGAACCCGAATACCCGACTTCGTACTGCCGGGGGCTAACGCCACTCGAACGTACTGCGCCGAAGAACTCGAACCGGGAGGCAGCGCAGGAGCAATCAGCAACACTTCGAGGGCTTCGGGAACCTGCAAGACCAAGTACCGCTGGTTATCGTCGGGCAGGGCATCGGGCTGCAATCGGACTTCAATGCGGTGCGGCTGGGAACCTGTTACCCGAACCGGAAAGCGGAGCGGCGGCACGGTTTTGCCCCCCGCCGAAAGACGCGGAATCGTCTGTTGCGACCGTGTCAGACC
>Ga0099364_10008843_pt1 | contig 14092 bp, 9 predicted proteins | sample TergutTh196P3_FD_73070 | JGI IMG/M metagenome (GOLD analysis project Ga0099364, IMG submission 73070) | Microcerotermes parvus P3 segment gut microbial communities from Pointe-Noire, Republic of the Congo - Th196 P3 | ecosystem: Host-associated > Arthropoda: Insects > Digestive system > Gut ...
AATGCCCTCCTGGATGTGTCAGGGAGGCATGATACCCAGCTCCTTCAGCATCAGTGGGAAATAAACAAGGATGAGTCCATTGTTATACGCTATACCTTCACCGATAACCCCGGCTATGTAGGGATGGCATTTGCCTACAGGGAATTTTTGCAGGAACGCTACCCCTCTATCAGAAACAGGGTAAGTGAGCCTGTCTATGCAATGGTTGAAGTTCTGGGCGGTGCCTTGACTAACCAGCACTTCATGGGCTTCCCCGTAGAAAGACCCATGCCCCTTACCACCTTTGGCGGTGTTACAAACATGATTGAAACCTTCAGCCGTTTTGGCTGGAGGAACCTCCACATTATGATGTCCGGCATGCATAACCGTTCTATCGACCATATAGTGCCGACAAGCTTAAATCTCATTTCACAGCTTGGGAACCGCAATGCCCTGAATAATATGCTGAATACAGCTGATCGTTACGGCTATGAATTTTACATAGAAGGTGACTTTGTATACATGAGGGGCAACAGGCTCTTTAACGGATTCAGCTTAAACAGGGATGCTGCGAGGCAGGTTTCCAGGAGCCGGGTGGAGCATGCCGGCTTTAACCATGTTTACTTTGGGTATAACGGCAGGGCTTCTGTCCTGGCGGAACCCATGATACTTGCAAACCCCGCTTTTACTGTAAGAACAGCTTTAAACTTTGTTAATGAAGCCAGGGATATAGGGATAAATAATATTGCATTCCGCTCCATGGCAGGTTCCCTTACAAGTGACTTTAACGAAGATAATTTCGTAAGCCGTGAAGAATCCATGAACATGAGAGTTGATCTTTTAAGAAACCTTAATAACCAGGGGACAGGAATCTGGCTTAACTACGGCTTTGCCTATGGTCTCCCTTATGCAGATATAATTACCGGAATGCCCATGACCGATCAGGCCTTTGGCATAACGGATGTGTCTGTGCCTTTCTATCAGATTGCCCTTCACGGCCTTGTTCATTTCGCAGGCGGTCCCATTAACCTCGCAGAGGATTATTCATACCACCTCCTGCGTTCCATAGAAGGCGGAGCCTCGCTCTTCTTCAGCTTCATGGATGTTCCCACAGCCGAGCTTAACGTTACGCGCTACCGCCGTTATTTTGCAAATGAGTTTAACCGCTGGGCAGATGTTGCAGACGATGTTTACCAGAGGCATGTAAGGGATTTCGGGCGTCTTTATAACCAGCTCATTATAGATCACAGAATTTTAAGCAACAGCGGAGTTACCGTAACTGTATATGAAGACGGCACCAGGGTATACGTTAATACCAGCATGGCGGATTTTACTGCCGCTCCCGGTTTAATTATTCCTGCAAGACGCTATGTGGTTGCAAGGTAGGAGGGTAAAATGAAAGATTTCTTTTTGAGAATAAAAAACAGAAAAATGACACTGCAGGAAAAGGATGCTGCCGCAGGGTATTTATTCATTCTTCCCTTTGTTATAGGTTTTGTGTCTTTTATGGCTTATCCCCTCTTCCAAACCGTGCAGATGTCATTTTCGCGCGTTTCCATGGACACCATAAACCACGGTTTTACCATGGAATGGATAGGTCTGGAAAATTTCCACAGGGCATTTTTTATCGATGCTGACTATACAAGGCGTTTAACGGAAGAAATTATTCAGATGAGCCTTCTTGTTCCTGCAATCCTGGTTTTCAGTATTTTTATTGCCCTTTTATTAAACCGCCAGTTTTTCGGTCGTCCATTTGTAAGGGCTGTATTTTTCCTCCCTGTAATTCTTGCAAGCGGCGTACTCATGAGACTTGAGACAAATAACTCGCTTTTAAATTTGGTTGCGGAACAAATTCAAAATCAAAACGCCCTGCGCTCAGATATTACTGGTGTAATAGAAAACTTGTTAATTACAACCTCCGGCGTAGGTACATTGGGAGATTTTGTCCAGTATATTCTGGACATAATTAATCAGATATATACCATTGCAATGGCAAGCGGCATACAGATTTTGATCTTCCTTGCAGCATTGCAGACAATTAACCCCAGCATCTACGAGGCTGCCAGCATTGAAGGAGCTACAGCCTGGGAGAACTTCTGGAAAATAACCCTCCCCATGATCTCCCCCATGATACTGGTTGCAGTTGTTTATTCGGTTGTTGACTTTATGGTCAGATCAGACAGCCTTGTCATGATTATGGTGCAGCAGCAGGTCTTGCGGCTGATGAACTTCGGCTTTGGTTCGGCGATGGCACTTGTCTTCTTTATGGCTGTTGCAGGAATACTTGCGTTAGTTGCATTATTGCTTTCCAGGGTGGTGTACTATTATGATTAATACACAAAAAAAATCCGGACGTATAGAAGAATATCTGAGACGCAACCGGGAGTCAAACAACTTCCTCATTAAAAGGGATCTAAGCCGTATTTTTACCGGTTTCTTTATGGTGGTTTTGCTCTTTGGACTCTGCTTCCTCATTCTGCAGCCCCTCTTTCATCAGTTCTCCAACAGCATTATGGGAAGGGACGACTATTTTGATCCCACAATCATTTCCATCCCCAGAGAACCTTCCCTGGCAAATTACAGGGTGGTCATTCATGTAATGGATTACTGGCAGTCCCTTTTAAGAACAACCGGTATTACTCTTTTGGTGGCAGTTCTTCAGATCTCGGCATGTACCCTGGTAGCCTATGGTTTTGCAAGGTTCAAGTTCCCCTTAAAAACTTTCTGGTTTGTCTGTGTAATGGCTACAATCATAGTCCCTCCCCATGTAATCATGGCATCGATATTCCTGAACTTCCGGTTTTTTGATCTTTTTGGTCTAATGACTCTTATTACAGGGCAGCCTTTAAATTTATTTAACAGTTTAACCGGTTACCTTGTACTGTCCGTTACTGCCATGGGATTAAGAAACGGTTTGTACATCTTCATGCTCCGCCAGTACTTCAGAAATATGCCCAAGGAGCTTGAGGAATCAGCCTGGGTAGACGGCTGCGGAAAACTCCGTACCTTCGCACAGATCATGCTCCCCGATGCAGTGCCGATCCTCGTTTCCTGCTTCCTCTTTGCCTTTGTCTGGCAGTGGACAGACGGTTTCTACGCCAGCATGTTCCTCAGAGATCACGGCGTTTTGGCACAGCGTTTATCCGGGCTCGGCGAATCATTCAGGGTGTATTACGGCAGTATAAGGCTGGATGAGGACGGAATTCTTGCTCCTGTAGCACTGGTGCAGGCAACAATTTCTTCCGGGGTGCTTATATCAATTGCTCCAATTATCGTTATTTATCTCTTTGCACAGAGGCACTTTGTTGAGAGCATTGGACAAAGCGGGATTAAAATGTAATAATGGATAATATACCGAATTATACTAAAATGTGTTTTTCGGTATTTTTATAGATTTTTAATTATTTTCAAGAAGGAGAAAAGAATGAAAAAACATTGGAAACTTGCCGCTCTTGCAGTACTGCTGGTATTTGCACTTGCAGCTTGCAGCGGCGAATCCGGAGGCAGGGGCAGCGCAGCAGCAGAAGTACGCGACCTGGGCGGTATCACAATCGTAATTGGTAACTGGTGGTCAGATGCCTCTACCGCAACAATCGAACCCACAACAGCCGCAGAACGCAGGCGCTGGGAAGACAGGGCTATGCTGGAAGAACTCCACAACTTCACCATCGTGGAAAGAAGAATGGGTGACTGGGGTCAGGTACGTGATATGCTTCCCCTCGAAATTTCAGCAGGAAACAGGGAAGTACAGATCTGGCAGATGGAACCCTCATGGTTTGCAAGTATGCATGGGCAGAACTTTTTTGCACCCATTCCCCTTAATAACTTTAATCAGATCGCCGGAGTTAACTGGAACAGGAACGTAATTAACGAAACCACCAGGAACAATGCAGCTTATGCATTTGCAGTAGGCGACCTCAGTGCAGGCGGCGTATTCTTTAATATGCGCCTCTTTGAAGAAGCCGGACTCCCCGGTGACCTTCCCTTCACACTTCAGGCAGAAGGAAGATGGACCTGGGAAGAATTCACAAACGTAGCCCGCCGCCTTTCCCGTGATACCAATAATGACGGTATAATTGATACCTGGGCAATCACAGCCTTCCATTCAGACATGATTGACAGGGCAATGGCAAGTAACGGTGCCAACTATGTTGGAAGAGATGCCAATGGACATTTCACTAACACCACAAATACTCCCCAGTTCCTTGAAGTAATCAGCTGGATGGTGCAGTTAAGGGAAGAGATGCTCGCCGCTCATGAAAACGATTTCGGCGGACAGTGGAACTACTTTATTGATGCCTTTAACAGCGGCCAGGGCGCCATGCGTATTGCAGCAGTCGGCGAAGCCACCACAATTAACAACAATCTCCGTGACCCCTGGGGCTTTGTAGCATTCCCCAGAGGACCCAGCGGCAGACCCGGGCATTATTCCTGGGTAGGCACAAACTTCATGGCAATCCCCTCATACTACACAGCAGAAGAAGTTGACGCCTTTATGTTTGCCTTCAACCTCTGGAACAGACCCCTCGCCGAGGACGATCCTGATGACTGGAAATACTCTGAATATGCACGCCACTACGATCCAAGGTCAGTTGATGAAACAATGGTTAACTGGACCAGGAACCCCAACTATCATATTATTTCACCCTCCGCTCTAGTAGCCGGCGGTATTGACCAGGGTCCCAACTGGGGCTGGCGTGTCTGGGTAGCCAACCTTGGCGGTTCCCATCCCACAGCAGCAACAATCGTTGAAGAAGCCTCCCCAAGATTGGATAACAGACTTGCTGAAGCCAACGCAATAATGTTCCCCGCACCCTAAGTTTTTCTAAGTAATCATTAATAAGGCTGCCTGTACCGCATGGTATAGACAGCCTTTTTTATTCTTTGCGAGAAAAAATTTTTAGTATCCTATTTCTTCGTTTTCTCGATCAGCTCCGCCATGATTGACTTAATGTCTATGCTCTGCGGGCAGCGTTCGTTACAGACACCGCAGGCAATACAGTCAGTGTGCTTCCCTTCGGATTCTATATTGTTTATACCGCCCAGAGCAAAGTCACCGTCTGTTTTATACTTATTGTAAACTTCCAGATACTTAACAATGTCAATTTTTGCAGGGCAGCCTTCAAAGCAGTAACGGCAGGCATTGCAGGGAACCTGTACTTCCTTGCGGAAAACATCACAGGCCTCAAACAGGGTTTTTTCCTCTGTATCGCTTAAGGCTTCATCGCTGGCAAAAAACGGTACATTCTCTTTTATCTGATCCAGGGTGGACATTCCGCTCAGGATCACCTGAACTCCGCTCAGCCGCTTCAGCCAGTAGAAAGCCCAGGACACTATGCTCCTGTCAGCCTTTGCATCTTTTAAAACTTTTTCCGATGCAGGAGAAAGACCAGAGAGCCGCCCGCCGCGCACCGGGGTCATTGCCATTATGGGGATTCCCTTCTGGCTAAGGATCTCGTACTGCTCCTTTGTGCTTCCATATACCCAGTCGTAATAGTTCAACTGCATCTGGCAGAAATCCCAGTCTCGCAGTTCCAGAAACTTTTTGAGGTTTTCTGTTTTGGAATGATTGGAAAAACCAAAGTATTTAATGCGTCCCTTCGCCTTCTGCTCTTCAAAATACGCTATACAGCCGGAATCTATATATTGCTGGTAGGTATTGTCCATCACCGCATGAAGCAGATAAAAATCTATATAGTCAGTCTTAAGCCTTTGAAGCTGTTCCTCAAAGACCGCCTTATAATCCGGGCTGGAATGTATGATGTACTTTGTAGCCAGGTAATAACTTTCCCGTGGGTAATTTGGCAGGGTCTCCCCCAAAAACTTTTCCGAATCACCCCCATGATAAACGTATGCAGTATCATAATAGTTGATCCCGTTTGCCATTGCAAAGTCAATGATCTCTTTTGCCTTGGGGTAATCCACAGGCGCCCTAAAATCATCGCTGGTTTTCGGCAGCCTCATATTCCCCATCCCCAGCCTCGATAACTTGATGTCCTTAAATCCTTTGTAAACCATAGTTTCTCCTTGTATTTATTATTAACACTTTTTAGACAATTTTAAGATCTCTGGGGTAGGCGTGCAAGACCTCTGCTCCCCTCTCTGTAACAGCCACCAGGTTCTCTATCCTTACCCCATAACGCCCAGGCAGATAGATCCCCGGCTCTATGGAAAAAACCATCCCCGCCGCCAGAGGCACATCCACCCCAATATTAACCGAGTCACCCTCATGTATATCTATGCCGCAGCCATGCCCCGTCCTGTGCGTGAAGTACTCGCCATAGCCCGCCTTCTCTATAACAGAGCGGGCAGCATAATCAACATCGCCCAGGGTCTTCCCTATGGCAACAGCCTCCTGTGCCGCACTCTGGGCTTCCAAAACTATGGCATGGATCTTTTCAAATTCGCTGTCCGGCTTGCCAAAGAAAAAAGTTCTGGTACAGTCAGTAAAGTATCCATCGAGCTTTGCCCAAAAATCCACTAAAAAGCACTTGCCGTTTTCTATGAGGCTCGGCCCCACAGAATGATGAGGCACAGCAGCATTCGCCCCCGCAGCAATACCTGCCCCAAAAGATCCCAGCCCTGCCTTGCCCAGTTCCGCCTGAAGTGCATTGTAAAAATCAGTCTCGCTTTTCCCCAGCCAGTAAGAGCCCCTGTCCATCAAAGCCGCCAGAGCCCTGTCCGACTCCCTGCACGCCGCCTTGATTATTTCCAGCTCACTCTCATCCTTATACTGTCTTAAGGGCTCTGTCAAAGATGAACCCAGGACAAACTCTGTCTCCGGAAACTTTTGTCCTAAAGGAACTGTAAACAGGGCAGGAACAGAAGCCTCCAGCGCCGCCCTCCCCATGGGAATATTCCGCTTCTCAATTTCTTTTTTTAGGATTTCAAAAGGATCTTCCCCGTCCTTCCAGAAGATCAGATCCCCCAAAAGACCAGAGGAGGGGAGGGAACTAACCTGTTCCCTGTACAGTAGATTCGCCAAAACAAATGGCTGGTTTTCACCTGAACTCCCTTCCCTTGGAAGCACCAGAAAAAAAAGCCTCTTGTCCGCCTTCACCCCATACCCTGTAAGGTAAAACATATCCGAAGACGGCCCCAGGAGAAAAACATCAATCCCCTTATCCGCCATCGCATAACGCACTTTCTCTATTCTTGTTTTATGTTCTTTCATTCATTACGATTATATCATAAAACGCACATTTAATTAACTCCGGGCATCATCACAACTTTTTCGTGCTCTTATCTTGGAGATTCGATGACACGTACGAATCAAGGATTCGTCAAGGGAGCCCCTGCTCCCTATATTTAAATGTACATTTATATTTCCTGGGGTTAACTATCTTGGGGGGAAATGTTAAAATTTGGTTAATGTTGAATTTTATTGGTTTACTTTTTCAGCTTTTGGGCGGCATTGGATTCTTCCTTTACGGAATGAGGATAATGAGCGATGGTTTACAGCAGAGTGCCGGCGATAAGATGAGGAAGACCCTGAACCTGATGACCGGCAACAGGTTTACGGGTGTTTTAACGGGAACTGCTGTTACTGCCGTTATACAGTCGTCAACAGCGGTTACTGTAATGGTGGTTACCTTTGTAAATGCGGGGCTTCTTTCCCTTACCCAGTCCATAGGTGTTATTTTTGGGGCAAATATCGGGACAACGGCGACTGCCTGGATTATATCGGTTTTGGGGTTTAGTATCGACATTTCTGCCCTGGCCCTGCCGGCTGTGGGGGTGGGTTTTATTCTTTCCATAGTAAAGTGGAAACACAGGAGTTTTGGGAGTTTTATTTTAGGCTTTGGGATTCTTTTTATTGGGCTCAATTACCTAACCCAGGGAATGAGGAACCTGAACCTTCTTTTTAATTTTGATGCCATAAGTGCTGTCAGGGACATGGGTTTTATTGCTGTCCTTATCGGGGCAGGGGCAGGTATCATAATTACCGTGCTTTTAAACTCATCGTCAGCCGCAACAGCGATAATAATGACCATGGCGTTTAACGATTTAATTTCCTACGAAATGGCGGCAGGCATGGTGCTGGGCTCCAATGTGGGAACAACAGCAAGTACGGTGATTGCATCGTTAAGCGCAAGTACGGCGGCAAAAAGATCGGCTCTGGTGCATGTTTTATTTAATACATTCGGCTTTATCTGGGCACTGCCCCTTTTACTGCCTATTCTCAGAATGATTGCCCTGGTGCTGCCCGGCGACCCCTGGGCTGCTGCAACATTGACATCCGGGGTGCTGGAAAACCCTGCCATTCCCATACACCTTGCAGGGCTTCATACTGTCTATAATCTTATCAATACCCTTCTCTTTTTGCCCTTTGTTGATCAGTTTGCGAGGTTTGTTTCTTTTATTATTCCGGAAAAGGAAGCTGATGCCGGGAAGAAAGCAAGGCAGTACAGGCTGGAATACAGAACCAGGCGCAATACTCATCATACTACAGAGTTTAATATACTAAGGGCAGAAAAGGAAATTAACGATATGGCTGATCTTGCATCGAATATGTATGCAAGGTTCAGCACTGCCCTAACTTCCACGCAGGATAAGCCTTTAACTGAAGATGAGGTTAATGCTCTTGTGGAAGATCTAAAGAACGACGAGGATTATGCTGACCAGATGAGGGAGCATATAACAACATTTCTTATGGAATGTACAAGGGAACATCTTAGCACGCGTACAAAGGGACGCATATCAAAACTTTTAAGAATTATTGCAGATCTGGAAGACCTTACCGATGACTGTTACAGCGCAAGCCTCATTCTGGACCAAAGCGTTAAACGCAATTTGATCTTCAAGAAAAAGGAAATGTCTGCCCTTATTCCCTATATGGCACTTGTATCGCAGTTCCTGGAATTCCTGGGAGATGTAAAACTGGGCGGCAGTATCACAAAAGAGCAGTCACAATGGGCGGCAGACCTGGAAAATCAGATTGATAAATCAAGGAAAAAGTTAAAGAAAATAGGCAGAAAGCGTCTTGAAGCGGGTAAAAACGTTAGAACAGAACTTCTTTTTATAGACCTGGTGCGGCGCATAGAAAAACTCGGTGATTACTGCTTTAACATCACCGAGGAACTAGGTACTAAATAATAAATATCAAGGGCGGAAAGGTGTTGATTGCAGGGGTTTTGTTCAGGCTGATAGGAGGGCTTAGCCTTTTTCTCTTTGGGATGAAGATGATGAGCAGCGGTCTCCAGCAGAGTGCAGGCGACCGCATGAGGAAGGCTCTGAACTTCATGACAGGAAACCGCTTTGCAGGGTTAATAACAGGATTTATTGTAACTGCTGTTATTCAATCATCTTCTGCAGTGACGGTGATGATTGTTTCCTTTGTGAATGCAGGTCTTTTAACACTAACACAGTCAATAGGGACAATATTAGGTGCAAATATTGGAACAACGATCACTGCCTGGATAGTATCCCTCCTTGGCTTTAGTATAAGCATGACCAATCTTGCCCTTCCAGCCGTGGGAATCGGCTTTATAATGGGTATAGCCAAATGGAAGCATAAGAGCCTGGGAGACTTTGTGCTTGGTTTTGGACTTCTTTTTTTGGGGCTCAATTACCTTACTCAGGGCATGGGCAATATAAACGAAGTAATTGACTTTAACTCGATAGCGGCATTCAGGGACAGAGGTTTAATTGCATTGATGATTAGCTTTGCAGCGGGGATTGTGATGACAATGCTTATTAACTCCTCCTCTGCAGGTGTTGCAATAATAATGACAATGGCGTTTAACAATATAATCACCTTTGAGATGGCAGCAAGCATGGTACTGGGGTCAAATGTGGGGACTACAATTAATGCGCCATTAGCCGCCATAGGGGGAAGCACTGCAGCAAAGAGGGCAGCCCTTGCACATGTGCTTTTTAATATATTAGGCGCTATATGGGCGGTACCGATGCTGATGCCCTTGTTAAACCTGGTAGGAATTATACTGCCAGGCGATCCCTGGGCAGTTGAGTTTTCTGCGGCAGGGGTGCAGATGTCAAATTATGCAATCCCCATTCATCTTTCCGGGCTTCACACTGTTTACAAGATTATAAATGTAAGCCTCTTTCTTCCCTTTGTAAATCAGTATTCAAAGTTAATATGCAAAATAATACCGGAAAGAGAAGAAGAAAAGGCGGAAAATGAAAGGCATTACAGGCTTGAGTACAGATCAAGAAGGCTGAGAAACGCCTCGCAGTTTAATATACTAAGGGCGGAAAAGGAAATACAGGGGATGGCTGCTCTTGCCTCGGAAATGTTTGCAAAGTTAAGCGGCACCCTGGGCTCCATGCTGGAAAAGCCATTAAACGAGGATGATGTTAATTCCCTTACAGATACTTTGAAAAGGGATGAGGAATATGCTGATGAGATGAGGGAGGAGATAACAAACTTTCTAATTGAATGCACCAGGGAATTTTTAAGCCCGCGTTCCAAGGCAAGGATCTCACGGCTTCTAAAAATCACTGCCGACCTTGAAGACCTTACCGATGACTGTTATAGTGCAAGCCAGATTCTTAACCAGAGCATAACAAAGAAGCAGGTGTTTAAAAGGAAAGAACTTGCAGCCTTAATTCCCTATATGGCCTTGGTGACTAATTTTCTGGATTTTTTAAAAGGAGTGAACCTGGGGAGCACCATCACAAGGGAGCAGTCCGCCTGGGCATTGGAACTGGAAAACCAGATTGACAATTTAAGGGATAAACTTCGTAAACTTGGGAGAAAGAGGCTTGAAGCGGGGAAGAATGTGAGAACGGAGCTATTGTTCATTGACCTTGTCCGCCGCATAGAAAAAATGGGCGATTACTGCTTTAATATTACAGAAGAGTTGTCTTTAAAGTAATCTCACAGCGGCACAGAGGCACGAAGGACACAGAGAATAGAACTAGCTTATATTTTTCGTTGTGTTCTCCGAGCTTCTCTGTGAGCTCCGTGAGATGAATTCTTACTAATTAAGGATAGAGGAGTTTTTAGAATGAGCATGCTTTTGCCGGTGCTGCTTTTTGCGGCGGGGCTGGCGGTGATAATAAAGTGCAGTGACCTCTTTGTGGATGCGGCGTGCTGGATGTCTACAGTGACAGGGATCTCAAGGGCAGTGATCGGGGCAACCATAGTGAGCTTTGCAACCACGGCTCCGGAGTACTTTGTGTCGCTGGTTGGTGTTATGAAAGGACACTACGATTTATCGATAGGAAACGCAGTCGGCTCACTAAGCGCAAACCTGGGAATGGCATTGGCTGTACTCGCAATTTTTTCACCCGGCATAGTGGGAGACAGACTCTTTGGGATCAAGGGACTTATAATGATCTTTGCTGCCGGCTTGCTGCTGGTATTTTGCATGGATGGGAGAGTTTCCATAATTGAAGGGCTGATCCTGCTTGTGATTTTTGCCGTCTCGATCTTCATTAACTTAAAGTATTCAAAAGAAGATGACATAGAAGAGTACTGCCCTCCCGGCGAGGCGGGGAGAACGGGAAAGGACATTGCGCTTAACGTTGGGAAATTTGTGCTGGGCGCGGGGGGAATAATTTTCGGGTCGAACCTGCTCGTGGACAACGGGGTGGTCATCGCGGAATTCCTGGGGGTGTCGGAGGCGGTGATTGGGCTGACCTTCATCGCAATCGGGACATCGCTCCCTGAAATTATCACGTCGGTGGCGGCAATCGTGAAAAAGCAAAGCGCTATTTCGATTGGGAACATAGTGGGGGCGAACATCATAGACACCACCTTGATCCTCTCCACAGGGGCCTTTCTCTCCGGTGGGCATCTGGCAGTGTCGGCAACAACGGTAAGCATTGACCTGCCGGTGACCCTGGGACTGATGGCAATCGCGGTACTGCCGGTACTTATATGGAAAAAACTCTTCCGCACGCAGGGTATAGTAATGGCAGCAGCCTACATATCATATCTGGTATTTATCACAGTATTTTAAATGTACATATACTCCATGCAATGATATAATCATGTATCTGGAGGCTGATATGACTTTTGTGACCAGACCGGAGAAAAAAATCCCATCAAGGCAATATGATGTTGTAGTAGCAGGAGGCGGAACAGGCGGAGTCTTTGCAGCCATCGCCGCAGCCCGGGGCGGAGCCAAAACCGCCCTCATCGAGAGCAAGGGTTATGTGGGCGGCATTGCCGTAGAAGGCGGCACCGGAATCCACAGTTTCTTCAACCTCTGGAAGCCTTTCAATACCGAAAAGCGGAAGGTGATCCGTGGAATCCCCGAGGAGTTTATCCTCCGCCTATTTCATGAGGGAGGCTGCTCCGGACATAACGAAACCATTATGCGGCCGGAATACGATAACGACACCCTCTGTGTTGATGTCGAAATGTACAAATGGGTGGCACTCTCCATGCTAAAGGAAGCCGGCGTTGACCTCCTATTAAATACCATGGCAGTAGATGTAATTAAGGAAGGCTCCAAAATTACTGCCCTTATTACAGAAAGCCATCAGGGTTCCGAAGCCGTTATGGGAAAGGTTTTTATTGACGCCACAGGCTACGGCGATATTTCGTATAACGCAGGAGCAGGGTACACTGAGCCCAACGATCACCCCGTCGCAAATGCCATGGGCATAGGCGGCATTGACATTGATAAATACTACAGCTTCCTAAAGGAAACCGGTGCCCTCTATGAGTATGCCCGCGGACCCCGGAGCGGAAGAAAGCATCAGATAATCCGCGTTGACGGCTCCTGGGCAAAAATTGATCCCGAATTAGGCGAAACTGTGAGAAATCTGGGCATGCACAGCGTTACCACCACCATCCATGACAACTACTTTATGTTCCTTAAAGTAAACTTTAAAATGCCCGTTTCCCCCTCCAATAGAGACGCCGCATCGGAAGCCGAATTTGAAATCCGCCGCCGCCAGCAGGAAATCCTTAACATCTTCCGTAAAACCATCCCCGGAGCAGAATCCGCCTTTATCGCAAGGACAGCCCCCAGCATCACCATCAGAAGGGCACGCTGCATTGAGTGCGATTACGATATTTCCAACGACGAAATTCTAAATGGAACCCACTTCCCCGACGAGGTTTTTTCCTACGGCTTCCACGACATGGCACCCCGAATGCAGGTGAAGGACGGCAAAACCTACGGGCTCCCCTACAGGGCAATGCTTGTAAAGAATGTCGATAACCTTTTTGCAATCGGCATGATGATCACAAGCGACTTCCAGGCTCATATGTCCACCAGGAACACCGTTTCCTGCATGGCAATGGGTCAGGCATCGGGAACAGCAGCAGCGTTATGCGCAAAGCACGGCTTCGTGGGAACCAGGGATCTCCCCTACGATAAACTCTATGATGCCTTAAAACAGGGCAATGTCTGGTTTGACGCCGAAGTCCCATATGTCTAAAGCATTAAAACACCGCCATCCATGGCGGAGGAGTACAATATGAAGAAAGACATTCTTCCGGAGTTTCCTTACGGAGCCGTTTACTTTAGAAAGACAAATCCGCCCAACCCATCCGAATGGGAACGGGACTATGGCGTTGCCCGCGAAGACGGAATGAACATCTTCCGGCACTGGTTTATGTGGGCTGCCATTGAGCAGGCACCCGGCAAATTCGTCTGGGACGAATACGACAGGCAGCTCGACCTCGCCGCTAAAAACGGCATGAAAACCATCATCGCCGAAATGACCACCATGGGCCCTGAATGGTTACTACGCAAATTCGATCATGCCCGGCTTACCCATGCAGACGGTAGTAGGGAAGGATGGCATATATCCGCTAGCTGCGCCACCAGCGGGGTGAATATGTGCTGGGACAACGATGATTTCAGAGCTGTGGCGGAAAACTGGATTAAAGAGCTTGCGAAGCACTACAAAGGCCACCCAGGTCTTGGCGGTTACGATATTTGGAATGAGTGTAATTTTAACGATAAGGTTTGCTATTGTGCAGCTACACAAGCGAAATTCCGCAAATGGCTGGAAAAAAAATACGGCAGCCTCAGTGATCTTTCCGCTGCCTGGCACCGTTATGGCTTTGCTGAATGGGAAGATGTAACGCCTCCCCGCATACCCGGCCCTTACCCTGATACCTTTGACTGGGAGGAGTTCCGGATCGAAACGGCCTATTCTTATATGCGCCGCCGGGCGGAGTTAATCC
>Ga0099364_10008844_pt1 | contig 14091 bp, 8 predicted proteins | sample TergutTh196P3_FD_73070 | JGI IMG/M metagenome (GOLD analysis project Ga0099364, IMG submission 73070) | Microcerotermes parvus P3 segment gut microbial communities from Pointe-Noire, Republic of the Congo - Th196 P3 | ecosystem: Host-associated > Arthropoda: Insects > Digestive system > Gut ...
TGACTCCAAGCTCTCCTTCCACCGGAATATCATGGGCGGCGGCAAGAATACATATCTCTCTGGATAACGCCGCATTATCCTCATACGGGAGCGCCGAGCCGTCAATCATTATGGATGAGTAACCGCAGGCGATACACCGCTCCGCAATCTCCCGGCCCGAACCGTGGTCGAGATGAAGCGCTGCGGGAACCGACGCTTCATTCGCGGCCCGCGCCACCATACCGGCGAAATACTCAGGCCCGAGGTAGCGGAGAGTTCCCGGCGTCGTCTGTATTATCACCGGAGCGCGCATGGCTTCCGCCGCCGCGATGATCGCCCACACAAACTCGGCGTTCTCCGCGTTAAACGCTCCCACTGCGTAACCTCCGTCCGACGCGCGGCGCAATAATTCCTTTGTCGTCGTGTACATTATGGTTGTCTCCATTCATAAAAAACTTTAAGAAGTATTATAGTCCCAACCACGACCCTCCGCCAATATGAAAGATTTTACAGATTTGCATATTGACATATTTGCTATTGAATGCTAAATTTTCATATACAAACAAAAATTAACAAAATCAAATATACAAAAAAAGAAAGAGAGGTTTTAAGGGAAATGAGGAGGAAAAATCTTGTCATCTTGGTATGCGCCGTAATAACTTTTGCAGTGTTTGCGGCGCTGCCCGCTTCGAGCGCGGAAACGACATTCAGGGTAGGTTTCATAGTCGGATCCTATGAGCACGTTTTCTATAACCTGCTGGGAGAAGGTATTGAGCAGAGGGCAGCGGAGATAGGTATTGAAGCTCTTATGTACGATGGACAGCTGAACGCCCATGTTCAATCGAACCACATTGACAACCTTGTGGCAATGGGAGTTGACGCGATTGCCCTCGCGACTGTCGACGCGGCAGGCGTCGCCCCCGCTATTGAAGCTGCGCACAACGCCGGGGTGCCGATGTTTACGTTCGACTCGGGAACCGACGCAGTTGACGTGATTATTTGCCATGTCGGCACGGACAACGTAGAAGGCGGCAGATTAGGCGCGCGTGAGACATTGCGGCTGGTTCAGCCGGGCCGGACGGTGGCCATGATCGGAAACCCCGCTTCGTCCTCGGTACTTGACAGGCAAGCCGGCTTCGAAGAAGTAATAAACGCTCAAACCGAAGTAGAGTACAAGTTCTTCGGAAACTATGAAGGCGACTCGAACAGGGCGGCTTCGCTGATGCAGGACTGGTTGATTGCCGATCCGGATCTTGCCGCCGTGTTCTGCGCGGGCGACCCGGCTGCCATGGGCGCCCTCGCCTCTATTAAAGCCGCAGGCGCGAGCACGCTGGTTATTGGATTTGACGGCAACCCGGAAGCAATCGACGCCATGTTCGACAAGGACGGCGACGGAAGATGGTGGGTGTCGGAGATTTCTCAAAATCCTCAACTAATCGGCAGGACAATCACAGAGCAAATCCACAAATATTTAACGACCGGTGAGGTAGATTCCCCGCACATCCCGATTGATCCCTATATCATCACGTATGAATTTATAGTGGAACACGGCATGAGATAAACAATCAATCTCTAAAGAGGCTGTCCGGGCGGATTATCGCTTGGATGGCCTCTTTAGTGGGGTAATATGATGAACAGGACAAATGACAATCCAATATTACAGATAAAGAATATTTCCAAGATTTTCCCCGGCGTAAGAGCATTAACGGATGTATCCATCGACTTTTACCCCGGAGAAGTCCACGCGATTGTTGGTGAGAACGGCGCTGGGAAATCGACGCTGGTTAAAATAATATCCGGGGTTTACGGGCCTACCGAAGGTTCGGTCATTTACGACAATGAAATAAGGGAGTTCAAAAACCCGAAGCAGGCCCTGGATTGCGGCATTTCGATCATCCATCAGGAATTGAGCATAGCGCATGATCTTACGGTTGCGGAAAACATTTATTTAGGCGTTGAACCGGCTTTATACGGCGGACACCTGCTGAACCGCAAAAAAATGAACGAGGACGCCAGGGCTGTACTGGATCAGATGAAAGTTGATATTAATGTTACCGCTATTGCGGGAACGTTAAGCGCGGCCCAACAGCAAATGATAGAGATTGCCAAAGTGTTTGCAAAGGATTCCAAGTTTGTAATTATGGACGAGCCAACCTCGTCGCTTTCCGAAAATGAAATAAACGCTCTTTTTAAATTAATAGAAATACTTAAGCAAAAAAACACATCCATTATTTATATCACCCACCGATTGAAAGAGCTTTTTACAATTTGCGACTGCGTTACGGTGCTGAGGGACGGCGAATTGGTTAAGAGCATGAATATTGCGGACACGAATGAGCCGGAGATTATCTCCAGCATGGTGGGGCGCGAAATTTCCGAATACTACCACAGACATGAACATGCCAGGCGGGGGGAAGCGCTTAGAGTTGAAGGTCTCTCGACCGACGTGTTTAAAGATATTTCGTTTTCGGCGTACAAAGGCGAAATACTGGGCATATCCGGCTTGGTCGGCGCCAAAAGAACGGAAGTTTTGGAAAGTATTTTTGCCCACAGAAAGCATACTTCAGGCAAAGTATTTATTGAAGGCAGGGAAGTTTCCTTCAGGTCGCCTATGGACGCCATTAAACACGGCCTCGGGTTTGTTACCGAAGACAGAAGGATTACCGGGTTAATGATCAGCGCCAAAATAAGGGAAAATATTGTTTTGCCCAGCTTGACCCGCGTATGTAAAAAATTTGGCTTTTTGAATTTCAAATGGGAAAAGGAGACGGCTGCGGAGTATTCTAGGAAACTGCGCATCAAAGCTCCTAGTATTGATACCGAGGTGAGTATGCTGTCGGGCGGGAACCAGCAAAAAGTGATTTTAGCCAGATGGTTGGTCGCCCAGTCAAAAATTCTGCTGCTCGACGAACCGACAAGGGGCATTGATGTGAACGCTAAATCGGAGTTCTACACTCTGATGAACAATTTCGTAGAAGAAGGCGGCTGTATTATCATGGTGTCATCGGAATTGCCGGAGATACTGGGTGTCAGCCATAGGGTCATCGTTATGCGTGAGGGCCGCGTCAGCGGCGAACTGTCACGAGAGGAAGCCAGCGAGCAGCGCATAATAGAACTTGCGAGTATCAGCAGCGTCGCATAATGTTTATCACAGGATCAGAGGAGAATGAGTAATGGAAAAAATAAAGAGCTGGTGCAGCAAGAATGCCGTCGTTGTATTTTTATTCATAATTATGGCGGTATTTGGTTCGCAAAGCGAAATATTTTTCTCTCAGCGTAATTTAATTAATATTACGTCACAAATGTCGATCAACGCGCTTTTGGCGACAGGGGTAACCTTTGTTATCATAACGGGCGGCATTGATATCAGCATTGGCTCTGTGGCGGGTTTCGCAGGTATATTCGCCGCGAACCTGGGGCTTAGGTTCCCTGAGATGTCTATTATAACCAGTTTGGCCATCCAAATCTTCTCCGCCGTATTGATAGGCGGCATATGCGGTTTGTTTAACGGGGTTATGATAACGAAGCTGAAGGTTGTGCCGATGATTGCGACTTTGGCAATGATGACCATTGCGCGGGGTCTTGCGTACGTCGTGACTGACGGAAGGCCGGTCTATGGATTGCACAGGAACTTTGCGTGGCTGGGCGCGCAGCGGTTTTTAACCACCGAAACGATGGCTCAGGGTTTTATCCCTATAGTTACCGTCTTTACTATAATAGTCGTGTTATTAATGCACATACTCCTCACGAAAACCGTCTTCGGCAGGCATGTTTACGCTGTGGGAAGCAATGAAAACGTGGCGCATCTCAGCGGCGTTAATGTGGACAGAACGAAAATTTTCGCTTACATCTTGTGTTCCATAATGGCGGCCCTTGGAGGTATCGTCGTCGCCTCCAGGCTGAACGCCGGACAGCCCGCTTCAGGCGACGGTTATGAGATGTACGCGATCGCAGCCACTGTGCTGGGCGGGACAAGCTTCGCGGGTGGTATAGGCTCCGTTTCCAGAGCTATGATCGGCGCCGCCATTATTGCGATTATCAATAACGGCATGAATTTAATGCAAGTATCGTCGTACTGGCAGAAAGTGGTTACCGGCGCAATTATCCTTATCGCTGTAATCGTGGATATGTCGCAAAAACGCACAAAAAAATAGTATGGGTTATGTCTGCTTATGATTCATACGGTTAGAATAATTAATGAGAAAACGGCTGCTTTGAAAGAAGCCCTGGATGGAGTCATAGCTGCACAGCCCGGCGATTTCGTCCGGCCCGAAAGCCTTTACTGCCATTCACTCTTCAAAAAGGATATCATTCCCGACAAGGTTCAAATCATCATTGCGGGCGGCGGCTGCACAGGTTCTCTTTTCGGGGGATTTGTGGGCGAAGGCTTGGCGGATGCCGTCTGTTACGGCGATTTTGATTGCGCGCCAAACGCTTATACCTTGTATGACATTGCAAAAACCGTTAACCGTAATAAAGGCGTGTTATTCCTTGCGAATAATTTTACGGGGGATTTTTTAAACATAGACATGGCGCAGGAGCTTCTTCAAGATGAGGGGATAGATTCCAGGGCTTGTTATGTGAGTGATGATCTTTTCAGCGCCCGAGGCGAGCCAAAAGGGAACCGGGGCGGCTTATGCGGTATCGGGTTGTTGATCAAGATTGCGGCGGGCGCGTCAAAAGCAGGCTTTGACTTGAACGATCTGTACAGGATTGTTCAAAAGGCAAACGATAGATTGCGTTCCGTAACGATTACTTTAAATGGAGACCTGATGGAATTTGGCGCCGGGTTTTCGGGAGAGGCTCCGGTAATCGTGAAGGAGTTTTTAAACGCCGATGATTTGGTTAAAAACTGTTTGGGATATATTATGAAGGAGTTGGACTATACAAACCCGAAACTGTATTTTACAGTTAATAGATTTAGAATGATGTCTTACATGGAAGGGTATATTGTGCTGGCGTCCGTAAAAAAGCAACTGGAGGCGCTGAGTCACACTGTGATCGGTTGTTCGGCGGGAAGCTATTTTGACGTGTTTGAGTCGATCGGTTGCATGATCAGCGTACTGGCGGCGGATGATGAGCTGGATCGGTATTTGGCCCCCGTTTCGGGATACGATTTTACTATATGAGTCGAATAATGAAAACGATAGGCGTCCGAAAACTTAAACAAATGTTGCTGCAAGCGGCTGACGAAATAGTGAAAAACGAGCCTTATCTTACCGAAATCGACGCTATAATAGGCGACGCCGATCATGGGATTGGCATGAAGCGCGGTTTTGGATCCGTTCGTGGGATGTTGCTGGAGTCAGAATTTGAAACTGTTGACGAGATGCTGAAGTCGGTTGGCATAGAACTGGTAAAAACCATGGGCGGCGCGTCCGGCGTGATATTCGGGACGCTGTTTATCGGCGGCCATAACAAGCTCAGTGACGGCGATACGGTATCCCTTGCGGAATTGGCGGCGTATTTTGACGAGGGCGCGGAGGCGATACAGCGGCGGGGAAAAGCAAGGGCCGGCCAAAAAACAATGCTTGACGCGCTGCTCCCGGCGGTGCAAGCTTTAAAGCAATCTGCGGGCAGCGGCGACGACATGGAAGAAGCTTTGAAAAAAGCTTATGAAATGGCGTTAAAAGGTGTTGAATCAAGTAAAATGATGCAGTCTAAAGTCGGGCGTTCCAAAAATTTTCAAGAGACTGCGATAGGAATCCCCGATCCGGGCGCAATTTCCACAAGTTTAATATTTAAAGCGTTGTACAACGCATATAGATAATTCCTCCATGCAATGCTTATTCAGCAAACTAACGTAAAAGTGGTTTTGAAGTTCCATCGGGGATTGGACAAGGACATTTTCTTGGGGTAATATCTTTACAGGGCGTTGCTCCCGTCGTTTTTTAAATACGCACAGCCCGGCGGCTAAGGCGTTGTAAAAAGCATTAAGATTGGATCCAATAATTATTAAATTTCTGTAACTTTGGATCGCGGGGGAGATAATTGTGTTGAAATGCGCGAGTGTTTACACTTATGAGATTGATGATCCGAAGACGGCTCTTGAGGAAATCAAGGCACAGCTCAATGAGAAAATAACGCTTCTTGATCATTCGATCGGAATCATCATGTGCCACACTGAATTTATCAGTTCCGGAGTTCTGAAGTACATCAGCCAAAACCTGCCTTTCGATTTGGTTGGAGTGACAACCTCTTCACAAGCAGTCAACGGTGAAATCGGCGAGCTTATTCTGACAATTTTTTTGATCACGTCGGATGACGCTTGGTTCAGAACAGGCGTAACGGAAAGCGTAAACGAAGATATCGAAAGAGCGGCCGGGGCGGCCTTCGATAAAGCTGCCGCCGAAGTGTCCGAAAATCCAAAACTTGCCCTCATATTTTCTCCGTTCGTTTATCAAGACGCGGGAGACGTATATTTTAACGCGTGGAAAAAAATCATCCCGGACACCCCGATTTTCGGAGGCCTTGCTACTGACGATACCATTACGTTTGAAGGAAACGAAACCATTTACAACGGAGAAAGCTGCAAAACGGCAATGCCGTTTGTGCTGTGCTACGGAAACATTAATCCCCGCTTCATTGTCGGAACTCTTCCCGAAGACAAATCAATGCCGTATAAAGGCGAGATAACAAAATCAAGCGGGCGTTTTGTCCAGGAAATCAATAATATCAACGCGTCCAAATATTTTGAAAGCATTGGATTCGCGGACGACAGCGCGCTCGCTGAGGGTTATATGTTTGTGCCGTTTGTCATCGATCAGAAAAATCGCGATGATTATGACGGCATACCTGTCGTACGGGCGCATGTTTCCTTTACGGAGGATGGAGCGGCCATTTTCAGCGGAGACGTAGGCGAAGGCTCGACCTTTACCTTGCTGAGAAGCGACTGCGATGATGTGTTATCCTCAACGCGGCAAAAGATCGAGCAGATAAACGAACTGCCCGGCGTAAACGGCGTCCTTATCTGTTCCTGCATTGTCCGCCGTATGATGACAATGCGCTTGAATCCTTTGTTGGAATTGGAAACCGCCGGGGATATAATAAATCCGGATATTCCCTTTATGATGGGATACACCGGCGGCGAAATCTGCCCGACCTCAATCAAAGACGGCAAACCGACCAACCGATTCCATAATTATTCGTTGGTTGTGCTTGTTGTTTGAGAATAATGCTAAGAAAGCGGGGATGTTACCATGTTGAAATGCGCTAGCGCTTATACCGTTGAAGTTGATGATCCCGAAATTGCTTTAAGCGAAATAAAGGGGCAGCTTGATAAAAAAATAACCCTGCTTGAACATTCGGTCGGAATTGTTATGTGTCACCCCGAGTTTGTCGTAAGCGGCGTTCTGGAATATATTTGCGAAAATCTGCCGTTTGATCTGGCGGGAATAACAACCTCGTCTCAGGCTGTAAACGATGAGGCCGGCGAGCTTATTCTTACTATTTTTTTAATGACGTCGGATGACGTCAGGTTTAAAACGGGTGTGACGGAGAGCGGGAGCGAAGATGCCGACGAGGCCGTAAAAAACGCTTACGCAAGGGTCGCTGCGGGAATGTCCGAGACTCCCAAGCTTGCCCTCATCTTTCCCCCATTTCCCATGTACGGACATCATTCGGGCGACGCATACGTAAAAGCGTGGGAAAAAAGCATCCCCGACACGCCTTTTTTCGGAACGTGCGCAATAGACGATACGACGTCGTTTGATGAATGCGAGACTATATATAACGGTATAAATTATAGAGACTCAATGCCGTTTGTGCTGTGTTACGGAAATATCAACCCGCGGTTTATGGTGGCGACTTTTTCCCAAAGAAGCGCCATAATATCAAAAGCTGAAATCACAAAAGCGGCAGGCAATGTTGTTTATGAAATCAATCACATGAACGCGCGTCAATACTTTAAGGATCTGGAGCTTATCGAAAGCGTCAACTTTTTTACCCCATTTATGATAGACCTGCTGAAGCGTGAAGATTACGACGGCGTATCGGTAATACGCGGATATATTTCTTTTACGGAAGACGGCGCGGTCGTATTCAGCGGGGATGTTGACGAGGGGTCGACCTTCGCTATGTTAACGTATGATCCCGACGATATATTGCCATCTACGTGCCAAAAACTTGAGGAGATTAACAAACTGCCCGAGGTAAACGGCGCGCTTCTATTTCCTTGTATTGTCCGGCGCGCGGTGCTGTTGGGCAGCGGCAAGCCTTTGTCGGAACTGCAAAACGCAAGGGGTACGATAAACCCCTACATTCCTTTTATGATGGGGTACGCCGGGGGTGAAATTTGTCCCACATCCGTCAAGGACGGCGTCCCGACCAACAGGTTTCATAACTATTCGTTGGTTGTTCTTGTCGTCTGATTACGTTGGATAAAGCGCGCGGGAGGCAAGGTGTTGGACGACAGCCGCGAATATTTAAATATCGCAAAAGATGAATACGATGAGCTGCTGCAAAAGCTAAAAGCCGTTGAGCTTGAAAAAAACAAGCTTGCGCGGGAGCTCAGAGCTATTACAAAGCGCGGTGATATTAATAAACTAAACATTGAAACACAAACCGCTCTTAACAAAATAATTACCGGTGAGAAGCAAAAGCAGGAGATGTACGTTCGTCTTCTGCTTGAATCGTGCCCAGTTTCCATATTTATTTTTGATGAAAATATAGAATTTCTGCTGGGCACCCAATCGATAACTGAAGTTATCGGTGTCGGCGATATCGCTATTTTACAGGGGAGAGGGCTTGACAGCATTGTTGAAAGATACCGCCCGCCCGCGTTTACGGAAGAAATAATCGCCTCGCTGAAGGATGTTGCCGTAAGCCATGATAACTGCAATAAGGGGAAAAAACTCGAAATTTCGGCCGAAGACAAAAAGTACGAGGTCAACATCTTACCATTTCATAAAGAAAACGGTGATTTTGCCGGCATCCTTTTAATTATGCATGACGTATCGGACATAATAAGGTCAAAAGAAATCGCGGAGCAGGCAAGCAAGGCGAAGGGCGACTTCCTGTCCAATATGAGTCACGAAATGCGAACGCCTATGAACGCGATAATCGGCATGACGGTCATAGGGAAGAAAACCGACGATATTGAGCAAAAAAACCACGCTCTCAACAAGATCGGGGACGCTTCATCCCACTTGCTCGGCGTGATAAACGATGTGCTCGACATGGCAAAGATAGAGGCGGACAAGTTGGAACTGGCGCCCATCGAGTATAGTTTTGAGAAAATGCTGCAAAAGGTAATAACTGTTATTAACTTCCGCGTGCATGAAAAGCACCAGCGTCTTTTTGTTAACATAGACGGCAACGTGCCGCGCTTCGTCGTGGGAGACGACCAGCGCCTGGCGCAGGTAGTAACGAATTTGTTGTCGAACGCGGTGAAATTCACTCCCGAAGGGGGCGAAATCAGTCTTAATGCGTCTTTGATTGGGGAAAGCGGCGAAAATTGTGAACTGCAAATTGAAGTGGCCGACAACGGAATCGGCATATCCCCCGAACAGCAAAAGAAGCTGTTCTTCGCATTCGAGCAGGCGGAAACGGGAACGAGCCGCCAATATGGGGGAACCGGGCTTGGACTTGTAATTTCCAAACGTATCATCGAGCTTATGGATGGCAGGATTTGGATGGAGTCGGAGCTCGGCAAAGGCGCGCGTTTTATTTTTACGGTAAAAGCGCTGCGCGGCCAAAAAACCCCTCGTTCACTGCTGGATCCCGGCGTCAATTGGGAAACCGTCCGTATTCTAACTGTCGACGATATGATCGAAACGCGAATTCAATTCCAGAGCCTGTTCGACAACCTCAACATAAAATGCGATGTGGCGTCCGACGGTTTTGAAGCCTGCCGCATCATCGAAGAACGCGGCGAATACGATATTTATTTTATCGATTACCTTATGCCCGGCATGGACGGAATAGAGTTGACAAGACAAATCAAATCCCGCTGGAAAGACAAATCGTCTGTGGTAACAATGATTACGGCGATGGATTGGGGTCTGATAAAAGACGATGCAATCAGCGCCGGTGTGGGTAAGTATCTGTTGAAACCGCTTTTTTCATCTACGATCATTGATTGCATAAACGAGTGTTTGGAAATTAGCTATACCAAAGAGAGCGGCCCGTCGAGCGCCGGCGAGTTTGAGGGCAAGAGGCTGTTGCTTGCCGAGGACGTGGAGATTAACCGCGAAATACTTATCGCGCTTTTAGAAGAAACCGGTCTTGCCATCGACTGCGCTGAAAATGGTAAAGTAGCGCTTGAAATGATTGAGACGGATCCCGAAAAATTCGACATGGTTTTCATGGACATACAGATGCCTAAAATGGACGGGCTTGAAGCGGCTCGGCGCATACGCGCCCTGCCGGCCTGCGGGCGCGAAAGACTGCCGATCGTGGCGATGACCGCGAACGTCTTTAAAGATGACATTGAGGCGTGCCTTGCGGCCGGCATGGACGATCATCTAGGCAAACCGCTCGATATTGACAGGGTATTTGATAAGCTGAGAAAGTATCTTAGGACGCGGAGTTAAAACAGATCTAGTTCACGCAAAAAAAGACGAGCAGACAACAGAGCCACTCGTCTTTTCCTATTCTTTTTCCATCCCGCCGCGCGTTGGGCAAACAAACTGACACGTATATCCTGTACGGTTGCAAGCTCCTCCGTCGCTTTGCGCAACCCCATACCACTGCCGAAACATTAAACCGTCGCGGCTCCACTTATGCGAAGCTCATAAAAGCTTCTCCGGCGCGCCCAGCGGTTTTTACGGGATGACAATCGGCCGCGCGGCGCGCAGCTTATCGATCGATGGTAAAAGTTTATCAGTGAGGAAGTTAATTAAAATCGTTATAATTACGTAGCCTGGGATATTTGTCGTTAAAATAATTTGTCTATATGGCGCTTAAATATAAATAAATAGCGCCTTTTGTATTAAAATTTAATCGCAAAGACTCTCTAATTCCTGATATGGTGATAGTTTTAAATTTATTTCCAAAGTTACTTAAATATTTATTTTTCTCGAAAATTGCTCGTTATGTTAATATAATATTTGTAAAAATTATTTTTTACATCATACTTTTTCCTGGATATGAGAATGCCTCATCCGCAAACACAGTAAAATTCACCCGTAATGTTACGTTATAGTTATTTATTTTGTTCAGGCGCGAGATAAAACGGCTGTTTCAAGTAAATGACAATTTGCTTAAACAAACGCAAAGTTTAAATTAATGTTAAGTAAATTGCGTAAATTACGCAGAGGTGCGCCGATACTGGCACGCTGATAAGCGTTTATTGGCAAATCATAGCCTGAACCAAAAATTCCTCACACTTCAAAAGTCTCAATAATCCTTTCTGCGGCGCGGGAAACTTCATCAAAATCCCCATCCAGCAGATGACCGGCTATGGCGCCGAGCAGTTCTTTGGTTGGGCGTGGCCATGCTTTTTGCCTTAGTTCGTTAATCGCGTCCTTCGCGTTTTTTTGGTCAAACACTTCGCAGGCTTCTTTAATAAAAAGCAGTTTTTCACGCAAATACGCATAGTCACAGGCTGCTGTTTCGCCATCCTCATTTTCTTCTTCCTGCGGCATGAGTTTTTTGATTACCGCGCGCAATTCGTCGAGGAACGCCGGTGTTTCGGTTGAAATTACGGAGGTATCTTTGGCCTTTCCAGCGCGTTCCAATTTGCCCGCGAATTCGGAAAGCGCCGATTCACCGACATTCGCCAGCGGGCTCTTAATTCCATGCACATGGATAATATATGTCTTGATATCGTCATCACTGTATGATTCGCCTTTTTTCATAATCGAATCCAGCGCTTCAATGGACTCCGCCGCGTTCCGCGCGAAAATTTCGGCAAATTGCGGATCATTGAACGGCTGCAACGCTTTTTCAGGGGATATTTCTTTTTTTACCTCCGCCTGCCGCTTTGCCGCCAGACTGCCCGCGCGCATATTCCTGATGACTTCTGATATTTCTTTTTTTACCTCCGCCTGCCGTCTTGCCGCCTCAATTACTTCGGGCGGTTGCTTATCGCGTATGAACTTGTTCAACACGGCGTTCAACTGGCGTATATCTATCGGCTTTGCGACAAAATCGTCAAAACCGTTTTCGAGAAATATTTCCGCCTGCCCCGTCACGGCATTTCCCGTCAGCGCGACTATTGGATGTTCATACCCCATATCGCGTATGATTTTCACCGCTTCCATACCGTCCATTTTCGGCATCATGTGATCCATGAACACAATGTCGTACTCATTGTTGTTTTTGATTTTTTCAATCGCCGCAAATCCGCTGTCGGCGGTGTCAATCTTCAATCCATATGAAACCAGAAGCCCCCTCGCGACATATATATTCGACTCCATGTCATCCACGATCAAAACGCTGCCGTAGGGCATCGGCTCGCGCGCGATCTGCACCCTTTTCATATACGCCCTGCTGGTATTGCGGAACTGATGCAGGTTTTCAGCCAATTCTCGGCCCAGCACGCCGGAACCGGCTTTGCTTTGCGGCACGCGCACGGTAAACGAGGAACCCTTGCCAAGCTCACTTTCAACTGAAATCTCCCCGTTCATCATGTGCACAAGGTTCCGCGAAATGCCCATACCGAGCCCGGTGCCTTCCGTTGTGCGGTTGGCTTTCAGGTTAAATCTTGCATATTCGTCAAACAGTTCGTTCACCTGTTCTTGCGTCATGCCCTGCCCCGTGTCTTTTACTCTGAAAACCAGCGTTACTTTGTCGTCGTCATTGTCACGGTTCGGTTCCGTGAAAACAGACAGCCTGATCGATCCCGCTTCCGTATATTTGAACGCATTGGAAAGCAAATTGTTCAAAATTTGCTTGAGGCGGAGCGCGTCGCCCGACAATATCCGCGGCAAATTTTCGTCTATGTCAAGTTCAAATTCAATCTGCTTACTGCCTAGGCGCATCATATTCAGCTGCGCGGTATCGCTGATCAGACTCGCGGTATCATAATTGTCGATCACCAATTCCAGCTTGCCCGCCTCTATTTTGGAGAGATCGAGTATGTCGTTGATGATTCCGAGCAGCATGTCGCCCGAAATGTAAATCCTGTCAAAGGCTTCCCTCATTTTGGCGTCAAGCATTTCGTTTCGGAGCTGGATTTCGGTGACGCCAAGGATCGCGTTCATCGGCGTGCGGATTTCATGGCTGATGGTGCTCAAGAAAGCGCTTTTTGCTTTACTTCCCGACTCAGCCTGTTTAAGCGCCGATTCCAACTTGGCTGACGTATAACGGAGGCTCACCACCATTTCATTGCGAAGCCAGGCGTTTGCGAACAACACGCTGCCCGAGCGCAGGATGGATTCTTCTTCTTTCGTAAATATCCTCTCATTGTGACAATCGTCAAAACCGACGAAACCCCAAAACCGGTCTTCTAAAAATACAGGCACAACCAGAGTGGATACGATACCCTGAGGGGATAAAAACGCCTGCTCTTCCGGGGACATATTACGTACCAGATTGTTGATGCATTTTCCCGCCGACAGGTCTTCCTCCCATCCGGGAATTTCGCTGTACGATATATTGTGGGTATGTTCCTTGTCCTGCTGCGGTTCCACTCTTTCAGACCATTCGTACACCTGGGTGCAGTAAAGCTGTCCGTCGGCCATGTTGTTTTTCCATATATACATGCGATCGACTTTTACAGCCTCCGCCATCGTCTTCATGCTTTGAAACAAGGCGCTTTCAAAAGTTTCTATATCCGAATTGAGCAGGAGAGACGCCGCGCTGTTCACCGCATACAGCATTCTTTGGTTGCGTTCGAGCGCGTCCTGTACTCGCTTTATATCGGTTAATTCGACGCAATGCTGGATGTGGACTTTTTTTCCGCCGGGCCAGTCAATATACCGGTCGGTATTTCGGTAATAACGATTTGTTAGGGTATTGTGTTCCTCCCATACGACGATCTTGTCCGGCTCTTTGTCAAGCCGGTCGCAAGGACAATCATCACATCTCCGGTCTTTGATCTTAGTAAAAACCTCGTAACAGTACCGTCCGATTACATCACCTTCGATTCCGAAGTGACGCTTCATATAATCGTTTACAAATAAAATTTCAAAGGTATACTTATCGGTTACGTAAATCATCACGGCAGCG
>Ga0099364_10008845_pt1 | contig 14089 bp, 10 predicted proteins | sample TergutTh196P3_FD_73070 | JGI IMG/M metagenome (GOLD analysis project Ga0099364, IMG submission 73070) | Microcerotermes parvus P3 segment gut microbial communities from Pointe-Noire, Republic of the Congo - Th196 P3 | ecosystem: Host-associated > Arthropoda: Insects > Digestive system > Gut ...
TTCATTGTTCATTGTCAATTGTATCGTGACCACCCCGTCAAACACTATCGCAACTTTGTTGCGAGTGTTTGCCACCCCTCCCCAGAGGGGAATTAGAAATTATAGTATGCAAGCCCTTATTCCCCTCTGGGGAGAGGTGCCGCCGCAGCGGCGGGGTGGTCCATCGCCGCAATTACCAGTCCCAAAAACAGTGGGTGGGGTTTGTTCGGGCGGCTTTTGAACTCAGGGTGGTATTGCACGCCTATAAAAAAACGATTGCTCGGCAGTTCTACCGCCTCTGCAAGAAGACCGTCGGGGGAGGATCCAGAGATAACAAGCCCGCCGCCTTCGAGCCGCTCCCGATAGTTATTGTTAAACTCGAACCGATGGCGGTGACGCTCAGAGGTTTGGTTTGTATCATACAATCTGTCGAGCAGCGTTCCCGATTTTATCTTACAAGGATAGGCTCCAAGTCTCATGGTCCCTCCGCTGCCGATCATTCCCGCCTGTCCGGACATGAGATCTATCACAGGATGCTCTGTTGTTTCATCAAATTCGCCGGAGTTAGCGTTATCAAGCGAACAGACATGACGGGCAAACTCGATAACTGCGATCTGCATACCGAGACAGATTCCAAGAAAGGGTATGTCGTTTTCACGGGCATACCTACAGGCCGTTATCTTGCCCTCGATTCCTCTGTCGCCGAATCCGCCCGGTATGATCATTCCATCTGTGCCGCTTAGTATATCCCCGGCATTTTCGGAGGTTATACTGCCGCTGTCGATCCATTTTATGTTGACATTCGCCCCCGTCTCAAACCCGGCATGGTGCAGGCTCTCGATAATAGACAGATAGGCATCATGGAGCTGGACATACTTCCCGACAATGGCTATAGTGACATTCTTTTCTCTTGCCGAGATTTTCCGTGTCATCTCCTGCCATTCTGTCAAATCAGGTTTAGGCAGATCCAACCCCAGCTCACGGCAGACAACATTGTCCAAGCCGTTTTGATGAAGAATCAGCGGCACCTCATATAGAGAATCGGCGGTGACATTTTCGATCACGCAATCGGGCTTAACATTACAAAAAAGAGAGATTTTTTCTGCGATACCCTCGCTGAGAGGCTCATCGGAACGTGTTATGATAATATTGGGCAGGATCCCTATCGCGCGAAGTTCCTTAACCGAATGTTGAGTAGGCTTTGATTTATGTTCACCTGAGCATTTCAGATAAGGCACTAACGTCACATGAATGAACAGACAGTTCCCGCCGCCCTTTTCAAGCGACACCTGCCTGATAGCCTCTAAAAAAGGCTGGCTCTCAATATCACCGGTTGTGCCGCCTATTTCGGTAATCAGCACATCGGCATGGCTCTTTTCGGCCCCGTTATATATAAAGTTCTTTATCTCCTGCGTTACATGAGGAATGACCTGCACCGTTCCGCCGAGATAGCCGCCTGCACGTTCCCGTTCAAGCACATTGCTGTAGACCCTGCCCGAAGTAAGGTTGCTGAGCCTTGTCAGATTTTCATCTATAAACCTCTCGTAATGCCCTAAATCAAGGTCTGTTTCGGCGCCGTCGTCGGTCACAAACACCTCTCCATGCTGAAAAGGGCTCATGGTACCCGGATCGACATTCATATACGGGTCAAGTTTTTGCGCGGCAATCCTCAACCCCCGCTGCTTTAACAGCCTGCCCAGCGATGCGGCGGTAATGCCTTTGCCAAGCCCCGACACAACCCCGCCTGTTACAAAAATATATTTGGTCATTTGAATCTTCCTTTACTCAATCCGATTGCATTCGCTCTGCTGCTATTTCATATACCTCTTCATCTGCACGAGCGGCAATCACGATGATTTTCATTATGTCGCATTCTTGTATTACCCTGTAGACAACACGGATCCCCAACCTACGCAACTTGATTTTGCATAACCCTGTAAGATTAAATCCATGCTTATTACCGAGAGGATCGCCATAACCGCCCTCGTTTTTGGGCAATGGATTTTCCGCCACCTTTTCTATTAATTTAAAGACGACTTTTCGTTGCGAATGATCCAGCTTTTTTATGTCTTTTTCGGCTTGGATATGATATTTTATATTATATTTCATTCAAAATCCACCCCGTATTCCATGGGTATATCATCCAACTCTTCACTGATAATATCGCAGCGTCTGAGCATTTCTTCGTGTGAAACAGTCACGCCGATGTCGTTTTTCAGGCGCTCTGATATTAGGGAATACAACCGTGCTTCTTCCAGTTCGTCCACCATTTCCCGATACCTTTCAGGAGTAAGCAACACACAGGTCGGAGCATTGTTCTTTACAACAACCTTACACCCGGTTTCCCGAACTTCATCAAATATTTTGTTAGCCTCACCTCTGTTAAACCTCGTAATAGGAATGAGCGAATCGAGCAAATTACCGACAGTTAATGATTTTAGCATATCAAACACCTCATAAAAATATTAAGAGTATTATTCCAACTCTATTTTATATTATACAATATATATACTAATATGTCAACAAATATATCGACTCGATCCGTGATTGTTAATTGTCCGTCACCTTGACGGAGAGGGCATAACTGTCAATTGCAGCAGACCACCCCGTCAAACACTATCGCAACTTTGTTGCGAGTGTTTGCCACCCCTCCCCAGAGGGGAATGATGCCAATTGACAATGAACAATGCACAATGGACAGTTACGGGGGTTTGAAATTATAGAAATCTAATTCTATTTTTACCAACAAATTTATATTTACAATAATTGTTAATTGTCCATTGTCAACTGTCAACTGTATCGTCATTCCCACTCCACCGTTCCGGGCGGTTTGGAGGTAATATCATAGACAACACGGCTTACAGATGATATTTCGCTTGTGATTCTCGATGATACACGATGCAATAGCCTGTGCGGCAGGGGGGTGTATTGGCAGGTCATAAAATCGCCTGTCGTCACGGCCCTGAGGGCTACAACGGGGTCATATGTCCTGTCGTCACCCTTGACGCCGACCGTGAGTGTATCGGTCAATACGGCAAAATACTGATCGGGTCTGTTTTTACGCCTGTCAAGCTCTTCCCGCAAAATGGCGTCCGCATTGCGGATTGTATCGAGCTTTTTCGCAGTAACCTCACCCATGATGCGAATGGCAAGCCCCGGCCCGGGAAAGGGCTGCCGATTGACCAATTTAGACGGAAGTCCCAGCTTTTTACCCAGTCTGCGAACCTCATCCTTAAACAGACCGGACAACGGCTCTATTATGGCTGTGAATGACAGATTGTCGGGAAGACCGCCGACATTATGATGGCTCTTTATGGTAGCCCCGTACCCTCCGCCCGATTCAACAATGTCGGGATAGATAGTACCCTGCGCTAAAAACGGAATGTCGCCCTGTTTTGCCGATTCTTCTTCAAACACACGGATGAACTCTTCCCCGATAAGTCTGCGTTTTGTTTCGGGATCGGTTACTCCCTTTATTTTAGCAAGAAATCTATCCTGTGCGTTCACTCGTATAAAGTTCAGGTTTTTCTTTGCAAATACCCCTTGTATCTCGTCACCCTCACCCTGCCGCATAAATCCGTGATCTACAAATATACAGGTCAGCTGTCCGGGTATGGCTTTTGAGAGCAGGGCCGCGCATACGCTCGAATCAACGCCCCCCGATAGCGCCAGCAACGCCCTATTATTACCGACAATGTGTCTGATTTGTTTAACCTGAATGTCTATATAGTCGTCAAGGGTATAGTCGCCGCAAGCGCCGCAAATGTCGTACAAAAACCGTCTGATGATCTCCCTGCCACCGTCTGTGGATTTTGTTTCGGGATGAAACTGTACTCCATACAGCCTTCGCTCGGTGTTTTGACAGGCGGCAATACAATTGTCGGTATATGCGGTTGCGGTAAATCCATCAGGCAGACGGGACACACTGTCCCTGTGGCTCATCAGCGCATTAAATGGCCCGGATACTCCCAACATCCCGCTATATTCGGACGGTGTTACCAATACACATCCGTATTCACCCGCATCTGCCGATACAACCTCACCTCCGAGCATATGGCAGATCATCTGCATCCCGTAACAGATACCCAAAACAGGAATGTTCAGATTGAATAGCTCAGGGTCACATTTGGGCGAAGTCTGCAGATTAACGCTGTTGGGCCCGCCCGTGAGTATGATTCCGACGGGACTTATCCGCTTGACCTCATCGGCCGATATATCACCCTGCCTTATCTCCGATCGGACAGAGAGACTGCGAACTGTAGTTGCGATAAGCTCTTTATACTGCCCGCCGAAATCGAGCACCAACACAAGCTGGCTCATATCTCCACCGTCCCCTCAAACACCTTGTTGCATCCTCCGGTCAAATAGACCGTTTGATCGGTGTATTCTACAATCAGGTCGCCGCCCGGCAGACGCACCTTTACGTTGGTGTTTTTATCGCAGTATCCATTCAGCACCGCCGCAACGACAGAGGCACAGGCTCCGCTGCCGCAGGCTCTGGTCTCTCCGCTGCCCCGCTCCCATACACGCATCTTGAGGGTGGTTTTGTCGGTCACCTCTACAAATTCGGCATTTATCCTTTCGGGAAACAGTCCGCTATGCTCAAACAAAGGCCCGATGCTGCTTATATCAAGATTGTCTGCGTTTTCCACAAACACAACGGCATGGGGATTGCCCATAGAAACACAGGTGATTTCATACTGCCGGCCGCCGATCGAAACAGTCCTTGCGACTATACTCTCCCCCTCTAAGTTTACGGGGATTTTACCGGGATTCAGCTCGGCCGCTCCCATGTCTACCTTGACCGATGAAACAAGACCGTTTTTAGTGAACAACCGCAGTTTTCTTATACCGCTGAGTGTCTCGATGTCTATATCTTTTTTATCAACAATGCCGTTGTCATAGAGATATTTTGCCACACATCGGATGGCGTTTCCGCACATATTGCCCTCACTGCCGTCCAGATTAAACATACGCATCCTGGCATCGGCAATATCAGATGGCAGGATCAGCACTATACCGTCTCCGCCAACGCCTGTGTGTCGGTCGGATAAAAAGACCGATAGCGATTCGGGTGAGTTTATCTCAAGATTATAGCAATTGATGTATATATAATCGTTACCGCAGCTCTGCATCTTTATAAAGGGCAGCGACAATCGGTTTTTCCGCAGATTGTTTATATCTACAAGTTCGGTATTGATCTGGCTGTATCCCGAAAGCAGACTGTCCGCAAGCGCATTAGCCGTATCTACCGATGTCAGGCAGGGAACGCCGAGAGAACAGGCCTTTCTGCGAATCTTAACGTCATCGAATACAGGGTCTCTGCCTTTTTCTGAGGTAGAGACAACATAGCTGATCCTGCCGCTTTCGAGTAATGTTTCGGTATTGTTCACAGGGCATTGATTGATCTTTTCGACCGTTTGTACAACAAACCCTTTGGAGACAAGAAACCTTGCGGTACCCTGTGTGGCATAGAGCGAGAATCCACATTCTGCGAATTTCTTAGCTATATCGGTAATCTCCGCCTTGTCGCTGTCCCGAACGGTTATCAGGACACCGCCCTGCTTCTTCATCTTGTATCCCGCCGCAATAAGCCCCTTGTAGAGAGCCTCCTCCAGATTCTTTCCAAGCCCTAATACCTCTCCCGTAGATTTCATTTCAGGCCCCAAATGTGTATCAAGACCCGCCAACTTTTCAAAGGAGAAGACGGGAACCTTAACGGCGGTATAGGGCGGAATAGGGGCAATGCCGGAGCTGTATCCAAGATCCCGCAGACTCTCTCCCATGCTGACCTTTGTTGCAAGTTCGCACATGGGGATACCCGTAACCTTGCTGATATACGGCACCGTCCTGGATGCGCGGGGGTTTACCTCGATAACATAGATCTCGTCTTGATACAAGACATACTGGATATTCACAAGTCCTCGTACATTCAGGGCCGTGCATATTTTTCGGGTGACAGATAACAGCTCGTCCGATAAGACATCATCTGCATTTATGGCGGGATAGACGGCGATACTGTCCCCCGAGTGGATTCCCGTTCGCTCGATATGCTCCATAATTCCGGGGATGAGTATATCATCACCGTCGCAAATGGCATCCACCTCTATCTCGGTGCCGCTGAGGTATTTGTCGATCAGCACGGGGCCCGCCTGCTTCTGCCGCAGAATGATCTCCATATATTCCTTTATGTCGTCGGGGGTAAAGGCTATGATCATATTCTGCCCGCCCAAAACATAGGATGGCCGCATCAGCACAGGGAATCCGAGCTTTTCAGCGGCATCCAGCGCTTGGGCCTCGGTCATAACGCCGTATCCATTGGGGCGTTTTATTGCAAGCCGCTCCAAAAACTCGTCAAACCTCTCCCTGTCCTCGCATATATCAATGTTGTCGGCCGATGTGCCTATGATATTGACCCCTCGTTGGTGCAGTTGCTTGGTGAGTTTTATCGCAGTTCCTCCTCCGAATGAGACGATAACGCCTATCGGTCTTTCTATCTCGACAACGCTCATAACATCCTCTATGCAGAGCGGCTCAAAATAAAGCCTGTCGGCCGTGTCAAAATCAGTTGAAACGGTCTCAGGATTGTTGTTGATCACGATGACCTCATACCCCATGCTCCTGAGTGTCCACACACAATGGACACAGGCATAGTCGAACTCTATACCCTGACCTATCCGTATAGGGCCGCTGCCCAGCACGATGATTCGGGGTCTTTCGCTTTTAGCTATAAAGGGCAGTGCCTCATTCTCGGTACCATCCCCGATAGAGTAGAAATAGGGTGTTTTCGCCTCAAACTCTCCTCCGCAGGTATCAACCATTTTATATACCAACCCTGTGCGTCCCAACGTCACCCCTGTGCGTCCCGTTAGTATATTTTTCAAACCATACAGGAACCAGCGGTCTACCTTTGTGATGTTGTATAGCTCATCTATGGATATACCCCGTTTTATCGCCGCATATAACACAAACAGCCGCTCATCGGTTACGATACTGAGCAGGTCTCGTATCTCGTCATCGGTCTTGGCACCAAGACGGGGCAGGTCAAGACTGTCTAACCCTATCTCGGCTCCTCTGACCGCCTTTAGCAGCGCTTCTTCAAAGCTGTCGGCTATAGCCATAACCTCGCCTGTCGCCTTCATCTGTGTTCCGAGTATATTTTGAGCATATACAAACTTGTCAAAGGGCCACTTAGGCAGCTTTACCGCAACATAATCAAGGGTAGGCTCAAATGCCGCATAGGTTGTACCCGTGACGGTGTTGGTGATTTCATCAAGGTTATAGCCTATGGCTATTTTGGTTGCAACCTTGGCTATCGGGTATCCCGTCGCCTTGCTCGCTAATGCCGACGACCGTGAAACACGGGGATTGACCTCGATAACGGCATACTCAAAGCTATTGGGGTCTATGGCAAGCTGACAGTTGCATCCCCCCTCAACTCCCAGCGATGTGACTATATCCAAGGATGCGGTACGGAGCATCTGATATTCCTTGTCGGCAAGGGTAACGGCAGGAGCGATAACAATGCTGTCACCCGTGTGTACCCCGACAGGGTCAAGGTTTTCCATCGAGCATACCGTGATCACATTTCCTGCTCGGTCACGGATCACCTCAAACTCGATCTCTTTCCAGCCCGCTATAGATTTTTCCACTAAGATTTGATTTATGGGCGAAAGAGCGATACCGTTTGCCGCTATCTCTCTGAGCTGTTCTTGATTGTGCGCTATTCCGCCGCCGCTTCCGCCCAGGGTAAAGGCGGGACGTATGATAACCGAATATCCTATTTTGTCCGCAAACTCTACCGCCGCTTGGACATCGGTAGCTATCACGGAGGGGACACAGGGCTGCCCGATGCTCTGCATGGTCTGCTTAAACAGCAGTCTGTCCTCAGCCTTATCAATGGTATCGGGCGATGATCCCAGCAGCCGCACATTCATCCTGTCGAGAAAGCCGTCCTTTGCAAGCTGCATACAGAGTGTCAGTCCTGTTTGACCTCCAAGCCCTGACAATATGCTGTCGGGGCGTTCTTTTTCTATGATACGCTTGACGGTAGTCAGTGTTAGCGGTTCGATGTAGATCTTGTCGGCTATGTTTTTGTCGGTCATTATGGTTGCGGGGTTAGAGTTTGCCAGCACGATCTCGATGCCGTCCTCCCGCAGAACACGGCAGGCCTGTGTTCCTGCATAATCAAACTCGGCCGCCTGTCCTATCACTATGGGGCCTGAGCCTATAACGAGTACCTTTTTAATGCTTCTGTCGAGCGGCATATTCATCCATCCTTTCTATGAATCGGTCAAACAAAAACGCTGTGTCGAGAGGGCCTCCGCAGGCCTCAGGGTGAAACTGCACCGAAAAGGAATTGCCGTATTCAATCCCCTCGCAGGTACCGTCGTTTACATTGACAAAGGACACACTCCCCGCATCCGACGAATCGGCAATAACAGCATATCCGTGATTCTGACTGGTAATGAAGATGTTACCATAACTGTCAACTGTCAATTGTTCATTGTTAATTGCCATTCCGCCCTCTCCGTCACGCCCCGGCGTGACACCTCTCCCAAGGGGAGAGGCAAGGACACCCACCGGTTGGTTGGCGCCACGATGTCCGAATTTGAGTTTTTCGGTTTTATATCCGTTTGCCAGCGCCATCAGCTGATGCCCTAAGCATATACCGAAGATCGGAACTCCGCTCTGCATGAGCTCTCGGATATTATCTACAAGCGGGGCATTTGCCGCTTCTGCAGGGTCGCCCGGGCCGTTGCTGAGCATTATGCCGTTCGGCTTTATCGCTAAAACGTCCTTTGCGTTTGTATCATGCGGGAAAGACCATACCTCACAATCCCGTGCCGACAGCGATTCCCGAATCCCCCGTTTTGCTCCGTAATCCAACAGAGCTACCCGCCTTGAGCCGCCCTCTGTTTTGCAGACCGTGTCGGACGAAACAGACGCAACGGCATCCTTGACGGTGTATTCTTCCGCTTGGGCTCGGTCAGAATCGGTGGGGTAGGAGGTTGTGATTTTCCCGTTCATAACGCCTTTTTTACGGATGATTTTGGTCAATGCGCGTGTGTCGATACCATACAGCCCGACAACGCCCTGCTCTCTTAAAAAAGTGTCAAGATCACCCTCACTTCTAAAATTAGAGGGTTCTTGACACGGATGTTTTACGATATAAGCCCTTGCTTTAACCGATGGATTTTCAAAATCGGCGGGGATAACGCCATAGTTGCCGATAAGCGGGAATGTCTGGAGAATGATCTGCCCGTAATAACTTGGGTCTGTAAGGGTTTCCAAATACCCGGTCATGCCGGTAGTGAAGACAATCTCTCCCGTTATATCACCGATAGCTCCAAAGGATTTTCCCGTGAAAACCGTGCCGTCCTCCAATATCAGATAGATCGGATCTGTTCTGTTTTGCATACATAAACCTCCTCGTGACGATTAAAGAAGACGCCCATCACATGATGCTTAACTAGGGGTCAACCCCCGGCACCATCTGATGAACGCCTTTGTTCATCTACTACTATATCAGAAAAAGATTATCATGTCAATATGTTTTTTGACAATTTTCCAACCACGAAATACACGAAAGGGATTTTTTGGGACGGTACGCAATGTTTATTAAGGACGGTACGCACAGGGGTGCGTACCCTACTGTAATTTCAAGCCCCCATAACTGTACATTGTTCATTGTAAACTGTCAATTGTAGTAGACCACCCCGTCAAACACTATCGCAACTTTGTTGCGAGTGTTTGCCACCCCTCCCCAGAGGGGAATACGGAAATTTATAGTATGCAAGCCCCTGCCCTCTTTCGTAAAGAGGGTGCCGCCGCAGCGGCGGGGTGGTCTGTAGGGATGACCGCCCTCGGTCATCCGTGGTTACATCATAGCATGACGGAAAGGGCTCAACTCTCATATGTTCTCAATATCCCTTCTGCTATTTCTCTTTTTGTGCATCTCATGTCCATTGCTTGTTTTTCGATATATCTATGCGCTTCCTGTTCGCTCATGTTCATATATGATATTAAGATACATTTTGCTCTGTCTGTGATGCGTATGTCCTCGATTTTTTGCTTGAGACGGGCATTCTCTTCCTGTGCTTTCTTCAGTCTGCTGCGGACCGATCTCGCCAAAGACAGCGCCGACCAAAAGACAGACCTATTCACAGGTCTTGAGATGGTGAGAACACCGTCATTCTCGCAAACGGCCGAAACGGCCTCGAAAAACTCACTTCTGACAACCAGAATAACCTGCGACACCCCCATCGATGCGATATACCGAGAGAGATTTTCGCCCGATTCGTCACGCAAGGGCGCGTTGATGATAACCAAATCAAAATCCCGCTCTAAAATAAGTCTTCTTGCCTCTCCGCAAGAATGAACGGCGGTGATCTGATTTACGGAAGCCGAGTTTAGTATATCGGAAAACAATTCGATTCCTTTGTCCGAATTTGAAACTATCATAACGCTTTCCATCATATCGCCGCCCTTCATAAAAAATGCAGGGTACGCACCCCTGTGCGTACCGTGGATATAAAATCACATTTACGTCCACGGGCGGCAGGTTGCCGCCCCTACCGGACGGTACGCACCCTACATCATATCAAATTACAGTGAAATACCGTTTTCTGTAAAATGCCGATTTATTATCAGCCGCCGCAAATTCCTCCGATTCGCTTTTTTTGCTTGCGATATATTTTACGAGAAACTCCTGACCGATCACGCTCTTTACAAATTCGCTCTTTTCGGCAAGCTCGATAGCCTTAGCCATATTTGACGGGAGCGGTGTCAGGTTTTTCAGAATACTCTCATCCGCCCTGTACAAATCCTTGTCAAGGGCAGGCGGCAGGGCTGTGTCCTTCTGTATTCCGTCGATTCCCGCCGAAATGATCAGTGCAAATGCAAGATAGGGATTCATCGACGGATCGGGGGAACGCAGCTCCATTCTGACCTTTTCTCCGGCTGCTGCGGGAATCCTTATAAGCTGAGAACGGTTCTGATGAGACCATGATACATATTCGGGCGCTTCAAATTTTCCGAACCGTTCATACGAATTGGCGAGCGGGTTTAAGAATATCGTGATCTCCGGTATCTTTGCAAGTATTCCGGCAATAAAGTTCTCAGCGATATTCGAGTGTCCGTCTGCGGTGTTCTTAAAGATATTCATACCGTTTTTAGCCAGCGAAAGATTAACGTGCATTCCGCTGCCGGCCGTTTCGAGAATAGGCTTGGGCATAAAGGATGCAAAAAGCCCTCCTCTTGCGGCGATAGCCTTGACGACCGTTTTGAATGACTGAAGATTGTCGGCGGCGGCAAGAGCATCCCCGAATCTGAAGTCGATCTCATTCTGCCCCGGCCCCTGCTCATGGTGCGATGTTTCAGGTCTTATACCCATCTCCTCAAGAGTGAGGCATATTTCACGGCGAATATCAGCCCCTCGGTCAAGGGGGGCGACATCTAAATATCCGCCTTTGTCGAGCGGTATATCGGTCGGATCCCCATTCTCATCGGTCTTGAAGAGATAAAATTCACATTCGGGTCCCACCTTGCAGACATATCCGATCTTTTCGCATCTCTCGATGACCTGTTTCAATATATTTCTGCTGTCATGTTCATATACCGAACCATCGGGGTTTTTGATGTCGCAATAGAACCGCACAACCCTGCCCGGTCCCGGCCTCCATGGCAGAACCATAAGTGTTGCGGGATCGGGAAACAAGAGCAGATCCGATTGCGTAACATCCTTGAATCCACGAACGGCGTGCGCATCAAAGGAGATTCCGCTGTTAAAGGCGGACTCCAGTTCATCCGCCATTATCGAGACGCTCTTTTGCGTTCCGAATAAATCGCAGAAATTCAGCCAGATAAATTTAACATCATTTTCTTTTACAAATTCCAAGACCTCGTGCGCTGTGTTGTTCATTTTTTGCACTCCTATTCTACTGTAACGCTTTTAGCGAGATTGCGGGGTTTATCTATATCAAGCCCTTTGTTGGCGGCGGTGTAGTAGCTAAAGAGCTGCATGACAATAACCGAGAGAGAGGGTGAGAACAATTCGCAGATCTCCGGCAGAGGGATGTGTGAGAGTTTGCCGTCCGATTTGATCTTAGGCTGATTGCCGATCATCAGAACCTTTGCCCCTCGGCTGATGACCTGTTCGATATTGCTCATTATCTTACCGTACAGGCTTGGGCAGTTTGAGAGGGCCACCACAAGCGTTTCCTCTTCGATCAGCGAAATAGTGCCGTGCTTCAATTCGCCGCCCGCATAGGCCTCCGAATGAATGTAGGATATTTCTTTGAGCTTGAGCGAACCCTCTAAAGCGATGGCATAGTCTATGTTCCGTCCGATAAAGAAGATGCTCTTAGAGCCAACGCTTTCGGATGCGTATTTTTGAATAAAATCAATCTGTTCAAGAATCTGGGCGGCTTTGTCCGGGAGTGTTGTTATCTGATGTGACAATTCCCGCTCATATTCGGGCGTTATCCTCCCGAGCCTTGCCGCAAACCGTATCGCCAATATGTATAGCAGGACGAGCTGGGTTGAAAAGGCTTTGGTGGTGGCCACTGCGATTTCGGGTCCTGCCGCCGTGAAGAGGCAGTAGTCGGCTTCCTTTGCGATGGTACTGCCGACTACATTCACGATTGACAATGTATCGGATCCCTTAGACTTTGCCTCACGCATGGCGGCTATAGTATCTGCGGTTTCACCCGACTGACTTATCAGAATCACAAGGGTTTTGCTGTCTATAACCGCATCTTTGTACCGAAATTCGCTTGCAAGTTCGACCTCGACAGAGGGGAATCGGCATAGTCTTTCAAATATATATTTTGCCGCAAATCCCGCATTATATGCCGAGCCGCAGGCGGTGATCACGATTTTATTATACCTCTCTATTTCCAGTTTGTCAATGACCGTTTTATTCTCACCGCTGTTAAGGGCAGAGGCTATAGTATCACGCAATACCTTTGGCTGTTCCATAATCTCCTTGAGCATAAAATGCTCATATCCGCCCTTTTCCGCACTGCCTGCGCTCCAGGTTATTCTCTCAAGCGTCTTTTCTATCGGCTCCCTGTCTATGTTATAAAATGACACCGAATCTTTTTTTAACACGGCGATCTCTTTATCGCCTAAATAATACACCCTGTTTGTGTGTTTCAGCACAGCGGGAACATCCGATGCAATAAAACTCCCGTGTTCCGACACACCGATGATCAACGGATTGTCTTTTTTGATCGCAATCAGCCTGTCGGGGTCATCCGTACACATAATACCCAGAGCATAAGAGCCCTCGAGCCGATTGGCTACCTTTATGATCGTTTCCATTATATCTCCGTTGTAGTAGTATTCCGCAAGCTGAGCTATAACCTCGCTGTCGGTTTGGGATGCGAAACAAATTCCTTTTTTTAAGAGATACTCCTTTAACTGCTTATAATTCTCGATGATTCCGTTATGAACTACTGCGATTTTGCCTCCGGTTCCCAGATGAGGATGTGAGTTTGCATCGGAGGGTTCCCCGTGGGTAGCCCATCTGGTATGCCCGATACCCATGATGCCCTTTACCGCAAAACCGGACAGCTTATCCTCAAGAGCCGCCAGACGTCCCTTTTGTTTGACCACATCGAACAATCCGCTCTCACCGTAAACCGCTATGCCCGCAGAATCATACCCACGGTATTCAAGCTTTTTCAACCCATCCACAATTATCGGAACTGCGTTTTCATTTCCTACATAACCTATTATACCACACATAACATACCTCCTAGTATATTTTTTAACCACGAAATACACAAAAATCACGAAAGGGGAAAACACCCGCCGCAGTCAACCACGGATGACCGAGGGCGGTCATCCCTACATTTTTTACCACGGGCGGCAAATTGCCGCCCCTACCACTACAATTTACAATTATTGTAAATATAAATTCGCTGGCAAAAATAGAGTTGGATTTCTATAATTTCAAGCCCCCGTAACTGTCCATTGTTCATTGTAAATTGTCAATTGTATCGTGACCACCCCGTCAAACACTATCGCAACTTTGTTGCGAGTGTTTGCCACCCCTCCCCAGAGGGGAATTGGAAATTATAGTATGCAAGCCCCTATTCCCCTC
>Ga0099364_10008846_pt1 | contig 14088 bp, 7 predicted proteins | sample TergutTh196P3_FD_73070 | JGI IMG/M metagenome (GOLD analysis project Ga0099364, IMG submission 73070) | Microcerotermes parvus P3 segment gut microbial communities from Pointe-Noire, Republic of the Congo - Th196 P3 | ecosystem: Host-associated > Arthropoda: Insects > Digestive system > Gut ...
ATCGCATCGCTACCCTCAGGAATCATTCTTGTTCTTGAAATATCGCCCACTATTTTTGACCCGGGAAGATGACCGCCGATACCGGGCTTTGCGCCCTGCCCCATCTTAATTTCGATTGCAGCCCCCGCCTGCAGATAACCGGGATGAACGCCAAAGCGGCCGGATGCCACCTGAACAATTGTGTGTTTACCATACTTGTAAAAATCTTCGTGTAAACCGCCTTCGCCAGTGTTGTAAAGAATACCCAATTCTACTGCCGCACGCGCTAAAGATTCGTGTGCGTTATACGAAATAGAGCCGTAACTCATGGCGGAAAACATAATCGGCATTGAAAGTTTTAGCTGAGGCGGCAGATTGTTTTTAATCTGCCCGTTTTCATCACGCTCAATAACCTGCGGTTTTGCACCTAACGTTACGCGCGTTTCCATCGGCTCCCGCAGCGGGTCGATTGATGGGTTTGTAACCTGAGAAGCGTTAATCAGAATTTTATCAAAATAAACAGGGTACGGATCGGGGTTGCCCATACTTGAAAGGAGCACGCCTCCGCTTCCAGCCTGACGGTAAAGTTCGTTCATACTCTTCCCGCTCCAGTTAAAATTTTCGCGGTAGGTATTGCCGCTTTTTACAATTTTAAGAGCGCGTGTTAAACATAACGCAACGCAGCGGTGGCAGTTTACGCACTTAGAGTCATCACAAATCATTTTGTCTGTATCTGCCAAATATTCATGTACGCCGTTTGCGCATTGGTTTTCGCAGACACGGCAGTTAATGCATCGTTCGCTGTTTCTTGCTACTTCATAATCCGGGTATATATAATTTACAGCCATTACTCTCCTCCGTTAAGCCGGACAACAACAGGGCGGCCGCCAGCAGGCGCATACACGCGATCCAATTCCGGCTCGACAATCCTAATCGCCGCTTCTTCGCTTGCGATATAAACCTTGTCGCCTTTTTCCGCTATCACCATGCTGCGAAGTTTAAGCCTGTCATTTAACGCCATAAGCCCGCCGTCGAAACCCACGATGATAGAAAAAGGCCCTGTGATAAGCTGCGAGGCAAAAACTGTCCGCAAAGTTTCGTGTAACTCGCGTTTGCCTTCATTCATACGCCTGATAGTTTCCCAAAAAGGCGCTGCGGTAACTGCTGCAATTTCTTCCATAGAGAGCCCTTTTTTACGGTTTAAATAATCTACAATATAAGCGATAACTTCCGTATCTGTTTGCAAAGTACATGTATAACCGTACTGTTCAATTGCCCGCCTGTTCGCGTCATAAGAAGAAATTTCGCCGTTATGCACAACTGAATAATCCAAAAGCGAGAACGGATGCGCTCCGCCCCACCAGCCCGGCGTATTCGTAGGGTAACGTCCGTGAGCTGTAAAGGCGTAGCCTTCGTATTCTTCCAATTTATAAAAACGCCCTACATCTTCCGGGTATCCAACCGCTTTAAACACGCCCATATTCTTACCGCTGGAAAAAACATACGCACCTTCAATGCTTGTATTCACGCGAAAGACGCATTTTGTGACAAACTCTCTTTCATCAAGCCCGCTGGAAGCAAGCCTTGTCGAAAGCGGAAGCACAAAGTACCGCCAAATCAGAGGCTCGCCTGTTATCTCAGGCATTTTACGCGTTGGAATTTTTGACAAGTTTATAATGTCAAAACGCTTATCCAAATATTCCTCGCACTCTTTTTTTGCAGTTTGCGAGTCGTAAAAAACATGCAGAGCATAATAGTCCTTATATTCGGGATAGATTCCATAAGCGGCAAACCCGCCCCCAAGACCGTTCGAGCGCTCATGCATTACAGAAATTGAACGGATCATCACATCTCCGTTCATGCGTTTTCCTGATTTGTCGATAACACCCGAAATAGCGCAGCCCGACGGTATTCGTATTTCACCTTCTTTTTGCATCATTCTCTCCAAAAATTCCAAAAAAAAAGGTGTTTACCAGCGAAGACAGATCACTGCCCTTGCCGATAAACACCTTTGTTTATTAGGTTTTTTTAGCATTTTTTGATGAGATTCGTCAAGAGGCTTTTGCCCCATGCAAAGCGCTGATTTCCACAAGCTCTGTATTGCTTTCATCATAACCCGATAAAAGACTGTCGATAAGGGCGTTCGCCGTATCTACGCTGGTCATGCACGAAATACCGAGCATACATGCCTTACGGCGGATTTTAACGTCATCACGCGCCGGATCACGTCCTTTTTCGGAAGTTGAAATCGCATACGAAATTTTTCCGCTTTGCAGGAGCGCGGCAGTGTTATGAACGGGACATTCGCGGATTTTTTCGACAGCATGAACAGAAAGCCCTCTCTCTTGTAAAAACGCCGCCGTTCCGCGTGTGGCGTAAAGCGAAAAACCCAGCTTGTTAAACCTCTTAGCGATAGAAACAATTTCCGGCTTGTCTTTGTCTGTTACGGTAATAAGTACGCCGCCTGTCTTTTTCATTTTATATCCGGCTGCCAAAAGACCTTTGAACAGAGCTTCAGTTAAGTTTCGGCCGATACCCAGAACTTCCCCTGTGGACTTCATTTCAGGGCCCAAGTGAGTATCCAGCCCTGCAAGTTTTTCAAACGAAAAGACAGGAACTTTTACAGACACAAAATCCATGTCTTTGGCAATTCCGACCGTTGTTAATTTTTCACCTAACGAAGTTCTTACTGCCAGTTCGCACATAGGGATTCCTGTAACCTTGCTTAAATACGGAACTGTGCGGGAAGAACGTGGGTTAACCTCAATTACATAGGGTTCTCCCTCGTACAACACATATTGAATATTAACAAGCCCGCGTATGGCCAGGGCTTTGCATATTTTTTCTGTAATCGCAAGCACCATATTTTTCATGTTTTTATCCAGAGAAACCGGAGGGTAAACTGCAATACTGTCGCCGGAATGAATGCCGGTTCTTTCCACCTGTTCCATAATACCCGGAATAAAAACATTTTCGCCGTCGCAAATTGCATCAACTTCGATCTCACGGCCAAGTAAATATTTATCTATTAAAACGGCATTATCCTGCTTTACACGAAGGATTATTTTCATGTATTCGCGGATATCATCTTGCGACCATGCAATAATCATGTTCTGTCCGCCTAAAACATAGGAAGGACGCATAAGTACGGGGAAGCCAAGTTTTTCCGCAGCGTCAAGAGCATCATCTTCTGTCAATACAGAAAATCCTCTTGGACGCTTGACACCTAATGTCCCAAGCAGCGCATCAAAGCGTTCTCTGTCTTCGCAGATGTCAATGCTGTCCGCACTTGTACCCAAAATATTTACACCGCGTAAGGCCAGCTGCTTGGCAAGTTTAACCGCTGTTCCTCCTCCGAAAGAAACCATGACGCCAACCGGTTTTTCAATTTCTATAACGCGCATTACATCGTCGATATAAAGCGGTTCAAAATAAAGCCTGTCGGCGGTATCAAAATCCGTAGAAACGGTTTCTGGATTATTATTAATAACTATTGTTTCATAGCCAAGTTTTCTGAGAGTCCAGACACAATGCACGCAGGCATAATCAAATTCGATTCCCTGTCCTATGCGGATAGGCCCGCTTCCAAGAACTACAACTCTTTCCCTTTTGCTTTTTTCTATAAACGGCAACGCTTCGTTTTCCTGTGCGTTTGTAATGGAATAAAAATACGGGGTTTCGGCTTCAAACTCTCCGCCGCAGGTATCTACCATTTTATACACAAGCTGTTTTTTAATTGGCGTACTTTTTGCGATGCGCTCAAGTCCATATAAAAACCAGCGATCTATTTTTGTTATCAAATGAATTTCGTCTACAGTTATCCCGCGGCAGATTGCTTCGTAAAGTACGAACAGATTTTCGTCTGTAACCGCACCGAGCATTGCGCGTATTTCTTCATCGGATTTAATTTTCAGACGCGGAAGGTTTAGATCGTTAAGGCCTATTTCCACCCCGCGTACCGCCTTTAAAAGCGCTTCCTCGAACGAGTCGGCAATCGCCATTACCTCTCCTGTCGCTTTCATTTGCGTACCAAGCCGGTTTTCGGCATACACAAATTTGTCAAACGGCCACTTTGGAAGTTTCACCGCAACATAGTCGATTGCAGGCTCAAAAGCTGCAAAGGTTGTTCCCGTAACTGCATTTGGAATTTCATCAAGCGTGTACCCTATCGCAATTTTTGTCGCTACTTTTGCAATGGGATACCCGGTCGCTTTTGAAGCAAGTGCACTCGAACGGCTGACCCTTGGATTCACTTCTATTACTGCGTATTCAAAACTGTGAGGATTAAGCGCAAACTGGCAATTACAGCCGCCCTCAATACCCAACGCATTGATGATGTGAAGCGCGGCGGAGCGCAGCATTTGATATTCACGGTCTGCCAAAGTAACAGCAGGAGCTATAACTATACTGTCGCCTGTATGTACGCCCACAGGATCAAAGTTTTCCATTGAGCAGACAGTAATCGAATTTCCCGCACGGTCACGCATTACCTCAAATTCGATCTCCTTCCAGCCTGCAACAGAACGTTCTACTAAAATCTGCCCAATGGGAGAGACAGCGATTCCGTTAGCTGCAATTTCGCAAAGCTCCTTTTGATCATGCGCGATCCCGCCGCCAGAACCGCCCAAAGTAAAGGCAGGGCGGATAATCAGCGGATACCCATTAGCGGCGGCAAACTCAAGCGCAGCATCAATATTTTCAGCAATTACAGAAGGAATAACAGGTTCGCCGATCTCTATCATAGTTTCTTTAAAAATTTTTCTGTCCTCTGCCTTATCAATAGCGCCGGGAGATGATCCAAGTAAGCGCACGCCATATTGAGCCAAAACGCCTTCTTTGCTCAGCTTCATGCAAAGCGTCAAGCCTGTCTGTCCGCCAAGCCCAGACAGGATTCCGTCGGGGCGTTCCTTTTGAATAATACGTGTAATGGTATGCTGCGTAAGCGGTTCTATGTAAATTTTATCAGCGATATTTTTATCAGTCATAATGGTTGCAGGATTAGAATTAACCAAAACAATTTCAATCCCGTTTTCTTTTAATACACGGCAGGCTTGAGTTCCGGCATAGTCAAACTCAGCAGCCTGCCCAATAACAATAGGGCCAGAACCTATCACTAAAACTTTTTTAATGTCTTTATCTGCCGGCATATTTATGTATCCTTTCCATGAAGCGGTCAAATAAAAACGAAGTATCAAGCGGGCCGCCCTGAGCTTCGGGGTGAAACTGAACCGAGAACGAAATGCCGTAATCTAATCCTTCATTTGTACCGTCGTTGACATTGACAAACGATTCATTAGAAAGCGCCCCATTTCCGGCAGTAACGGCATACCCGTGGTTTTGACTTGTTATGTAAACACGCCCTGTAACCATATCCTTAACAGGCTGATTCGCTCCCCTGTGTCCAAACTTTAACTTATGCGTCTTGTATCCTTTAGCAAGCGCAAGCAGTTGATGTCCCAGACAAATCCCCATAACCGGCGCTCCGCTTTTATCCAGTTCACAAATTGTTTCAATTATACGGGCATTTGCAGGGTCTGCCGGATCTCCCGGCCCGTTGGAAAGAACAATCACACACGGGTTTATGCTTAAAATTTCACCGGCAGATGACGCATAACCAAAGCGCGTAACATGGCAGCCCCGCCTTAAAAGCGCATCTTCAATTCCCCCTTTCGCGCCATAGTCGATAAGCGCAATCTTTTCTGTTTCAGTACCTTGTTCTTTATTGATTATTCTCTGTTCTTTGCTCCCAGAAACATGCATGACAGGATTTGTAACTTTATAACGGGCGGCATCTTCGCGATCCTGTTCTGTGGGTTCGGTGTATGTAATCTTGCCGTTTAATACGCCGCTGCTTCGAATAATTTTTGTAAGCATCCGCGTATCTATTCCGCAAAGCCCCGCTACACCTCTTTTTTTTAGCAGAGTATCCAGACTTTCCATACTTCTGAAATTAGAAGGCAGGTCGCAGGGATATTTTACAATGTAGGCAAAGAGCGCAATCCTTGACGATTCAAAATCTTCCGGGATTACGCCGTAATTGCCTATGAGCGGAAATGTCTGCAATACAATTTGCCCGTAATACGACGGATCTGTAAGGGTTTCCAAATATCCCGTCATTGCGGTAGTAAAGACAATCTCGCCAATGGTTTGTACTTCCGCTCCGAATGCCTGTCCCTTAAAAACAGTTCCGTTTTCTAAAATCAAGTATGCTGTTTTCATATATAATTATTACCTGCATTCATCATTCATTTTCCGGCCCATTTTCATAATCCATTATGATCTTTTCACTTACCGCGCGTTTTGAGGTGCGCGTATTCATTGCCTGTTTTTCGATGTAACGGTGCGCTTCATGCTCACTCATTCTGCAGGAAGATATTAAAATATTTTTTGCACGGTCAATGATGCGGATATTGTCAATTTTTTGTTTTAAACTTTCGTTTTCTGACTGAACCTTAGCAAGCCGCCCTCTCATCGTTTTTGCGAGGCTTAAAGCCTGACGGAATATTTCATTATTTATGGGATTCGCTACAGTTAAAACGCCGTCCTTTTCGCAAACAGAGGAAACCGCCGCGTATATGTCGCTGTTAACGGCTAAAATAACCTGGCTTGTTTCGCTTACAACAATTTGCCGCGCCAGATTTTCTCCAGTTTCGTCCGGCAAGGGCATGCAGATAACCACCAAATTAAAATCGCGTTCCAGAAGAATCCTTCGCCCTTCGCCGCAGGAACGTACATGTACAATATCAACAGATGAATGCGCATGAAGCAGCCCCGCAATAAGTGCGAAACTTTTTTCCGTAGATGAAATAATCAGTGCGCTTTCCATTTTCCTTTTTCCTTACAAATTAAAGTACCGTAAAATACCTGCTCCTATAAAATTCTGTTTTGTCTTTTACCTTCTCAAACACATCAACTTCGGCTTGTTTAGCGTCCAGGAACTTGTTAAAAATACTTTCTCCAAGAACTGATTTTATAAACCCGCTTTTCCTGGCGCAGAGAATAGCGTCTTTCAGACTGCCGGGAAGCTTTTCTAAATTTTTTGTAACAGACTCATCTGCTGTAAACAAATCCACATTTACAGAAGACGGCAGTTCCATTTTATTTTCGATTCCGTCAAGCCCGGCCGAGATAATCAACGCGAACGCCAAATACGGATTCACCGAAGGATCAGGCGAACGAAGCTCCATTCTGACTTTTTCGCCGGCTGCCGCGGGGATTCGAATCAGCTGTGAACGGTTATGGGGCGACCATGAAACATATTTTGGCGCGTCAAATATTCCCAACCTCTCATAAGAATTCACAGTTGGGTTTAAGAACAAGGTGCTCTCTCTTACCTTAGAAAGAATCCCCGCAATAAAGTGTTCGGAAGCCAGCGAAAGCTCTCCAGTGTCAGAGCTTTTAAAAACATTGCGGCCGTTTTGATTCAATGAAAGATTGATATGCAATCCATTACCGGGAGCGTCAAAAAGCGGTTTTGGCATAAACGATGCAAACAAGCCATTGCGTTCAGAAACTGCTTTAACAACGGTTTTAAATGTCTGTAAATTGTCCGCAGCTTCCAGCGCATTACTGAATTTAAAATCAATTTCATTTTGACCCGGCCCCTGTTCGTGGAGCGAGGTTTCAGGCTGCATTCTCATTTCCGCCAATGTCAAACAAATCTCACGGCGGATATTCTCGCCCTTATCCAGCGGCAAAAGATCCATATAACCGCCTTTGTCAAAAGGGGTCAATGTCGGCTCTCCGCTGTCATCTGTTCTAAACAGGTAAAATTCACATTCTGTACCAACCTTGCATGTATAACCCATTTTGTCCGCCCGTGCGGCAACATTTTTTAGAATTACACGGCTGTCATCAGAAAAAATCGATCCGTCGGGGTTTTTTATATCGCAATAAAACCGCGCAACCCTGCCAGGCCCGGGACGCCACGGCAGAACATTCAGCGTAACCGGATCCGGATACAATGATAAATCCGAAGCTGTTACATCTTTAAAGCCTCTAACGGCATGAGCATCAAAAGAAACGCCGATTTCAAATGCCGACTCAAGCTCTTCCGCCATGATCGCTATATTCTTCTGAATACCGAATAAATCGCAAAAAGACAAACGAATAAACTTAACTTCATTTTCTTTTACGAATTCCAGAACTTCTTTTGCTGTGGTGGTCATATTAACTCCTTCATTCTACTGTAACGCTTTTTGCAAGATTTCTTGGCTTATCTATGTCTAACCCTTTGTTCGCCGCTATATAATACGCAAGAAGCTGCATCATAATAACAGATAACGACGGCGAAAACAATTCATTTATTGCCGGAAGTTGAATCTGTACAAGCCGTCCGCCATAATCACATGCATCTGCATTTCCTATCAAAAGCACCTTTGCTCCCCGGCTTAAAACCTGCTCTGCATTTGAAATAATTTTTGGATAAAGCTTATTACAAGTTGCGATTGTAACAACCAAAGTATCGTCTTCGATCAAAGAAATTGTACCATGCTTCAACTCCCCTCCGGCATATGCTTCCGAGTGAATATAGCTTATTTCCTTGAGTTTAAGCGACCCTTCAGCGGCAATCGCGTAGTCGATATTACGTCCGATAAAAAATATGCTTTTATACACAACGCAGGATGCCGCATATTTTTGTAATGTATCGATGTGTTTTAAAAGTTCGGCGGCCTTATCTGGAATAGAACAGATTTCCCTCTGCAATTCCTGTTCGGTTTGTTTTGTAATTGCACCCAAACTGGCTGCAAATTGAAGTGCAAGCAAGTACAACAATGTAAGCTGGGCGGAAAACGCTTTTGTTGTTGCAACTGCAATTTCAGGGCCGGCCGCCGTAAAAATACAAACATCCGATTCTTTTGCCAAAGTACTCCCGACAACATTGACAATAGCTAATGTGTAAGCGCCCCTGTTTTTTGCCTCGCGCATAGCGGCAATTGTATCTGCGGTTTCACCGGATTGACTAATTAAAATGACCAATGTTTTATTATCGATTATTGCATCTTTATAACGGAACTCACTTGCAATATCCACTTCGACAGAGAGCCGGCACAGCCTCTCGAATACATACTTGGCAACAAGCCCTGCATTGTATGCAGACCCGCATGCTGCAATGACAATTTTATTAAACTTGTGAATATCGATATTGCATACAGCGGATTTATTTTTTCCGTCTTTCAAAACACTGCTGATTGTATCTTTTAAAACCTGCGGCTGTTCCATAATTTCTTTGAGCATAAAATGCGGATATCCGCCTTTTTCCGCGCTGTCCATAGTCCATGTTACAGTTTCAATTTCTTTATTAAGCCGTTCCCGCTCTGCATTAAAAAACTCAACCCCGTCTGCCGACAGAACTGCGATTTCCTTATCGCCCATATAATATACACGGCTGGTATGTTTTAAAACTGCCGGTACATCAGATGCGATAAATTGTCCATGCTCCGACACGCCGACAATCAGGGGATTGTCTTTTTTAATTGCAGCCAAAGTACCAGGATTGTCTACGCACATAATGCCCAGCGCATAAGAGCCTTCAAGCGCGTTTGAAAGTTTTATAATAGTTCCTGTAAGGTCGCCGTCATAATAATACTCTGCAAGATGAGCTATAACCTCGCTGTCGGTTTCGGATTGAAATCGTACGCCTTTATGTTCCAGCCATTCTTTAATTTGCCTGTAGTTTTCTATAATACCATTATGAACAACTGCTATTTTATTTTGTCCGCCGACATGCGGATGCGAGTTAATATCAGACGGTTCACCATGTGTCGCCCAGCGCGTATGCCCAATGCCGGCATTTCCTGTAACAGGACTTTCTGCAAGACGAGCTTCCAATGCAGAGAGTCTTCCTTTTTGTTTAACAACAGAAAACCCTCCCCCGGCAAAAACCGCAAGCCCTGCCGAATCGTAACCTCTGTATTCCAGTTTTTTAAGCCCTTCCATAACAATAGGAACTGCATCTTCTTTTCCTATATACCCGATAATACCGCACATAACTAACACTTCCTCATAAAAAAAAGGCATTCATTCGCCGCACGCAGAGATCTTTACCCCGCGCAGTGAATGAACGCCTTTGTTCAACTGAGAAAAGCATACAGCAAAAGGCCATTATCTGTCAAGAAAAGCTTATGGAAACAGCGTAATACTTCTGATTATCTAAGCGGATTCCATGAAGGAAGATCATCCTCGTAATCATCATCAAATTCTTCTTCTCTTCCGGGAACAAATTGATTTACTGCATCAGGGAAAACGGCAGGTTCACTTTGCCTGTTTCCGCCCGGATTAGGCTGCGGAGAATTTCTGGAAGGCGGAGTATCATCTAAAAACGGATTGTTAAGAGGAGCAGCCGGCTGGTTTCGTGTTGTTGTTGTGCGTGAAGTTGTCGTTCTGTTGGTCTGAGTTGTTTGTCGAGTATTGCTTTGCGGCGGTTCAGGAAATAAATCCGGCGGCAGCTGCGGCATGGTAAGCGTATTTAAAAAATTATCTTCATCAAAATTACCAAAACGCGAGGCAGCTGCCGGCATTCTGCTTTGAAACGGAGAACCTCCTTCGTGAAGATCGCAGTATTGAGTCGGCTGTGTTCCTTCCAGGAATGGAAGCGTAACTTCTCCTTCGTTACAGGAGCCGGTTCTTAAAAGCCCGGATTTAGCACAAACCGATACATCGATAATTCCAGAAGACGGACGGCTGAAACTTCTGCGCGGAAGCCCCCTGTGAATCTCACGGAAATAATCTCCCCATACAGGGCCTGCCAATGTTGCGCCTGTAAGTTCAACCCCAAGTGAATTACCCGGTCTGTCAAAACCAAACCATACCGCTGTGGTATAGTAAGGACTGTACCCAACTACCCATGCGTCCGACCAGTTTTGAGTAGTTCCTGTTTTTCCGGCTACAGGAAGTTTGTATGATCCATATTCATCTCTGTAAGTAAATTTAGAACCCCAGCCCGCGCCGATTGCAAGAGAACCTTCGTCAACTACTCTTTCCATTATCTTAGTCATGATATAAGCATTCTGCGGACTGACAACCTGAATATTGCTTCCCATTCTGCGCTGTCTTTGCCGTACTTCTCTTTCAACATCAAACACAACACGTCCGTTGCGATCTTCTATCGTTCTGATTGCAATTGGCGTAACATCACGTCCTTGATTGGCAAAAACCGCATACGCCCTTGCCATTCGCAAAGGTGAAGTTGAGTTAATGCCAAGCCCCAGAGGATAAACCCTAGGAAAAGATCTCCGTATTTGAGCGCTGTCGGTAATATCTAAAAGTGCGGCCGCTCTGTCTATTGCCGCATCGAAGCCAATGGTATCAAGAATTTTTAACGACGGAACATTCATTGACTGCGCAAGTGCATTGTAAAGCAAAGTAGAACCCTTCCATTCGCCCCGGAAATTAAGGGGAATGTACGGAGTCCCGTCTTCATTATGAAATACCATTGGAACATCATAAATAAGAGAAGCGGCAGTAAATTTTTGACTGTCTATTGCTGCAGAATAATACAAAGGCTTAAAAGCAGAACCGGGCTGAATATTGCTCTGAGAAGCGCGTATAAGCTGATTCGATTCATCATATTTTGATCCGCCTACAATAGCGGTAATATACCCGGTGTCATTTTCTATCGATATAAGTGCACCTTCTACCACATTCCGTTCATTTGTAACCCTAAGCTGCGCAAAACCATGACCTGTAATATCTTTAAGTTCGGGAATGCCAAATGCAAGGGCAGCCATATCTACAACAGGATTAATCGTTCTTGTATAACGTGAAACCGCTCTTACTTCATTTTGTCCTGACATAGTAGCCCGAATATCGGTCAGATCAAAGTACAGTGTCAGCAATTCTACAATAGGTATATATGTTCTCTCTGCCTGAGTATTGCTTCTTCCTCTGGACCTTGCAAATTCTCTATTAGCCTTTTCCAGTCCTTCCGCCATGTATCTTTCCGCAGCTTCCTGATGACGCAGATCGAGTGTTGTATGCACTACATAACCGTCGCGGTAATAATCTCTTGTTCCATACATTATTACATCAAGTTCGCGGCGTACATATTCACTGAACCACGGCGCTTTATCTTCACGGCTGTAATATGCCGAGATAGAAGCTCTTGTCCAGTCAAAATTGTCCCAATATTCTGCGAAGGAAGCCTCAGCTTCGTCCTTGTCGGCATACCCGAATTCGATCATACGCTCCAGCACAAAATGCTGCCTGTCCATAGCCTGATTCGGATTAGTTAACGGGTTAAAACGGGTAGGCCCGGAAAGAAGAACTGCAAGAACAGCAGCTTCTGCAAGGCTGACATCTTTTGCGCCATGACCAAAGAAATGCCTGCTGGTTGTTTCTACACCAAAAGTTCCCGGCCCCATGGGCATATAATTAAGGTAAATTTCAAGGATTTCATTTTTTGTAAAACGACGTTCTATCTGGAAAGCCCACCAAAGCTCTTTTACCTTTCGTTTTATGGTACGTTCAGTTCTGTCTGTATAAAGAGTGCCCGCTACCTGCTGAGTAATGGTAGAGCCGCCGCCAAGATTTCTGCCTGTAAACTGCCCTATAACCGCCCGCATAATACCCCGGAGACTAAAACCCCTATGATTGTAAAAATCGGGGTCTTCTCTCGCCAGAACCGCGTGGATTAAATGTCTGGGCAGTTCGCTTAAAGGTACAAGTTCGCGCTTTTCATCAGAGGCGAATTCGGTAACAAGCGTACCGTTAATGTCCAGTATTCTGGTAGGCAAAGCCGGCGCAAATTCGACAAAATTCTCCTGGTTCTTGATATTGGAGGTCATAGCAAGGGACAAACCAAGCCCTACGCCAATAAAAACTACCACTATAATAGTAAGAACCGCGATAAATCTAACTGCCAAGGCGGAAATGAATCCATTTCCATTGTATCTACCCATATATATAGAATATTAAACAACTTTAGGGGCGTCAAGTATCATAAAAAGCGAGGAAATTTGTGCTTGTTTAGGGTTAGACAAGAGGGAGGCAAGGGCGTGCGGAAAAACGGACGGCGACATAACTTTTTTTCCTAAAGCAAGCGTATGTGCCGAAATTATTTTTCCGCACGCCTTTGCCTCCCCCTTATTTGGTGGTTTATAAGCACATATTTTTACAAAAACTGCCAAAAGGTATCAGTCACTAAATGTGTGAATAGTACTTTCGTATAAATTATAAAAAAAATGCAAAGTTTTTTCATTTTCGATAAAGCATACTTCACGGTCGCACCCATATATAGGGCGTAACTTCTTTTGTAAGTTACATAAATTTTTTCTTGGAGAAAAGAATATGAAAGAAAACTTAATTTTTGAAGTCTTGGAAAACGATGATCCGTTGGACATCCGTTTTGATAATGTTTTTAAAGCGGTATTTATTAGAGAGACGCCGGAATCCACGGGCGCTCTTTCAGGGCTTGTTTCCGCTTTAATCGGCAGGAAGATAACTATTGTCTCAATACTCGCTAACGAACAGCCAATCGAAAATGTACGAGACAGACAACTACGGTTCGACATTAACTGCAGAGCAGAAGATGGAGAACTTATAAATGTTGAAATGTGCTTTAATCCGGAGGATTATGAACTTGTCCGTTTGGAATTTTACGCTGCCAAACTTTATATTGGGCAGGATATTAAAGGAATTTATAAAAATTTCGACAATCTAAAACAAACATACCAAATAGCGATTATAGCAAAAAAGCTATTTTTCCCGGATAATGATTTTTTCCATTCTTTTGAATATTACGACCCTATTCGTCAAGTATCGCTTAATGGCAAAACTCGAATTATAACGCTTGAGCTTGAAAAAGTAGATGAAGTTATTATAGAAAAACCGGCGAGAGAGATGAACTCTTCCGAACGATGGGCTGTATTTTTTGAATATTTGACGGATAAAGAAAAAAGGGGTAAAATTAACGAGATACTGAAACTGGAGGAAGGCATCGCTATGGCACATCAAGTATTAATGAAAGTAAGTAGAGACGAAGAAGAACGTGCCCGTATTATGAGAGATGAAAAAATCTTACTGGACTACCAGAGCGGATTAGTTAATGCGAAACGTAGAGGCTATAAAGAAGGCAGTAAAGAAAAAAGCGAAGAAATTGCTCTAAAGATG
>Ga0099364_10008847_pt1 | contig 14088 bp, 6 predicted proteins | sample TergutTh196P3_FD_73070 | JGI IMG/M metagenome (GOLD analysis project Ga0099364, IMG submission 73070) | Microcerotermes parvus P3 segment gut microbial communities from Pointe-Noire, Republic of the Congo - Th196 P3 | ecosystem: Host-associated > Arthropoda: Insects > Digestive system > Gut ...
AGAAATAAACCGGCAGATTTATGGCATTGACATCCATCCGCTTTCCGTACAGATAGCTAAGACAACCGTACTATTGGCTTTAGGAAAAGGGATTAAACACTCCCGCAAACCGGTCTTCCTTAATATCCTGCTTGCCAATACGCTGTATTCACCTATCAATGAAAGAACGCTTTGGGGGGTCGACTTTACAATGCCTATTGACAGGAAAGAGTATAAAGTGAACTCCCTGATCCTTGATAATGTGGCGGAATTCAACCAGGCGCTCGAAGTATGCGACCAGCTATCGTCGCACGGGTTAAATGAAAAACCGTTGACTTTGGATAATTTTACCGCTATTCTGGGCAAACATATCTACATCAATGCAAATGGTTTACTGGCAGGAAGTTATTACGAAATCTATAAGGGATTTAAAGAGGCAAAAGAACAAAAACGCGACAGCATCTGGAAATTCATTATCTCCAATCAATATAAACCCTATTTCCTTTACAATTATTTTGATTATGTCATCGGCAATCCACCCTGGCTGACGTACAGTTCGATAAATAACGAAGACTATCAGGATGTGCTGAATGATATGGCTGTACGATACAACGTAAAACCAACACGCGCTGCTAACTACCCACATTTGGAAATAGCGGCTATCTTTCTGGCACATTGCAGCAGTTATTTTTTGAAAGACACAGGCAAGCTCGCCTTTGTACTTCCCCGTTCATTTTTCAGCGGCGACCAGCACGACTGCACACGTAGCGGAGTTGCTAAAGGATTCAAAATTACAGAAATATGGGATTTGGAAAAAATAAAACCTCTTTTCAACATCCCGAGTTGCGTGTTTTTTGCCGAAAAGAAAAACGGCAAACAGAACGGCAAAATATCGGCGCTGGAAGGAATACAGTTCGAAGGACGGCTTCCCGTTCACAACTGCCACTACGACATGGCCGGTACACGCCTAAAGGAAACTCCCGTTAAATGGTATCTGAAAACACAGGGCGGATCATCCGCCTTTTCAACCGTTAAAAGCAGTGTAAAGAAATCCGCAAACCCCTATAAGGCGCTGTTCAGACAGGGCGCTACGATTGTGCCCCGTGCGTTCTATTTTGTTGACTTGAATCAGGAAAGACCATTAGACTTTGTCGATCGCATCATCAACATAAAAACTGCCACCAATATCTTACCCGAAGCAAAAGCGCCCTGGAAAATGAAATTAACCGGACAGGTTGAGAGTAGATTTATTTTCCGAACAGCCATTTCAAATTCAATTTTACCTTTTTATTTGCATCGTCCCGCGCTGATTACACTACCTATAACGATTGAAAAAGAAAAAGACGGGCTAAAAAAAATCAAACTTCATACGTCAGAACAACTGATGTTCGCCGGGGAACTCAAAGCGTGGCGATGGTTTGCCAATACGGAATCAATCTGGAAAATGAATAGAACGGAGAAATCTAAAAACATGTCGGCAACTGAACGTATTAATTTTCAAAATGGACTTACTGTTCAAAATTTGAATATCCGCTATTTAGTTCTTTATACCGCTTCGGCCAAAGACGCCAACGCATTAGTGGTTGACAGACAGTCGCTTGATAACGATTTTGAGTTTCTGGCAGAATCAAAAACTTATGCTTATTATGCTAATAATGAAAGCGAAGCACATTATTTAGCTGCGGTTCTAAATTCATCAAAACCAAATCTGATGATGAAAGATTTTCAAACGCGTGGTTTGTTTGGCCCGCGAGATGTCAGTAAAAAAATTCTCGATGTCTACTTTCCAAAATTCAGTGATGTAGACAAGTTACATGTGCAACTATCCGGATTGGGGAAACTTTGCGCGGAAAAAGCAAAAACATTCGTAGAAAGTAATCAACCTCAAAACAACCTGTCGGCGCGTCTTCTCGGCAATCTGCGTTTAGAAATCAAAAATCATTTGTCGAAAGAATTTGCGGAAATAGATACAATTGTCGAAAAATTAATGAAATAGTTTTCAGTTTTCAGTTTTCAGTTTTCAGAAAATATTATGCATATTTATTGTATTAATTCCGGTAATACCAATCCATACGCTAATCTGGCTTTGGAGGAGTATTTACTGTGGAATGTGAAGGAAGGCGAATGTATCCTTTACCTGTGGCAAAACCGGCATACGGTTGTTATAGGTGTTAATCAGAATCCCTGGAAAGAGTGTCATGTGAAGGAGTTAGAGCGGGACGGCGGCTTTTTGGCGCGCCGTATGTCGGGCGGAGGGGCTGTATTTCATGACCTGGGAAACCTTAATTTTACATTTTTGGCACGTGAAGCTGATTATGACGTCGGCAGGCAGTTGGAGGTGATTGTTCGCGCCGTGAAAAAGTTTGGCATACAGGCCGAAAAGTCGGGACGAAACGATATATTAACCGATGGCAGGAAATTTTCAGGGAATGCTTTTTATCATTCTGGCGGTCATTGCTTTCATCATGGAACGATATTGGTAGATGTGGATATGTCAAACCTTTCACGATACCTGAATGTATCGCCAGCCAAATTGCAATCAAAAGGGGTGAGTTCCGTTCGGTCGCGCGTCGTCAATTTGAAAGAACTAACGCCAGAGTTGACGATTGATGCGCTACGACAAGCGATGATTGAAGCGCTCGGAGAAGTGTATGATAAAACGCCGCAACCCTTTCCAACGGAACGGATTAATAATCAGGTCATAAAACTGTTAGAGGAAAAATATGCTTCATGGGATTGGCGGTTGGGACGAAAATTGCCGTTTACGGCAGAATACAGCGCCCGTTTTGCATGGGGCGACCTGACACTTCAGTTTTGCGTTGAAAAGGGTATGATTCAAGACGCCGCTGCCTATTCCGATGGCATGGAAACAAATTTCATAAAAGCGATAGGTAATACCTTGAAAGGAGTCGCTTTCTCATCGACGGAAATCAACCGTTCTATATTAGAACTGGCGCGCCGAGAACCGGCGGATGAGGCAATGGTGAAAGATATCATGCGCTTTATTGGGGAAAACAATTTCTAATGAATCCCCCTGTAATTGACGAGTTTTTCAAACTCGTCAATTACAGGAAACGAAATCCATGATTGTTATGGAACGGTTGTGTTCCAAACATAAATGTTCCAAACGAAGTTGTTCCAAACAAAGTTGTTTCATAACAATATTGTTTATACCTTTGCGCCGTTTTAAAACTTAATCGTATGGAAAATATTTTTATTTATGGCATGGCGACCGATGGGAAATGGTTTACAGACAGGGAGGAGGACAGAAAACGCTTGTCCATGAATTTCAATTACGGCGTCAATACAATCATCATTTCTCCCCGCAGGTATGGTAAAACATCTTTGGTTCGCCATGTAGCCGGCACTTTTCATGTAACGGGCGTTAAAATCGTACAATGTGATATCTTTTCGTGTAAAACACAGGAAGATTTCTATAAAACATTTGCTAAAACTATCATCAAACAGACCGCATCTAAATGGGAAGAGTGGGTCGAAAACGCACGTCGTTTCTTATCGGCTTTAACTCCCAGAATAAGCGTCGGCAGCGATCCGATGAACGATTTTAGTATTTCATTCGACGTGAATAATAAACAATTTCTTGACGAAGAAATTTTGAGCTTGCCCTTTAAAATTGCGCAAGAGAAAAAGATAAAGGTCGTAGTATGCATCGATGAATTTCAGCAAATAGCCGAATTTCCCGACCACCTTTTGTTTCAGAAAAAACTGCGTACCTATTGGCAGTTACAGGCTAATGTAGTCTCCTATTGTTTGTTTGGGAGCAAAAAACACCTGATGCGGGATTTCTTTTCAAAACCCAACATGCCATTTTATAAATTTGGAGACATCCTTTTTCTTGAAAAAATCACGACGGAACACTGGATATTGTTCATTCAAAAAAGATTTGAAGATACCGGCAAATACATCCCCGAAGATATTGCATTGCAGATTTGCAAAACAGTTGATAATCACTCTTCTTATGTTCAACAATTGGCATGGCTCGTTTGGATACGGACAGCGCTGACCACAACACAGGTAAATTTTGATACAGCACGTGCAGACTTGCTTATTCAAAATTCGAACCTGTTTTTTGCCTACTATGATGGCTTGTCGGCTTTACAAATCAAGTTCTTAAAGATGATAGCTGACGGCCACACGGAAAACCTCAACTCTTCAGCGTTATTACGACATTATGAAATTCCCTCTTCATCCAACATCACTCGGCTGAAAAAATCACTGGAACAAAAAGAAATCATCGATATAAATCATAAAAAAGTAACCTTCAACGACCCTGTATTTCTACTTTGGTTTAAGGAGATGATTGATTTTTAATACGTCTCGTCATTGCGAGCGCCCAATTTTTCTCCCGTCATTGCAATGACATACTGGGTTCGCATACGTCCCGTCCGCATCTCCTGATTGTCATCTCTTCGTTTGTATGAAAACTCGTTTTCATCAGGTTCTTGCAATGACAATAAAAGTTTTTTTAAAAAATCCTTGAATAACCAAAATATTGTTATAATTTTGCATCTCTAAACATGAAATTTGAACTAATAACTATGATATTTAATGACTGTTTGATAATAAATAAAGGAATGCCGGCTAATGATTATTTAACATTAACTATTTGGATTATAGAAAAAATGCGAGAGAGTTCTAACTTTTTATTTACCTGCAAAAGCAAGGGCATGGACAAACCGAATACGGTTTGTCCATGCCCTTGCTTTTTTCAAAAACGAAATGCCTATGATGAAAAACAGTTGAAAGAAATATGAACCGGCAATAGCATCCATGCTTGCCGATAAACTTAAACACTTGAAATTAAACAATTTATTTTTTACTAAAACACAATTTATATGAAAAGATCTTTAATCTCACTTTTACTATTGATCGTTTTTACCGGTTTCGCATTTGCTAATAGCGTAAATACGCATCCGGAGAACGGTGCTGCGGTTATGCAGCAAAAACGAACCATTACCGGGACAGTTATCGATGATAGCGGTGAACCGGTGGTTGGCGCTAATGTTGTGGAGAAAGGAACGACAAATGGAATCATGACGGATGTAAACGGGCGATTTTCGCTTTCTGTCGAAGCCAATGCCGTTCTACGGGTTTCTTATATTGGATTTCTTACGTTAGAGATGCCCATAGGAAATCAAAGCCAGTTGACAATCACGCTGCTTGAAGATTCTCAAGCGTTGGATGAAGTCATTGTAATCGGATACGGAACGGCGCGAAGAAAAGACTTCACCGGTTCCGTGTCTTCCATCCGGCTGGAAGATTCGCCTATCGCCCTACAGCCGAACATGAATGCATTGGAAGCCATTAAGGGGAATGTGGCCGGCTTGGATATCGGCGCTACGAATACGGCAGGCGGACAACCCAGCATGCAGATGCGCGGCCAGAAATCCATTTCAGGTTCTAACAGTCCGTTAATTGTAGTAGACGGTGTTATTTTTATGGGTAGTCTGAATGATATAAACCCCAATGACATCGCTACTTACGATGTGTTGAAAGACGCTACTTCGGCAGCTGCCTACGGCTCGCGCTCGGCAAACGGGGTGATCATCATTACAACTAAAAAAGGACGGTCTGCCAAACCGCTCATCAGCCTGAATATTACCGAAACGTCGCAACACTGGTATAACAGACCGGAGGTGATGAACGGCGAACAGTGGCTCGCATCGGTGATGGCCCGAAATAACAGTACCGACCTGACCTGGCTGAAACCCCAGGAGTTAGCCAACAAAGAGGCCGGAAGAGAAACAGACTGGTTTGATGCCGCTTCGCAAAAAGGATGGTTGCAGGATTATCAGATATCCGTATCGGGCGCCGGCGAAAAGATGAATTACTATCTGTCAACTGCCTATTCTGAAAATAAAGGAGTTATAGTAGGCGACAAGTTCAACCGTATATCCATCTTAGGGAAAGTGAATACGGACATTACTAATTGGCTGCAAATCGGAATGGACGCCGCCTATTCAAAGACGGATTTTTCCGATGTGAGGGCGAATATTGGCCAGGCTTATAATTTGCCCCCTTACGGTGTGATGTACCGCGATGAAGCGAACAAATTATTGGAAAAATACCCCTACACACAATCAGGCACGAACCCGTTATGGGGCGTCTACGACGGGACACGCGATAGCGAAAATATCCGTAATAATTTCCGTTTGAATGCGTATGCCGTAGTCAAATTGCCTTGGGTAGAGGGCTTAAGCTATCGCCTGAATTATGCGGGTAACCTGTCAAAAGAGTTCAGGGCTAATTTTTATTATGAAACAAATTATGTAGCCGAAGGAGCATACGACGATCCATCGCGTTACTCGCCGGCAGCCTATCAAAACCTGTTAGCAAGAGCAAACGGTAATATTGATAACCGGACAATCAGCAGTTGGGTCATTGATAACATCCTCAATTACACCCGACGATTCGATAAACATTCAATTGACCTGACTGCCGTTGCGACCCGCGACTTGCGCGATTATGACCGACAAAACATGACCGGCAGCGACTTTGCCGCCAATGGAAATACGACGCTTGGCTATAATGGACTTCATAAAGCGACAGTCCAGCGCATCACGATTGAAGGTGACAAAAGAACAAATATCGGTTATTTCGGCAGAGCTTCTTATTCGTTTAATGACCGGTATTTCTTGACAGGCTCATATCGCAGGGACGGCGCCTCCGTTTTTGGAGCGAATCAGAAATGGGGTAACTTCATGGCTTTTGGCGCAGCCTGGACTGTTACTGAAGAAAACTTCATTGACAATACGGAAACACTCAACAACCTGAAAATAAAAGTATCCTGGGGTAGAAACGGAAATCAGGGATTAGACCCCTACGGCACATTATCAACGATTGAAAACGCCGCCGCAGCCAATGCACGGTATCAGTTCGGGAACAGCAGCACAATCCTGTATGGCATGGTGCCCAATGCACTTGGAAATGCAAACCTCGGTTGGGAAAAAACGGCGTCATGGAACGGCGGATTTGAATCGGTATGGCTTAAAAACCGGATTTTCCTTGATGTAGACATGTATTATTCGCAAACGACCGACCAGATTTTTAACCGCACTATCCCGGTGATGACCGGTTTTACATCGATGCGCTCGTCAATGGGACAGATCGACAACAAAGGTATTGAAGTAAATTTGCGTACCGTAAATATAAACACACAGGATTTCAACTGGACTACGACCTTGATTTTCTGGATGAATCGTAATAAGTTAGTGCATCTTTACGGAGATGACCTTGACGGCGACGGAAAAGAGGACGACGATATAGCGAACAGCCGGTTTATCGGGAAACCATTAGGCGCTATCTACGGATATGTGCAGGATGGTATCGTTCAGGAGACAGATACGGAATATATGCAGAAATATAGCGTTCCCGCAGGCGTACCTAAATATAAGGACATCAATAACGACGGTACGATCAATGCTGACGACAGGGAAATATTGGGGTATTCCACCCATAACTTCAAGCTGAATATGAGTAATACGCTTTCCTATAAGAACCTTGACCTGTATTTTATGTTGACAGGGACATTCGGCGGCGGCGGATTTTTCCTCCGCGATAATGCGACGGCCTATATGACAAACGGTTCGGGTTTGTTTAACTCGAACAGTGTCTATGTCCCCTGGTGGACGCCTGAAAATAAAAGTAACGTTTATCCGTCGGCGACATTCACCGGCGACGGAGGTCGTTTCCTTGGCTTGCAAAGCCGGACATTCGTACGCCTACAGGACCTTACTTTATCCTATACATTTAAGGAACAATGGGTGAAGAATTTGAATATCGGCAACCTGAAAGCCTTCCTGACGGCTAAGAACCTCTTTACCATCACCAACTGGGTAGGCGATGATCCGGAAGTAGGCTCCCGCGTGAGGGCAAGCGATAATCCGGTGTTGACTTCCTATTCTTTAGGCCTCCTTCTTAGTTTCTAACCATTTAATAATAAGTTGTATGAAAAATATAATTATAAAAAACAGTATCTTTCTGTTATTGTCATTTGTTGTATTCAGTTGCAATGACGCCGATTTTCTGACAGAAAAACCAAAAACATTTTATACGGTTGATAACGCATTTTCTACTTCCGAACAGGTTGACCAGGTAGTTATCGGATGCTATAACCGAGTGCGACAATGGAATTGTATGCTGGAAGAAAACAATGATTATTTTGTATTCAGCGGAGGTAATGGTACCGATATGTATGATGTAGCGACAATCCGGCGGTCAAACCGCTTTAATGATTATGGCATACTATCGCCTACCACCGGCGTATTTAACAATATTTATTCCGCTTTTTATCAGATAATTTCTCGCGCAAACCTGGCGCTGTATGCGGCGGAATTGCCGCAGATCGTGTGGGCTGATGCGCAAAACAAAGCCTATACCACCGCACAGGCGCGTTTTTTCCGCGCTTATTGCTACCGTATTTTAGGGGAGTTGTATGGCGGTGTTCCGATTGTAACCGAAATAACGACAACACCACGGTATGATTTCGCACGTGCAACAAGGGTCGAGACCTATCAGTTTGCCATAGACGAATTAGAAGCCATCCTGAATGACCTGCCCGTAACGACAACTGTCGCAGGACGTTTAGTGAGAGGCGCGGCACAGCATAATTTATGTAACCTTTACATAAATATAGGTGTTGCTTTGGAAGAAGAAGGCAAATCGGGAGAAGCTAAAACAGCTTATGACAGAGCTGTCGGCTACGGCAATGATGTTATAAATGGCACAACCTATTCGCTTATGACCGAGCGTTATGGTTCACGCAGTACGGAAAACCCGGATTTCTATTTCGCCCAATCGGCTGCTGACCAAGTACCGGAACGTTTATATTCAGCTGCCGGTTATCCGTTAGAAGGAAATGTGTACTGGGATTTGTTTCAGGAAGGTAACCAGGATTATCAGTTAGGTAACAGGGAGGCTATATGGGTAGCTCAAATCGACTACCGGGCTTACCGGTCGGAAGATGGCAGGTCGTATTTGCCTTATTCGCGTAACTATGGACCCGTTTTCCGCGACCCGCTGTCGACGCACCTGAACGGGACGATGGAGGATGTCGGCGGACGGGGTATTGTGCAGGTGATGCCTACCATGTATACGCGCGACATTGTATATGAAGGGAAATGGGCGGATGACATGCGTAACTCGGAAGCCGTTTTGAGAAGAGTGTTTCTGGGTAATGCCACTACCTCGGAATATTTCGGGACACCCGTTCCATGGGACGTAATCTATAAAGTAGGTCAAAGCCAGGATGCGATTGAAGCGGCTGAGACCCAATGTTTTCCCGTATCCTGTAAGATTGCAACCGATAAATATACCGGCATATCGGACGGTGAGAACCTAAGTAATCTATTCCGCGATGAATACCTTATCCGGCTGCCGGAAACGATCCTCCTGCGTGCCGAAGCGAAGATGCGAGCAGGCGATAATGCCGGCGCCGCAAGCGATATAAACATCATACGTGAGCGGGCGAAGTGCGGTTACATGGTGCAGGCATCCGATGTAAACTTAGACCTGATCCTCGATGAACGGGCCAGGGAACTTGTCTATGAAGAGCGACGCTGGAATACGTTACTCCGGATGGGAGGCACTGTCGCAGTCGACCGTATCAAGAAATATTCCTACTGGGATGACCCCCGCGTTACTTTGACGCGAAATTATAATCTGTGGCCTATCCCCCAGAGTGTGATAGATACAAATAAAGATGTACCTTTGGCCCAGAATCCGGGCTGGAATTAATAAGAAGACCGTAAGACCGTAAGACCGTAAGAACTGTAAGAACGGTTCTTACGGTCTTGACGGGATATGCGATAATTTATAATCTACATTGTAATCCTTTACACCTAAGCGTCAATGAAAAAATTTCAATTTATCAAAACCCATAATTGTTTTTATACAATTATACAATTATTCATTATTTGTATTTTCATAGCAGGCTGTACGCCATCCGGGAATAAGGTTGAAAAAGTTTTTCAAACCGAATTTACAGCTTCCACAGATTTGGAGGCGGATTTCCTGCATCCACCCGATTATGCCAAGCCGCGCGTTTACTGGTGGTGGTTGGAAGGCTATATTACGAAGGAGGGCGTTCTGCATGACCTGACGGAAATGAAAAATGCAGGCATTCAGGGCGCTATCGTCTTTGATGCGGGTTCTTCTTCCTATAACGGCATGATAAGAACGGAGGCGGGACCTGTTTTTATGAGTGATGAATGGAGGGAGTTGTTCACGTATGCCTGTCTTGTCGCCGATAGTCTCCAAATGGGGATGAGCCTTAACATCGTTAGCGGATGGAACGATGGCGGCCCGTGGGTGACGCCGGATGAGACTTCCAAGAAAATGGTATGGAGCGAACTGAAAGTGCAGGGGCCTAAACAGCTATCCGAAAAACTACCGATGCCTACCCGTTTGCTGAAGGACGAACGCGACGATAGCTTTTATTATAAACCGATTGGCGTATTAGCCGTTAAATTGACGCCTAACAGCGAGGATGTGAAACCACTTGAAAACTTAGCAATAAAAGCAGTTCACTCCATAGGAATCCCTAGAACAACAAACGGATTAGGCTACAACTGGAATATTTTCATGAAAGACGAACCTTCGCCCCCCGGCGACTGCCATGCTTTTCTCAAAGATGTCATAGATGTCACCGACAAGGTTGACGCCGATGACGTTATTAATTGGCAAGTACCTGAAGGAGAGTTCGTTATCATACGTTTCGGCTATACCGGCACTGGAATAAGGGTCTCAACGCATAGCCCCGGTGGAGGCGGATTAGCAATTGATTACATGAGTAAGGTTGCGACAGACCTGCAGTATGACAATACGATCAGCAAACTTATTCAAGACCTGAATCATGCCGGCGCTAACAGCCTCAGTTACCTGCACGATGACAGCTGGGAATTAGGCGCAGCCAACTGGACGCATGGGTTTGAAGAGTTTTTCAAGAAAGCGAACGGATATGGCATACTCCCCTACTTGCCTGTTCTGACCGGCAGGATCGTCGAAAGTCGCGATGTGTCAAACCGTTTCTTGTACGACTTTCGCAGGACAATCGCCGACCTGATTCATACAAATCATTACATGCATTTTCGCGACCGCGCACATGCCGATGGTTATGGGATACATCCCGAATCCGGAGGACCGCACCCCGCTCCGATTGATGCTTTGAAGAATTTAGGCCTTAGCGATATCCCTATGGGCGAGTTCTGGATTCGCGCCAATACGCACAGGATTACGCCCGATAACCGTCTTTTTATCAAACAGCCCGCATCAGCGGCGCATATCTACGGAAAACGTTTTGTGCAGGCGGAAGGACCGACAAGCATAGGCCCGCATTGGGAAGAAGATTTCGCTTATATGAAACCTACCTTGGACAGGGTATACTGTGAAGGACTGAACCGCTTTGTTATCCATACGTTTACTCATTCGCCGCGAGATGCGGGTGTTCCGGGTAATGAATATTTCGCGGGCACGCATTTCAATCCGAATGTCACTTGGTGGAAGCAAGCGCCGGCCTTTCTCACCTGGAACAGTCGAATATCGTTCATGATGGCGCAGGGATTATTTGTCGGAGATGTGTGTTTCTATTACGGCGACAATGTGCCGAATCAGGTACCCCTGAAACATGTTCCCGATGGACTGAGCGAAGGTTATGATTACGATGTCTGTAACTCGGAAGTTATTCTGGAACGCATGACCACGCGCGATGGGAAAATTTACCTCCCTGACGGGATGAGTTATGAAGTACTGGTTCTGCCAAACCGCACAGGTATGACGGCGGAAGTAATCACTAAACTCGAAAAGTTAGTGAAGGGAGGCGCGACGATTATCGGGCCAAAACCAATTACTTCGGTTGGATTACAAGGTGGCGCAAAAGCAGCGGCGACTGTTAAGAAAATTGCCGATGCAATGTGGGGGAAATCGGACGTCGCTTCGCAAGGCAAGATAACGTATGGCAAAGGAAATATTTATGCAGGTTATAATATAACAGAAGCGCTTCTTGCCAAGGGGGTAATAACCGATTTCACGTACAAAAGCAACCGACCGGAAGCTCTTATCGACTTTATACACCGGAAAACAGACGATGCCGACATCTATTTTGTAGTCAACAGGAACGAGCGACCAGAATATTTTCACGCTACCTTCCGTATAAAATCGAAAATACCGGAGTTATGGAATCCCATAACAGGCGGTATTACGGATTATCCGGTTTATTCCTGTACCAATGAAACGGTATCCCTGCCGATGTTTTTGGAACCGTTTGGCTCTACATTAGTCGTTTTCAGGAAAGAATCGAAAAATCATTACGAGCAAATCGTTTTAAACGGCGAAGAGTTGTTTCCCGGACTTCCTGCCGACACCTTTACCATATCACCCTTCATTGTACAGAAAGACAGGGGCTTGTTGCTTGTCAAACCGGGTGAATATTTGTTGATGTCATCCGACGGAACAGCTAAAAACATTTCGGTTAGCCCCGTTGTTGAAAAAGAAATAACCACCCCATGGGAGGTATCATTCGATGCAGCATGGGGCGGCCCTGAAAAAATAACTTTTAACAAGCTGATACTTTGGAACGAACATCCTGTCTCAGGCATACGCTACTACTCCGGCACAGCCGTTTACCGAAATACTTTCGAGATGACATCCGCTCAATATCAGGACAAACGGGTTTATTTAGACTTGGGAACGATGTACAACCTGGCGGAAGTGTATATCAACGGAAAATCGGCAGGCATCTGGTGGCAACCACCGTTTACGGGAGATATTACGGAATTTTTGGTGAACGGAAAGAATCAAATCGAAATAAAAGTTGTAAATTTATGGCCGAATAGGCTTATAGGAGATAATCTACTCCCTGAAAACGAGCGTTATACGAAAACGAACGTAACAAAATTCGGACAAGATTATCCCCTACGACCTTCGGGCCTTGCCGGACCTGTTACATTTAAAATTATTAACTAACAATTATATCTCATGAGAAAAATTAAATTTTTTATTATTACTGTATTAACCTTATGCAGCTTGTTTTTACATGCTGCTGTCAATAAACCTTACGGATTATTGACGGATTTAATCGAACATACGGATTATACATGGCATAACGGTTATGCGTCGAATGTGCCCGTATGGCAGACAGCTGGCGCCATCGAATCGCTTCAATACGTAGAGATTGGCTCTACGAAACCTTCGTTCAGCTGGATTGTGCCGGGTGACGTTAATGCTACCTTTCAGACTTCGTACCGGATTATCGTAGCCGATAACCGTCAGGACGCCCTTGCCGGAAAAGGTAATATCTGGGAAAGCGGGACGGTCGAAAGCCGCAAGTCGACCTCCGTCCTTTATGAGGGAACGGCGCTCCAACCCAATACCAATTATTTCTGGCGGGTGAAAACGGTTACTAACACGGAGGGCGAAAGCGGATGGTCGGATATAAAGGCTTTCCGGACAGCTGAAAAGTTGGCCGAATATACTGCCGGATACTATCCGCAGGTGAAATCACTCGAACATCCTGTAAAAATCAATGGAGCAGGAACGCCGACCCTTTTCATTGATTTTGGAAAAGCTTCTTTCGGGCAGCTGGCGCTACGCCTCACGTCGGATAAGGATAAAGACAGTATCGTGGTACATATCGGCGAACATACAGTGAACGGAAAAGTTGACCGCAACCCGGGAGGTACGATTCGCTATCACCGGTATGCTATCGGACTGATGAAAGGCACACATACTTACCGTGTTAAAATAACCAAAGACAGGCGAAACACCGGCGGGCAGGCTGTTTTGATGCCCGATTATATCGGCGAAGTGTTGCCATTCAGGTACTGCGAAATAGAAAACTATACGAAACCACTGACTACTACTGATATAGTCCGAGAATCTGTTCATTATCCCTTCGACGACACGGCTTCTTTCTTCGAAAGTAATAATGATATTTTGAATCAGGTATGGGACTTGTGTAAATATTCAATTAAAGCGACTTCGTTTCTGGGAATCTATGTCGACGGCGACCGCGAACGTATTCCTTATGAGGCCGACGCACTTATTAACCAACTCTGTCATTATGGCGTCGACAGGGAGTATTCCATGGCGCGT
>Ga0099364_10008848_pt1 | contig 14088 bp, 13 predicted proteins | sample TergutTh196P3_FD_73070 | JGI IMG/M metagenome (GOLD analysis project Ga0099364, IMG submission 73070) | Microcerotermes parvus P3 segment gut microbial communities from Pointe-Noire, Republic of the Congo - Th196 P3 | ecosystem: Host-associated > Arthropoda: Insects > Digestive system > Gut ...
CTTTGAAGCAGGCGGAGCAGGCGAGGTAGTAGCGGCTGATATCCGCTGGATCCGTGCTGAGGACAATAGTTTCAGTCTGGCACTGTTAAGACTTGAATAAAACCCCAATGAAATATTACATTGATCTCTTCGGCTGTGTAAAAAACCAGGTAGACGCAGAAAATATAATGGCCTATCTGAATGAAGCCGGATGGGCTCCGGTAAAAGAACCAGATGAAGCTAATTTAATCATTGTTAACTCCTGTGGATTTATAGAAAGCGCCAAACAGGAATCAATTAATGCCGTCCTCTCATGGCGAAAAAATTTTCCAGAAAAGAAAATTCTCCTGGCCGGCTGCCTCGCCCAGCGTTATTCCAAAGAACTTGCCGAATCCCTTCCAGAGGCTGATGGTTTTTTTGGTGTGGATAATCTTACGGGGATCGCAGAGGTCGCGGAGGAGCTCGCAGAGGGCGCCTACAGAACCATAGGTAGAGGGACGCGGGGGGCGCGGAGAAAGCCTGCAGAACCGAAGGCAGAGGGGGATCGCAGGGAGCGCAGAGATGTCGCGGAGGGTGCGGTGAGGAACCTTGGGGAGCGGCCTTTGCTGTCTTTGCCGGGGTCGGCTTATGTAAAGATAAGCGAAGGGTGCGACAATAATTGCAGTTACTGTGCCATTCCGCTTATCCGGGGGAAACTGCAGAGCCGCCATGCCGACGATATTGTCGAAGAGTGCAAGATTCTCCTTGGGCGGGGAATTAAGGAACTCTGTCTTGTGGGGCAGGACACAGGGTCTTATGGCCGGGATCTTTCTTCCGGGCTTTTAACAGAGCTGCGGGCGGAGAATCTACCTTTTACAAACCTGCCGGGTCTTTTGGAAAAGCTATCCCTTCTTGAGGGGGACTTTTGGATCAGGCTTCTTTATATACATCCGGATCATTTCCCGCTGGGCATCCTTGATATTATGGAAAAAGACAGACGTGTCCTCCCGTATTTTGATATTCCCTTCCAGCATGGCTCTGAAAAAATATTGAAGGCAATGAACAGACAGGGAAATACGGAAACTTACCTGAAGCTAATCGAAACCATCAGGGAAAGGATTAATGACGCAGTTATTCGATCAACTCTCATGACAGGGTTCCCCGGCGAAACGAAGGATGATTTTTCAGCCCTTCTGGACTTCCAGCAAAAGGCAAAACTTGACTGGCTTGGCTGTTTTGCATATTCACGCGAAGAAAATACTCCGTCATACGTCATGAAGGGGAAAGTCGGGAAAAAACTGGCCGCTGAAAGAAAAAGGCTGATTGAAGAAAAACAGATTCACATAACAGAAAAACAAATGGATCGTTTTATTGGAAGAACCTTTGGTGTGCTGGTGGAAGAAAAATTCGAAGCTCCCAATGAAGATGAACCGGTTTTCTACCTTGGCCGCCTTCCCTTCCAGGCCCCGGAAATTGACGGCGCGGCGGTTATTATCACAGATGAATCACTGGAATTAGGTGCAATAATTCCCTGTAAAATTACTGCCCGGGCAGGGTTTGATCTTAAAGTAGAGCCGGTTAAATTTTGAAAACTACCTCACCGATCTCCGTTCAAGAATAACACAGGGAAGGTAAATACGTTTTTTTCCTGCTCTGCCGGAGCTCATACGGTTTTTAATCTGGCTAAAAACAATTTTCGCAGAGCGGCGGCCAATTTCGTTTAACGGCGGCTCTACCGTAGAAAGTGCCGGGATGTAACCCTGGCTTATGTCCCTGTTGTCAAAACCGAAAAGGGAGATATCCTTCCCTATTTGAAGACCCCTCTCGGATGCACGTTCGTAAACCCCCGATGCCATGAGATCATTAAACGAGAAAATCGCCGAGACTCTGCGGTCAAGGAGCGATGCTGCCAGATGGTAACCAGAAGGCCGCTCCCAGTCGCCGTACACAATCAGGCTTGGATCAGCTTTAATACGGTGTTCGGAGAGGACGGACTTAAATCCGCGGAGCCTTGCCTGTGTGTGGTAGCTTTCCCTGGGGCCGGAAATAACACCTATTCGCCTGTGTCCTTTTGCGATCAAAAGCCTCGTAACATCGGCAGCGGCTTTCCTGTCGTCAAACATAACGGATGGGTATATCTCCTCTTTGGGGTAGCAGTAGGCATATACAAGCGGCACATGAACCCGGCTGGGCAGGCAAGCGATTTCCCGGCAGTGGTAACCAATATAAACAATGCCTTCCACTTGCCTGGCGGTCATGTTTTTCAACATACTGTCCAAAATCTCCTGATGTTTTGCGGTGTCAGTGAAGTCGTTGTTGTAGCGCTTAAAAAGCCTCATATTTCCAAGGATTATTTCATAGCCGTTTTCTTCACAGTATGAATCTATGCCATCTACAATTTCCGGGGTGTTAAAAACAGTCAGGTCTTCGGCAATGATGCCTATAGTATTGGTCTTTTTTTTCTGCAAACTTCTGGCAAGGGTGTTCGGCATATAATTCAGGCTTTGAGCCAGGTCTGTTATTTCCCTTGCCTTGGCCTTACTGGCAGCCCCGCTCTTGCCGTTGAGTACGTTGGAAACTGTAGCGACAGAAACCCCTGTTAAACGGGCAATCTCTTTTATTGTAATCATCTATGGTATCCAGCCTAAACGTTTAGGTAATTCTATACCTCACACAGGATAAAAGCAAGAAGAAAATTTACCTGTAAACATTCAATATTTGCTCTTTCCCGGGCAGCCGGTAAATGTCAAAATCCCTGTCCAGGCTGATTATTTTCCTTATACCGGTCTTTTCTGCTGTTACGACCAATGTCGCGTCCGCCAGATCCATAGGGAGATCTGAATACTTCATGGTTAAATCCAGAATACGAGGCATATCATTTTGATTGATATCACTGATAATTATCCCTTTGTGTATAACCCATTCATAGAAATCTCGCACAGCATTTATGTTGACACTCAAAAAGTAGGAAACTTCTGTAAGAACCGCGAGAGTACATATAAACTGGTAATCCTTCCCATTTAAAAATTCCCGAATTCTTCTGTGATGGTTATCCCTAATATGAAAAAGGGCAATAAGGGGGCCCGCATCAATAAGAATTCTGTCTTGCACGCAGCTTCTCTTTTATACGCTGTTTGTATGTCGTTGAAAGATCGCCCTCACCAAGGCTGTACTTGCCAAAATAAGGCTCGCCAAGGGTATAGGAATCTATTTGATTCTCTTCATGCTCGTAATAGAAATCTATGGATTCCTTGATGATGTCCGACTTTGTCTTGCCCTTGACCTTGGAAAGCGCATCAAGTTTAATCCTGGTATCAGAAGGAAGTCTGGCTGTTGTAATCTGGCTGTTCATAAGCCCTCCATATTACATATTGTAATACAAACAAAAAAATGTCAAGGAAAAAATACAACTATTTTCCAAAAAAAACAAAATTTTGCTTGACAGCAAAAAAAAACACGGGTACTATAAGATCATAGTTACCTAAACGTTTAGGTAAAAATCTAATTGGAGGATTTATTATGAAAAAAGTTTTGTTTTTAAGCATGATTTTGCTGCTGGTTGGCGGAATGGTTTTTGCCGGCGGCGGCAGATCATCCAGTGAAAGAGCACAGCTCACCTTTTCCATCTGGGGAGATGCTGGTGAAGAAGCTGTGACCCAGCAGGCTGTAGATGTGTTCAACAACATGCAGGACAGGAGTCATGTAACGGTCAGGGCAATTCCCTGGGAAGCCTACATTGAAACTCTCAATGTAAATGCTGCCGCAGGCCAACTGCCTGATATGGGAATGATGATGGAGTCCGGTGTACTGTCGTTTGCCGACAGGGGGCTTTTGGCGGATCTTTCAGGAATGTACGCTCCCGGCCAACCCAGACCAATTGACAATGTCGCATTTAAAAATGCACAGGGTAATGTTGTTGCCTACTCGGTAGCAAACGTAATGCTCGTTATGTATTACAACCAGGACATGTTCAGGGCCGCCGGAATAACCGCCCCCAAGCGGATGTCTGACTCATGGAGCTGGGATCAGTTCCTCGATGCGGCAAGAAGGCTTACCCGTGACTCCGCCGGAAGGAACCCCGGACAGCCCGGTTTCGACCGCAACAATATCGTACAGTACGGCGCCATGATAGAAAACCTGACATGGCAGCTTGAAGTCTGGACAGTAAGTAACGGCGGCGGCTTCTTCAGCCCTGACGGACGGGAAGTATGGATCGACAGACCTGAGTCCATCGAAGCAATCCAGAGAATAGCCGACCTTCACCTTGTACACAATGTTGCTCCCTTCAGCCCCGGCAACACAGATGACGGCGTCCAGCGCTCACTTCTCACAGGAACAGTGGCGATGACGACTAACGGAACATGGAACATCGGAACAGCCCTCAGAGAACCCAGAGATGCCGGCAGACTCAACTATGGCGTCAGCGTTCTCCCCCACATGGGTACAAGGCTTACCATGAACACCGGCGGCCCTGTCGTAGTATTTAACCAGACCAGGCACCAGACTGAGGCTATGGAATTTGTAAGATGGTACTCAAATCCTGATAATAATTATGGCCTAATTGAAGCCGGTATCTGGATGCCAACACTCGAAAACTGGTTCACCGATGATGCTTTACTTCGCAGATGGGCCACCAGCCCCGCCTATCCGCCCTTTGACGATTTCCGCAGCGCGGTAGTTGAAACTTCTCTGAATTATTCACGGCCTGTCTCCAACTATTACACCAATAACACCGACGCGTTCTACGCACTGCTTGGCTCTGTTCTGGGTAACGTATGGACCGGTCAGACAACCGCAAGGGAAGCCATTACTTCCAATATCGCAGCACTAAGAAGAGCACACGCGACTGGTCAATAAAAAACCATAGAGCTTATTCTTTAATAGCTCACACAAAGGCACAAAGGCACGGAGATGAAGAAAGGGATTAAGAAAACGAAATTGCTTGTAAATATACACAGTATGCAAATTATTATTCCCATTTTCTAACATTTGTGCCGCGAACCGAAGGTTCGATGTGTCTTTGTGTTTGGTTCATTTTTCTAAGGAAATGATGATGAGTTTAATAAAACCAAAAGCGCTAAGAACAAAAGCTGAAGAGCGGCGTGTTGCGTATGTACTTCTTATACCGGCATTTGTGGGGCTGACTTTTCTTACTTACGGCCCCCTTTTGGCAGTGTTTGGTTTAAGTTTCTTTGAAATGAGAGCAGGCGGTATGCCTTCTTTTATAGGGCTTCAAAACTATATACAACTTTTTACCACCGATCCTTTCTTTATTGATTCATTAAAAGCTACTGTTTATTTTACAATTCTTGCCGTTGCCGGAAGCATGGTCTACTCGCTTGTTATGGCAATGTTATTAAACCGTAAAATACCTGCCAGAGGTGTCTTCCGCGCGATTTTTTTCCTGCCTTATATGCTGCCCGCAGTTGCCGTTTATTTGGGCTGGGACTGGCTTTACCGCACCGATAACTTTGGTTTGTTTAATTATGTACTAAACAACTGGTTTGGAATTCGTAACATACTTTTTCTGGCGCATCACGCATGGGTTGTTCCTTCCCTTGCCCTGATCGCAGTCTGGCTCTGCGGAAACATGATAGTTATATTTCTTGCAGGGCTGCAAAATGTTCCCAGAGTCTATCACGAAGCTGCGGAAATAGACGGGGCAAATGCCTGGCAGCGGTTCTGGAATGTAACCATTCCCTGTATGAGTCCCATTATTTTTTACAATTTGCTTATGTCGGTAATTTTCAACCTGCAGGTAGTAACCCCCGCTCTTGCATTAACTCAGGGGACTCCGGGCAATTCGTCAAGGTTCATCACTTTTCTTATGTATGACTATGCTTTCAGAAGAGGCCATTTGGGTCTGGCAAGCGCAGTATCTTTCCTGCTCTTTATTATAATTGCCATTTTTACCGGCATGCTTTTTTCTACATCAAGAATGTGGATCTTCTATGAAGGGGAAAAAAAATGAGGACAATACAAAGCCGTTTAAGAAATGAAAAGATCTTTAACGTATCTTCGTTTGTACTCCTTTGCGGCATTACCTTTCTGGTTCTGCTTCCAATTTGGTGGATTATCCGATCAAGCCTTATGACAAATGATGAGCTGTTCAGTGTTCCGCCCTGGTTTTTTCCAAGAAACTGGCGTTTTTCCAACTATGCAGAGTTAATGCCTCACTTTCCATTTTGGCGGTATTTAGGCAATACGGCACTCATTATTGTGCCGTCAGTAACTTTCGGTGTTGTTACTGCTACAATGTGCGGATATGCCTTTGCCCGGCTTAAATTTCCGGGTAAAAAGTTTATATTTTCACTGTGCGTTGGTTCCATGCTGCTGCCGGCGATGGTCACGCTTATTCCCCTTTTTCTTCTGTGGTCAGGGCAGGTTTGGCGTATGATGGGATTAAACGGGCCCAGCTTTATCAACACCTATTGGCCGCTTATTCTTCCATGGCTCTGCGGCGGGGGCGCGTTTAATATTTTTTTAATTCGCCAGTTTATCACAACCATTCCAAGGGAGCTGGATGAAGCTGCCTATATAGACGGCGCGGGGTACTATACAATCATGGCCAGAATAATTGTTCCAAACATTAAACCGGCAATGATAGTAGTAGGACTGTTCATTTTTGTGGTACTATGGAACGATCTCCTGCAGCAGGTAATTTACATCCATGACGCACAGAGACATACAATAGCAATCGGCTTAACAAGATTCAGGAGCGCTCTGGTTCAAAACCACTCGGCGATGATGGGCGCTACAGTTTTGTCTTTTATTCCCGGAATAATTATTTACCTTGTCGGGCAGAGACAGTTTGTTGAAGGCATAACATTAACAGGAATGAAAAGCTAATTTTATCAAAGGCGGTTTTTACAGTGAAACAATCATTACCTCTTTCCAACATTCGTATAGATGATCATTTTTGGAACAAATACACCGGGCTGATCCCTGAAAAAGTGATTCCCTATCAGTGGGAAGTCCTTAACGACAGGGTAAAAGATGCCCTCCCCAGCCATTGCCTCAGGAATTTCCGTATCGCCGCAGGTGAGGAGACAGGCAGGCATGAGGGAATGGTGTTCCAGGACTCTGACGCAGCGAAATGGCTGGAAGCCGTGGCGTACAGCCTCGCAAGCCGCCCCGATCCGGAACTTGAAAAAAACGCCGATGATGTAATCGCCCTCATAGGACGCGCTCAGGAAAACGACGGTTATATTAACACCTACTACAGCCTTAACAAGCCAGAAGGAAAATGGAAAAACCTGATGGAAGGCCATGAGCTTTACTGTGCCGGACATTTAATTGAAGCGGCAGTTGCCTATTATGAAACTACAGGGAAAAAAGCATTTTTGGAAATAATGTGCCGTTTTGCAGACCTTATATGTAAAATGTTCGGCCCCGGAGAAGATCAGCGCCGCGGCTATCCGGGACACCCTGAAGTTGAACTGGCTCTGGTCAGGCTGTATCATGCAACCGGCGTTAAACGCTATCTGGATACGGCCAAATTTTTTGTTGACACCCGCGGCGGTTCACCTAATTATTTTCTGGAAGAGATAAATAAGCCGGACTTTAAGGCTATATTCAGGGAATTAAAAAAGGTAGATTTAAAATATTTCCAGGCTCATCTGCCGGTGCGGGAACAGGACACTGCCGAAGGCCACTCTGTACGGGCTCTCTACCTGTACTGCGCCATGGCTGATCTTGCCGATGAGTACGGAGACACAGAACTTCTTGAACGCTGCCGCATACTCTGGAACAATGTTGTGCAGAAACGTATGTATATAACAGGAAGCATAGGCTCATCAGGTTTTCTTGAACGTTTTACAACAGACTATGATCTCCCAAATGACGCAAACTATTCGGAAACATGCGCCTCCATTGCTCTGGCAATGTTTGGTCTGCGCATGGCCAGAATAACAAAAGACGCTTCCTATTTTGACACGGTGGAACGCGCACTTTACAACACAATAGCCGCAGGTATTTCACTGGAAGGGGACAGATATTTTTATGTTAATCCTCTGGAAGTATGGCCGGAAAACTGCATGGAGTTTACTTCAAGAGCTCATGTCAAACCTGTACGTCAGAAATGGTTTGACTGTGCCTGCTGCCCGACAAATGTAGCCAGGACATTTACCGGTCTGGGTAGTTATATATATTTTATCGAAGGCAACGATCTTTATATAAATTTGTTTGTAAGCAATGAGGTAACATTTGAGATAAACGGGAAACCCGTGAACCTTTCGATTAAAACAGATTATCCCAAAACAGGACTAGTAACAATTAACATCAAGGCCGATGATGTCCCGTTTGCACTGAACATCCGCATGCCGGATTTTGCAGATGATTTTACCGTAGGTTTTTCCAGAGCAGGTGTAAATGTTGACACAAGAAAAAATTACTATCGCATATCAAGAACCTGGACTGATGATGAACTGACAGTTACATTTTCGCTTAAACCACGCCTTGTATATCCCAACCCAAAAGTTCATCAGAACTGCGGCAAGGTTGTCATAACACGCGGGCCGGAAATTTACTGTTTCGAGGAAATAGACAACGGCAAAAACCTTACCGCCCTTTCACTGGACACCCGTTCACCGCTTGAAGAATGCTGGCAGGATGATCTTTGCGGCGGATTCATGATGATAAAAGCAAAGGGCAGAAAGCTGACAGAACCAAAAGAAGCAGAATCCTTTTCTGAAAAATTTATCCCTCAATCGGAAGAAGTGGAGCTAAAAGCAGTTCCCTACGGCCTCTGGGGCAACCGTTCAAGCGGAGAAATGCTGGTGTGGATTCGCAGTTGTTGATCTTATAATTTTTCTCCATATAATAAACTATGCCCAAGGTTTTACGCGCACATGATATGTCCAAGTGCATAGGGTGTTTTACCTGTATGAATGTCTGCGCGGCTTTTAATCATAATGATCACTCTCTAAAAAAAAGCTGTATCCACATAAGAACCTCCGGAGGGCTGGAAGGACGTTTTGTTTCCTCTGTCTGTCTGGCCTGCCGAAGCGCAGCATGTGAAGAAGTCTGCCCAACAGGGGCTCTAGCTCCCCGTAAGGGCGGGGGTGTAATTCTCAAAGAGCATCTCTGTATAGGATGTAAACGCTGCGTTGACGCCTGTACAGCCATGGCCTTTAGCTTTGATGAAGACACAGGAAAACCCATGATTTGCAAGCATTGCGGGATCTGTGCCCAATACTGTCCTCATAACTGCCTGACACTGGAGGATTCACCGGAATGATCTACACCGACTTTATTCGTGTATTAAACATCGATTTAAATACAGAGAAAATCCGGATAGACCAGCGGGAAGATCTTGTGACATATCTCGGCGGTGTCGGTGTAGCGTCAAAACTGCTGGAAGAAAACATGCGTCCCGGTCTGGATCCTCTGCATCCTGATCAGCCGGTAATTTTTGCAATAGGGCCCCTGACATACGTGTATCCTGTAATGACAAAAACGGTGGCCATGTTTATTTCACCCCTTACAGGAGAGCTGGGAGAATCCTATGCCGGGGGACGGCTGGGTACAATTTTGTTTTCAGCCGGGTTTGATGCGGTGGTTATCAAGGGCAAGGCCTGTCGCCCGTCATTTTTAACAATAAGACCTGACAATGTGGTTTTTAAAGATGCCAGGGCTGTATGGGGCGGCGCTCCAGGAGATAATGTTTCCCGTATCCTTCGGGATCTTGAATTTGGCAGAGGCAAGCGTTCTTTCATCAGAATTGGAGAAGCGGGCGAAAATCTTGTGTCATACGCTATGGTAGCAGTTGACAGATACCGCCACTTCGGCAGGCTGGGACTGGGTGCCGTTTTGGGATCAAAGTTAATTAAGGCCATTGCTGTGATTGGAGGGCGGAGCATTCCCATAAAGAACCCAAGGGAATATACAAAGACATACAGGGAAATATATAAGAAATGCGTGAGTACCGATATTATGTCCAAGTATCACGATGTAGGGACCCCCATTAATATTGAGCCCCTCAATGACATCGGTGCTCTTCCCACCGAAAACCTGCGCCGGAGCAGTTATGAAAAAGCTTCAGATATATCCGGGGAAGCATTTTCTAAAAAGAACCTTGCCCGCAAAATGGCCTGTGTAGGCTGCCCTGTAGGATGTATACATATTGGCCAGTTCCGCAGACAGTTCGCCGATCACGGCCACGAATATGAAACTGTATTGGAAGCATACGACTATGAACTGATTTTTGCCCTGGGTTCCTTTTTATGTATAGGCACTACCGATGATATACTGGAAATGATAGAAAGAGTGGAAGAAGCAGGCCTCGACGCAATGAGTACTGGTGTTGTACTTGGCTGGGCTACCGAAGCGCTGGAAAAGGGAATAATCACAGAAGAGGAAACCCTTGTCCCCCTGAAATTCGGCGACAAGGGGCCGTACCTTAGCGCCATTGTTCACATTGCAAGACAGACAAACGAATTTTACAGGCTGCTTGGCAAGGGTGTGCAGGCGGCGTCACGGCATTATGGCGGCGGCGATTTTGCCATGCATGTCGCGGGTAACGAAATGGCGGGCTATCACACAGGCTACGGCTCGCTTATCGGCGCAGCCATCGGCGCAAGGCATTCCCACTTATGTAACGGCGGCTATTCCATAGATCAGGAAAATGACATTGATCTTGACCCCGGTAAATTACTGGACAAACTGGAGAAAGAAGAAATTGAACGCTGTATGCTTAATTCCCTTATCCTCTGCCTTTTTGCCCGTAAGGTATACGACAGACCCACCGTACTAATGGCACTTAACGCACTGGGTTGGAACCTTAATGACGAAGATCTCAGTGAAATAGCCCTGCGTAATTACAAAACCAAGCTGCGAATCAAGAAAGCTCTGGGCTTCACTCTTGATAATATACGCCTGCCAAAACGCTTTTTCGAGACAAATAGTTTTAATGGAATGATAAACGAAAAGACCGCCCATGAAATGCTTGCTGCATACCAGCAGCGCATAGAAAACCTCATGGCAGATTAACTATAAAGGATATAACATGAAAACACTGATTCTTTATGCTACCAAACACGGGGCCACCGCTGAAATCGCACAGCGCATCGCAGGCAGGATCGACGGCGCTGAAACTCACGACCTGAAACAGGGAGGCGTTCCCTCACTCGACGGGTTTGACTGTGTGATTATAGGCAGCTCGCTTTATGCAGGAATGGTTCGCAAGGAGGCAAAAGCTTTCGCCGCCCAAAACGCCGCTGTTTTATGTGAAAAAAAGCTGGGATTATTCCTGAGCGGATTCAGCGAGAAAGAGGAAAAGAAAAGCTTTGAGGCAAACTTCCCTGCAGATGTTCTTAATGCGGCAAAGGCGGCAAGCTTACTGGGCGGAATATTTGACCCCAAAAAAGCCGGTTTTTTTGAGCGCTTGGTAATGAGAGCTGTGACAAAGCAGTCAGAGTATATATGTAATATTGATGATGGAAAAATCGCAAAGTTTGCTGAGACGATGCAGGCTTAGCTATTAAAGTTGTTCGACAACTCGATAGCTAATGCTTGCGTTAACAGTTGTCAAACAACTCTATTGTAGCTCTATCAGATATTTCTGGTACCGCTCCGGCATGAACTGCCGCTGGAGACGCGGGTTTTTTCTGGCTTCGTTGTTTACAGAACGATAGTAAAGCCGCCACAGATCTTCCCAATGATCATTTGTGCCTCTTGATTCTTTACCACCGGAATTACCATTGTTTAAAATACCCGCTGAAGAATAAGCATCATCAAGCGGGACAATCCGGGCCTGTTTACCTGCCTCCCGAAAGAGGCATAGCCCCCGCTTTTCATCGATGATTGCCCAGGGGGTATCCCCGAAGCGCATGGTAAAATGATATTCCAGCGCAGGGAGGATGAAGTGATCCGGGCTGCATCTGGCTATGTATGTGCCATTAGCATCCGGGCTAAAACGCAGCATACCGGTGAGGCGGTGAATTTCTGTTGTTACCCTCGCCGCTGTTTTTAGTACTATTAATACATCGGGGTCTCCACGGTCGGATGCTGCTTTAGCGGCTGCGGCTCTGTCTTTCTCGCTTTTGCCGCCTGTAATGTTCCCCGCCTTTTTTACTTTTTCGATATAACGTCCGATTTCCGCTTTAACGGGCAGCTCACTCATGTCCGCATATAGAGCCGCGTAAAAAGCATCGATGCATAGTTCATAAAGCGCGGTGATATCGATATTTATTGGCCTTTCATCTCTGATATTTTCGGTATCATCAAACAGTTCCATATTCATTCCTTATTTTTCCAAACGTTTGGAAAAAAATAGTCGAACACATATATACCTAAAACTCAAACAAGAGCGGCTGAAGGGTTTCTTCGTCCACAAGCAGGCGGCGTATGCGTTTTGGATCATCAGGTCTGTCAATAAAGGAGCCGGATGCAGTAATAAAATGTCTAGCTCTTTTTAGAACCACTCCAATGCGGCGAAGCGTTTCAAAACTAAGGGAGCGGGAGCGGCGGGTTTCGATAATACGCCTGCCCGTCTTTGCACCTATGCCGGGAACACGGAGCAGCTCGTCATATGGGGCGCGGTTCACTTCGACCGGAAAATAATCAAGATGCCGGATAGCCCAGGCGGTCTTTGGGTCAAGTCCCCTTTCCAGAAAACCGTCTTCCCCTTCGAGTATTTCGTTCGGCGCAAACTTGTAAAAACGGAGAAGCCAGTCAGCCTGGTACAGGCGGTGTTCCCTCAGAATCAGGGATTTGATAGGCCCGCCTGTTCCCAAAACAAGGGGAACGCTGGAAGGCTCAGGGCCGGAGAACCCGGCATGCGGCAGTCTTGGATCGGGGATGCCGTCCCTGCCGGGAAGCCCTACGGGACTGAAGGCAGAATAATATACCCTGCGAAGCATATATTTTTTATATAGTGCCCCAGACAGGTTCAGAATTGTTTTATCACTTTCCGGCGAAGCACCCACGATTAACTGTGTGCTCTGCCCTGCCGGCGCGAAGGCAGGGACACTGTCTTTCCCTCCCATGCGGAACTTACGCCGGTCTTCTACATTCTCGGCTCCAATTTCATTTGTATCCTTCATGGCGCCAAGGATCACCTTGCCCGATTTTTCCGGCGCAAGATTTTGAAGGCTCTTATCTGTAGGAAGCTCAATGTTCGCGCTGAGCCTGTCCGCCCAGAGTCCTGCTTCGCGGATCATCTTGTCACCGGTGCCGGGGATAATTTTCATGTGAATATACCCGCCGAAACCCACATCAGTTCTGAGTTTCCGCGCGGTTTCGATTAACTTTTCCATCACTATATCCGGGTCTGCAAAAATCCCCGAAGAAAGAAAAAGCCCCTCAATATAGTTTCTGCGGTAAAACTGACAGGTCAGATCGACAAGCTCGTTGACGGTAAATGTTGTGCGCTTTGTATCCGCAGAAGCACGATTCACGCAGTAGGCGCAGTCAAAGCGGCAGGCATTGGAGAAAAGTACCTTTAACAAACTGACACAGCGCCCGTCTTCGGTCCAACTGTGACACACCCCGGCAGGCAAACTTGTTCCAAATTTTTTTCCGCCCTTGACTCCCTTCCCGTCACTGCCCGATGAAGCGCACGAGGCATCGTATTTTGCAGCCCCTGCAAGAATGGTTAGTTTTTCACCAATGTCCATAATTTTTTTAGCAATTCAGAAACTTCAGTTTTTGAATTGCTTCCTCTTAAAATAGCTGTTTTGCAGTCCAGCACCTGAATTTCCAGAAACAAAAAAAGTGCTGGACGAAAAACAGCAAAGCTGGTAAGACAACTAACCGAGTTGTCTTACCAGCCTACTATACATTTGTATAGATTAAATTACAAGTCCTGGTTTTCAGAAATGCGGTCCAGCCAGCACCATAAATCCGGCTGCACCAATACTGTGCCCTACTTGTTCTTCCCATGAGGCAACAATGGCATTTCCAACAACAGCTATGCTGGTATATGCAAAATCCTGAGGAAGATCAGGCAAGAAAAAATGCCGGAGTACCGGATCAGTGCCGTTCTTTTTTTCAACGTAGATGGCATTGCCTTGAGGGTGAGTTACAACAAGATAACCACCGGATGATTCTGGGGTACTTGAGTAAAATCCGGGAAGCGCAGCAATTTCCCTGCTTTCTGCAAAAATGCGGGTGCTCAGAAAATCAGGACAA
>Ga0099364_10008849_pt1 | contig 14087 bp, 12 predicted proteins | sample TergutTh196P3_FD_73070 | JGI IMG/M metagenome (GOLD analysis project Ga0099364, IMG submission 73070) | Microcerotermes parvus P3 segment gut microbial communities from Pointe-Noire, Republic of the Congo - Th196 P3 | ecosystem: Host-associated > Arthropoda: Insects > Digestive system > Gut ...
CGATTCTATGGAGACTTCGAGTCGTTTTGTACGGCCATTGACGAATGTCTGAACAACGGCAATAAAGTCTTCGCCGAAGAACTGAAAACTCTCATGAATCTCAAATTCCAGTCATTTGAAAATGTCCAATTCCTCGCCGTCTAAGGTATAGTATTTCTGTCGCCGGCCTTTAGCGCTTTCCCGTAGTGAATTTTGACCAAGTTTTTTAGTGTGTTTTTTATCATTTCCGTATATTGACGTGTTTGGTGTACCATCCGGGACTGCGCTCCGTCCCCGGCTCTTTATTGTTTCGTTTTATCGCAATAGTCCTTGCACTTTCATCTCATCCAACTCCTCCAAAGTAGTGTGTCAATATCGTTGCAAAAATAGAAGCAAGAGTACCTCTCCTGAGATTTTTTAATTCCTCAAGAACTCTTTCTATCATTGTTGCTCGTGGCCCGCCTTCCTTGATGATTTGGCGAATCCGCTCTACCTGTTCTTTCGACAATTCTTGGACGGCCTGTTCGATAACTTGCTCAATGCTCTGCGATTGATGTTGGTTTTGCTGTTGAGCTATGTTGAATTGATTTTGAACCGATTGCATATCGTCATTTCTTTGGGGGACTCCCAATAATTCGACATGAGTACGGCAGGCGTTCAATAACGTCAGGGACGATTGTTTACAATCAATATAATCTTCCGATATATCACCGGTTCCTGGATCGCATCTATCTGGTCGCAAGTAATTTTCATGCTGTGCAATATATCTTCTTGGTCCAATAGCAGCGAGTTTTTTATACTCAAGGCTTTTGTCTCCATAAATTTCATTGAAGAAAAGAACGGCAGAAACTTTCCATTCAGAATACTTGTCGTTCGAATTCACTTTATCAAGTCCATTTAACAAATGGTCTAAAACGCGGATTACCTCGTCCTTTGTTCTTATTGTAGCCATGATTAGAATATCGGGACCACAGGTCCCGGCTCTTTGTGGGGTGGTGTTACTTGCTTACGTTTGGCAATTTCGCCAGCACTGCTGGCGAAATTAGCTCGTCCGTTTGAGCAAACGTCAATTTCGCCATCAGTGGAGGCGAAATTGACAGGTTTGGTGAACTTTCTGCGGGTTGGCCAGATGTTAAATCGCCCAGTAGCGGGTAATCCTTGTGAAATCGAATCATTCGATCAAAGTTTCGCGTCGAAGAACCTTTGATCTCCGGCATGTCGTTTTTGATGTCGGCAGCCAGTCGAGGAATAATCCCGGCTCCCCAGCCCTCCACAGTTTGCCGTTCTGTGACGATGCATCCGACATCCCAGTATAGCAGGAGCATTTCTGCGTTGGCCGAAAGCGTTGCCCGAACCTGCGCACGGCGAATGCGGGTCTTGATCGAATCCAAGAGCGGAACGTATTCCGACAGAGTGCCCTTTTTCGTCATTTCAGCATTCCCTCCAATTTCGTGAGTCGATCCGCGATGTCGGCTTCGAGTTTACGGAGCGACTTGATAATCTTTTTCGGCGGATCGTATTGGATTTCTTCGTGAACGTGTTCCTTGTACCGCCCCAGTGAGAGGTCGCAATCATTTTCCGTGATTTCCGAACGAGGAACCACGAAACAAGCCTTTGTGCGGTCGGCGAACGCCTTGGGTTTATTGCCGCTTTTCCATTTCGCCCACTGTTTGACGACATCCGGCAGATCGTCTTCCGCAATCTTTTGTCGCTTGTCGTCGAGACTGTAACCGTCCGCTTTCACGTCGTAAAAGAAGACGTTTTCCGTTTGCCCATCTTTCGTGAACAGCAGCACCGCCGTCGAAACTCCCGCATACGGTTTGAACACGCCGGAAGGAAGCGAAATCACCGCCTCCAATTGGTTCTTCTCGACAAGGATTCTGCGTAAATCCTTGTGAGCGTTCGACGAACCGAAGAGTACGCCATCGGGAACAACCACACCGCAGCGACCACCTTGCTTGAGCATCCGCAACATCAGGGCGAGAAAAAGGAGTTCCGAATCCTTCGTCTTGACCAAGCCGGTCAGCGATGAGTGAATCGCATCGGGATTAAGTTTGCCTTTGAACGGCGGATTCGCAAGGATCACGTCGAATCGGTTCGCGGCCAATTCCGGAAACCGCTCCGGCATTGCGCCGGTCAGCGAATCGCAATAATGAATGTTCGGGTTCTCCAATTCGTGAAGAATCAGGTTCATCGAAGCGATACGGAGCATCGTCGCGTCGAAGTCGAAGCCGTAAAACATCGTGTTGTGGACGTGCTTCCAATCCTTCTTTTCGAGTTCGTTGCCGGTGTAAATCGGATCAATGGGCTTGTTGGCCTCATCCCGATCAATGATTCCATCCGGCGAGGTGTTCTCCTTGAGCAGGTATTCGTAAGCCTTGACGAGAAACCCGCCCGTTCCGCAGGAGGGATCGCAGATCGTTTCTTCCTGTCGGGCATAGTTGATTTCCTTCCAACAGGAGTGAATAGAGACCGATTTTTCCGGAAGAGCGGCGAGGTCTTCCAGAATCAACTTTTTCGCCAAGTCGAACGCTTCGACGTTTTGCATCTCAACGGCGACCTTGGCCAAGGCGATTCGGTTCTCGAACAGCAACTGCTGGAGCGATTTCGTCCGTAGGGCTTCCGCGTCTTCTTTTCCGGCGAGTTCATCGAAATACTCAAAATTGCCCCAGTGGTCGAAAATCAGAAACTCGGATTTGTGCTTTCCCGGTCCGAACAGGTTTTCGCAAAGTCGGGTTCCGCGACCAATCATCTGCCAGAATTTGATGTACGAAAAAACCGGTTTCGCAAACACCAAATTCAGGATTTCCGGTACGTCGATTCCGGTGTCGAGCATATCGACGGAAATCGCAATGACAAGATCGTTGTTCTGTCCCTCTCCTTTGAAGTCGGCGATCAAGTCCTCGGCTCTCGGATTGTAATTGTCAACGACTTGGCAGAACGCGCCGCCGTACTGCGGGAACATCTTGTAAAAGAGTTTGCAGAGCAACACGGCATGGTTGTGATTCCGTGCAAAAATAATCGTCTTTCCGACACGGCTCCCCTCATTGACCCGAAGTCCTTCGTCCATCAGGTTTTGCAGGATTTTGCGGTTCGTGTCCTTGTTGAATATCTGTTTATCGAGTTCCTTCGGGTCGTAACACACATCTTCCGGGTTGAGTTCCTGTTCCTCGATTTCCTTGCGTTGTTCTGCTGTCAGTTGATCGTATTTGATCCCGCTCTTGAGGAAACCGGTACGATATTTTTTGACGCGGAATGTCGAAAGATACGGCGACTTTGCCTTGATGGCTTCTTCGTAGGAAAAGTCGAACGTCGGATTCTTGCCTTCGCAACCGAACAAGGTGTAGGTACTTGCATCGACCTGGCTCTTCGGCGTTGCCGTCAATCCGACTTTGTAGGCGTCGAAGTACCGTAGAATCTCCCCGTAGCGATTGTAAATGCTACGATGCGATTCGTCGGCGATAATCAGGTCGAAATAACCAATGTCGAACGAATACAGGCAATCAAGCATCGTTTGGTACGTCGCAAAATGGAGCGTATTGTTCCGCTCCTCAACATTGACTGACGTAATTACCGTAACGACTTCGGATTCCATGAACCGCTCGAAATTCTGTTTGGCCTGCTTGCGCAGTTCCCGGCGGTCGCAGAGAAACAGGATACGGCGGCACCAACCGGCTTCCTTGAGCACCTTGGACAGCGCAATGGCAACACGAGTTTTTCCCGTCCCGGTGGCTTGAACGATCAATGCTTTTCGCTGCCTTTTCTGAAACTGTTCAAGGACAGCGTTGACAGCCTCAATCTGATAAGGTCGGTCAATGATCTCTTGGTCGATTTCCTGTGAAGAAAGAGCCGGTTTCGCTTGGTCGCGGTACGCAATCAAGGAACGCAGCCTTTCCTCCGAATAAAAACCGTAAACCTGTCGCGGCGGGAAATGTCGCTCACTGTCCCAGAGGTGAATGTCGTGGCCGTTCGTGTAAAAAATGATGGGAAACTGGCCGTCTTTGGCATGGAGCGCTTGAGCGTATTGCCTTGCCTGCTCCTGGCCGATGATCGGGTCGACGGCGGTCTTTTTCGCTTCGATGATGGCCAAGGGACGACCGTCGCTCTTGTCGAAGAGAACGTAATCCGCTTCGTAACCTTGGTCGTCGACTCGATACTTTTGGCGAACGGATTCGGTATCGTTAAGATTCCATCCGGCATCGAGCAGATACTGATCGATAATCAGTTTGCGGGTTTCCGCTTCGTTCAGTTGTAATGCGTTGACCGCGTTTCGAACGTGAACACGATCCAATGCCGCCTGTTGCTGCGTAATTTGTTCGCGGAGGAGTTCCCGCTCTTTCTCGAATTTGGCGTTGGTTTCCTCAAGTTCCTGCTGCAAGCGAAGGTTTGCAGATTCAGGAGCGTGTGGATCGGCCCTGTTGTCGAAGGAGGGAGACGGTCTAATCCCTTAATCTCGGAGTAGAGGCGTTCTTGCTGCGCTTGTGGTAGCGAAGTTGCCATTCCACGAAGGTCCGCATGGCCGACCCAAGAAAAAAGTATGCGTTTACGCGCCGACATAGTTATGATTCTTGCGAAATTCAGAATACCGCGTTTGTTCGCTTTTGATTGTACCACAGTCCGTCGGCAAACGCCAGATTTGCTTTGTTGTGCCTGCGACCTAAAAACCAGCACCCTGAAATGTCTGTTTGCCAACAGCCATTCTATGCCTTTGATTTTTACGGACGAGTGTTTTTTTATCGGTGTCCTAACATTTCCGCTGGATTTACCGTAGCGAAAGAGAAAAACAAGGCCGGGGACGATCTGACGAAAACCAGTCACTGGACGCATTCAAGGGCAAACTCCGGGAACTGGTAAGAACCGCCGAGTTCAGCAAGATCGAACTGGAAACGATTTCCGACTTGCGAAAATCATTCGATTGCGCTGTTGAACTTTATAACAAGTCCCTAAATGCGCAGATTTGCGCATCCTGCCGCCGTCGGAATTTTCTGTCATTTTTTGAGAAGTGCCGCACGGACTGTGGGTATCGAAACCCCGAAATGCTTGGCAAGCGTTTTCAGCGTGAAGCCCCAGAATCGCCAATGACGTGCCTTGTCGAGGTCTATTACGCCACGCTTTCTGAAATCGGGAATCTCGACCCCCTTTTTTCTTAATTCACAACATATCCGGCACAGTTTCGCGCCGGACATGTTTAATTCAGCCATAATTTCTGCGCGACTTTTTCCAGCGGTTAATAGACTCTGAATCTGTGGTTGAATAAAGTCTATTATCCTTCGTGTCCTAGAAATTACACGTTCTGACGGAGGAACGGACTCATTGTAGGAGTCAATAATTCTGGCAACCCGCTGAAAACTAATATCAAATTTTGCAGCGATTTCTTTCAACGGAGCACCCCGGATCGGCGTAATTCAAGAATCGTAGTATTTCGAGATTTAATAGCCCCCTCCGGAACATCGGAAGGAATAATAGACTTCATTTTCGGCATGTTACACCTTAATTCAGTTCACTTTGGTCACTCGAATTATCGTGTCTTTCTTGGATTTTTTCACGGATCGCCTCCGCATTTTTTTTGCCTCCTGAAACTTGGCGAGATAGGGTTCCCGCAATTCATCAAGTAAGGTCCGCTTTCCTTTGTCATCGCACATTTCGACTCTGAGACATTCAGTCAGTGAGGTATGGACCTTCTTAACCGCCTCTCTAACGAGCTTTATTTTCGGTTTGTCGCTCCATCAGTTTTTCGGCTTTGCGTATGGCGTCGAGAATTATATCGATCATCATGCACAAAGTTTTTTCCTGCTCCAGCGTGTTAACGAAGCCGTATGCTTCATTGTACCAGATCACCAACTTTTCCATTTCCGTCACTTTTTCCTGTATTTTGTGGACGAGCTTGCGGAATTGGCTGGCGTCAAACACATCGGCAAGCATCTTGTCGTTGAACTCTGGAGCGGCTTTTTGTGCGGCGGTTGGTTTCGGAACCGGATCGTCGTTCGTCAAAATACGGTTTTGCGGCTTTGACCGGGCGAGTATGCGGCTTTTTGCGGATTGGACCCAAGCGTTCGAGATTCCTGTGACAGTATTCGCAGCTTTTCGCACATCAGCAAGCGTGGATCGCTGTTGCGCTGGGCGTTGTACATGTCGGCTCCGACGATGTTGAGCAAGCATCGGGATTTTGCGAGGCTTGACGAACGACATATGAATCGGCACAAGGGACATCGTTTGGCCTTGATCGCCGTCGCTCACAAGTTGGCGAGAGTGATCTGGCGGTTGATGAAAGACAGGCGTAAGTTTTCAAAACGACCACCAAAACGGTAAAGGGAAATTTTTTGAGTGTCGGAACCGTCGATTTTTATCAGCGGCTCCGACTGTTATCGCCTTGGCGATTGAAATTGTCCGTCAGAGAGCGAGTTTGGCGTGATGAAATAACGAAGCAAGAAGCATGGGGTCATTGTTGAGAATTGATGCGGATTCAAAAGTCTTTTCCTCAAGATGGTCGATACTTAATGGAACAAAATTCGCCATGAATACGTTCTTCATCATTGCGGCAGGGAAACGTTGTGGTTTGGGACAACTTGCCTCACGCAGGGTATGGTCTAAACTAATCCGTGAAATGCTCTAGGATTCACTCATCCTCGTCGTCGAGGTCGTCCCAATCGTTGTCTTCGTTCATGGTTTTTTCTCCGTGTAAAAAAGGAGGCCCGTCCGTGAAATGGTTCCAAGGAACGAAATTTGACGAGACAATAACATAACACCTTTCACTAAAACGCCCAATATCAATATTTTTGCCAAGTTCCCACACCCGCTCTAAGTGAGCAGCCCGCTGTATTTGTGCGGAGTATCGCACGTTGCCGCCCAGCGGTCGGCAACCTACCTCTTGCCAACAAAACTTTGACGTACCCAAAAAATCGTCGTACCCAAAAAATAAACCTTGTAGTTTTTCCTTGACAAGGCGGTTTCGGAAATGTATAATGTGAGATGGTCTGGGAATCTTGGGCTTGCGTGTTGCGTCCTTCGCCGGGATTTCGTCATTTGAACCGGTGTGGGGGGCACGATGTCACAACCTCTTTTCATTTTTTTCGGAGGAAGTACCTATGAGAATAGTTCGAGAAGTTTCTGATGTTAAAATAGGGGGGGGGGGGGCTATAGAACGGCTGGCATTTACGCTGGTTGAACTTTTGGTGGTGATTGCCATCATTGCCGTTCTGATTGCCCTTCTGCTTCCGGCAATCCAAGCGGCCCGTGAAGCCGCGCGGCGCACGCAGTGTGTCAACCATCTGAAGCAGATGGGGTTGGCCGTACATAATTTTCACACCACGTACAATGCTCTCCCACCCATCTCGCTTGGTAGCGGAAAGCCGGGGCTTTTCGTTCTGCTTTTCCCGTTTTGTGAACAGCAAAGTGCCTTCGACACGATCAAAACGACAACGAGCGACTATGTGAGCGACTTGGATGCGGATTGGTGGACGGCACTTGCGGATGACGAAGTCAAATCGTTCGGCTCGATTTCTTTTATGACGTGTCCGACACGACGGACCGCCGGATCGAACTATTTTCTCAAAACAGACACTTCCTATACGCTCGGTCCTCGCGGCGACTATGTAGCGGTCATGCATACTTTGGGAGGCCGATACAATCCGTCAGGATTATTGCGGTCTTGGACAAATTTCATGCAGCACTTTGATCCGAACAACTCGGAACACTATGAGCCGCACGTGGGACCGCTTCGTGTATGCGTTCGAACGGCGGATCCGAACAATGTTGCGGCTTGGGAACCGCGGGACACCTTTGCTTGGTGGGAAGACGGATTGAGTAATCAGGTGATTATCGGGGAAAAACACATTCCCATTCCTCAGTTGGGCATGTGTGTCTCCGTGGATAATGTCGGAAGGCCGAATATCAATCAGGACTGCTCTTATTTGACGGTGCTTGCTTCCGCCAATCCAATATCCGGCTCCATCATGTCTGTCGGGAGAATATTGGGTGGATACTCCGCCTATTCTCTGGCGAAAAATCCCTACGTGAGCAACGACGAATATGGGTACTTGGATTTCGGCAGTTACCACCCTGGCATCTGTAATTTTCTCTTCGGCGACGGTGCCGTGAAGTCGTTGTTGAACACGCTTCCCATGCACGGGTACAATCAAAACGGCCGCCACTATAACGCCGACAATGCGGATGTCGCGACGCAATTTTATCCTCCCGGAATTATGACCATGTTGGCGATCGTCAACGATGGCAACACCCTTCCGGATTTCTACGATGAATAACCATTTACATCACTAACAACGGAGTTTGTCATGAATACTTTACGTTTTCCCAAGGCGTTTACGCTTGTCGAGCTTTTGGTCGTGATTGCGATCATCGGCGTTCTGATTGCGCTGTTGCTCCCTGCCGTTCAGGCGGCGCGGGAGGCGGCGCGTCGTTCGAGTTGTACCAACAACCTGCATCAGTTCGGCGTCGGCATCCATACGTTTCACGGCTCGACCAAAGGTCTGCCGCCGACTGCCGTCAGCGCGAATCGGCCTTCGTTCTTCGTTTTGCTGGCTCCCCACATGGAACAACAGAATTTCTTCAATATGTGTCTCTACCAGCACGAAGGCAACCCGATCGACTACCAGCAATCAATGAATGCAAGTTGGTGGTATAATCAACAGTACGGTACGCCGCACAATGTTACTCGTCCGGAAGAGCAAAAACGCGCGATGGGGGCCGTCGCTTACATGCATTGCCCCTCGCGGCGCAGCGGGTCGCAGTATTTTAAGGAGAACGGACCAAGTGACGGCGGCAACTGGAACGATTTTCGCCCCGGTCCACAGGGGGACTATATTATCGTCCTGCACAAAATCAATACGTCTACGGGATACACGGAAGCATGGGAAACCGTCAATTGGACTGGAGCATGGAATTACTACAATCCGGACGACCCCGAACATTACCTGCCCCAGGTCGGACCCATTCGTGTTGCCAGATTGATTGAGCCGGGCAACGCTTTTTCCTGGAAACCTCGCGACACTATGGCATGGTGGGCGGACGGAACCAGCAACCAAATCGTGTTGGGGGAAAAACACATTCCAACCTCCAAAATCGGGTTGTGCGGCACAAGTGATCCCTATCGACCGGACTGCACCTTTGTGACCGTTAACGGAAATGGAATGGAATGGGGTGTGGCCAACCATATGGGCGGGGCGGTCGAGCGTTCTCTTGCCCGTGGTCCCAGCGATTTCGACGATGGTGTCTCCGGTCCGATTTTCCAGTATGCGTTCGGCAGTTGTCATCCGGGAGTCATCAATTTTCTTTTCGGCGACGGAGCGGTCAAATCGATCTCCGTTAACACACCCGCCTCGAAAGGATTCGATGCCGATAACGATCCGGACATCATGGTGCGATTGGCACACGTCAGCGACGGCAAACAGGTCGCGTTGCCGTAGAGTCTGACGCCCGACAGTCCGTCGTCAAGTTCCACAATTGATGTTTTTTTAGGGGATGACGTCTTTGACTTTCCGACGCCGTTTTTTAACACGAAACTCACGAAAAATGTTGATCGTTTAAGTTCGTGTGTTTCGTGTTGAAAAAGACTCGCCAAAAAAACTTGAAGACGGTCTGGGATTCTTACTGGACATTTCCACCTTGGGGGTATAAAATAGATGCTGCTAAGGTTATATTGCGAATTGTGCGTGCTTTCTGCCGATACCCAGAGTGTAGGAGTACCGGCTCAATTGACTGTTTCACAACCCGTCACCCCCGCGTAGGCGGGGGTCTAGAGGAAAGATGCTCTACCCCTTCCTCTAGATTCCCGCCTACGCGGGAATGACGTGAGATGGGTTATGAAACAGGTCCAATAGTCGTGGGATGGTTTGAACACTTAATTTTTAGGAGGAAAAACCTATGCGAAAATGTTTTGTTAAAATAGGGGGGGGGGGCGCTATAGAGCGGCTGGCTTTACGCTGGTTGAACTTTTAGTGGTGATTGCCATCATCGGCGTCTTAATCGCCCTTCTGCTTCCGGCAATCCAAGCGGCTCGCGAAGCCGCAAAACGTGCGACCTGCACGTCGAATCTCAAACAGATCGGTCTGGCGATCCACAATTTTCATTCGACCTACGAAGGTGTACCGCCGTCAACGGTCGGATACGACTCTGCCAGCATGTGGGTATTGATCTGGCCCTATTTGGAACAGCAGAGTCTTTATGATTATCTCGCCAGTCGCACCGAAACCGGCGCAAGCAACACCGGATTCGCGCTGCCGCTCAGTTCAAGGTGGTGGACGACAAGCACTGCCGTAAGTAGCGACCAAAGGGCGGGCTTGGCTTCGGTAACCACTTACCATTGCCCTTCTCGCCGCAAATCGCCGCCGGTAGGATCAACCAGCGGGGGAAACAACTTGGCAATCGGCGAACTGACCGAACTGACGGATTCCCCCAATGACAATAGACTTTACGTGGGACCGTTGAGTGATTATGGAATGGTGTTCCGTAATGAAAACGGAACGCCTCCGAACCGCCCCCATGACCCGGCCAGTTTTTCTGAGACGGGGGTCTATGTGCGAAGCCCCTTTCGGGTAGCGATCCACTCGCAACCCATTTCGGGAGCGGATGATCCAGACATCGGTCATAAAATCAAGAATTGGAAACCTCGTGATACCTTCGCTCATTGGCAGGACGGCACGTCGAATCAGTTGATTGTCGGCGAAAAACACGTTCCCACTATTGCGATTGGATTAGCGAACACTAATACACGGTGCGGATGGGGGGCTAGCATGGATGGTTCCTTTCTTGCCCTTCAAGTCGGCAACGGTTTGCGCGGAGCCGCTCGATCCTTTGCATGGAATGATGCAACAACGGCCACCAGACCGCTTGCCGCATCCCCGCAACGTGATTGCGATGGGGCCCGATTCGGCAGTTGGCATCCGGGAATTTGTATGTTTTTGTATGGTGACGGTGCCGTCAAACCCATTCCGGTAACGACTGGCCTGGACATATTGGCCGCCCTGTCCGACGTCGCCGACGGAAAATCTGTCGGCATACCATAGGAGTCTCCCAAAAGGCACCATTTTCTCTGCGGACGGAAGTCCACAGAGAGAATGGCGGCTTACATCCCCCGCTTCTGCGCAAATAAAACAACATGTGACATTTCAGCCGAGTGTGTTTTTGGTTTGTTTTTTTGACGCGAACCACGCTAAATTTCGCGAAACAATGCGAAAAGATGAATTTTAGTGTTGTTTCGCGAAGGTTCGTGTGGTTCGCGTCAAAAATCGATGGTTACATGCGGCTGAAGTATTACAACAACATTAATTTATTATCCAAGGAGACAAGCCATGTCCAAAAAAGGTTTTACCCTCGTCGAACTTTTGGTCGTCATTGCGATCATCGGAGTGTTAATCGCCCTTCTGCTTCCGGCTGTCCAAGCGGCGCGCGAAGCCGCTCGGAGAGCCAGTTGTAGCAGTAAACTCAAACAATTCGGAATCGCGTGGCACAATTTCCATGATGTCAAAAAAGGGATCGCCCCCTTATGTCAGGGAAGAGATACCGGGGGAACCTGGTACACATATCTTTGGCCCTACTTGGAATTGGAATCCCTGCACAGTGAGATTTTTAGGGGCGGCGGCTACGAGCAATGTTTCGGCGATAACTGGTTTCGCATCTGCGGCTGGAGGGATGACCCCAGCTTTTCTCCCGCTCTCGACTGGGGCGACCTCGATTATTTTAGTCCACAGCGGGGATCACGTAAAAGCGCACAACTCGCTTCCAGTCTTTCCGTCGGTTTTTGCCCCTCCCGCCGTAGTGCGAATCTGGGCTACTCCCGATTTGGGCCTCGTTCGGATTACCTCGTCCCCATCCTGCACTGGACAGAGGTCACGCGCCAAGGTGCCCCGTCGACTGAAGGCCATTTTATTGGTGGTGGTTCCCGCATCGAATCTCCACGAAAAGAATGGGTTTGGCCAAAAGCAGCGGCTTGGATTGGTCCGGTCCGTGTGGCAAAATACCCCAAAGAGCGAACCAGTAACGACGCATGGAACGAACACTTTACCGAAACCGGCAGTAATAGCGACGGCTCGGCATGGCTTGAAGTTAACACTTGGGTGCCGCGGGATGACTTCTCCTACTGGGCGGATGGGAGCAGCAATCAAATCCTCATGGGAGAAAAGCACGTTCCCAATTCTGCGCTGATTGACGGTGAAGCCAGGCCTACCATGGAAATTATGCGCGATGGAGATCGCTACCCGGATGGAAATGCCGTTGGATACCGACGAAGTTACTATGGGCACGCGCGGTATATCCGGGCCGCCTTTTTACAAACGAGTCCTGCGGCCTTCGATGGTGAAGAGTTTCTCGGACCCAATTGGTCGGACGGCGACGGTACTCAGATACCATTGTGGGGAACCGGTGTACGTATGCGCTACGGATTCGGCAGCGCTCATCCGGGCGTCGTGAATTTCCTCATCGGCGACGGGGCGGTACGTGCTTTTTCGCAATCCACGCCAATGGATGAAGTCCTTGTCCCTCTCACTTGGGTGAGCAGCGGCAAAAGTGTTAGTACTCCGTAATTATACCGCAGCATATCAGTAAAAGACATTTTGAAAAGAGCTAAGGTAGGCGACTTTTTCCAAAAGTCGCGTGCGGTACTCCGCACAAGGAGCTCTTGGTATACTGGAAACGGGGCCAAATGCCCCTGTTTTCCTTGTGCCTTGCCGATATTTAATTTTTGGGATTGTATCATTTCGTTGCCTGTCCCGTAGGGACATCATGTTGGTAGAAAACGCGGTCCTTCCTTTGAGCCAGCGTCCCGTTAGGGACGCAAGATGATTGGCGTTTTCCGGCGTTTTGTTGCGTCCCTAACGGGACGCGGAGGGAAGCGGGGATCGGCTTCTTCTACCAATATCCTGTCCCTAGCGGGACAAAGAAACATACCAAATTTTTCGCCTGACAAGGCAATAGTAAAAACGTCCAATACCACCCCGTTTCCGGTATAGATGCAATTTTCTCCGAAAATTGCATCAGTTTCGGAGAAACTGCCCCACCGAGTTCCTGTCCGGAGTACCGGGCGCGATTTTCGGAGAAAATCGCCTACCCAAAAATGACCGTTTATTGGCGAGGCGCAGTATAAGTTCGAGTGTCGAGGGAATTTCCTTCGACCCCTAATGTCCACCCTATCCCACGATTGCGATGAAACACCATTTTTTCCTTCTGTTGCTTCTTCCGTTTGGCCTTTGCTTCCTCGGATGCGGCGGCGGTCAGTCCCACGTCGGCGGCAAGGTTTCTTTTCCCGACGGTGAACCGTTGCCCATCGGTCGTCTTTGCTTTGTCAACGAAAAAGCCAATTTCAGTTGCAAAATCCAGAAAGACGGAACCTTTCGTATAGGATCACGTAACGACGGTGACGGTATTCCGCCGGGCGTTTATAAAGTTTACATCGAACAGGCCGTCGTGCCGCCACCGGACACTGTGAAGTTGCGGGATGACGGAGTCCTGCCGCCGGGGATACCGTTGATTGCCGGAAAATACTTTGATTCGCAAAGTTCCGGCATCGTGTGTGACACGAACGACGGTCGAACGCTCAACATTACCGTTGAAAGGGCGACCCAAGAGGAAATCGACGCCATCATTGCCCGCTACGAGGCGGGTATGTGACGGGGAGAACATTCCCCCTCAATTTGAATCCGGCCCGTCGAAAAAATTTTTTTCGGATTCTTGCTTGACATTCCAGTTTTTGGGACGTACTAAGTCGGCTGATGCTGGTGCGCTGGAGGTGGTGCCATAATTCACGCATATTTTTCGCCGACACCCCTCCTTTTGTTCGGTTACTCACGATCCGCCACGACTAACATGGCATTCTACGCATTCTACACGCTTGGGGATCGGAACGCAAGTGGCTTGAGGCAAAAGGCAAAACATCAAAAGGGATGGACGGATTGTTTTCAGTAGCAACATTGGTAGAATTGGGAATAGGTCCCGCCCGAACTATACCGCAACACGTCAATAAATTGACATTTTGAAAAGAGCTCAGGTAGACGACTTTTTCCAAAAGTCGCGTGCGGTACTCCGCACAAGGAATAGGTAGACGATTTTCTCCGAAAATCGTGTCCGGTTTTGGGGAAATGAACCTACTCCCGTCCCGG
>Ga0099364_10008850_pt1 | contig 14087 bp, 9 predicted proteins | sample TergutTh196P3_FD_73070 | JGI IMG/M metagenome (GOLD analysis project Ga0099364, IMG submission 73070) | Microcerotermes parvus P3 segment gut microbial communities from Pointe-Noire, Republic of the Congo - Th196 P3 | ecosystem: Host-associated > Arthropoda: Insects > Digestive system > Gut ...
CTCCCCGCCAAAAGCCGCGGATATAAGCGACATGCCCAGAAGCTCCGCCGATAACGGCTGACGCGCTCCGCAGAGCGCATTAGTCATCCCGCTTTGAATAAACTAATTTCGTCCGGCGACAGAACCCTGCCTCCAAGCCGTTGCATCGCAAGGCCCACAAGCTCTTGAGTGCCATGAAGCCTAACGCTGTGAAGGCTCTTTCCGTTGTCCATGACCATTATGCCCTCACCCATTTCACCGAGAAAACCGCGCAGTAACGCTACAGTTTCGAGCGTATCGGGCTTCAGGAGAAGCGTATACCGCTCAGAAGCGGATGAAACATACCCCGCCGCGACATGCCCGCCCGCAATGAAAACCTCGGCTAAATATCCGCTTTCCGCAAGCGGTCGGACAAACGCGCCGCTGAGATCATATGCCCAAGCGTCGCCGTGCATCGGGGAAATGAATACAAAACCTCCGAGGAAATACACTTCCGCCTTGCCGCGCGCTTTAAATGAAAACTGCTCGGCGGCCTGCCCTGCGCTGTTTAAGGTAAACACTTTCCCGGACATGCCATCCGACACGGCAAACGCATAGCCGCCGTCGCTGAGCCTTCCCGCGCCGACAAGCTCGCCTTCGTAAAAAAGCTCGTCTGTCATGCCGCCGCCTTTTAGCGCGACAACGCCGCCGACGGATTCGATCAGCCTGTTTCCGAGCGGCAGGGCATAATCCGCTCCGCCGCTTGCTTGCATGGCAGAGGCGGCATTGCCCGTCGCAAGGTCATATAGCGTCGCCATTCCGTTTTCGTCCAGGACGCTAACGCCAAAATCCGTGTATATTACCGACCCGGCATCGGGTTTCCCGTGCGCTTCCAGCATTAATGATCCGTCCAAGCCGCTGTAGAGCCTAAAAGCGTCCTTATATATAACGGCGACATTGCCGCTGGCGGAGTCGTATTCCGTGTTCAAAATGGAATACGGATCGGGGAATTCCGTGTCCGCTATGAGGCTTCCCGCAATGTCGTGCAGGCGCATGCCTAGATAGGAATAAAATGCCGCCCGGCCTATCAAAGGATTGATTTTAGCTTCGGAAAACCGGTAGGCGGCATCATATGCAAAAATCTCATTTCCGGACGCCGGAGCGTTTTTCAAAATCCGCAGGGTATGGGAGTCCCTGCTCCCTGTAAAGGCGAAAAAGCTTCCCAAATCAAGAAAATGGCATTCGTGATCCGACCTATAAACCAGATTTTCATCGGTAAAACGGTATGCGCTTCCCGCCTCGCCTATGAGAAACCCGCCGCCGCTTTCGCTCAGGGCACCGATTTTGCCGCCTGCCGATACCGCGTGCGAAACGTCGCCCGTCCCGGCGTCAACAGCCATAATCTGATTGTCGAAAGCGGCATATAGGCCAGATTTTCCAACATATGGTATGAAGTTCATATCGTTGGACGCATACTGCCGGACTGACGCTCCGGTTTCTGAGTCATAGAGGGCTAAGATGGAATTGTACGGATCCCTTTCCACGACGGAAAACAGGAGCATATCGCCCAAAAAGCCCCCGGCGTAGTGTATCGCGCCGCCTGCCGGGCGTATGGGCGTCTCTTGGCCGGTGGATATGTCAAACAGCGACAGCGCGCCGTCCGCGAAGCTCACGGCAAGCTTTTTGCCGTTGCCGCTGAGCGCAAATAACGTATCGTGCGGGTTAATAAAACTATCGTCAACGGGGATGCTCATGGTCTTGCCATTGAATTCGGCTTTGCCGATCAAGCTGCCGTCCCCGGAGTAGAGCATCGCCATATCTTCGTTTTTAAAAACTGCGGCAATAACGGCACCGTCGCCGGAGACGGCGATTTTCGTCGCCATTTCGCCCCGCCAAACTGTTTCGCCCCTGGCTATGTCATACGCCTCCAAGCCGCTTTCGCCTGTGAAAACTACCATGCCGCCAGAAATAAAAGCCGCGTCGGAAAGGGCGGAGCGCACCGTCGGCAAGGATGCTATTTCTTCGCCGGTCTCAGTATCAAATATGGCAAGCTCATACGGATAGACCGCCGCCGCGTATTTTTCGTCCGGAGACAAGAGCACCTTGCCCGCAGCGGCAGGCAAAGTTATCGACTTATGCGGCTTGAAACCTTCGGTTACGTCGTAAACGCCCAACGCATTGGCAAGCGCCATTTCCGCTTCCGGGACAAGGGGGCGCTCAGGCTTTGGAAGATTGTCAGGCAGGGCGGCGAGGGCAAGAAGCATCGCCATATCCCTGTCGCCGTCCGCAAGCCGGGCCGTCGAATACTCAGAGAGCACATATGACTGGTTTTCCAGCTTCAACTGCATCTGCCGGTCGATTTGCATGTACTGATATGTCGAAAACGCGCCGAACGAAGCAGTAAAAGCGAATGCCGCGCAGATGACCGCCGCGGCTTGCTGAATCTTCCTGCGGCGATGCCGCCGGCGAAGATCGTCAAAAGCGCAGCCCAATATCGGCGCGAGAAGGCGCAGTTTTTCTTCCCTGAGCAGCTTGATGCTGTCTTTCCAAGTTTCGGCGCGTATGTCCGCTGCCAGCGGTTCGACAAAAATCGTCTCCCCCCCGACTTCGCGCTCCCGCAATCCCGGTGGGAAAGATTCGTCAGGTTCGCCGTCGATGAGCAGCGTGATGATCTTATCCTTGCCGTGGAGCTGACCGAAAAGCTCGACCTCCCGCATGACCCACATGGACCCGCAGGTGCGCCGGGAACAAATGAGCAGCAGAAACGACGAATTTTCCAACGCCTCGGTTATGCTGTCCGAAAGGTTTGACGAAGTAGGCAGCTCCTCGCGGTCGCGGAAGACGCGCGTCAGCTTCTTCTTGCCGACCCTCTTCGCAATGGCGCTTGGGATTCGGTATGTTTCCAGCATCTTGTGCAGCTTCTCCGCCACATGGCCGTCAAGCTCGCCATGCCGATAGCTGATAAAAGCATCATATCTCATGCATAAACTCCCCTGCGTTGATTCTTTTTGTTCATTATGTCTAAGAGACGCGCATTTGTCAATATATAGCATGGATTTATCCCATGTTTGACACACCGTGCAATTAAGTGTAGTATATGAAACAAAAACGGCGAATTGCGGTCAAAGGCCGCGGCGGATTGAGGTGGGCAATGATTGATATTACTGAAATAAAATTTGATGAAAACGGGCTGATCCCCGCGATAGTCGCGGATGCGGACACGGGAGCCGTGTTGACGCTTGCGTATATGAACGAGGAAAGCCTAAGGATAAGCATCGGCGAAGGCAGGACGTGTTTCTGGTCGCGTTCGCGTCAAGAATTGTGGCGCAAAGGCGAAACGTCCGGCAATGTCCAGCATATCGTGAGCATTAAGGCTGACTGCGACAAGGACGCATTGTTAGTAAAGGTCAAAAAAACCGGGCCGGCATGCCACACCGGCGCGGACTCATGCTTTTTTGAAGAGGTCTGCGGAGACGATGCCGAGCCGTTTTCGCTTGACACGCTGTACAAAATAATCACGGACAGGAAAACCAACCGGAAACCCGGCTCCTACACAACATATCTGTTCGACAAAGGGATTGACAAGATACTCAAAAAAGTCGGCGAGGAATCGGCGGAAGTCATAATCGCGGGCAAATCAGGCAACAAACCGGATACGATATACGAAATATCCGACCTTGTATACCACGTTATGGTGCTGATGGCCGAAATGGGCATAACCCCCGAAGAAATAACAACGGAACTTGCCTCCCGCCACAAACCGAAAGAAGAGGAGAGCTGAGTGAAGAAAATGGAAGCATTTGTTCCAAAACTACAAAACCTCCATTCCCACACAACGTACTGTGACGGTACCCTTACGTTGGAGCAGATGGTAATGGCGGCAATAGACAAAGGATGCGATTCTTTCGGATTCTCGGGCCACTCGTACGCGCCGTTTGACGAGAAACACTGCATGAGCCTCGGGAACACGCGAAGATATATGCAGGAAATTGAGCGGCTAAAAGAAAAATACGGCGGACAAATCGAGTTGTTCGCCGGCTTGGAACAAGAATACCTCGGGGATAGCATTCCGGAAGATTTCGATTTCATCATTGGCTCCGTCCACTACATCAAAAACGGAGACGCACTCGTCTGCGTGGACGGCGGGGCAAAAGCGCAGAAGCAGGAGTGCGACGCCAATTACGGCGGAGACTATTACGCGATGGCGGAAGCATATTTCGCGACTGTCGCGAATGTGGCGGTAAAAACAAAAGCCGACATAATCGGGCATTTTGACCTGATCGCGAAATACAACCACAACGGCTGCCTTTTCGATGAAGCCCATCCACGGTACGTCGGGGCCGCGCTTGAAGCAATGGACGAAATACTGAAAACGCACAAGCTGTTCGAGGTGAACACAGGCGCGATGTTCAGCTTTGGAAAACCTGAGCCGTACCCGTCCGTATTATTGCTCAAGGAGCTGTTCAAGCGGGGGGGCGAGGTCATACTGTCAAGCGACAGCCATCGGGGCGAGTCGATTTGCCATAAATTCGGCGAGATGCGGGAACTCCTCAAAAACTGCGGGTTTAGGCACATGAAACAATTGACGAGGGAAGGTTTCGTGGATGTCCCTGTCTGATTCTCATGCAGTCTCAGTCATTACAGGGCGGCATCAAGCACGCGCCTTATTTTTTCCAAAGACGCGGCCCCCTCGTGCAGCTTTTCGCCGTCGACATAAAACGTGGGGACATAATAGTAATCGAATTTCGCAGCTATGTCCGGGTAGGCATTCTCGTCTATCTTCTCGATTTCTATGGATTTGTACTCCGGATTCTCCCCGCACAATTGATTCACCCAACCAAGCGCGGCCCTGCAATGTGGGCATGATTCCATTAGGAACATAGTAACACTCTTCACGATTCCCTCCACTCCTTTGTTGCTAGCACAAAATCTTGTTAAGCAGCCACACGATGTTCTCGCCTAGCCTCTTCATCGTCTCAACGCCCTCGGCGTCATTTTCATATTCGCCGAGACCGCGCGAAATGCTGAGGTTCCAATAGGTGCTTCCCGCGATGACCATGTCATGCGCGAGGAAAAAATGCTGGATCGTGTCAAGGGTGTGGATGCCGCCCGCTCGGCGGACCGCGGTGACCGCGGCGCCAACCTTCCTGCTAAACGACCTGCCCGCTCCTTTTGCCGTAAACCCGCAGCGGTCGATGACCGCCTTCATCTCCGAGGTCAGGCTTGATGTGTACGTGGGAGAACCCAGAACGATTGCGTCCGAGGCAATCATTTTTTTATATAATTCGTTCATCCAATCGTCAATGGCGCATGCTCCGGGATTGGTTTGGCAAGCGTAACATGCCCTGCATCCCTTGATTTCGCGGCCGCCCAATTGATACAATTCAGTATCGAAACCGGCGCCCTTGCAGATGTCCAGCACGGTCCCCAGCATATGTGAAGTATTGCCGTCGAGCCGCGGGCTCCCATTTACCGCCAAAACCTTTGCCATCAGAATACCCCCCGTTCATCGAGCATGAGCCACGGCTCCAAGTAATCGTTCCATCGTCTCCTATTCCCTATTCCCTTGCGTTCCGCAGAACGCATTAGAGTTAAGAGATTGTGATTGAGTAGCAGTCTCTATTATTGACCACGTCGGTGCCACAAGTAATCATTACGTCGTGATATGAATTGTAATACATCTTGTATTCGATGCCGTTGGACGTATAATAGCCGGTGTGGACAAAAAGGTTCTGTTCGACCAGATGGATATATTCGTCTATGACCTCATCCGCATCGCCGCGCAAATCGCTGAGCAGGTACGAATATGACATGCCGCCGCGCGATCTTTCCGAGAAGAACACGTTCACGCCGAAAAACGCGCCGAAATCGGGGGCGGGGTAATGGTCTGCGTAATAGTCCGTCTTGATAAGTATCGACGTCAGGGGGACGTGGGAATCGCGGCTCAAATCATCGATTAGATTAATCGGCATCGCAAGGTTGATGTTCTGCGCTCCGATGGCGGTGGCGCTTGTGACGTCTATGGCGCGCCCGACCGAGTCGAGCAATGCCCCGCCGCTGCTGCCGCTTGAAATCGGGGCGTCAAGCTGGATGTAACTCACTCCCTCAATTTCGCGCAACGCTTGGGAAACTATGCCTCTGGAAAATGACGCATGCAAACCAAGCGGGCTGCCAAGCGTGTATACCGTGGCGCCGGTTTGGATGTTTGAAGAATCGGCGCATTCCAGATATGGGACATTATCGACATTGATCCTTATGAGGGCGATGTCGTTTTTCCAGTTGTAGTCGTATATCCCCGCAATGTCGTGGATGTCGCCGTTGTCCATCGTGATTTTTGCGGATTTGGCGCCTATGACCACATGGTAATTGGTGACGGCAAGCCCTGAACTCGAAATGAAGAAGCCGCTCCCGGTTTTCACGGATTCGCCGTCTTCATCGAAAATCTCAACAAAAAACACCGCAGGAGACGCCAGCTTATATATTTGTTCAGCCGTCAGCGGGTTTGCCAGCGAAAGAGACTGTCTTGTATTCGCCTGCAGAAGCCGCATTACGATGGTGGCCGCCTCAGCGCGGCTCAGCGTCCTTCCGGGATAAAATGTCCCGTTGTCGTCCGACCCCGTGAGCACGCCTGCCCTATAGAGATTGTAAACGGACGCGCCGTAGCTGTAATGCTCCAGGACGTCGGGTATCACGCCGTTTTCAATGCGGTTGATGGGCGTGACGGCCTCTTCCGGCAGCGCGCCGGCGATGATAGTGGCAAAATCGGATCTGGTCGCGGCCGCGTTGTAGTTCCTGTATGCGTCCGCTATGATTCCCTTTTCCAGGGCATATTCGACGAATGGGGCATACCACGGCGATCCGGGCTCAAAATCCATCGAGCCTGTATGATAGCCTTTGTGTATGCCCGATGCGAGTTTAATGGCTTCCGCAATCGTCAGGCTCCCGGAGGGGTCGAAAATGTCGGCGCTCTTCCCGTCTATCACGCCGTATTCAAACGCGCCGCGCACGCCGTCATAATACCATGCGTCCCGCGATACGTCGGAAAATCGATCCCGGTATTGGCGGTGCGCTTCAAAATTTGAAAGGCTTGCGGCGCCCAACGCGGGGATCGCCAAACTCAGGGACATGCAAAAAACAAGGAGGATACCAATAAGGCGTTTTTTCATAATAGCAACAACCATTTCCATAAAATAGGGGGCATGACCGCGCCCCCTGAATCATTATAACGTCATGCGCGAATAAACACAACAATAAATTTATATTATCGTGTGCTTATCCCGTTATAATCGGCGGAACAGCCGATGTTTTGTTTACATACATCTCCGGAAACTGTATAATGTGAAGCTAAAAGCATATACGCTAATTGATCTTCAGCTGAATGTGCCCAAGCGGATTACGATTTGGAAGTGAAAGGAGTAGAACTATGGCGAATAAACGTTTGAAAAACATTATCCTTGAAGTAGTAGATAATCAAATCGATTCCAACGATCCTCCAGCTACGAGGTTAACATTTGAAAGGTTGCTTGGTATGGGGTATACCAGAAAGCAGGCAAAAGAAAAAATCGGTTCGGTTGTCGTAACAGAAATATATGACATTATGAAAAACGCCGAATCTTTCGATGAGGCAAGATATATTGAGGAGCTGAACAAATTGCGATAACGTTTTGCGATAGTAAGGTGCGCTCAATAAAGGGATTAACAGAGTGCTTGGGTCTAAATTCAAGAAACAGCTCCTAGCCGCCTTATTATCGTCGCGACCTCCGCCCGCGTCGCGGTCGTTCTTGGCCTCACGCTGCCGTCGGATATCCCGTTTTGCATCGCCCATTCAACGGCTTTGCCATACCATGTCTCGCCGCCGTCGGTATCGAGGCCGCTCAAACGCGCCAGAATCGTGATAATTTGCGCCCGCGTGGTGTTGGTGTTCGGGCTGAATGTCGTTGCGCCTATGCCGTTCGCCGTTCATTGTACTATGCTTTCACGGAAAATACTTGAAAGTTCCATGATTCTATATTATAGTCATATACACAACGATTTCAAAAAAGGAGCGGGTTCTTCATGTTGACACTAAAGGAACAAGCTGTGGATATGGTACAGAGCTTCCCAGAAGAGAAAATGTCATATGTCATCGAAATACTCAAATGGGTCTTAGGCGTTCTCGACGATAAAAGCAGAACATCCCGCGAAACGCCGATTGCAGCGATAGGCAACCCTTCTGAAGCATTCAAGGCATGGGAGCGTTTCAAGGCGTACAAAGGCATAGTGCCTTATGACATAGACACAAAAGCTGAACTGGCGCAGGCGAGGGACGAGAAGTATGCGGATTCTGTTTGACACAAATGTGATAATGGACTTTATCGTCAAGCGTGAGCCGTTTTCCGGCATCGCTGAGGCAGCCATCCCCGACGACATCATCGAAGAAGCGACAAAACAGGCAGAGGCCGATACGGAAACCGACTCGATGAAGTAAGCGCCAACGCTGATTGCAAGACTCAATAAACATTAACGCCGCACGCCCTTGCAGCTCCGATTATCTGGAAACGCAAGGGCGCATCTTATTATTTCCAATAACCGATTCAGACAATCATCGATTAATCAACTCCTCTCAGCCTTGATCAATTCAACATATACCGCCGTATCATCGTCGCGACCTCCGCCCGCGTCGCGGTCGCTCTTGGCCTCACGCTGCCGTCGGTATAGCCTTCGATGAGCCCGATGGAAACCGCCCATTTCATTGCGTCAATGGCCCAATATGAAACCGTGCCCGCGTCGGTGAATTCGATTGTCGCGTCTGCTTGAGGCTCGCCCGCGAAGCGCCACAGCATTGTCACAAGCTGCTCCCGCGTCACATTGTCATACAAATTCGTGCCGTCGGATATCCCGTTATGCATCGCCCATTCGACGGCTTTGCCATACCATGTCTCGCCGCCGTCGGTGTCGAGGCCGCTCAAACGCGCCAGAATCGTGATGATCTGCGCCCGCGTGGTGTTGGTGTTCGGACTGAACGTCGCCGCGCCGACGCCGTTCATTATGCCGTATTCGTAGACAAACCTTATCGCCTCAACGTACCACGCCCCCGGCGCGACGTCCGTGAAGGTGCCGTCCGTGTACGTTCTTGACTTGGTTATCGTTGCGGTGAAGCCGCTTTCTGTCGAGGGTGCTTTTGTTATGGTGTTATGAGTGTCGGCATCCTCGGAATCCTTAGGCTCAGGGACTTGCGGCGTGGTCTGGGCCGGTGATTCGCCGTTATTGCCGTTGCCACTGCCGTTTGTATCCCCGCCTGTGTATGTGAAGTTGGCGGTTACCGTAGTCGCATTGCCCGGCATTGTGAATGTCGTACTCGCACTGTCGGCGTTGGCAAAGGTGCCGCCGTTGGATGAAACCCATCCGGCAAAGCTGTAGCCTGATTCCGGCGTTGCGGTTATGCTTATTGAAGATCCTTCTGCATAAGTGCCGCTTACGTCGCTTATCGTGCCGCCTGTGCTTGCCGAAACCATCAACGCATATACCGTCTGCATTACGTCAGGGTCGTGTAGCGCGAATATGACGGCAAAATCGGATTTATTGACTGTATATAGTTCCTCATTACTGCTGATAATTTGGAAATAAATAACCTCATATTCCTCACCCTCTGGGACAACTTGCTTGGGGTCAAATATAAACTCGTTTTGTTTTCTATCTCGCCCGGCAATTTCCCCAATATCAATCGCATTGATAACCTCCCCATCTAACGTGCCGCGATGCACTAGCAATGTTGCATTTGCGGCGTAGTCGCTGAGATTATCTATGGTTGCTGTTATAGCTCTTGCCCCATCCTCATTGTATTGACTTTCTAATGACAGAGAAAGATTTGAATGCCCCAGTACTATCCAAACGCTATTGTCATCCATATCTGAGTCAATCAAAGCTTGAGGTTCTATGGTTATTGTAAAAATGGTCTGTTCATTCATACTACTTGGTATATCCATGTAAAATTCTATTGTTGCTTCGTTCCCTATCTGCAATCCGCCATCAATTGCGAAAGTACCTATATTTGTATTATTGACACTAACAGCAATACTATTTACTAGAACGCCGCCAAGATTTGCAACATTTACACTTATAGGCAACTGTTGCCCTAATCTTAAATCATCGTCATTATAATAGACGCTCATAATTCTGATATTGACGGACGGCTCTGTCTTTAATGAGCAGAGTTTGTTCGTCACTATCAGTTCAGCATTGTCCCCTTCGCCGATCGTCACCCTTTCAGAACTGTTAGTTACAAAATCAAACTCACCGCTATCATTTAAGATACCATCGAAATGTCGTATAATACCATCCGTCTGAGCGAGGATGAAAGGATTGCTCCATTCTCCCGCTTTATATAATCGTGCGTATATACACCCAATACCGTCTTGGAACTCGGGATAAACAACAGCAATATCTCCAACGCCGTTGCTCATAATCTTAAAGTAATCAGTAAATAAATTTGGCTTTGCAAACAAGCTTTGCGCCTGACCATCCAAAATCGTTAAATAACGTATATTGCCACCGTAATATGTGACCTCATTTATTGAAATCTCGGTTATTTCGTACCAGCACAATACATCACTGCCGTTGATTTTTGTAAACTGCGGATTCGATACAAGTGTATCGCTTGCTGGTGTGTTTATTATGTTTCGATTCAAATCCATCACAATCAGGCTACGGTCGTCAAGCGTTTCCAGATCGTTATTATCTGTTATGAATGCAACAAGTGCGTTTCCGCCTAAGTAACCTGCTGCCATATCAGTCACAATGCCAAGTGAAGCGGTTGTTAAATCAATTTCAAGACCCCAAGAACCGTTTGAGTATTCCCGCGCAATTATTTTATTGTCATAGTCGGTGGCACCGAATATATCATTGTTTTCATTTTGAATCCAAACCGCAAACGCTTCATTGCCGTTGACCGCTATCTTTGGATGGGTATCAAGGATATTGTTATCCGTAAGAATTTCAATGTCTGTAAATCTGTTGCTCCCGCTGTCAAACCGTGCAACGGCAATTTCAGCAGACGAAAGCAGTTCATCAAGTTTTTCATAAAACATTTCTCTTTGCACTTCTTCCGTTGCTCCGCTGGGTATCATCGTATCGGTAAGTGCTGTTTTGCTCTTATGCCATGTAACCCACAGACTATCACCGTCACTCGCTATATTTGGATAAAAATCAGCCGTTCCATCGTCATGCACAGCTTGCGGGACACTCCATGAGCTATTTGCCTCGTTGTATATGGAATACATCAATGTCGAGCTGTTCATACCGCTTTTGGAATCGTCATCCGCGATGAACAGCATAACACGCGTGTTATCTACTTCCGCGACTAAAGGCGCGGTCTGGTCATATATGTAGCTTGGTATACTCTTGAAATCACTGATTGATGTGCTTGCTGTTTGTGAAACGAAAGCAGTCGCGGGCTCATTTAGCTGTGGCGGCTGTGATAATGTATATGCATTGTTTAAAGCACGAGATGTGTTGCTTAAATTATACGGAACGCTTTGCTCATGTATTTCAGACATCAGAATGGACGTTGTGGAATTCCGTAATGGCACAGGCACATTAGAAAAACTTCTGCTTAATGGAAAAGCATAGTAATCAGGCGTATAGCTTCTTGTCATCAAGCCAAAGAGAGCAGATGCCATGTTGCTATAGTTATATTCGAAATCTATTCGATAGGAGTGAGGATTCCAATCTCCCTTTCCAATAAGCGTTTCATTGATAGTATCATTATAACCAGCGCCAAACGCAATTCTAATGAAATCTTCTCTTTTATACGACATCGTTGCTTCTTTTGCATTTTCTGTTAAAATTGTTTGCATGCTTCTACTCAAATTGATGCCTCCCGAGTAGTATATTCTTTCGTTAACCTCTATTCTTTCACCAAATTTAGGGATAATGAGACTAAAACCGGGTACTGCAAGGCCCATTGCGAAGCCTATTCCCGATAATACGAGATTGACAGTATCAGGAGCAACACCCCTATTTATATGACCAGTACTATAGTCCAACAGTAAGCTCGACTCCAGTGTTTTAAAACCTTGTTCTGTCATAACTCCCTCAACATAACCGGCAACTAAAAATTGGTGAGATGCACCTTGAAAAAACGGCAAGAATGGTAAGTTTTGGGCAATGCTATGATACGCTTGTCTGAAGTTTTCACCCTTACGTGGGTCGATACCTGCTTCTGAACTCAATTTCGTCCATTTATTAGTAAAAGGTAAACCATGCATATGCTTAGGAGAAGAATAGAGATTGTCATAATCATACGGTAACTCCATGGTTTTCTTCAGGTTTTCATACTTCTTTTGTATCACTTCATCAGATTCGTTTTCTCCCCAATAGCTGGTAGGGTTGCCATGTGAATCTATTGGTACGCCAATAACCACTATTACCTTCTCCGAATTATCAAAAAATACGGTGGCTGGTATGCCATTCAAATCCAGCTCAACTGGTAAGTTTCTAAAAGTCCCAACATAAGATGGAAATACACCATTGATTTTGCCGGGAAAACTAAGGAAAGTCATATATGGAGCTATCGTATATGTTAACTCAACGGTTTCACTAGGCACCATACCATTTTTAAATGCTTTTGCTTTTATTGACATCGGACGACCTATATTAATTTCGACTCCTCCATAAGCACTGTTTTCATCAGGGTCGAGTCCGTTAGTTGTATATCGGATAATCGCTCCTTCCGTTTCACATTCTAATGTTATCACATTGTTTTTGCTGTCTCCAAACATATGCAGAGCAGAACCCGAGGCGTGATTTGCTGTCGGAGCAGCAACTCTTTGAGCAGTTTGATACTCAGACATTGTCGTTCGGCCGGGCATCATATCGCTTCTATATGCTTTTGCTTTAATTATGAATGGACTATTTACAGAGTTTACGCCGTCTATATCTCTAATTAAAATTGGAGACGTATATTCTGAGCTATTTTCAGAAGGCTCGGTATTATCTGTCGTATAATATATAATCACTCCGGGAGTTTCACAAGAAATCGTAATATAGTCATCTAGCGCAACGTAATAATAATTTGGGGCTATGGTTGGCGTTTCAATTTCAACTGTATATGTGAATATTGCGGTATCGCTATCATCTAAGTCACTTTTGAACGTTCTTGCTTTTACTGTCGTCGCGGCATTAACCACTATCGGCGACAAGTAAATCGGGCTGTTTACTGTCGGTTCGCTACCGTCAATACTATATCGTACAATTGCGCCGACAATATCGCTTGAGAGCGTGATGGTTGAGCCATTCGGCACAAGGCCGGAAGCTAGGTTGGCGGTTGGGGTTGTTGCTTTCGCTGTGAATTCAAAAGTGGCAGTATCGCTGGCATCCCACCCAGGTCTAAAAGCTTTTGCTTTTATTGTGGTTGTTTCACTAATCGGGATTGGCGCCGCATAACTGGAACTGCTTTCTGTTGGATCATTTCCGTCTGTTGTATAACGAATCGTCGTATTGGGAGTGGTGCTGTACAGTATTACAGTAGAACCAACCACTATAGAACTGGTGTTCGGATGTGCCAACGGAGCTACAGGCTTGAAAAAATACTCAAACGTAGCCGTGTCACTTGTTACCCAATTGTTCCTAAACGCCTTAGCCTTGATTGTAATTGGGCTGCTAATAAGTATTGGCGATTGATATACAGCGCTACTTTCGTTCGGCTCTGAGCCATCTGTTGTATATCGGATTGTCGTGCCTGAGGTTTCGTTTGAAAGCCTCACTAGCGTTGTACTATTCGCCACGTATCCCGTGGGAATGTCCGCAATTGGGGCAGCAAGTTCTAGCATAATATCATACGAAAAAGCCACAAGGTCACTTGCAACGAAACCACTCTTGTATGCCCTTGCCCTGATTCTCGTTAATTCGTTTATCTGAATTGGAGCGGAGTATAGATTGCTACTCTCGGTTGGTTCTGAACCATTGGTTGTGTATCTGATTTCTGCATCAGAAATCAGAGAAGATAAAGAAATATAGGTGCCTCGCGATAAAAAACCGGGAGGTTGGTTAGTTGTTGGCACGTTCACCTTGACCTCATAAATAAATGTGACTGTGTCGCTTTCTTGTATGCCGCTCACGTAAGCCTTTGCTTTAATAGTAGTTGCCTTGTT
>Ga0099364_10008851_pt1 | contig 14087 bp, 10 predicted proteins | sample TergutTh196P3_FD_73070 | JGI IMG/M metagenome (GOLD analysis project Ga0099364, IMG submission 73070) | Microcerotermes parvus P3 segment gut microbial communities from Pointe-Noire, Republic of the Congo - Th196 P3 | ecosystem: Host-associated > Arthropoda: Insects > Digestive system > Gut ...
TTAAGCATTTGTACCATCTCCGGTGGGGCATTGAAACTTCTTTCAGGGATTTTAAGCATACCATTGGCGCCATCAATTTCCATTCGAAAAAGGTTGAATACATTGAGCAGGAAATCTGGGCACGGCTGATCCTGTTCAACTTCTGCGCCATCATTACTACGCATGTTGTTATTGCGAAAAATGACACCAAACATGTGCATCAGGTCAATTTTGCTATGGCCATGAAAATCTGCCATCGCTTTATCAGGCTAAAGGAGGGCGAGCCAGAAATTGAGGTGGAGCGCCTGATAGGCAGCTTTACGTTGCCTATCAGGCCTGGGAGGAACTATGCCCGCAGACATAGACCCCAATCTCCTGCCAGTTTTTGCTACCGCTTCTCCTAAACGCTAACACCGGCGGTTAGCATTATACCTCATTTATTACAGATTTGTCATCTGCCGTTTTGTCATGCCCATATCTCCCGTTTTTTGATAATCTGCTCTGCGCTGCAGTGTCTGCTCCTCTTTTTCCGCGACTTTTCGCGCTTGTTACTCACATGAACAGGGTAGTTCTCTGCTTATCTTAATGACATTGCCCATGAAGAGTTCTGGGAAAATGTAAAGGCGCTGTAATGGGGTATAATATCACATACATGGACAGTTCCTTAATTGATATGGCGGTAATAAAGGAGTATCTGTCACAATACTATGAATCCACTTGGCAAAAGACGGCAGAAAGTATTGAGAGCCATATAAGCACCACCATCCTTGCTTGTTATAGTATAACAGAAAAACCTAAATCTGCAATAAAGGATGCTGATAAAACCATGTGTTGCGCTTGACATTGTATATGACATCGCATTATTATTGACTAGAGGGGAATTGAATAATACGGGAATAACAGACGTTCTTTATACTTCAGATGAGCTATTAGAGAAAGGACACACGTAATGTTGTACAATATACAGGCAGTTGAGAACCCCGTATATATGGAACTTGGCGAGATAAAAAAGAATTTTTGGGGATATTGGTTGCTCTTATGCAATATAGGGCCGGGAGATGGTATAAAGGGAGGCGTTGTGCGGTTCTATGCGGACAAGCGTACCGGGCTTTATGAGAAAATGAGAGAAATCGACAAATCTCCGGAGGTATTTGGGAATACTACTGTGTTCTATGTAGGCGACAAAGGAAATTCTCTTGGAGGTTTGTCAATATGAGTGATATTAGGGGGTATAGATAAGAATTTAGGGTTAATGCATCGATGAACGCAAAGTGTAATGACGAACCAGCAACCGTATGCTATAATCTGTAAATACAAGGTAACAATGGCAGTCCGTCGTGGAGGAAAACGCGTGAAAGAATTCCCGGCCAGAAAACCTAATAGATTGAAGGGATATGATTATTCCCAGGATGGTGCATATTTTGTGACAGTTTGTGCCAAAGACAGACAAGAAATGTTTTCAAGAATAGTCGTAGGGGACGGGCTTGTCCGTCCCGAATTGACAGATGTTGGTAAAGAAATCGTCGGTATGATTGATTACATTAACGTTCGACGCACAAAATGTAAAATCGTTCAATTCGTCATAATGCCCAACCACGTTCATTTCATAATTCGGATTGTGGGACGGGCAAGCCCGTCCCCTACGATTGGAACCATTGTTGGCGGGTTGAAATCCGGTGTTTCCCGAGTTGTTGGCTTCTCTCCATGGCAACGTTTTTTCCACGACCATATCATTAGAAACGATAATGAGTACAATCGTATCTCGGATTATATTCAAAACAATCCGGCGCTTTGGCATGAAGACTGTTTTTACCCCAAATAACTATCTACACCCTATATATTGATGTCTTGGTAGGCCGATTAACCGACCACATCATCAGAACAACCCTCTTTCTGCTTGTGACAGCAGTTCGTCGAATATTTCTAGGATGTCGCCTGATGGGGGGCCGTTGTCTGGGCCGTAACTGCTGTAGCCATTTTCGTTGTCACCTGTTTCGTCCGGGTTCGGGCCGAGGCCTGTTTCTTCGGGCGTTTCTTCTTCTGTGGGTTCGTCTTCTTCCGGCGGGAGGGCTTCTATGATGGGGATTTCAAAGCTGCGGTCGCCGGAGGGGGTGTACATGGCGGTGACGGTCAGGGTGTTTGTTACGCTGCTAAAGTCCACGTCCCAGCCTGTGAATGTGTAGCCTTCTCTCTGCGGTTCTATCGGCGCCGTTGCGGCTCCGCCGTGGTCTACCATTTCGGTTTTTAGTATCGTGCCGTCGTGGTCTTGGAATGTGACCAGATATGCGACAATATCTATGCCGTCATCCGGCGGGTCTCCGTTTGCGCCGTAACCGTCGTACCAGTGGTCGTTTTCGCCCGTTTCGTCGGGCGATTCTTTGTCTATGAGGTCGTCTTCTTCCGGCGGGAGGGCATCGATTATGGGGACGCGGAAGCTGCGGCCTGTGGGGTTTTGGGGGTCGAATTGGAAATTAGTTGTTATGGTGAGGTTGAGGCCTATTATGTCTGTGATGTCTGCGAAGTAGTTGTATGTGCAGTAAAGGTATTGCAGCGCGAGGTTGCTGCTCACATCCAGCGTTGTCAGTTGGTTGTTATCGCACGCTAGATAATCCAAATCGTGATTACTGCTCACATTCAGCGATGGCAGTTGGTTGTTATAGCACTCAAGCGATTTTAGTGCGGGGCTGCTGCTGACATCAAGCGTTGTTAGTTGGTTGTTGAAACAACGAAGATACATCAACGCGGGGTTGTTGCTGACATTTAGCGTTGTCAGCTGGTTGCCGGAGCAATCTAGCTCATTCAGTGCGGGGTTATTGCTGACATCAAGCGTTGTCAATTGGTTGTTATGGCAATATAAATTTGTCAACTCAGGATTGCCGCTTACGTCAAGCGTTGTTAGTTGGTTATCGCTACAACTTAGCACTATCAACTCAGGATTGCCGCTCATATCAAGTGTTGTCAGTTGGTTGTAGTCACAGTAAAAATACCTCAAACTCGTAAAATACCGTATCTCATTTACGTCCGTGATACCTCTGTTGTCTAAGTATAATAACGTCAACGACTCCGCATCGGTGCGTGTAATATCACCTGTGGGCTTGTTAAGCGCTTCGCGTACCGCTGCTTCAAAGTTGGGGTCGTTGAAAGTGATGACTGTCGAGGAAGGCGGTGTATTTTGGGGTAGGTATGTGGGAGATACTGTCCCACTAATCATCGCCAAGAAAGCTGCGTCTATATTAAGATAGTTGTATGAGCAATTAAGATTAAAAAGCGCTGTGTTCACATTCAGCGTTGTCAATCGGTTGTTCGAACAATCAAGCAATGACAGCGCAAGATTGTTACTCACGTCAAGCACAGTCAAATTATTAAAAGCACAATAAAGATTCCTCAGTGCGGAGTTGCTACTCACATCCAGAGTTGTCAGTTGGTTATTACTGCACTGAAGCGTAGCCAATGAAGGTGCGTTGTTCAGATTCAGGGTAGTCAGTTGGTTGTAACTGCAATCAAGGCTATTCAGTTCCGGATTGTTGCTCGCATTTAGCATTGCTAGTCGGTTGTTCGCACAAGTAAGGTCATAAAGTACGTGATTACTACTCACATCTAACTCAGTCAGTTGGTTGTTGCTACAATTTAGCCATCTCAGTGCAGGATTGCTGCTCACATCTAGCTCTGTCAGTTGGTTACCAGTGCAATATAGAACTTCCAACGCAGTGTTTATGCTCACATCCAACACATTCAGTTGGTTATTAGAGGCGTATAGATAAATCAATGCGTGATTATTGCTCACATCAAGCGTTGTCAGTCGGTTGAAGGAACAATCAAGGTGTTCCAACGCAGTATTAATGCTCACATCCAGTTTTGTCAGTTGGTTGTAATTACAATTTAGAAATTCCAGTACAGAATTACTTCTCAAATCTAGTTCTGTCAGCTGGTTGGTTTGGCAGTTTAACTGTTCCAGCGCAGTGTTACCACTCAAATCCAATTCTGTCAGTTGGTTACTAAAGCAATACAGTTCAACCAGTGCAGTATTGCTGCTCAAGTCAAGCCTTGTCAATTGATTGTTGCCACAATTCAAATACGTCAAGTTTGTAAAGTACCGTATCTCGCGCACATCAGAGATACCGCTGTCGTTGATATCTAAGTACGTCACCGTCAGCGCGTCCTCCCGCGTAATATCCCCCGTCGGCTTGCTTAGCGCCTCGCGCACTGCTGCTTCAAAGTTCGGGTCTATAAACGGCGTGATGACTTGCGCGTTTGTATCTATCGTGTACGTTGCCGTGACTGTTAGGTTGCTTGTTATGCTGCTAAACGTGGCATTCCAGCCGCTGAATGTGTACCCTGCTCGGCTTGGGTTTTGCGGTGCTGTCGCTGCTCCGCCGTGGTTTATGGTCTGGGTGTTGAGCTCCGTGCCGTCCCAATCTAGGAATGTTACTATGTAGGTGTTTATCGTATATCGCGCCCTTACGGCAAGATTTCCGGTTATGTTGTTAAACGCAACATCCCAGCCGCTGAATGTATACCCTATGCGTGTCGGGTTTTGCGGCGCCGTTGCTGCTCCGCCTTGGCTTACGGTTTCGGTTTTGAGAACCGCGCCGCTCCAGTCCATGAATGTTACCGTGTAGGTCGGAGTATTATTCTGATTGTTTATATCATTCTGGTTATTTGTGTCATTATTATCGTTTGTACCATTTTGGTTAGTAGTACCGTTATTATCGTTTGTGCCATTTGGGTCAGTAGTGCCATTATTATCATTTGTGCCATTTTGATCGTTAGTATCGTCCCGATCGTTTGTGCCTTCCCGGTCTTGCTCAGTCTCAGTCTCCGTCTCAGTGGTCTGTTCCGGTTCTGTCGTCTGCCCTGTCGTTGTCTGTTCGGGTTCTGTTGTTTGCTCGGGCTCTGTTGTCTGTCCGGTCGCCGGCGGCGGTTCGGTCGTTGCCGGCGGCTCGGGCGTCGTTGGTTGTGCGGGCGGCTGTTCGGGCGTGGTGGGCTGTTCTATTGGGGCCGGCGGCTCGGGTGGCGTCGGTTGCGTAGTTGTGGATAGCGGCTCGGCTTGGGGCGGGGGGTCGGATCGGGGCTGCGGCGCTGACGGCGGTTCCGGCTGCTGTTCCTGCTCGCCTGCGGGTTGCTGCCAAGCGGAGGCGGAGTCCGTGCTTTCTTCGCCGGGCCTCGGAAGCGTCGGGAGTATTCTTTCTGCTTCTGATTCAAATATGATATTCGGGCTTGGTTTTGGCGGCGCCAGCGGAAATCCCTGCTCGGCGCGCTCTTGGAGGATTCTGTCGATTTCGCTTCTGTACTCTGCGGCATGTGGGCTTTCCATGAGCATTTCCAGAATAAACGAATCTAACGCGTCGAGCGGTACTGTCAAGTCCTGCGAGTCTTCGTCAATATCGAACAGGGTCATTATACCCCTGATGTCTTCGGTCATCAGCCTCCCGCCGTCTGCTCCGACGAGAAAGCTTCTTAATGTCTCCTCATCCATCCCTTCAAGGTCAAACCGCACTCTGCCTTCAATGACTTTCAATCTGGTGAACGGGTTTACATCCCCGCCGTCTTCAAGGCCCATGCGGCTGTAAATAAGTATGTACTCCGTGCCGCGCACGCCTGCAACGGCATTTGATGTTCGGACTAAGTTTTTGGAGTTTTCGTTCAGATCGAGGTCTATCCTGTTTCTCAGCATGCCTTCGACGAGCGTTATAGCGGTGAAGTCACGTTCATGGCGGTTCCATACGGAGTTCATGGATACTTTTGTGAGTTCGCCAATGACCATTTCTTTCCCGTAGAATCTTAGTGTGACGGATGACCTCACATTTGTGACTATGACGTCCCCGCCGTCTATCTCCATCCCCCTGTAGACTGCTGTGGGGACGTGTCCGCCGCCTCGGTAGATTACGGCGGAACCGCGCATGGATACTACCCTCGGCGCTTCGTCTTCCTGAGTAGGCGCTGCCGCTAATGACATCAGGGACGGCATTAGCATTAATAGCGCTATTATCATGGCGAGGAACCGTTTCGCGCTATGGCATGCCTTTTTAATATCAATGTATTTCATAGTTATAGTTCCCTTTCGTCTGCCGTTGTTTCGGTCATACCCATAGGGGATTGCGGGTCAAGCCCGCAATGACGCGTGTTACTGATCATAGCGTATCAAATCACCCGCCTCTGCGGAGGCACCCTCTTTTCTAAAGGAGGGCAGGGGCCGTGACGGTAATTGCCTACTCGTCTTTCTGCTCCTTCTGAGCTGTTATTAATTCATCAAGACCGTATGTTTGCACACCGGTTTTTTTGTTTTTTACATATAGCATGCCCAGGTCTGTGACTTGGACATGGTCTTTTACAAGCTGATATGTGGCGTCGGACAATAGTATCTGCCCGGCTTGCGCGTTGGACTCCAGCCTTGACGCTGTATTTACGGTGTCCCCTATGGCGGTATAATCCATCCGGAAATCAGAGCCCATGTTTCCTACGACGGCGGTCCCTGAGTTTATGCCGATGCCAAACTGCAAATCCACCCCATAATCCCGCAGTATTTCCTCCCGCAAAGCGGCGGCGCCGAGCTTCATATCCCATGCTGCTTTGACAGCTTGCAGGGCATGGCCGGGCAAATCATTCGGGGCGTTGAACACTGCCATCGTCGCGTCGCCAATGTATTTGTCTATCGTGCCGTTGTGCTCTTGAATCGAGCGGCTGGTAAGCGACAGGTAACGGTTTACCATGTTGACGACTTTTTCTGGCTGGTTTGCTTCGGAAAAGGCTGTGAACCCGCGTATATCTACGAACAATATCGTGAGATCTTTTTCGACGCCGCCCAATTGCAAATCCACATTTGAGGATATGATTTCCTTTACGACTTCGGGCGCGACGAACCTGCCAAAGAGCCCTTGTATATGCTGTTTTTCGCGCTGAGCCAATAGTATGCCCAGCACAAGATTTGCAATATATGCAATCAAAAGGAAAAGTATCGTCTCACCGACTCTGAATATGTAGTAAAACTGCGTAAAGGCAAGCCGCGCGCCGAAAATCTGAGTTAAAATGAGCGCTGCTGTGAGCACGGCGGCCCATGTCGGCTTGAGCTTTGGTATGAAAACTATGACGACAATCCCTAAAATAGCCAGCAGAATAAAATTCTGAACCTGCGAAGCTTCTTGCTTAAAACGCCCTTCCAACATATTCTGGATCATGTTCGCATAGATTTCGACGCCGTACGCGGGCATGCCGCGATCCAGAGGGGTTTGAAAAAAGTCGCTCCCTATTCCCTGCGCGTATTGGCCTATCAAGACGATTGAGTCTTTGAACAGTTCGGGGCTGTATTCGTCATTGATAAGCCCCCAGAGCGAGAATACGGGGAAGCGGCCATGCCTAGCCGCGTAGTTTATTGGGAACTGGCCGGAGCGGTCGAGCGGTATATCGTTCTCCGGCGTACCTGTCGCCCTGCAATATGCCCGATAGACCTCATACGGCAGGGAATGTACCGTGATATCCCCGTATTTGACTGAGGTCAGCGCGTTTCGCATTACCCCGTCGTCGTCCGGGATGACATTTATAAATCCGGTTTTTACTACCTCGCTCAGTTCGTCAAACGGCAGTATGTAGTCTTCGGCTTCCATTTCGAAATGTGTCCCGCTGCCAAATATCCCCATCGCGGCAAGTATGAGGCGGTCTGTTTGCGCGGCGGCTTCGGCTAGGGATATGTCGTGCTCGACTACGCTGTATGCGTCGTAGAGCACGCTGATGCCTATTGCCGCGGCTTCCATCTGCGTGAGCTTCGTTATCGCGTCGGCCATGAAATACCTGGGCCACGGCCATAGGCCGATTTCATCGAAGCTTCGCTCATCCATCCCTACTATGACTATATTTGGGTCCGGCCTTCTTTCGGAAATCAGCAGGTGGTCATAGATAAGGTTGTCTATCAGCGGCATAAGCGCGAAAAACTGGAGCAGGCCAAATATTGCCAGCAAGATTGCAGGGACGATGATTTTTAGGTTTTTATACATAACGGACACCCCTGATGCGCCGGAAGGCGTTAGTACTCCATTCTGAAAATACCTATACAAACCTTGCGGCGTCTTTTTCCGTCTGACTTCGTTGAAAAACCTTGAAATACCAGTGGTATTACTTCGGCTTTTCGCCTAGGCAGCCGAAAAAACACACCACAATATTTGTACAGTTATTTCCAGAATGAAGTACTAGTTGAGAGTATTTTGCCGGGCTTAGCGTACTACTCCAATAGGTCAGTCGGTACATTAAGCGCTATCAGGTTATACTCCGGGAACCATTCGAAGGTATATGGGAACAGGCGTATTATCTCGTCTGTCGTTGTGACGGCGGCTCCCCTGAGGATGAAATAGTCCCTGTCCAAATCCAAGTATGTTTCATATTCATGTATTTTTATGGTGAGGATGTTTGTTCTTTCGTTAAGCATCACTTCCGCCCCCAATGCCTCGAACAGAGGGCGGATAGGCACATAGACTTGTTCGGCGGAGTTCCAGGGCGGAACCCTGCCCATATCCACGCGGCTTTTGCCTATAAAAACGCGTATCTCGCCGTGGTATGCATACCTTGATGTAGTTGAAATGCCGGTGGTTTGGAGCATCGTTTCGCGTGACGGGCGGCCTTGCAGTATTCTTTCGGTCAGGGGGACTGCAACGACCCGGTTATTAAGCGTGTCTGATATATACAGCGTCCCCCTGTCTGCGTGTATTCCTTCGGGCCTTGAGATTTTCAGGTTTTCTGCCGATTTGTAGTATTGATCCGCAACCCCGCCGCCAACAAGCGTAGTTGTGGCGTCCGGCGTTATCCTCCGCACGGCATGGTTCATGCTGTCGGCCACAAGCAGCGAGCCGTCCGGCAGCATTGTGACGTCACGGGGGAAGTTGAACCGAGCGATGCTGTTATTGCCGTCGATATAACCGCCTTGCGGGTAGCCCCTGTCTATTTCCCCGGGCTGCCCGGCTATGGTTGTTACTGTGCCGTTTTCGATCTTCCGGATACTATGGTTTGCCGAATCCGCGACATAGAGTGCGCCGTCGTCTGATAGGTAAAGACCGCTCGGTTCGTTAAACATCGCTTGCCCGGACGCGCCGTCTTCATAGCCGCTTTGACCGGGAACCCCGGCCAGCAGCGCCACATTGCCGCGAGTGTCGATGCGCCGTATGCAATGGTTCATCGTATCGGCTACATAAATAGAGCCGTCGCTTCCCACCGCCACAGCACGCGGGGAGTCAAAACGCACTTCCCCCTCCCTGCCGTCCTGATATCCGGCTTCTCCGTTGCCGGCTATTGTAATGACAAATGTGTCGTCCATTTTCCTTATTACATTGTTTCCGGTGTCGCTGATAATAATAGTCCCATCCGGCGCTAAGGCCACTCCGGAGGGTTTCATGAAAAGGGCGCTCTCGCGGTAGCCGTCGCTCAGTGCGCCTGAATCCAGGTATGATAGGCCGTACTGGCCGGGGCTGCCAATGCGCCTGTTTTGCAGGCGGTCGATGATTTGTATGCGGTCGCTCATCGAGTCGGCTACGACAATGCCTTCGGCGGACAGCGTTATGCCGATGGGGTAATAAAATTCATCCGAGTACCGCCTCACGTCCCATATGCCGTCGTACACCTCGATTTTTGTCGTCATAACCGCCTCGGCTTCGCCAAGTGCGCTGAGCATATCCTCTGAGGCCCACGGCTTTATGACGAGCAACGCAACTCCCGTTATTATCAGCAAAGCAGCCGCGCCCGCCGATGCCATGAATATCTTTTTGTGTTTTCCGAAAAGCATTACGATGTTGCGGATGAATGCGATCATATGCTTCTTTAGTAAAATCATCGGCGTTTCAATTCCTTATGGCGGTCTTTGTATTCCCGTATCAAATCTGTTTTCATGCCCTTTCCGATTTCGATGTTTTGCTCATAAAACGCCCTCGCCTTGTCATATTCGCCAAGGGCGGCGTTTAGTTCGCCCAGGATGGCTTGAAGGCGCATTTTATCTTCTATAAACATGATTTTGCCGTTTTCGGCCAAATACTGATCGTAATACCGGCGCGCATTCCCGGCAGCCTGTTTCGCCAGCTCGCTTTTTTTGCAATCACCGAAAATCCAGTATAGGCGTATCCACGCGTTTGCCAACCGCAGCGGGTCGGCAGCCGTCAGATTGAGGCAATGGATATTTAGATAGTAACTCATTACGGTTTCGTCAATCGTGTGGTAATACGCATCTGCATAGCCGGTGAAGCTCTCGATATTGCTAAAAGGGCTGCCTTCGCTTCCTTTATGCTCGCCCTGAATGCGCTTAGGCCCGCTTCTGCCGAACTCCTGATAGCTGTCCGCGTAATTGCAGTGGGGGCAGATTATATTTGTATAACGCAGGATATCAAAACCTTTGTATAAAGTGCGCCCGTCGAGCGCTGCCGACTCCGGCTTCAAAACGGAAATCAGCGGGATGAATGTCTGCAGATCATCGGTGCAGTAGGGGCAGCAATAGTCCTGCCTGAAAAGCATCCGGCTGTTGTCTTTGAAATCATCATAAAGCTTCAGTGACGTGTATTCGTCCGGAAGCAGCTTTATCGCTTCGTTTGACATGATTTTTGGCAAAGGCGATTGCCCTGCCGAATCGTTAAGCGCGGTGAGCCGGTCGTTCAGCTTGCGCAGGTCCTGGGTCATCAGCTTCATGAGGTTTATATTGTTTTCCGCGTTTTTCAACTGCTTGATTTGCGTATAGGACGAGCGCATGGGGACGTTTTTGCCTGCTTGGCGCAGTATGTCTGATGTAGATTCTATGCGCCTGCGCAATGTGGCGATAATTTTTTCGCAGATGTCGGGGGCATAGACCAGCAGCTCTCCAAAGTTTTCTTTTTCTATTATGAGGACCGCGCCATCCTCTTCCGAAACTACCGTCGCGCTGCGAAGCCCTTCGTCGATGGCGGCGACTTCCCCGAATACCGAGCCCTGCTTTATTTCCGCCACGCGGGTGGGGAAACCTGAGAAATTGTTTATGTATACGCCAAATGTACCCTTTAGAACGAAGTATATGCTGGTGCCGACGTCGCCTTGAAAGAAAACCACGTTGTTTTCCGGAACCAGTTCAGAGCGACCTATTTTTCTAAGTAAGTTTATGTCCGCCACTTGCTCATGTCCTCCCTTAGCCCTAATTAATTTCGAGCCTTTGCGGGGCGGTTTGGACGCCCGCTTAAAGTTATGAAGGCCATAGCAAAAGCGCGCAGGGGCATATATGCCTTGCCTACGCGCTTGAATGCACACAAGTACAGTATCAGCGTTTTTAACACGCGCCACCAACCATACGGGCAGCAGAATAGACTTGAAAGAATCCGAGTATTCGGATATACTGTCTGCGTCGTAGCGGCGGGTTTTTCCGTGTTTGTAGGCATCGGATTATATGGTGGTTTCCTACATACGCCGTGCGGTGCTCGCTACACCTCACGGTCGCTGCGGCCCTTCTATGGCCTTTCATGCATGACATAATACCATGGAAAGCATGCATTTTCAATATGTTTTATAAAAAATATTGTGCGCAAAGTGCTTTAGTCATGGGAGCAGAGCATTTATCGGTACGCTGTAGACGCCATCATCTCTGCGGTACGCCAGACCCCCTCCGGTAATTACACAGAGGGATACAGGAGGTTTCCCGCCTTCGGTTTCCAGTCTTTTTTTCAACGCAAGAAGGGAGGTCACCCCTTCATCGACGCGATGCTCTCCGAGTTTGATTTCAAACGCAGACCAGCTTCCACCTTTAGTTTCAATGATGACATCTGCTTCATAATTGTTGCTATCGCGATAATGGTGTACTGTTCCGTCCAGAATATCCGCATAGATGAGCAAATCACGCATACATAGATTCTCGAATAGAAAACCAAAGGTATTGAGATCATACTTTAAGTTTTCGGGGCCTACCCTTAACGCGGCTGCTGCAAGGGAGGGGTCAGTGAACATTCGCTTTGGCGAAGTCCTGACTCTTGCTCGTGACCTTATCCCGGGTTGCCACCCCGGAATTTCCTCAATAATAAATAAGCGTGATAAGGCAGAGATATATGAGGAAATTGTATTTGGCGCAAATGATTCGCCATTTTCAAGAAGGTCATTGCGTAAAGTTGTGTTGCTCACTGTCGTTGAATTGTTGCGCGCAAATGAACGAAGCAATTTCTTGGTTCTTTCCGGATCGCGACGTACATCGTCAATCTGCGACATGTCTGTCCTCGCAATTGTTTCGATGTATTGCGTTGGAATCTCGGCGGCATCTTCCTTTGGGGTGTTGAGGTTAGCAGGCCATCCTCCGCGACAAGTAATTTCAATTAGTTCCATCAAACTAATCTCGTTTACAGAAGGCTTTATATCACGTCCGGCTATTATATCCGACAGCGAGACTTTTCCGGTCGATACACCTGCTTCAAACAATGACATAGGCCTCATCATTACATGGGCAATTCTACCGGCTCCGCTGTGCGAAACTGCTTCAACTTGTGGTTTTGTCGATCCTGTCAGAAGGAATCGTCCACGTTTTTGCCCTTGATCGACCTCAAATCGCACTGCATCCCATATACCCGGTACTTCTTGCCACTCATCAATTAATATGGGTTCTTCTCCTTCGAGCAGTAATGAAGGATCTGCCTTGGCGGTTTCTTTGTAATTGACACCGGCGGATGGATTCATGATATATCTTACAGTATTTGAGTGCGCTAGCGCAGTCCACGTCTTTCCGCACCACTTGGGTCCCTCCAGCAATATAGCCCCGAATATGCGTAAATACCGTTCGATTTTGCGGTCAATAAGCCTTGGTAAATAGCCCTCTTTTTTTAAAGACATTTCCCACCTCCGGCGCATTGCGTAAAATGCAGCAATAATCTTGCGTGTTTAGCAGGATTTTCGTTGCGCAATATGCAGATTATATACTCTGTCTATGTACTTGTCAAGCATCACACTTGATTTGGGAACATCGTCTATAGTGTTACACTTCACACGGGTCCGAGCTATCGTGATGATAAAGCACCATGCGGAATCACGCCCCGCCAACACTTATGCGAATCGAAACACATACAGTAACCCCTTAGCGTGTTTTAATAATTCCTTCAATGTTACCAATTGAATCGCAACTTGTTGTGTACTATTTATGCATTGAATGGTAAAATGGCAATTATCGAGGGGGTGGTAAGTTTGACAAGAGAGGAAATTTCGGATAAATTAACACCTGTTTTTAAGCGTTATCCCGTGAAAAGGGCTGCGCTGTTTGGCAGTTATGCTAGAAATGATTATACGGCAGACTCTGACGTTGACATCGTGGTAGAGTTTCAGATTCAATCGCCCGGACTTATGTTTTTCAGTTTGCTGTGGGAATTGTCAGATTCAATCGGAATTCCGGTAGACCTGATCTGGGAATCAGGCTTGCGTTACATGGACGATAGTTTTCGTATAATGCTGGATAAAGAGGGGGTGATTCTCTATGAAACGGACGCTACATGATATTTTGAAACACATTCTGCAAAAATGAGCGCAAAGATGGCACGTTCCATATCTGCCTTACAAAAGCACGGCAATGAATTACGAGAACCTTATTCCAAACATTTGGAGGATGGGATTTTATATACATTAAACGAGAGGGTGCGATTTAACATGAGAACCTTTGATGCGTATTTATCCGAGAAAATGAAAGATTCCGAATTTCGAGCCGAATATGAAGCCTTAGAGCCTGAGTATGCAATCATTGACGCTCTCATTGAGGCAAGGAAGAATTCAAAACTGACGCAGAAACAACTTTCTGAGATAACCGGAATCGCACAAGGCGACATCAGCAAAATTGAGAGAGGTGTTGCTAATCCGTCAATAAAGACGCTCAAGACTTTAGCTTCCGGCATGGATATGCGGATTAGGTTGGAATTTGTGCCGCTGTCGCCTCAATAGTGGCAGAATCTATTAAGGTAAAAAGCAAGTGTAAATTGACAGACCTCAGAGCGGATTAATACACCTTTGAGAATGGTAGACGAGAGGACGAACGCACCCCTCGTCTACTATATTGTTTTCCTACCAAATCTTCATAAACATCCTATAAAGTATAACCGCAGCGTCGCCTCGTGTCATTGTGGCGCTGCCGTTGAATCGTCCATCGGTGCGCCGAA
>Ga0099364_10008852_pt1 | contig 14087 bp, 9 predicted proteins | sample TergutTh196P3_FD_73070 | JGI IMG/M metagenome (GOLD analysis project Ga0099364, IMG submission 73070) | Microcerotermes parvus P3 segment gut microbial communities from Pointe-Noire, Republic of the Congo - Th196 P3 | ecosystem: Host-associated > Arthropoda: Insects > Digestive system > Gut ...
TACTGCGTTTGCGGTGTCTACGTTTTTTCTTGGGCAGTATAGGCATTACCTTGCAGGCGGTCAGCTTGTCATACTCATTTTCCTGATAATATACTGGAGTTTCGCGACTAAGAAACGCACTGCGAAACTGCTTGATTATCTTGAATCAATTTCCGATGGCATGGACTTGACGATTCGCGACACACCGCTTCCTGTTGTGGTTTACAAGCCTGACACAAATGAAATCGTCTGGTCGAATGGCAGGTTCATCTCCGCTGCCGGCCTGCGGGTTCCCTTTTTTGAGCGAAGCATCACCGATGTAGCTCCGGACTATAATGGCGATTGGTTGCTGGACAGGAAAACTGAGTCTCCACGGCCTGTATCGCTTGGTGAGCAACGCTACAAAGTCTATGGGAACGTGATTCGCACAGAACGCGAGTATATCGCAACGACCTACTGGGTTGATGTGACGTCGTATGTCGCGCTAAGCGAGGAGTATCTCGACTCAAGGCTTGTGTTTGCCATATTGATGATGGACAATTACGATGAGCTGCTAAAGGGAGTCAGCGAAAAGGAGAAGGCTGTTCTGCTTTCGAATATTGACGAGAAAATAAACGAATGGATTAGCGGCAAGGGGGGATATCTGTGCAGGTCCCATAGGGATCGCTATTTTCTGCTTTTTGAAGAACGGCATTTGGATGGTTTCGTCAGCGGCAAATTCTCGCTTCTCGACAACGTTCATGACGAGGTGGGAGCTGCCGGGGTACGCGCAACGCTTTGCATCGGCATAGGCAAGGATGGTGAGACGCCGCATGAGAATTTCCGTTTTGCGAGCCTTGCCATTGAGATGGCCCTCAGCCGAGGCGGCGACCAAGCTGTTATAAGGAACAGATATGGTTTTGAGTTCTTCGGAGGGCATTCACCGCAACTTGAGCGCAGGACGAAGGTTAGGTCGAGGATAATGGCAAACGCTTTCGGAGAGCTTCTGGGCGATGCGTCGAAGGTGTACATAATGGGGCATAAAAATGCGGATTTCGACTCCGTTGGCGCAGCCATAGGCGTTTGTTGCATTGCCCGGGCGAAGAAAAAGGCTGCGCGTATTGTTGTAAACATGATCGACAACAATGCACAGAATCTAATCGAGTCAGTCGCGCATCTTCCCGAGTATGATGATGTTTTCGTCACAGAGCAAGACGCAATCCTTGAAATGGACTCAAAGAGTTTGCTCGTTGTAGTTGATACGAACAGGCCAAAGCAGGTCGAGTCCGAACCGATATTACTCTCGAGCTCGCGCATAGCCGTCATCGACCATCATCGCCGCGCTGCGGACTATATAGAAAATGCTGTTTTGAATTTCCACGAGCCTCATGCTTCTTCAACAGCGGAGCTTGTTTCCGAGCTTATGCAATATCTAATCGATGCATCGGATATTCTGCGGGTCGAGGCAGAGGCAATACTCGCGGGGTTGTTTCTTGACACTAAGGGTTTTTCGATAAACACAGGCAGCAGCACGTTTGACGCAGCGGCGTATCTTCGCAGGGTGGGCGCGGACATAACGACTGTTAAGAAGCTGTTGCAGACGGATATTGAGATTGCCACAGCGCGGTACGCACTCATGCGCGAGGCGACGATGTATGCCGATGGTGTTGCCATCGCATCAAGCTCTGAGGAATACAGCCGGGTGGAAATCGCGCAGGCCGCCGATGAACTGCTAAATATCAAGGGTGTGGACACTTCTTTCGTCGCGGCTCGCACAGGCGGGAATGTTTTTGTCTCAGGTAGGAGCATCGGAGGGATGAATGTTCAGGTTGTCTTGGAAAAACTAGGAGGAGGCGGCAGCCGCTCAACCGCAGGCCTACAAGTACGCGACGGAGATTTGGATTCTGTAATTGAGTCTCTGAAAAAAGCAATAGACGAATGCTGCTAGAAACTTAGCGACCGTTTGTGCTGAGAAAAACAAGTTGTTGGTGGTCGCTAAGTTACAATTGATAATTGAGAATTGATAATTGAGAATTTGACGGAGGACGGCTTAGATTGGTAAAATATTGCAAATAGGAGGAATTCCGCTATGAAGGTTATTTTGCAGCAGGATGTTAAGGGGCAGGGGAAGAAAGGGCAGTTGGTTGATGTTTCGGATGGGTTTGCGCGGAACTTTCTTTTGCCGCGCAATATGGCGATAGTCGCGACGCCTGAGAACAAGGCTGACATGGAAAAGCAGGAGAGGGCGCGACTTAGGAAGCTGGAGGCTGACAAGGCGGCGGCGCGTGTTATTGCCGAGCGGCTTGAAGCTGTCATTGTCAAGATAACAGCGCGTTCGGGAGGCAGCGGCGGTAAATTATTCGGCGCTGTCACATCAAAGGAAATCTCAGAAGCTCTGCACCAGCAGCATGGCATTGAGATAGAAAAGAACAAAATCGTACAAGACACGCAGATAAAAAGCTTTGGCACATACGAAGTAAAATGCAAACTGGGATTTGAAATCATGGGTGTCATCAATGTGTTAGTTGTAGAAGGTAGTTAGGATGGACGACCTTATTCTTCAGCAGGTTCCGCATAGCATTGAGGCTGAACAGGCAGTCTTGGGGTCTATGCTTATTGATATGCGCTGCGTGGCCGATGTGATTGGCTTAGTCAGCTCTGATGATTTTTATTCGACTACAAATAGGGATATTTTCAAAACGATTTTTTCGATGTTTAGCTTTTCCAAGACAATAGACCCTGTGACGGTCCTGGACAATATGCGTGCGGAGGGTGTGTGGCGCGATGATTCGCCTGCGTATATCCGCGACCTCATGCTTATCACGCCAACGGCGGCTAACGCCATGGAATATGCGTTTATCGTCAGAGACAAGGCTTTGCTGCGGGCGATTGCCGATGCCGGTAGCAGTATCAGCACAATGGCGCTTACAGGCGAGGGCGGGGCGGACAATATCTTGGAAGCCGCCGAGAAGAAGGTGTATGCCCTGCGCCAAGGTAGGAGCAGCGAGGGTCTTGAGCCTATTTCCAAGATACTTCTCGAAGTCTATGAAATGATAGCTAGAGCCGCTAAGGAAGGCGGCATTCCGGGGCTTGACACAGGACTGCATGATCTCGACCGCACGATTATGGGGCTAAATAATTCGGATTTGATACTTATAGCGTCAAGGCCGGGCATGGGCAAGACGAGTATTGCTCTCAACATCGCGTTGCACGTTGCTAAAGAGTCGGGTAAAACGGTCGCTGTCTTTTCGCTTGAGATGTCCAGCGAGCAACTTGCGATGCGGATTTTGTCTTCTGAGAGCTTCATAGATGGGAAAAAGCTCCAGACCGGTCGGCTGAACCCCGATGAATGGCGACGCCTTGCGGATGCGGCAAAGTCGATAAGCGCGGCATCGCTCTTAATTAATGACGATGCATCTGTTACAGTTGCGGATATAAATGCGAAGTGCCGTCGGATTTCAAATCTCGGGCTGGTCGTAATTGATTACATTCAGCTTATGCAGTCAGCGTCCGGCTCAAAAGGGTATGGTTCTGAGAACAGGGTTCAAGTTGTCTCTGAGATCAGCCGCATGATGAAAATAATGGCGAAGGAGCTAAATGTTCCGGTTATTTGCCTGTCGCAGTTGTCGCGCGCGAATGAGTCGCGTTCAAATAAGAGGCCTCTATTGTCGGATCTCCGTGATTCGGGTTCCATCGAGCAGGATGCCGATATTGTCCTAGGCCTTTATAGGGATGATTACTACAATAAAGAGTCCGAGAGCCATAACATAGCCGAGTGCATAATCCTAAAGAACCGCAGGGGCGAGACAGGCACGATAGAGCTGCAATGGCTACCCGAGTACACAACCTATTCGTCACTGGAGAAAAGGTATGAGGAGAGTTAGTAACTTAGCGATTGTTTTTGCTGGTGGAAATCAATTTGTTTGCGGTCGCTAAGTTACAATTAGGAATTAGAAATTAGGAATTGTGAAACTGCTTTGTTAAAGAAAGTTATAAAGTTTGCGGATGAATATGAGATGTTTCCTGCTTTGGGGGCGGTGGTTTTGGTTGCTGTTTCGGGGGGGGCTGATTCTATGTGCCTTCTTGATGTTTTGCTTGAGATTTCATCGGAGCGGGGTTTTCGGGTCGCGGTTGCGCATTATAATCATCAGTTGCGCGGGGATGAATCTGACAGAGATGAGGCCTTTGTTGTTCGGGAGTGCGGGGCGCGGGGTCTGGAGTGCGTTATCGGGGGAGCCGATGTCGGAGCTTTTGCCTTGGAAACCGGAATGGGGACAGAGGAGGCTGCGCGGGAGCTCAGGTATGGCTTTCTTCATGACGCGGCCCGGCGAATTTCCGCTGCTAGGATTGCTACGGCGCATACTGCCGATGACCTCGCGGAGACGGTTTTAATGAACCTGACAAGAGGGGCCGGAACTTCTGGAGTTTCCGGGATTCCGCCTGTCAGGGGCAAAATAATACGCCCAATGCTACATGTCTCCAGAGACGAGGTCATGCGGTACAACGTAGCGCAGGGCATAACTTTCGTAGAGGATTCAACAAACAGCCAAGAAGACAGAACACGCAACAAAATCCGCCACTCAGTAATCCCCATCCTAAAAGAAATCAACCCAAAATTCACAGACGCAATAATAAAAGCAACGCAACTAAGCAGAAATGATGAAGCGTACATTTCCGAACAAGCGAACAAAATTCTCAATTCTCAACTCTCAATTCTCAATTCAAAAGGCTCTCCGCGCCCAATTATCAATTATCAATTATCAATTATCAATTCAATAAGTTCCCTGCCTTTTGCCATATCCAGTCGGGTTATTCGGAAACTTTGCGGGATGCCGCTTTCATATAAGCATGTGAAGGCAGTTTTGAGGTTATGCGACTCTGGGAGGTCATCGGGCTGTGTCTCGTTGCCGGGCATAAGAGTTCGTAGGGAGTTTGATAGGATTGTGTTTGACAGAGAAATAGATGAAGTTCCGAGCAGCTTCGCGCCTATATACATTCAAGAGGGGGCGGAGGCAATCGCAATCCCGGAAATCGGTCTTTACGTGTCTTGCAAATCAACAATTTCGCATGATAATAATAATGTAATTTTTAATGAAACTTTTAACACTTTTCTCTTTCATGTTGAGGACATCTGTGGTAGAATGTGCGTCAGACCGCGTTGCGAAGGTGACAAAATCAGGATTTTGGGCAAAAACTGCACAAAAACCCTTAAAAAACTATTCATTGAGCATCGCGTCCCCGCAGCGTTGAGGAAGCTAGTGCCTGTAATAGCCGATGATCAAGGCGTTTTGGCAGTTTATGGCATAGGCACAGGCAACAGGGCGACTCCAAAGCCGGGTGAAAAGGCGATTTTGGTAGAGTTTACGAATGCAATTGAGAATTGAGAATTACTAACCCTCTATTTACCGTCATTGTGACACCCGAGACGCAATCCAATCCGAGTCAAACAGTGGATTGCGGGTCAAGCCCGCAATGACGAGACGGGTTATAAGAGTGACTTAATTGAGAGAGGTGATTGTGATGAAAGATGATTTTAGCAAGATTTTATTTACCGAGGAGCAGATTCAGCAGAGAGTTAGGGAACTTGGCGCGCAAATAACTGAGGATTATTTAGAGAAGAAACCTGTATTGCTTGGTATTTTGAAAGGATGTTACGTATTTCAAGCCGATTTAGCCCGCAACATTGACATGGATTGCGAAATACGATTCTTGCAGGTATCTTCATATGGCTTTATGTCAGTATCCTCGGGGAATGTCAGAATTGGCAACGAGATGGATTTTGAGATTAAAGACAGGAACATCATTCTGATAGAAGACATCCTCGACAGCGGGTTTACGGTCACGGCGCTCAGAAATCTCATACTAAGGCATTTGCCCGCGTCGTTTAAGGTCTGCTCACTGCTGGATAAGCCTTCACGCAGAAAGGTGGAAATCACCCCTGACTATCTAGGCTTTGAATGCCCGGACGAGTTCGTCGTGGGTTACGGTATGGACTATGCGGAAAAATACCGCAACCTCCCATACGTAGCCGTACTGAAACGCGAAATCTATAGCAATTAGGAATTAGAAATTATGAGTTAGGAATTAAGACGAGGAACGGTTCTGTGATATTCGCACACCAAACTATGGGTATCTATGATTCGTGAGTGCAATACAAAGCAGTGCAACCCACGTCACTAACTATCCTCTCTCTCAACTGCGTCAAGTTCATCGCGAATAATGAAAGGAAGTAACAAATCTTTGAAAGCTGGTAAAAGCAGGGGTCCGCGCGAGATTGGATTGTATTTACTTGTAATAATAGTAATTATATCGGCAATTTATGTAATAAGTATGCCGGGGGACGCATCTCCTACATCAGTCGAATATTCAGAGTTGTGGCGCCTTTTCAGGGATGGCGACGTAAAGTCGTTTCAAATCAAGGATAATAAGGTGACGGCAGAGCTAAGAACCCCGCACAACAACACAAACAGCTACCTTGTCGATCATGACCTCATGGACTTGTATGTTTTTCATGAGGATTTTAGAAATTTCATCGATCAGACAATGGAGCGTGATCCGGATTTCAGATATAACTACGATCCGGGCATGAGATTCCCTTGGTGGGTTTCCCTGCTGCCCTATGTCATTTTGATAGTCGTAATGATTTTCATATGGAACGCTATGATGAACCGATCCGGAGTCAGCGGTGATAAAGGCGCGATGAAGTTTGGCAAGGCCAGAACGCGCCTGGTGGATGACGAGAAGAAGAAGGTCACATTTGCGGATGTCGCGGGCGCGGAGGAGGAGAAAGAGGAACTTCGCGAGATAGTTGACTTTCTCAAGGGTCCGAAGAAGTATATCAGCATAGGTGCGCGAATCCCAAAGGGCGTCCTTCTCGTCGGACCTCCCGGCACGGGCAAGACGCTAATCGCCAAAGCCGTTGCAGGGGAGGCCGGGGTGCAGTTCCTTTCGATATCAGGCTCGGATTTCGTGGAGCTTTATGTCGGCGTGGGCGCGTCGCGTGTGCGTGATTTGTTCGAACAGGCCAAGAAAGTGGCTCCCGCCATCATTTTCATAGACGAAATAGACGCAGTGGGCAGACAGCGTGGCGCGGGGCTTGGCGGTGGTCATGATGAGCGAGAGCAGACGCTAAACCAGTTGCTCGTGGAGATGGACGGATTTAACACAAATGAAGGAGTTATAATCATTGCCGCGACAAACAGAGATGACATACTCGACAACGCGCTTCTGAGGCCCGGGAGGTTTGACCGTCGGGTTCATATCGGTTTGCCTGACATCAAGGGGCGCGAGGAAATTCTACAAGTACACGCGAAAGGAAAGAGTTTAGGGGACGATGTCCACCTCGGAGACATCGCCAAGGGAACGATTGGCTTTACAGGAGCGGATTTGGAAAACCTATTAAACGAGGCCGCGCTTCTCGCCGCTCGCGAAGACAAACTTTATATAACAATGGACGATGTTGAGAAAGCGACACTTAAAGTCATCGCCGGTCCTGAGAAAAAGAGCCGCGTAGTGACGCCGAAAAGCCGCAAAATCACAGCATATCATGAAGCGGGGCATGCTGTGTCATCGTACTTCCTAAAGCATGTTGACCCTGTGCATCATGTGACGATTATCCCTAGAGGTGGCGCGGGCGGCATAACCGTCTATCGGCCGCAAGAGGACAAAGACTACGTTTCACGCAACGAGATGTTTGAGAAAATAGTGGTCGCCCTTGGCGGGAGAATAGCCGAAAAGGTCTTTTTGGACGATATTTCCACAGGTGCTTCCTCCGATATCCAATCTGCCAGTGCTATTGCGCGCGCGATGGTGACGAAATACGGCATGAGCGAAAAAATCGGTCCAATCTCTTTCGATGACAGCAGCCGTAGCGTTTTCATTGGTCGCGACTTTTCGCAAACAAAGAGCTATTCGGAAAAGACCGCCGCGCTGATAGATGAAGAGGTCAAGAAGATTTTCGATGATGCCAGCAGCAAGTGCGAAGAGTTGCTGATTTCGCATGGCGATCTTCTGGTTAAAACCGCTGAATATCTCCTTGAATTTGAGACTATGGATGGAGAGGATTTCAAGTATTTCTGCGAAAATGGCGGTACGCCACCACCTAAGAAAGCAAAAAGGCCAAAGAATAACTCAGGCCCGCCGAAAGATCTTGACTTACCGGATCTACTTGTGAGCTTTTGCAGTACCTAATCCTTATGAAAAGATTTCTTTTAGTATCGCTTATCTTGTTTCTGACCGCAGGCTGCGTTTCCGCGGGTCCGCCTAATGAGGTGCATTCGCCCGAGGATGTAAGAGGGCGCATCATCGGCGCACTTAACGGATCGGCATCTGCGCTCCTTGCCGCAGAGTACGGATATGCCCAAACTTATTTTTCCACTGATGAAATGATAAACCATTTGAAGGTTGGGACGTTGGATTGTGTCATTATGGAACGCATGGCAGCCGAAGAAACCACTGCATCGAACTCGGAGGTCAGAATTCTTGGTGAGCCTCTTGTTGAATATGATTTGCGCTTTGCAGTCGCAAAGGAGAATAACCAATTGCTTATTGCGGTAAACGAAGCGCTTGAGGCTCTTTCGGATAATGGAACGCTCGGCGGGTTGCGTGGTAAGTATTTCGCAGGAAGAAACTACACATACACTCCCCCGGAGAATATCACAGAGCATCCGGGATTTCTGTCGCTTGCTATCCCGATAGATTCCCCTCCGTTTTCCTTTATTGATATTAATGGAATGTATTCCGGTTTAGACATAGAAGTCGCACGCGCCGTGAGCGATTATCTGGGCGTTGAGCTAAGGATTATTGAGTTTGACGTGGCGGAGCTTGTCTTAGCGGTATGGTATGGCGGTGCGGACTTGTCGCTGGGCTGGCTGTCGGAGGATGCCGGCGACCTCGTAAATGTCTCGGAATCATATGCCGCCTCCGCCCATGTCGTGGTCGTTAGAAGATGAACCGAAAGCGGTCTGCGGACCGCAATTGAGAATTGAGAATTGAGAATTGAGAGAGGAGAATTAAGAACGTGGGTTACGCGATAGCTCAATGAAATTGCTTTCATTGCATTTGCTATCTGTTTAATTACCAACGAGGTATTTGCAAACACCCTAGAGTATTCCCCCGTCTTAATTCCTCATATCTCATTTCTCATTCCTAATTGTAAACTAGCGACCGCAAACAACTTGTTTTTATTAGCACTAAAGGTCGCTAAGTTAGTAATGAGAAGGGATTGCTTAAGATGATGGATATTCAGTGGTTGATTTCTACGGGGCCGTGCAAGATTCTTTTGGAGGGGCAGGTCGTTCATTGTCCGTGCGGAGTTGTTGAGGAAGAACGCGAGATGTACATCCTTCTCACGGGTAGGGTTGATGTATATAAGGAAAGCGCAGCAGGAGGGTCACAGTCTGCTGGAACGATTCTTCCAGGCGATGTGTTCGGCGGTTGTGAGTACTTCACAGGAGCTGAAAACTTTAAGTACGTCGCAGGCCAAGACTCTGCTGTTTTCGTTATTAACAAGGATTCCTTTAATGACCTTTCCTGGTCCAGACCGGAGATACTTTATGAGATACTCAAGTCATCATATATGCCGCTTAAGAAACTGTCCGCTGCCGAGATAGCAAAGCAATCCCGCAAGAAAGATGCGGACCCGCATCTTATGGATAAGCGTTTAATCAAGTCCGCACAGCCTGAGGAAACTATATCAGAGGAGCTCCTTATCGCAAATGCGGCAGTTGAGTCATTTAGCATTTTCCCCGAAGGGCATAAGCAGTATCCCGGCATCACTAATCCTGAGTACTTAAAGCTCGTTTTCCAGAAGGATTACAGATGCCCGGTATGCGTCAAAACTTTCCAAGATTACAAAATATTCAGCTCAAAGCTCTACGAAGCCGCGCCAATGCGCCATGATTTGCGGAGGTATTATACCGATTTTAAAACTGAATGGTATGAGGTAATTACTTGCAGTAATTGTCTTTTCAGCGCATTTAGCACTTATTTCACGGACCCCAAACCTCTCCAAAAGGTGAACTTTGAAAATGAGCTTATTGCGGCAAGGTCCGGTATTCACATGAAGTTTGGCGAGGAAAGGGACATCGACTATGTTTTTAACTCGTATTATCTTGCCATGCTTTGCGCTCAGGGCTATCTTTCTTCCATTGGCAGGCAGATAAAAGCGAAGCTATGGGGGAATCTTAGCTGGCTTTATGAGGATGTTGATGATTTCGAGATGATGAGATTTGCGGCGGCGAACGCTGCTGAGGAGTATGAGGCGATATACACAGAGTCCCGACTTAGCACTGTTCAGGAGCAAATCACATGTATATCCATCGCAGGTATGCAGCAAAGAGCAGGCATTGACCGCGATTTGAAGAGATTCCTCTTTAATGCCATGACAATAAAGCTGGGCGATAAAGCCTACGCGAAACACGCAGAGGACTTCCTATACGAAATACGCCAAGCGGAGAGTGGCACGAGCTGACGTAGCGAATTGAGAATTGTGAATTGTGAATTGAGAATTGTGAATTGAAATCTAAATCGGTTTTTTTCTGTACTGAGTGTGGGAATGAGGCACCTAAGTGGTTGGGGCGGTGTTCTGCTTGCGGGAGTTGGAATACACTTGTTGAGCAGCCGGTGATAGCGAGGCCTAAAACCGCGACAGGTGCATCATCGGCATCTGTTAGTGCTTCAGGCGTGGTGACAAAAAAAGACCCATGTGAATTATCCGAACTTGACACATCCAGCGAGACGCGCTTTGGGACCGGGCTTGCGGAGCTTGACAGGGTTCTTGGCGGCGGCGCCGTGATTGGGTCATTAGTTTTAGTCGGCGGCGCTCCGGGGATAGGGAAATCGACTTTGCTTCTGCAAATATGCGGGATGATTGACAGTTCTCTAAAAATACTATATGTATCCGGCGAAGAGTCGGAACGCCAGATAAAAATGCGCGCCGACCGCCTTGGGGTAAAAGGCGGCGGCGTTTTTGTACTCGCCCAAACGCAGATATCCGAAATACTTACTGCAACGGAGGAGCTAAAACCCGGTATACTCATCATTGACTCAATCCAAACGCTCTATAACCCCGACTTAACTGGCGCACCGGGCAGCGTAGGGCAGGTAAAAGACTGCGCAACGGCACTGTTAAGGATTTCTAAGGATGTCGGCATTACTGTTTTTCTCGTTGGGCACGTCAATAAGGAGGGTGCTATCGCAGGGCCGAAAGTGCTGGAGCATATGGTCGATTGCGTGCTCTATTTTGAGGGGGAAAGGTCGCTTAACTACAGGGTTCTGCGAGCGGCTAAAAACCGTTTCGGGTCTACTAATGAGATTGGTGTGTTTGAAATGCTTGACACGGGTCTTAGCGAGGTGATGAATCCATCCGAAATGCTGCTTTCTGGTAGGCCGCTCATGACCCCCGGCACTTGCGTCGCTTGTCTGATTGAGGGCACAAGGCCTATTCTAGCAGAGGTTCAGGCTCTTGTGACACCGACCAGCGCGAACATGCCCCGGCGCAACTCCAACGGAATAGAATATAACCGCGCCATGATGCTGCTTGCTGTGCTCCAACAACGCGGCGGGCTGCGGATTGGCGGTTGTGATGCCTATATTAATGTCATTGGCGGCCTGAGCATTGACGACCCCGGCGCGGATTTGTCGGTCGTTCTCGCTCTAGCGTCATCTTACAGGGATAAGCCCGTCCGCAGCGATGTGGCGGTGTTTGGCGAAATAGGCCTTACCGGCGAGCTGCGCCAAGTGGCTCAAGTCAATCCCCGCCTTGCGGAAATCGCCCGCATGGGGTTTGCCGCCTGCATCCTCCCCCACAGCGTCAAAGGCCGCCTACAAGCACCACCGGGGCTTGAACTAATCCACATCAAGACAATAGCCCAAGCAATGGAAATAGCGCTAGTTTGAGTGTATCTCCCGTGCGGTGCATGGAAAAGAGGTTATTCTCCCGCCGAGTGCGAACTGTGTCGCTTAGTGAGGCGGCGCGAATTTGAACCCGCCTTGCTAACCCACGCCCATCTCCATCAGCACTAATTCGACTTGGTTTTGTAGATTCGCCGCAGTCTGCTCCGCTGACACTAAACCATCTTGGAACTGCTGCAATGCCACCGCGATAACCCCGTCTGGAACCGCTGCGATTTGATCCGGCAGGCTGCGCCTGTTTTGCATTGGCATTTCACCAAAAGCGGTCATTTTGGCTACCACATCGTCCACAGCTTCTTCCGGAGTTCCTGCAAGAGGCCATTGTGCATTTGAGAAAAAATAATCATCATACTCCAATTGGATAGATATGTCATTTTCGATTGCGAATTGGAGCAGCGTTCTGTTTGTTGGCTGCATGTAAACATGACCTACTCCTATCCGGTTGGCGGGATCCATCATAAACTTTATGAAATCCAAAGCCAAGGCCTGCTGCACAGGGTTTGCAAGCGCGTTTAGGATATAGCTGTTGCTTGATGTCCTTATCATCAGGTCGCCGTTGCTGTCAATGATAGGGGTCAGTCCGGTGAATAGCGGGTCCTCCTCAAAATTCAGAAAGTAGTTGTAGCAATAATTGCTTGGACTCGCAAAGTGGAAGAAGTAACGTTCGCTTATTAATGTCTGACCTGCGCGGGTAGTCGGGATATCACCCCAATCCGGTCTGTCTGTTTCGATAATCTCCTGAGCATAGTTGATTAGCTCGATAAATCGTTCATTGTTTAGGTCAACATTCCCCGTTTCAATGTCAACAAAATCTTTAATATAGTACGGTATTAGCCGATTGATATGGGTCTGCATTTCAAAGTTGAACGGAGTATCCGTTGGAAAATCACGGTGCAGCTCAAGAAGTTCCTGCATTGTAATCCCGTCATAGCCCGCCATAACCTCTGTCAGCCCGGGGATTGTGCTGTTTGTCGCTACAGCTTCATAAGAAAAGGAAACGGGGAAAGCGAAGAGCCTTCCATCAAGAGCAGTTGCGTGGAAAACGTTCATAAACCAGTCTTCCTCGCTGAAATCAGGGTCGGCGTTCATCACTTGAAACCAATCGGTCAGGTATGGGCGTGAGCGCGGGTCAAGATAGTCCAGCAAATCAGCACCGATTAAAACCGGACCCGCCCCTGCCATAAGCTGTGCGGATACTTCCTGTATTGCGTTCCCGAAATGACCATCACGCTCGAGATAAGAATAATTGTTAATTACCTCAACTTTCACGCCGGGGTTCTCCACCATATAAAGTTGAGCTATGGGTTCTGTGAAGAATCCAAAAAGCGATTCGGCGATTGTTAGTGTTTCCCCCTCAAAAAGGTCTTTGTCAGGGTTCACGATTTGCTCCACATCAAGCGGCGGGATATCTTCAATGATTTCGGGAGTATCGGGCAGCGTCGTTAAGCTGCCACCGCACCCTGCGAGACCAAGTATCAAGACAGCCGACAGCGTAAGCACAGCAACTGTGATTAGTATATCCGATTTTCCTTTTATGCTCTCCAAATTCCAAATTCTCATAGTTCCACCTTTCTGATGCAGTCTGCGGACTGCAAGGGGTTAGGATTTTAGTATCTTAATGACTGTTTTGTTCTCGCATTCTGACCCCTGTGCCCTGACCCCTTGCGCTCCGCAGAGCGCAGTAGTATTTACATTCTACATGATAAAGCGTTGTATGTAAACAAAAAACACTTGACAAACACTTTATGCACGGCTATACTAAACCATACTATTCATGTATGTATTAGATTTATTCTGAAACGATGACATCGCTAAGTCAACACCAATGTTTGGAATATAATAATATAAAACGGAGGTTTTTCTGTGAATACAAGTGACTTATCTTCACAACTGCTTGGGAAGCGCAGCATTGGCGCATATCCTAACACTGCGAAAATTGCAGAGATTATTAAAAACATCAGGGTGGCTTTATTTCCTGAACACTTTCAAGAAATCTGCGGTTCGGAGTCATCCTCGTTGCGACATGAAACCTTGCTTGCGGTCATTCGCCGTGATTTGGCTGAGGAAACTAACGATGAAACCGCCACAAGACTGCTGGATGTCCTGCCCCACATACAGCAACTGCTATATAAAGACGCGCAGGCGGGCTTCGATGGCGACCCGGCAGCCTATAGCGTGGATGAAATCATATTGACATATCCGGGCTTTTACGCCGT
>Ga0099364_10008853_pt1 | contig 14086 bp, 16 predicted proteins | sample TergutTh196P3_FD_73070 | JGI IMG/M metagenome (GOLD analysis project Ga0099364, IMG submission 73070) | Microcerotermes parvus P3 segment gut microbial communities from Pointe-Noire, Republic of the Congo - Th196 P3 | ecosystem: Host-associated > Arthropoda: Insects > Digestive system > Gut ...
AGAATCGCTTCAAAAAGCCACTCTCACGGGTACCTCCTGAGCAGTTACATTTCTTTTAGTACCCGGAGGATTTTCCCAATCTCTCCTGCCTCCTCTTTTTGTCCTCCTGCCTGATCTGCCTGACATTGATTATTATAAGCAGCGTCAGGACTGTCAAAAACAAGATTGTAGATAGCGCGTTTATCTGCGGGCTTACGCGTCTTCGAGTCATTGAGAATATCATCATCGGCAGTGTCATTGCATTGCCGCCGGCAGTGAAGTAACTAATAACGAAATCGTCTATCGACAGGGTAAATGCGATGATGAGACCGTTTATTATGCCCGGCATTATTTCGGGAATAATAACTTTCCGGAATGCCTTAATCCAAGTGCAGCCAAGGTCCATGGCCGCATCGACAAGGTTACTGTCAAGCTGCCTGAGTTTCGGCATGATAGATAGTATGACATATGGTATATTGAATGTGATATGCGCGATCAGCAGCGTACCGAAGCCAAGCTCGAATTTTAGCACCGCTCCCAAAGACACGAACAACAGGCAAAGCGAAACACCAGTCACTATGTCTGCATTGATAAGCGGTATGTTGTTGACATGCATTATCGGTGTACGCCAGCGCCTACGCATGTGAAAAAGGCCAACAGCCGCAAATGTGCCGGCGGCAGTGGCGAAAACCGCTGCAAGGAGAGACACTGCAAGAGTGGTATAAAAAGCTTCCAATATCGCGCTGTCCTGAAAGAGCTGCCTGTACCAATCTAGGGTAAACCCGGACCACACCGATCGGCTTCTCGAACTGTTGAAAGAAAAAACAATAAGCACAAAAATCGGCGCATAAAGGAAAAAAAGAATAAGAGCAGTGTATAACCGTCCTAAAGATCCCGGCTTATTTTTCATAGTTTCACCGACACTTTCTCACCCTCGCCGAACCTGTTCATGATATACATGAAAACTATGACAATGACCATCATAGCGAGCGCAATCGCAGAACCAAGATGCGGGTTATAGGCTGTGCCTAAAAACTGCATCTCGACAAGGTCTCCGAGCATCATATGCATACCGCCGCCGAGCAATTGCGAGATGACAAACGTCGAAACCGCGGGTACAAACACCATTGTGATTCCTGACAGGACACCGGGCAGGCTCAGCGGGAATATAAGCCTGCGGAACACCGCAACAGTATTCGCTCCAAGATCCTGAGCCGCTTCGTAAAGGCTCTGGTCTATCTTAACGATTACAGAGTAGATAGGCAAGATCATAAACGGAAGAAAATTATACACCATACCGATAACTATGGCTGTTTGCGTATTGATTACACTGACTGTCGGCAACCCGACGAATGTCAGCAAACGATTTAGCAAGCCGGTGTTTTCGAGTATTGACATCCACGCATATGTTCTGAGCAGAAAACTCATCCACATTGGAAGCATTATGAGCATAATCAAGATGCGCTGCACACGCAGACTCTCCCGTGAAAGAAGGTATGCGACAGGGTAGCCAACTACAATGCAAATTATCGTAGCGATAATCGCTAATCTGAACGAACGTATGAATACAGATATAAAGTTGCCCATAGTTGAGAAATTTGCAAGCGTTGGCGTACCGTCCGATGTGGAAAATGCGTAGATAACGACGATTACAAAAGGGGCGACAACAAAAAAAGCGAGCCATCCGACATAAGGGACGGCAAAGAATTTAGGTTTCATAATGCACCCCCAGTATCTTCCTGCTCGAACTCATATTCTGCATCGCTTATTTCGTCATATTCGGCGCTGTATGAACTATAGTCGCCAAACATGCCCGAAAATGAGCTTTTTTTCATAATATGGATCCCATCCGGGTCGATTTTTATGCCAATCAATGCGCCGATAGGACTGAGATCCGTCGTTTGTATGAGCCACTTGAAGCCTTTGAAATCGACAATTATATCATAAAGAACGCCTCGGAAAGTGATGCTCGTCACCGTGCCTGTCAGCATCCCCTCTGCAGTGCTCACGATATCAATGTCCTCCGGGCGTATAACGACATCAACCTGCTCTTTCAGACCAAAGCCGCTGTCAAGACATTTAAATTTTCGCCCAAATATTTCCACTACGCCGTCGGAGTGCATTATACCGTCGACAATGTTGCTTTCACCAATAAAATCGGCTACGAAAGCGTTCTTTGGTTCATTATATATATCCTCAGGAGTACCTACCTGCTGGATAACCCCTCCCTCCATGACCACAACCGTGTTGGACATGGCAAGCGCTTCTTCCTGATCATGCGTCACGTATACAAAAGTAATGCCCGTCACCTGCTGTATGCTCTTTAGCTCGTTTTGCATGTCCTTGCGGAGCCTCATGTCGAGCGCGCCGAGCGGCTCGTCAAGAAGGAGCACTTTCGGGCGATTCACCAGAGCGCGCGCTATAGCGACACGCTGTTGCTGCCCTCCGGAGAGCGTTGACACAGCGCGTTTTTCAAACCCTTTCAGGCTGACGACCTCGAGCATTTCCATGACACGCAAGTTGATTTCATCTTTATGGAGTTTTTTCCCGTCCGGACGCTGCAACCTTAATCCAAAAGCGATGTTTTCAAAGACATTCAGATGCGTGAACAGCGCATATTTCTGAAAAACCGTGTTGACCATCCGCTTGTGAGGAGGAACATCATTAATCCTCACGCCGTCAAAAAAGACGTCTCCGGAAGTGGGCTTCTGGAAACCGCCAATAATCCGCAGCGTAGTGGTCTTGCCGCAACCGCTCGGACCCAACAGTGTGAGGAATTCTTTGTCATTGATATAAAGATTTATATTGTTTAAAACAACTTCCTCGTCAAACGCCATCGAACAATTCGACAAGCGAATCAACTCTTTGGACATTTATCACCCTCCTTCCCTGCGCAAGAATCAATATACAGGTTCGATAGCATTATGTCAAATAAAATTTCGTAACTATTCAGTACCGGCGAGGAACGGGTGTTTTTGTGCCCCGTAAGCGCAACCAAGGACGGTGGAGCGCTCGCGAATTGGCGCATGGAAGCGCCACTGAGCGATAGGGGCACAAAAACAGTCTTCCGAGCGCAAGGTACTGAATAATTACAAAATTTCATTCAAACAGCACCAAGTTTGCACCTATGCGCCGAGCCGCTTCAGTACATTCAGCGGAAAAGCCTGATCGTGAAAACAAATATAAATATCTATTGGTATACCGAAACAATCTGCTGCGCTCAACAAGTGAGTTGAGCGCGCTGATTTGCATAGGCTCTTCCGACCACTCACAATCTCCGAAAATGGCATGATCGTCATCGGCATAGGCAACGATCGGCACTACCGCATCAGTTTTCCATACGGGGTCAATGCCCCACCAACGCCCGATTTCTACGAGCTTTACCGGTAAACGTCCGGCCAGATTTCGTTGCTGAAGCCATTGACGGCATATATCCTCGAATACTCTGCCCATAAACGATGGAATTTCCTGTGCCACGCCGCGCCATATTTTGTCAGCCATACCGCATTGTATCTGAGAGACATTACTGTGTACAAACCGATACCAAAAACGGAACATATTGTCTGCAATTTCATAAACAGTCTTTTTGCCGGCTTTTTCCGTCACCGGAGTGTGCTTGTCGACAAGCCCGAGAGCCATAAGGTTTTTAAGATACGCCGTGCAGGCACTTGTTTCAAGTCCGACCGCCGAGGCAATTTCAGAATTCTTTGTCTGTCCGGTGGCTATAGCCCGTAAAACTGCATTATAGTACGTCGGGTCGCGAATTTCACGTCTTAGAATATTAGCCGGCTCCTCGAACATGAATGATGATATATCAAAGAAGCTGCTTCGTATATTGTCCTCAATAGAGAGCTCCGGATCCATTTGCTCTAAATACTTGGGGACACCGCCGGTCAACCCGTATATCACTGCGATATCAAACTGGGAAAAACTTGTATATATCTGCTTAGTCTCAAAAAAGTTGAATGGTTGCAGCTTGATATTAGCAGTGCGGCGCCCGTGGAAAGGGCTGTCATATCCGAGAGCTTCACTTTCCATAACCGGTTCCGACGAACCGCAGATAACAAGCATCAGCCTACTTTCATTAAGGTGTTTATCAATTTGTCCACATATCAGTTCCGAAATACCGCGATGTGCAGACACGAGGAACTGATAATCGTCGATGATAAACAGTATACGTTCCTCAAGCGCCATATCATGCATGCATACAAACACATCCTCATAAGTATTGATTTCCGACGCTTCGATAGTTGGTTCATGCGGTGTGTTGTCAATACAGTCGATCAGAATTTTAAGATTTTCATTGCTGCTTGTTTCGAGCGCAGAGAAGTATACACCCTTTTTATTTACCAAAAACTCGCGAAGCAGCGCTGTTTTGCCGGAGCGCCGCCGCCCATGTATTACCACGCATTCAAACTTTCCGCTGCTGTATATTGAATCGAGTCTATTGAGTTCATTTCGCCGCCCCGCTAGCATTATAACACCGCCTTATTGTTTATTCTTGCCGCGTCCGCCTTTATTGTTGCGCTTGAAGTATGGCTTCTTAGCCTGTATTCCGCCATGTGACTGCGCAGTAGATGTCTTTGCCGTCTTATCGCCATCTTTAATAGGGCGCACGGCTGCGGGGGAGGGAGGCGTTTTCTTCTGGTCGGATGCTGGTTTTCGCTCATGTTTGCCACCCTGTTTTCTCAAAGAAGAAGGAGCGCCGGCTGAAGCCGCAGGTTGATTTTCGCGTATGGTACGCCCCGGAGAAGCAGGCGCAGGTTTTGCTGCCGGTGGAGTGGTGACTGTGAAGCCGGCTTCCTGAAGTCTGCCTTCAGCCTTAGCAGCAATATATTCAGCTCTCCTTCCCTTTCCACCGAGCACGTCAAGCTCATCGAAGGTAAAAGTCTTTAGCGTTGTATCAAAGCCATCCTCCAGACGAACTTTTGCGTTACTGCGAAGCAGATTGACGTTAATAACCGTGCCTTTGCCGGAGGGAGTTTCAACAAACGCGTCTATCTTGGGAGCTTTTTTTACAAGGTCTTCATAAGCAACATCTTCATATTTCAAGCAGCACATCAGCCTTCCGCATGTGCCGGATATTTTAGCAGGATTCAATGACAGGCCCTGCACCTTTGCCATTTTTATTGAGACCGGGTGAAATTCGCTTAGAAATTGAGAACAGCAAAACGCCCTGCCGCATGCACCGAGACCTCCGAGCATTTTGGCCTCATCACGAACGCCTATCTGTCGAAGTTCTATCCGGGCTCGGAACTCTCCGGCAAGATCTTTAACTAAATCCCTGAAATCGACACGAACGTCCGAAGTGAAAAAGAAGAGTATTTTGTTTCCTTCAAAGCCATACTCAACGTCCACTAGTTTCATATCAAGGCCAAAATCAACGATTTTTTTATGGCAATAGGCGAAAGCTTCCTTCTCTTTCGCTTTGCCCCTCTGCGCGCTCAACTTATCTGCCTCCGTAGCCACGCGCACAACCGGTCGAAGCGGCTTTACAATAGATTCGTTAACCACCATGCGGTTGCTATGAGTACATTCGCCGTACTCTATACCTTTCGCTGTTTCGACGACAACATTGTCGCCTTTATTTATAACCAACCCCGATGGGTCGAAATAGTATGATTTCCCTCTGTTGCTAAACCTAACGCCAACAATTTCCGTCAAAAAAACACCCCCAATATAACAAGTAAGAAAAAACAAGTAGCTGCTGCTTGCTTAACAATTAATCAGTTTGGCGCAGATCATGCCTGATATGTGTCCCGCGCTGACATTAAACTCGAGATATTCGCCTGCCTGCGCTAATGCTCGCTCCGCACGCGAAAGAATTTCTCCTCTCTTTGTTCTCCGCTCTCCTGCGCTGCATGTGACAGACCTCAATTCTGTGGCTATGCTCCTGCGCGCTGCCGAGAGAAATTCGGAAAACTGCTCTTTATCTAGCTTTTCCAGACGGAACATAAACGAGGTGAGCGGAGCATTCCCGTGAATGAGCGCAGACAAAAACTCATCTACCACATCGGCGACAGTAACATCTGGTGGCTCATCCATAGTTTTGATTTTTAACTCCACACACCGGGAGCGCACTGTCGTCAACAACCCTGCGGGGGTGTCGGTAGTCAGAATAAATACAGTATGAGACGGCGGTTCCTCAAGGATACGCAAGAGGGCATTTTGCGCGTTGATGTTCATTAAATCCGCATCATAGATTATATATACCTTTTTGTCTGATTCGTTAGGTACTACTATGACATCCCTCTTCAATTCGCGAATCTGATCAATGACGATTTCGCGTTTATTTTTTAGTTTTCTAACGACAATAATGTCCGGATGAACACCCCGCAAGACTTTACCGCAGTTTATGCAGTTCAAGCATGGTTTTTCGCCGCTTCCAGAGCACACTGCGGACATTGCAATTATACCTGCTAAGCTTTCGTCGGCGATATAGGCATGCGACAGCCTTCTGCTGTCAAAATATGCGGGCGGATTAATATCTGAGACTATCATTAACCTTAACTCTCCACTCTCAACTCATTTTACAATCCAAAAGCACTTTTCGTCAACAGAAATTATATGGTAATTATCATTTGCAGTAGAAAAATTATTGCAAGTATCCACATTAATGCGCTTATATCTTTGAATTTTCCGAGCGAAGCTTTAACAATGACATAAGATATCATACCGAACGCCAGTCCATGTGAAATAGAGTAGAACAAAGGCATAGTTATCATTGTCATACCGAGCGGGACAAGTTCTTCAAAGTTTTCAAGGTTTAAATTTCTTATTGGTTCTATCATGAAAATTCCAACCACAATCAGCGCTGCTGCTGTCGCAAAGCTCGGTATAGCAAGAAATATAGGACTGAAAAAAAGGCTGATAAGGAAAAAGAGCGATGTAACAACCGCTGTCAATCCGCTGCGTCCGCCTTCATGCACACCCGCAGCAGACTCTATGTAGGTTGTCACTGTAGATGTTCCGAGCACGGCTCCGACGGTCGTGCCGATTGCATCAGCAAACATTGCCTGATCGGCATTTTCAAGCGTACCGTTTTCGCTAAGCATTTTTGCTTTACCGGCAACGCCCGCCAGGCATCCAAGTGTATCAAATATATCAACAAACAGCAGTGTAAACGTAATTGAAAGAAACGACAGAAAAACGCCGGTATCCGCAAATATTTCCGCGAGCCCCTCAAAGCACAGCCCGAATGTCGGCGCCAGTGAAGGGGGCGCTGACACGATAGCCGTTGGAAATAGGCTATATATGCCAATAGCTTCGTCGAATATGTACCATCCTGCCAGTTGGGCGATGATGCCTATCCCCCATGTCAGCACAATACTAATAAGCAAAGCCCCTTTTATTTTGCGCGCTAGCATAACGATTGTTATAACAACGCCTATAAGCGCGATAGAAGGGGCGGCATTTCTCAGGCTGCCCATAGCAACAAGCGTCCCTTCACCGGCTACTACTACGCCTGCATTTTCCAGCCCGATAAAAATTATGAACAAACCAATGCCCGCCCCCACGGCATACTTCAGGGTCAGCGGAATAGCATTGAAAAGTTTGGTGCGTATCCCGGTTTTGCTGAGGATTATGAACACAACTCCCTCGACTAGTACCGCCGCTAGGGCAAATTGCGGGGTAAAACCCATAAAGTTTACAATGGAATAAGCAAAGAAAGCGTTCATCCCCATGCCAGGCGCCATCGCCAGAGGCAGGTTTGCAAGAAGTCCCATAGCCATCGTGCCAACAACTGCGGAAAGCGCAGTCGCGACGAAAACAGCACCCTTATCAAGCCCTGCGTCTGATAAAATATCGGCGTTTACGGCCAGAATGTATGCCATGGTCGCAAAAGTCGTCGCGCCGGCGATTAATTCGGTCTTTATGGTGGTCCCTTTTTCTCTTAGCTTAAAAAAATTCGTCAGTGCATCCACTATGCTATAGAGTCCTTAAGTTTAATTATTGACAATACTCCGGAGGTATAGTAAAATACTCCCGTTGCTTGTATAGCTCAGCCGGTAGAGCAGCGCATTCGTAATGCGCAGGTCGTCAGTTCGAGTCTGACTACAAGCTCCAAAAACCCTGTAATTGCAACGATTGCGGGGTTTTTCACTTAGACAAATCGACATTGGCTATCTTAAAGATACCTCGCGAAAAATGCCAAATAAAGCACAAGCAATAGTGTCGAAGCAATAGTGATGGAAATAAGCAGCTTATTGTAGCGGTCGGTTTTCCTGCGATGGCGGGCGGCATTGAGAATAATGCCCGCGAAGCAAACCGCGAAAGAAGCTATAGTCATCGCAAACGCTACCCTTATGAGAGTTGTGTTCCAGAAGCTTACCACAGGGATATCCAGAAATCTGGTAATAAAATTACCCTCTACCGGACTTGCTCTATCGAGCAATAAAAGCGCAAACAACGCTAGTACCCATCCAATGGCCGCAACTATAGTCACAGAACGTACAACCCAGTCAGGTTTTTTTCTGCGATCTTCATACTTTACCGGCTGTCCGGGTATATTAATGCGTTTGCGATCATCCATTGTACTACTCCGATGCTATCTCTTGGAAAACTGCGGTGCTCTTCTTGCACCTTTCAAGCCGTATTTTTTACGTTCTTTCATCCTTGGGTCGCGCGTGAGGAAACCGGCTTCTTTCAGCTGAGGCCTGAACGTTTCGTCGACAAGCAACAGTGCGCGGGAAATCCCGTGCCGAATAGCGCCGGCCTGACCTGTCACACCTCCGCCTTTGACGGTAGCGTTAATATCAACCTTGCTCGTCATATCGGTTTTGTTCAATGGTTGGCGCACGATGTACTTAAGCGTCTCAAGGCCGAAGTAGTCGTCAATATCGCGACCGTTAATGGTAATCGCGCCGGTTCCGCCAAGGAAAAGATGAACTCTGGCAACAGAGGACTTTCTTCTGCCCGTTCCATACATATAAGGCTTTTTACTAGTATACATTGATATATCCCTCCTTTATGCCTGAGCCCATGCGACGGGCTTCTGTGCTGCGTGTTTATGTTCCGCGCCCTTGAAAACGCGCAAACGTTTCAGGGCGCCGCGGTCGCGCGAGTTCTTTGCCATCATTCCGCGCACGGCCAATGACATGGCAAAATCAGGGCGGGTTTCCATCAGTTGTTTATACTGGATCTCTTTTAGCCCGCCAACCCAACCGCTGTGCCGGCGGTAAAATTTCTGCAAAAGCTTGTTCCCGGTCAAAACCGCATCGGCAGTATTGACGATAATGACAAAATCTCCGCAGTCGACGTGCGGTGTGTAATCAGGCTTATGCTTGCCTCTTAAAATGTTCGCTGCCTGCACGGCGGTACGGCCAAGCGGTTTTCCGGCAGCATCAAGGATATACCATTTTCGAATAACGGTCTCCTTCTTTGCGAGTGTTGTTGACATTTTCTCTCCTCCATGTTGAAATGCTAGTATTATGCAATGACAATACCCTTCCGAACGTAAGGTACTAATAGTCACAATATAGTCACAATACCATAAGCAAAATCATGTGTCAACATCTGATTTGCAAATAATCGTTTTACATTCGATATACTTTAAATTTCGCCTTATTACTCGCATATGCTATCGAATACTCACTTTCAAAATTCATATTTAGGAGACTCGTGGTGAACAGAAAAAAGACTAATGAGTACGGCATTGACGCCCGTGCGCTGAAAAGAATCGAGGGATTTGTGCGACGATGCGTTGAAGATTATGGAATGATTGATGATGGCGAGACGATTGCCGTCGGTGTGTCGGGAGGTAAAGATTCGCTCACGCTGTTGTGCGCGTTGGCAAATTTGCGGGGATACTATCCGAAACGCTTCGGACTGCACGCAGTCACACTTGACATGGGTTTCGATGGTATGGATTTTTCGCCCGTCGAAAAGCTTTGCGAAAGCCTGTGTGTACCGTACACGCTGCGACGCAAGGGATTTAGCCGTATATTATTCAACGGCAACCTTGACAAGAACCATTGTTCGCTGTGCGCGAAAATGAGACGCGGAGCGCTTCATGACCTTTTAACAGAACTTTGCATAAAGAAACTCGCACTGGCTCATCACTTTGACGATGCCGTGGAAACGTTTCTACTGTCACTTCTCTACGAGGGGCGAATTAACTGTTTTCAGCCGGTCACATACATGGACAGAGCGGATGTAACGCAGATAAGACCGATGCTTTATGTCGAAGAAAGCATGATAATCAGGTTTGCGGAAAAATCAAGGCTGCCCGTCGTGCATAACCCGTGCCCTATGAACGGCATAAGCAAGCGCGAGGAGATAAAGACATTGATAAAAACGCTCGGCGCGAACTATCCGGATTTAAAAAGCAAAATATTCGGCGCAATGAAGCGTCTTCCGCTTAAAGGATGGGGTTGAGAAACGGATTGAGAACTCATTGACAAAGATACATTGATATGCTATCGTCAGTTGAGGCGGTCTGCGACTGCAAGTGATTAGTTGTAAGTGGTTAGATGACTATGGTTGCGGCAAGAAGAAACTTGTTTTTTGCTGTTTCGAAGGATTTAATCACTAATGATGGGAGCGATAATTATGGCGGATAGCAAAGGTATTATTATCAACGCAGATGAAAAGGGCAGCATTAACATTTCTGAAGATGTGGTAGTTATAATCGCGGCGACTGCAGCTGCGGAGACCGAGGGAGTTCATGGGTTATTTGCTTCGCATAACAAAGAGATTACAAACATGCTGGTAAAAAAAGGATTGTCAAAAGGAGTAAAGCTCTATATTGAGGGAGACGATATAACGATAGATATCAATGTTATAGCCGAGATGGGCTTCTCTGTAAACGAAATCGGCGCGAAAGTACAAAAAGCTGTGATATCTGCTGTTGAAGATACAATGGGAGTCACAGTCAAAGCAGTGAATGTCAGCATATGCGGCATAGCCCTGAAGAAGAAAGAGAGATGAAACGACGTGAGACGGACCGTAGCAAGAGAAATAGCGGTCAGGCTTTGCTTTTGCATTTCTGAAAACCCGTCGGATCCGAGTGAGTTTTTACCATGTGTGTTTGAAGAAGAATACTATTCCACACTGAAAACGGAAGATAAACTATACAACGAAAGCCCCAATGCCAAACAACTTGATTACATAACGAGACTCGTTACGGGTGTATATGAGCATGCGGCGGAGCTTGACGGCTACATTGACAGATACGCCGTCGGTTGGAAGTTCGGTAGGATATCGAGAACGGCTGCGGCGATAATGAAGACCGCAATGTTCGAGGTTTTATATATGCCCGACGTGCCGGGCAAAGCCGCAATAAACGAGGCTGTCGAACTGGCAAAACGTTATGAACCACCGGAGACGGTTTCTTTTATAAATGGTGTATTGGGCGCTTTTTTCCGCGCAGAGATAAGCGAATAACAGTCAACGAAAGGTCATAAATATGCACTATAAAATTGTGCATTATGAACTACAAACATGATAGACAAGATATTTTCAGTCAGCGAACTGAATGGACACATCAAGGACTTGCTTGATGCAGACGATCTTCTTGCGGGCGTGTACGTGCGAGGTGAATTGTCAAACTACAAGATATATCCTTCAGGACATCATTATTTTACGATGAAGGACACCGATAACGCGCTGCGCTGCGTTATGTTCAAGAGCAGCGCGTCGAAGCTGCGTTTCAGGCCGGAAAACGGCATGGGCGCTGTTGCGTTTGGCAGGGTTTCAGTCTACCCCAGGGATGGCGCATACCAACTATATGTAAATGATCTAACTCCGGACGGTGTTGGCGATCTCTATGTCGCTTTTGAGCAGCTCAAGGAAAAGCTGCATAAAGAAGGGCTGTTCGATGAGAGGCATAAAAAACCGATACCGCGATACCCTAAGACGATCGCGGTAATAACATCGTCCGCCGGGGCAGCTGTGCGAGATATCATCAGGGTTTTAAGGGAACGTTGGCCAATGACGAAGGTAATCGTCATGCCGGTGCGCGTACAGGGGGCCGAAGCTCCTCCGGAAATAGCGGGCGCGCTGCATTACGCGAACGAACACAGTATAGCCGATCTCATAATAACGGGGCGCGGCGGCGGTTCGATTGAAGACCTGTGGGCATTTAATGACGAGCGTGTCGCTCGGGCTATATATGCATCAAAAATACCTGTAATTTCAGCCGTTGGCCACGAGCCGGATATTACTATATCCGATTTTGTCGCGGATATCAGAGCCGCAACACCGTCAAATGCTGCTCAGATCGCGGTTCCCGATATTAATGACGTTTACGGTGCACTGCAAGCGACGGAAGCGAGGCTGCGGCAAGCTATGAGCAGCGAGTTGAAATCTCTCCGGCAGCGTCTTTCAGATTTGGCCGGCAAACGTGTAATGCAAAGCCCGAAATACTACATTGACGATAGACGACTGTTGATCGACCATTCGCAAGATAGGCTGCTTGCGGCTTGGCAGCGGAAAATTCATGTAAACCGCGAGCAATTTGCAAGGCTTGCTGCGACGCTGGATGCTATTAGCCCCCTAAAAGTCCTTGGCCGCGGCTACGCGATTGCAAGAAACGAATCCGGAACGGTTATTAAAAAGGCATCAGACGTAAAACCCGGAGATAAGGTTATTGTACGGCTGAAAAAAGATGAACTCAACTGCATTGTTGAGTAAAGGAATAAGTAGGGATGAAGGTAACTGCTCAGTGGGTATACGAAAAACACAGGTTGGTTACAGCCAATGCACGGGCACTGCTGTGAAAACCTGTGTTATCAGCCAAAATTTGTGTACATACTGTAACCATTGCGAGTTTTTCGGATACCCACTGAGCAGTTACGGATGAAGAAAATAGACTAAAAAACAGTGGGAGTTAGAGATGGAAAAAAAACAAAAAATGACTTTCGAGGAGTCTGCGGCGAGGATTGACGAGGTTGTCAGGTTACTTGAACGTGGTGACGCGCCGCTTGATAAATCGCTCGCGCTCTTCGAAGAAGGCGCAAAGCTCATTAAAAACTGCGGCAAAATGCTCGACGAGGCCGAGCAAAAGGTGGTTCGTTTACAAAAAGGAGCGGACAGCCAACCTGAGGAGCTTGGTTTTGATGATGGAGAATAATGATCAAGCAAGACAAGCCGAATACGACCGATGCCGGACGCTCGTCGAAGAAAGACTCGACTGTTTTTTCATTGAGAATTCCCCATATAAAACACTTATGGACTCAATGCGTTACAGTCTGCTTGCCGGAGGAAAGCGGATTCGTGCGGTCATATGCCTGAAGTTCTGCGAAGCAGCAGGGGGGGGAATAAGAAAAGCCCTCGACGCCGCATGCGCGATTGAAATGCTGCATACATATTCGCTGATACACGATGATTTACCATGCATGGACGACGATGACCTGCGACGCGGCATGCCATCTAATCATATTAAGTTCGGGGAGTTCACCGCTACACTTGCCGGTGACGCTCTACAAGCAGCATCTTTTGAAACTCTGCTTTCTTCCGGGTTGCCACCCGCCGCTGTTATTGAAATGGCACGGATTCTGGCACATGCCGCCGGGCCGCATGGTATATGCGGCGGACAATATCTTGACTTGCAGCTAAAACAGTGCGGTACTGCCGAGCTTACGGAGATATACAGGCTTAAAACAGCGGAGCTTATATCTGCGGCGGCAAGGATCGGTGTCGCGGCGGCTGAAGGGTCGGCTGAGCAAGCCGAAGCTGCCGATAACTATGCAAGGGCGGTAGGCATGGCGTTTCAGGTACGCGACGACGTACTCGATGATACCGCGACAGAGAAGGAACTTGGTAAACCCATAGGGTCTGATAGGGAGAATGATAAAAAAACGTTTGCGTCACTGATGGAGCTGTCTGAATGCGAAAAAATAATTCGCACTCAGACAGAAATAGCGATATCGGCACTCGACGGCAAGTTTGACGACACAGAATTTCTGATATGGCTTGCGTGGATGATGGCGAATAGAAAGAGTTAGTGTTACTGTTCATGCTCCGCCGGAAACAGGCGTATTATGCGCCTTTTGTTCGGTCAGTTCCGGGATAAAACCGGAATTCCCTCACGGCAGCCGCACAACACGCCTGTTTCCGGCTACCGCGTGAACTGTAACGAGTTAGTAAAACATAAAAATCCATAAAG
>Ga0099364_10008854_pt1 | contig 14085 bp, 10 predicted proteins | sample TergutTh196P3_FD_73070 | JGI IMG/M metagenome (GOLD analysis project Ga0099364, IMG submission 73070) | Microcerotermes parvus P3 segment gut microbial communities from Pointe-Noire, Republic of the Congo - Th196 P3 | ecosystem: Host-associated > Arthropoda: Insects > Digestive system > Gut ...
AAGCATGTTTCCCGCGTCAATATGAGGAACCAGTAGAACGTCGGCATTACCCGCAACTGGAGAGGTTATTTTTTTGATTTTGGCAGCCTCTTCATTAATTGCGTTATCAAGCGCTAAAGGTCCATCAACAATACAATTCTTAATTTGACCGCGCGCACACATTTGAACTAACGCCGACGCATCTAAAGTACATGGCATATCCGGATTAACAACTTCAACAGCCGCAAGGCACGCAACTTTTGGAGTCTCAACGCCAAGCGCGCGCGCGAAGTTAACGGTGTTTTGAAGTATATCAGCCTTTGACTTCAGGTCAGGATAGGTATTAAAGGCTGCGTCCGCAATAAAAAATATTCTGTTATACCCTTCCACTTGGTGAAAATACACATGAGAAATCACTTTTCCGCTTCTAAGGCCAACTTCTTTATTGAGCATAGCGCGAAGGAAATGATCTGTATGAAGCTGTCCTTTCATATAAATGTCAGCGCGTCCGGACGAAACTTCCGTAACGGCTTTTAGTCCGCAACCGGCTTCAGATTTTTCTTCAATTAAGTTGTATTTGCTTATGTCAATTTTAGCTTGAGCGGCACATGCCTTCATTTTTTCCAAATTGCCAACGAGGGTTGCGTCAATAAGACCAAAACTATTGGCTTCGTCAATTGCGGATAATACCCCCGCATCTTCCGCCATAGCAACCGAAACGCGCTTTTTACCACTTTGCGCGCATACTTTTTTTGCAACTTCCAACATCTGATCCAGCGTGCGAATTTGTTCCATTATATGAAAGCCTCCTTAAATTTATTAGTATCGTTTTATTCATGATAACGCAAAAGCTCATTATCGTCCACGTTATTTAAATCTTTTGTAAGACATTTCTATTACGCTGCTTAAAAACTGAGGAAAACTCATGCCTGCCGCTGCGGCGGATTTAGGGACTAAACTTGTTTCTGTCATTCCCGGAACCGTATTTACCTCCAATATGTAAGGTTTGTTCTCTTTGGAAAGCCTGAAATCAACTCTACTGTAGATTTTGCAGCCAAGCGAAATATGCGCTTCTATTGCTTCCTCTTTAACGACAGTAACAATCCTTTCATCCAGACAAGCGGGGCATATGTAAGTCGTTGCGCCCTTGGTATATTTTTCTTCATAACCGTAAAAACCGCTATTTGGAACGATTTCTATGATAGGTAAAGCTTGCGGGTTTGTATCGCCCAATATAGTAACTGTCAATTCTTTTCCTTCTATATACTCTTCAAGCAATGCTTTAGTATCATACTTGAAAGCTGATTCAAACGCTTGGGCAAGCTCTTTCTTTTCTGTTACAATTGTCACTCCCACCGTGCTGCCTCTTACGCACGGTTTTACCACGCATGGTAAACCCAGGTATTCAATTGCGTTATGGATGGAAAAGTCGAGAATATCTTCATTCTGGCAAAATACAAAACCTTTTGGGACAGTTAATCCAGAATGAGTAAAAATCTCTCTGGAAACGCTTTTGTCCATGGCTAAGAGACAGGATTTGCTATCAGAGCCGGAGTAAGGAATATTCATTAGTTCAAGCCGTTTTTGAATCCTCCCGTCTTCTCCCCACGAGCCATGAAGAGCTATGAAAACAAAAACATTTTCCATATTATTTAATTTTTCTATCTCGGCAATACTGTTTATTATAAATGGAGTAACAGTAAACCCGCCGTATTCAGTTAGAGCTTTTATTATTGCCTCGCCGCTCCTCAAAGATACTTCGCGCTCGTAACCATCTCCGCCATATAACACAACAACGTTTGTATTATAATTATTCATCGTTCGCCCCATGCTTTATATGTCTATCTGGATTATTTAAAATATAATTCAGGAACTCTGTCTTCAAACACAGTGAGGAATGATCGTACTTTTTTTACTTCCTCAGTATCAATCTCTGTGAAAGCAAATTTTTCCTCTTTTCCGCTTTCAAAAATAATTCTCCCCCAAGGGTCCACAATAAGAGAATTACCGCCGTATGTATAATTTTCGGATGTTCCTGTCGTATTGCATGCAACGACAAACATTTGGTTTTCTATCGCTCTTGCAATAACTAACGCTCTCCAGTGATCTATTCTTGGTTCAGGCCACTCCGCGCTTATAAATAGTATCTCTCCTCCGTTTAAAGCATAACCTCTTATCCATTCGCAAAAACGAATGTCATAACATATTACACAGCCGCACTTAATACTATCTATGAGGAAACGGCAGTCTTTTTCTCCTCTTGTAAAATGCTTTTCTTCATCCATAAGTCTTATCAGGTGAACTTTATCATAACTGGCTATCAATTCTCCGTTCGGGTTAATCACCTGCGCGCGATTTACAAATCCTCCGTCGCTCTTTGCGAGGACAGAGCCTCCGACAAACCAAACATTATACTTTTTTGCTAATTTGCCAAGAAAATCAGCGGCAATTTTTCCTTCTACATCTCCTACTGATTCTTTGTTCGAAAGGACATATCCAACATCCCAAAGCTCAGGAAGGATTATAGCGGTAGTGTACTCGGATTTTACATAATGTTTTTCAAGCCAGGCTGCTACTTTATTCTGGTTGGCCTCTCTGTTTCCCATTTCAATTATGATTTGCATTACTCCAACTCTAAGCATTTTTGACAGCTCCATTTCAGTTAATCTTTCACACGAAGTATTTGAATTATACATTAAGCTACGCTAAACATAAAATAAACGCCTGCTGCGGTGAGTACAGAGTTTGCGATGATATATGAACGACGCCAATGTATAGACGTAAAATATGAGAACGAATTCATTACGAAAGCATGTATGAACCAGCTGCATATGAAACTAACGGCGACCGAGACGATAATCGCCATATCCGGTCTTATCCCTTTTATAAACATATGCGCGGGCGGAAGGAAAGCAATTGCCAGAAACGACGCATATGAAAATGAAAGCAATGCTGCAGCGCTCTCCAAACGCGAATACACCGACGCAAACGAGGCGATCGCAGATACTAAAAAGCATCCCATCGCTAATACCAGGTTTGCGTTTGAGAATCCCTCAAGGGTATACATCGCCCCTACCCCTTCAATTCCCGGAACCTCGCCGGGGATACCGTTTTCCAGCATAAAAGCGCTGATAGCCGTCATAATCACAGCAACATTTGCGATGGCGTAAAATCTTCTGACTACACAAGACCCTCTTCCATCTTTCTTTAGAATACAGAGAGAAACTCCGGCGAACACAAACCACGTCCATGAACCGACGCCAAAGTAGTATGAAAGCGGAACGCCTCCCCACGGTAAACCGAACGTTGAGAATAAAGCAACGCACCAAGCTGCGGCGTTCCGGATATCAACGTATTTTTCGTCTCCCTCTACTCGGCGCCGTAAGGCGCCTGACGCAATTATGATAATGATTATGTATGCTGCAAAAGCTAAGATTATTATAAACTTCACCCTTTCGGAATAAAAAAACGCAGGCTCTTTTAGGAGCCTGCAATATATTCGTTACATTACTATAGGATTATCTTACCTCAAGTCCCATTTCCCTATAAAACTTCGCAGCGCCTGGATGTAATGGAGCGGTAAGTCCGTTTAAAGCGTTCTCAAGGGTAATGCCTCTTGCCATAGCGTGAGAACCCTGCACTTCGGCAATATTCTCGAACATTCCCTTGCAGAAGTTGTAGATTACATCTTCGGACATTTCTTCACTGGTAATAAGCAGCGCCATAACCGAGGGGGTTGTAACATCTTCGTCGATGCCTCTGTAAGTGCCGCCAGGAATTACATTAGGCACAAAGAACGGGTAAGCCGCTACTATTCTGTCCATTGCTTCTTTGTCAAAGTTGATAAGCGCAATTTCCTTTGTTGTTGCGAGATCCATAATAGCGGAGGTCGGTACGCCGGCTACAACGAATCCAGCGTCGATTTGCTCGTCCTTGAAGCGGTTGCTGACTCCGTTGAAGTCCAGAAGCTCAGCTTTCATATCGTCGTATGTGAGACCGAAAGTGTTGATTATTGCCCTTGCGTCGCCCTCAGTACCAGAACCGGGAGCGCCAACGCCAACTCTCTTGCCCAAAAGAGGAGGAATGTCGACAATGCCTGGTTTTACGACTACATGTAGAGTTTCGGGATAGAGCGCCGCAATTGTGCGAATATTCTTAAGCGCATTACCTTCGTACATAATCTCACCGTTAAATGCCCACGCCGTCACGTCAGCCTGTGAAAACGCAATTTCAATCTCCCCTGCCGCCACAAGGTTCGTGTTTGCAACAGCCGCATTGCCTGTTTCAGCAGTCGCTTGAATATTGTCATTCTTACTAGCTGCTGACGCTATTGCACCGCCTATTGGATAATACGTGCCTGCAGTTCCTCCCGTCGCGATGGAAATCGAAGCCGCAAAAGCAGACGTAGTCACCAATATTGACATACACGCTAGAACCAAAACTACAAATGATTTCTTCTTGAACATTACAACAACCACTCCTTTAAGTAAATGATTTTCGTTATTTATTTTAGCACAAAATAATACTAACTATGCAACTGAAAAACGTCCCATTTCGTAATTTTAAAAATTTAGTAAGAGAATATCGCGCTCGCTTCCATTCCGGGCAGAATATTGTTGGTTGGATTATCAAGCTCTATGCTAATCTCATAAAGATCTTCTCCATCTTTTTGCTCAACAGGCTCGGATGTAACTGAAACGATTTTACCGGAGAAAACTTCATCCGGAATTTCATTGAACTCCACATTAACTGTAGATTCCGGCTTAATTGATTCCGTTATTGCTTTGTTTGCAAGTCCGCGAAGCCATATTTTACTCAAATCCGCTATTTCGCCAACAGGTTTACCCGGCTCCGCCATGTCGCCTACAAGCGCGTTTATACTGATTATGTAAGCGTCAAATGGAGCGACAACAGAATCTTCTTCTATAGCTGCTTTTGCTTTAGCCGCATTATCAGCCGCAACATCCGCCTCCTCTTTCATAGCAGATATTTCCTCGGGGGTGAATCCTATTTTAACTGTTTCGAGGTTTCGCTTTGCGTTTTCAAGTTCATTCTCTGTTCTTTTTACTTCGTCTTCCGCATTTGAAACAGCAATTAAGTTTGCTTCGTTATAAGGAATTCTTCCTTCTTCAACGTATGAACGACTCTGTTCCTCGTATGCGTTTGCAAGATTAAGCGCGGTAATTGCCGCTTCATGCGCGCTTTCAGCCGCTTTTACTCTTGATTCGGCAAGCGCGTTTTCCATATCCCCAAGGCGGCTTTCCATTTGAAGTAATTTTAGATTAGCTTCCATTGATTTGGATTCCGCGCTCTTATATTCTGCTATCCGAGCCTCGTCTTCAACGTGAACTATCGTATCTCCGGCGGAAACTATTTGATTTTCTAAAGCTTTCACTTCAACCACTTCTCCCGTTGAGTGAAACGCAAGTACCTGTTTTGGAGCGTCAACCACTAATGAAATCTTCGCTGGTTCCGGAGCGAGCATCAAAGAAACTACTAATGCGACTATCGCGGCTACAATTACGCCTGATCCAACTGATAACGCTATCTTTTGACTTTTGGTCGCCGGGGTTTTGCTCTCTTTTATTCTCATTGACGTTTGGTATACGTAAATAAATCCCAATACTGCAAATCCGAACATGTCCGAAGCAGTGCCCGGTATCAACAGACCTAAAGCTCCCATCAAAGCAAGCAACCTTAATGGGACAGAAAGCCTTCTCTTATAAAACCCGATAGTACACGAGGCGAGAAGGAAGACTCCCAGAAAAGCGGTTATTATTGCTTGAAGCATCGGCCAAAGTTGCGCGTCAATGAATAATAGCATCGGATTAAACACATAAACGAATGGCACCAACAAGCCTGCCAATGCCAACTTAAAGGAAACCAAGCCCGTTATCATTGGATCCGCTTTAGCAATTCCAGCCCCCGCGTAAGCGGCAAGAGCAACAGGCGGCGTGAGGTCCGCCGATATACCAAAGTAAAACACGAACATGTACGCAGCAAGAGGCGGAACGCCAAGTTTAATCAAAGCAGGCGCGGCCATCATACTTGTAATAATGAAGTTCGCCGTTGTGGGAAGCCCAGTGCCAAGAAGAATTGAAGCGCACATTGTTAGAATCAACGTGAAAATAAGCGTGAAATGATCAAGACCGACATATCCGAGGGTTAATGCGTTGAATGAAGCGGCGAGTTCGCCAGCCAAGGCTATAATGCCTCCGGCTATCTTGAGGGCAAGTCCTGTCAATGTACCGGTGCCAACTATTACTCCAACGCATGCGCAAGCGCAGGCAACCGCCAACGAGCCGCGGGCGCCCGCCTCGAATGCTTCAATAATACGCCATGGAGTTAGAAGAGTCTCATATCCCACTCTTTCCATATGAACGCGGCGTTGTAGCTTTTTGATTGTTTTTTCATCATGTCCGCGCTTAACAAGAAAGGAAGTGTCACCCGCTTTTTCTTCTCCTTTTTCAATTCGACGCAGTCTATCAATATCGTTCTTATTCAGACCGGTATAACGAAGAAGCCCATAACGGTAAAGGTAATTAACCCACGACAAACCAAGGCTTATTAAAATGCCTCCAAACGCCGACATAAGCGGCGTAAATCCTTTGACAAGAAGATAGACAATAGCTACCAACGGCAGGAGTAGGAAGCCTTTTTCTCTCATTATAAAGAATACGTTAGGCAGCATGCTGCGCGGGAGTCCTTTGAGCCCCATTCTGTTGGCTTCAAAATGAACTTGAATCAATACGGCGGAGTAGTATAACAAAGCTGGGATTACTGCCGCAAGAGCGACTTCGAGATACCCGATCCCCAACATTTGCGCCATAATGAACGCTCCGGCGCCCATGACGGGCGGCATTATCTGCCCTCCGGTAGCGGCGCACGCTTCAACGGCGCCAGCAAAGGTCGGTTTATATCCGACTTTCTTCATTAGCGGGATGGTAAACACCCCTATTGTGCAGACACATGCAACGGAAGAGCCTGTTATTGTCCCCATCAAACCGGACGCTACCACCGTGACTTTCGCGGGACCTCCGGACGCCCATCCCGCAAGAGCCATTGCCAAGTCGATTATGAAGCGCCCCATGCCGGTCTTTTCCAGCACGGCGCCGAACAGGATGAACATAAACACAAACGTTGAGGACACTTCAAGCGGAGTACCGAAAATGCCCTCCGATCCAAGGTACATGTGATTGACTATTCGTCTTATGCTGAACCCTCTATGATGAAAAATGGAACTTGGGGATATAAGATTACCGTAGTAACAATAAAATAGGCAAATAACAGCTAAAACGGGTAGGATTGGGTTTGATATGCGCCTCGTAGCTTCAAGCAACATCACTATCAATATGAATCCCATTGTAATGTCTATTGTATTTGGAAGACCGACGCGGTAATTTGCAATTGTATCGTATTCGGCAATCAGATAGATTAGCGAAGAAGCCGCCAATATTGCCAAACCAAAGTCGTACCACGGAATCTTTGCGTCTTTGGGCATACTGGATTTTATTGGATAAAGAATAAGCACCAGAACCAGAGCAAAAATCAGATGGGTAGCGCCATGTTTTATACCCGGCAATAATCCGAAACCTGCGGTATAAAAATGGAAGGCTGACATAGCCACAGCCAAAAACATTATTAATTTTAAATACCATCCGGGTGGGGTTCTGAATCTTGACTCGGTGTCGTACTTTCTCATTAATTCGTCAAAATCGATTCCACCTCCCCTTTCTTCCGCAATACCATAAGTGTTCTCATTCTCTGCCATAAATAGCCCTCCTAAAGTAATTCTTATTAAAAATTCTTGTGAACTCTTGAAACAATTTTAAAGACAAGGAATTAAGATTTATTAAACAACATCACACGGTATTTTGTCAAATAAAAAAATGCTAATGGTGATGTATATAAATTTATTTAATTCATGTTTATATATGAAAAAGAATTCAGATTGAACGAATTCGCCAAATTATTTGCCAACAGAATTGAAACCGGTTATTACCGCATGTCTAAAAGGTACTGCCGACGCTTCAAAGGATAACCTATACTTGGGGTACTTTTCGAAAACATTAATCTCCTCCCAGGGTTCAAGCAGCCATTTGTTACGCCCAAATTCTTCGGTTCCAACGCGGTAGTAAACCAAGTCCTTTATCCGCCTGCCGCCTCGCGTTATCATCCACGGAGGCGATACGACGATCTTAACTCCCGGTAGCGTAACTGACGGTAAACCGGCGTTAAGCGACATCGTCCATTCTTCCCACCCCCAGATCCGCCCGCTGACGAATCTGTAGTCGTCGCGCACCGGCGTACGTTCAAGCGAATGGATGTAAGTAGTCACAAACGAATATCCGTTTGGCATAGGACACGAAAAGAGCAACCCCTCCCTACCCGTGACCGTAAAAAAATTCACAGGCATATACAGCGCGAAGACAACCATACATATTAATAAAAGTAGAAAGCGACCCAAGTTTTTTAAAACTCTTGGACTCTGAAGTTTTAAATACAGGGTCGCCATTCGTTGAGCCATTCTTTAAACATTTTAATAGCGTCTTCAAACGGGGCGTCGGATAATAAGTCAACTCCCGCCTCCCTAAGTATCTCAAGCGGCCAATTGCTGCTTCCTTTTGATAAAAAATCAAGATACTTGTCGCGCGCTACATTCCCGGACTCGACTATTTGCCTCGACAGCGAACAGGCGGAGACAAACCCCGTTACATATTTGTAGACATAAAAAGCTGAGTAAAAATGTGGGATTCGCGCCCATTCGATATTGATCAAGTCGTCAATCACTACATCAGGACCATAGTATTTGGAGTTAAGATTTTTCCATAAATCGCAAAGAGATTCATGGGTCAGTATCTCTTCATTTTCCGCCATCGCGTGCGTATCCCGTTCAAATTCGGCAAACATAGCCTGACGGTATAAAGTTGTACGCACCATATCCAAGCCATAGTTTAAAAGCCATTTACGTTCTTTGGGTCTTTTTTCAAGCAAATAACGGATCAGTAACATCTCATTCGTTGTTGACGCTACCTCGGCAAGAAATATAGTGTAATCGCCATATACCTGAGGTTGCGTCTTATGAGTCCAGAAACTATGAAGCGAATGCCCCATTTCATGGGCTAGAGTAAAAACATCCCGAAGAGTTCCGTTATAGTTCATAAGCACATAAGGCCTTGTTCCATAACTTCCCCAGGAATACGCTCCTTTTCTTTTTCCTTCATTCTCGTAAACATCAATCCATTTTTCGTCAAACCCTTGTCCCAAAACTCTACAATATTCATCTCCAAGCGGTTTTAGACCCTCCATAATTATTTCAATCGCTTCTTCGTATGGAATATCTTTTTCAGTCTCTTCAACAAGCGGAACATTTAAGTCGTACATATGTAATTGTCTGAGTTTAAGGACGCGTTTTCGTAGTTTCATATAGTCATGAAGAGCGTATGCATGTTTATTTGCGCAATCAATAACGTTTTCATAAACGCGTTTAGGGACATTATCCGAATGAATAGAAGCTTCAAGACAAGATGAATACTTTCTGGATTTGGAATAAAAAATATCTCCCCGCACAGAACCTTGATACAAAGCGCCAAAAGTATTCCGATATTTAGAATATGTGCTAAACAATCCTTCAAAAGCGGCTTTTCTAATTCGGCGAACTTTAGAACGATTTAGTTTGTAATAGCGTTCCTCTGTAAGTTCAATTTTTTCGCCGCTTTCATCAGTAATCATGGGAAATTTCATATCCGCGTCGGTAAACATTGAAAACGCGTTATCTGCTGTACGGGCAAGTTCCGAAGCTCTAGCGAGTATTTCTTCCTGCTCGATGGAAAGTATATGAGGTTTTGAATGCAATAACGACTCAAAATGAAAAGCGTATATTTTCAATTTGTCGTCTTTCAAAAATGATTTAAGCTTATCGTCAGGAATTTTAAGTGTCTCAGGAGCGTAAAAAGCTGTAGATTCAGCAAATAAAGTATTGAGAATATCCGCGCGCGCAGCATACTCCTGGTTTTTTGATATTCGAAGGTCCTCATGGCTCTTCATATGAGCGTAAACAAGTATTCTCCCAAGTTCAAGGGCAATGGACTCTTCAAGTTTAATAAATTCAAAAAGCTTACCTTTATCGCATAGCTTATCCCTATAATCTGAAATGCGGGCTATTTTCGACTGTATGTTATGAAAAGCCTTCTCCCAGGCATTTATATCTTTATATATTAGTCCGAGATTCCATTTATACTTGCTGCTAATTTCTTCTCTTGACGCAACTTTTTTCATTATATCCTCCCTACTCTTTGTGTGGCATTGTGTCGATGCAATGAACATATTCTCTGAAAACAAAACTTTCCTGCATAATCCTATCGCGGGAATTGTAGTGATCCCTCTATTTCAATAATAGCATCATATTTTATTATACAGGATTGAATCATAAAGATAATAATTCATTTCTTCAAATTGAGAATTAAAATCTATTTGAAATAATCATGCTTGTAGCTCTCAAATTAAGAAAAAGCGAAATCATTCACAAGAGTATGATTATTGGTTATTTCAAGAGGTCTTGTGACTTAAAGTGTTCATTAAATTGAGTTCCACTATTCTCTCCATCATTAGTAATGCGACACTATTATCAATATTACCTAATTTGTCTTTCGCTATAAATAATTATGATCAAACAGCTGACAATGATATATACTTCGTGTATTGAAAAATATACAGGATTGAATCATAAATACAGTTTATTACGCAAAGACTTAAGAAAGCGAAGGCGTGAGATGAAAAAAACATTAGTGTTATCGGTAACCTTTATTATATTGCTTGCGCTTTGGGCGTTCGGCCCAATAGCGTACGCCTCTGCGGGTTTTGCCAGAGACGCCCAAACGTTCTACAAAATGAATCAAAATATTGCCTTGATGCTGGAAGAGACCACTGTGTGGATCGTAACCCACCATGACGACAGTTTAACCGGCGGAACAGGTTTTATAGTTGGCTACGGGTACATTATGACAAACGCGCATGTGGTTGATAAACCAGGCGCAAACATAGATATTTACATAGTTAATAAGCTCATTCCCATGCAAAAGGCGAGCATCGTAAAGATGGCGCAAAGTGAAGAGGTAAGGAACGTGGATTTAGCCGTCTTACGCTTTGACCCTCCTAAAGGAGTTTTGCTTCCAATCCTCTCTTTTAATTTTGAAGCAAAGTCAGGAGATTTTGTCAGCGCATGGGGTTACCCCCAGACAATGGTAGAAGAAAAGGGGACTATAGGCGACTATGGCGAGCTTCTGGCAATACCGGCTGTTCATGCTGAGGGAATAATATATGGTGTTAAAAAAACGAGAGGTAAATCAGGCAGCCCTGTAATAAAGTATTCGATTCCGCTTGAAGAAGGCTACAGCGGCGGTCCTCTCGTGAATGAAAAAGGCGAGGTCCTCGGTATGAATACTTGGTGCAGGCGCAGTAAAGATGATAATGAATATATGTGGAGCGAAGCGCAAACTGCCATTGATATAGCGCGCTTCCTTATGGATAACGGCATAACTCCCAAGCTCGCGCCTGGTCAATACATGCCGGTTAAGGCAAGACACTAGTAGAGGACGATGGCAATCGGGATCAATTTTCAATAAATACCCGTGCATTTCCATATATAAATGGTCAGAGTTAACAACGGGCGGTAGAACAGGTCGTCGAGGACGCCAACCATACGTGTTGTAGGGGCGGCGCCCCCCAGGGGGCTTTCTCTTACGGCTTCGCCGGAATTCACTTGTTCTGCCGCCCGATTCAATAATCACAACCATCGATCATCAGAACCGTAGGGGACGACCACCCCGGTCGTCGAGGACGCCGACCAACAACACGCAAGGGTATTCGCCCCCCATTAGGGCTCCGGCGCGTCTTGAGCCCATAAGATTTGTAAAGCATTTGACTATGATATATACTTGACATGTTGGAGAACCTATAGGATTGAATCAAAAATATAGTAGTACATAAAAGAAAAAGAAAGCGAATTGTGCAAGATGAAAAAACTATTTGCAATGTCGGCGATTTACTTTATGTCGATTTTTACTTGGGTATTCGCCCCTATTACGTTCGACCCAGTGGCGTTTGCTTCAGTTACCCAAACATATTGGTATAAAGGAGAGGAATGCTAGATGGCAATCAACAAGATAAGAATTAATAACTTCACTATCTTTGAAAGAATAGAGATAGAATTCTGCGATGGAATTAATGTTTTCGTCGGCGAAAACGGAACAGGCAAAACTCATTTATTAAAGATTCTTTATGCGTTTTGTAGATGTGATACCAGCCCCTCAATTGAAACAACAAATAGGAGTAAACCGTTTGATTCGTATTTAGCTGAGTGTTTTCAAGCAAATTATGTATTAAACCTTATCCGTCGAGTTAATTCTATAAGTATTTACCCATTAGATATATTTGTTAATAATACATCTGGTAATGTGGAATATGTAATTTCATCAGATAGTGAGTCTTCATCTTCCATTTCTGAAAAAAAACAAATTATATCCGCTGTTTATATTTCGGCGAAAGATATGCTTACGCATAGTGGTTTAGAAAAGGATTTTATTGATCGGAATTTACCTTTTGATATTACTTTAATTGATATACTTAATAAAGCAGGCGTATCTACAATAAAAAATCTATCGAAAGACCAGCTTGCAGTATTAAACAAAATTGCCCGTGTTATTGATGGTAAGGTTTTATATAAGAACGACCGCTATTTTATCGAGAAATCAGATGGAACCATTATCGACTTTGCTGCTGAAGCTGAAGGCTTTAAAAAGCTGGGTTTATTATATCGGCTAATTGAAACAGGGTATCTTGAAAAAGACAGTGTTTTGATATGGGACGAACCTGAAGCAAACTTGAACCCAAAACTGATACCCTATCTTGTCGATATCATTCTTACATTGGAGCAGGCGGGCGTTCAGATGTTTTTTGCCACCCACGACTATTTTTTTGCTAAGTTTCTTGAGGTTCGAAAGAAAAGAGATAGCAAGGTGGTTTACCACGCGCTATATAAAAAAGGCAATGAAGTTTCCTGTGAAAGCCAGAGTGATTTTGCACTGCTTGAAAACAACAGTATTCTGAGGCAGTCCATTGACTTATACAAAGAGGAAGTAATGAAGGTGATGGAATGAGTATCACTATTTCTGAATCCGGTATGCTGTTTGGGGAATATGAAGAAGCGGATTTATTCCGTGCGGAAGAATCATCCGTGTATAAATTGATGCCAAGTGGCTTTCGCACAGTCGAATTTATTTTGCGCGGCAAAAATGATGAAATTCTGATGATAGAGGCAAAATCAAGTTCGCCGAAACCGGGTAACCAAGATGATTTTGACGGCTTTATTGATACTATCTATCACAAATTTTCTCACTCAATAGATTTGTTTTTCGCGCTTGTCTTAAAGCGTCTGATTGACCGTTATGATGAAATGCCTGCTTATTTCAAAGCAACAGACTATTCTACAGCAAAAATTAAATTGCTTTTGGTGATCAATGGTCATAATATCGAATGGCTTCCACCTGTTAACGAAGCTCTGCGTATGAAACTCAAAAGGCAGATTAAAACGTGGCGATTGGAACTTGCTGTTATAAATCATGAACAAGCTAAAGATTATGACTTGCTGAAACGCATAGAAACGGTGGACGCAGAATGAATCTGACCGAAGTCAAAAAATCCTTAGAGCGGCAGTTTGGCCGCGAACTTGCGCAGGGCAGCAAGCGTAATATAATATTTTGGTACGACGAGGAAGGCGTGTTTGCCGAGTCCATTGATACGCTGTCGCTCGATAACGTGAAACTGATCAAGCTATACGACAACAATATGTTTGCCGTGAAGCTCTATATAGAAGAAACCGAGCGGGAGAGCAATCTGCTGGTCTATTCGCCGTCGCCGCGTCCTGCCGACAGGGAAAACTGGCTCACCGACACCATCAAATACAGCCAGACGTTCTCAACAGATGAAACATCGCTGACCCTGCTTAATTTCAAGATTGATAACGCCCTAAGGAGCGTGGTCGCAAAATACAAGCTGTTCTTCCGCAGCAGCGAGCGGAGTAAAAAGTTTGAGGGTTATGGGCTTGCG
>Ga0099364_10008855_pt1 | contig 14081 bp, 11 predicted proteins | sample TergutTh196P3_FD_73070 | JGI IMG/M metagenome (GOLD analysis project Ga0099364, IMG submission 73070) | Microcerotermes parvus P3 segment gut microbial communities from Pointe-Noire, Republic of the Congo - Th196 P3 | ecosystem: Host-associated > Arthropoda: Insects > Digestive system > Gut ...
TCTTTGCCAAAAAGCCTCGCCACCCATGCGAAGCATGGGACAGCGCATGCTACGCCTACGTTTTTTGGCTTCGAATTGCGACAAAATTCGCAGCAAATCTGCGCAACAGAGTTTTCGGAGGTTGCCAAGTATTTCACCATCCAAGAAATGCCTGTCGTATCGTCCCGCTACTGGAACATGGTACACGGCGCAAGAGCGGAGGACGTCTTGCAAGATGCGGAGGGATTATTCACCATGAGGGAGCTTGGCAAAAACAGCCCATCACCCCTTCACCGCCCCCGCAGAGATCCCATCGACAATATATCTCTGTCCAAGTATAAATATAAGGAGTACCGGCGCTATTGTCAGAATAATATTCGCGCTGACATAGTTCCACTGGTTTTCAAACATCCCGAAAAAATTATAGACCGCAAGAGTCATCGGCCATCTTGAGGATTGATTCAAATAATAGAGCGGCATGGTGAAATCATTCCAAATCGCCATGAAATTTAGTATACATATAGTAACAATGACCGGTGATAATAAAGGCAGGATAATCCGCGTAAACAGTGCAAAGGCATTGCAGCCGTCTATGATGGCCGCCTCATCAATTTCAACAGAAATGTGCTTGACAAAGCTATACATAATGAACAGGGAAATGGGAATGTTTATGGCCACATATATTAAGATCAACCCGATCCTGGTATTGACCAGTTGCGTAACCTGCATAATCCTCATCAATGAAATGTAACTCATGGGCATGGCAATGCCCAGAACCATAAAATAATAGAGGAAGCGATTGAGTCTTGACTGGTTGCGTGAAAGCACAAATGCTGCCGCTGAAACAACAAGCACGATGAGGATGGCACCACTGCTGGCATACAGCAGACTGTTTAAGAATGATATGCCCAGTTTGCCGCGCTCGATTACCACGGCAAAGTTTTCTACCATCCATACTGTCGGTAAACGCAGTGTCATGGTATTGGATTCCGCCCTCGTCTTGAAGGCATTTAGGAACACCACCACCAGGGGTATGATGAATATCGCGCTGCATAGCAAGGCGGCCAGATTGACGAACGAAGCGGCAAATGCCTTTCTAAGTTTCATGAATTTGCGTCCTCCTTATTCTCCATCGCCTTTATCAAAAAGTATGAAATGGCCGTGACAAAGGCAAAAAGCACCGTGGACAGCGTTGTGCCCATTGCATAATCACCTTTTGAAAAGGCACTGAAAACGGCGGTATTGATCACATCCGTTGCATGTCCGGGTCCGCCGTTGGTAAGGGCATAAATAATGTCAAAAACACGCAATCCATAGGTCAAGTTAAGGATCGTTATGGTCAGGATGGTCGGCCAGATGAGCGGCAGTGTTATGTGAAAAAAGCGTTGCCAGTAACTCGCGCCATCAATCTCGGCCGCTTCATAATATGTCGTGGAAATGGCTTTAAGCCCGGCGATGGTCACGACCATGATATACCCGACACCTTTCCACGTATCCACGCTTATAACGGTCCAAAGTGCCAAACTGGCATCAGACAGCCAGTTTTTCGCCAGAAAATCGAGGCCGATACCCCTAAGCGCATTATTGACAAAACCGGTGGCCGGGTGCAACAAGCTCTTGAAGACGAGCCCGACAACCAGATAGGACATGACCAGGGGAGTGAAAATAGCCATCCGATGGATAGCTTTACCCGCAACAAGCCTGTAGGTGAGCAAAAGCGCCAATAATACCCCCACTAATGACTTCGCCAGGGTGGTGGCCATTGTGAAAACCGCAGTATGGCTGATATAATCCATATATTTTTGGTTTGGCGCAATGATTCTGCGATAATTACTTAAGCCGACAAAATTAACGTCGGCGTGGAAACTGTTCCAGTCGGTGAAAGAATAAAAAATCCCTAAGACTCCGGGCAAAAAGAGAAAGGTAAAGTATATCAAAACAGCAGCAAAGGCCATGTATGTCGGATATGTCCTGCTTTTTTTCATGATTGCTCTCCATTGCACAAGGTACATGAAGGGCTTACACCTAGCCGCCACGCGCTCGATAGATGTAAGCCCATCTGTTGTTGTGGTTCAGACAACTTACTGCCAGGCCGGGTCTCTTTGCAACCTTGCCATTTCATCACGGCGGATGGCTATATTTTGAAATACTTCATCAGGCGTCATCATTCCGGCATACATGGCATCAATATCCTTTCCAACATCCATCCATTGCGAATCGATGTAGGAGACTCCGACCTGCATTACCATACCGTGGGGCAGCGAATCAAAATATGATTGAAATTCCGGCTTAGCCCTGGACTCAACCTCGGGCCAGCATAGGGATTCCTGGCTGGGATCGCCGTCAAGGCGTTTTTGCAGATTTTCGGGGGTCGCCAGAAAATTAAAGTATTCCTTGATTTCATCTACGTAGGGGCTGTCCTTGCTGATGAAAAACGCATTACAGGTAGTATTTACGCTGACTGTCTGGTTATCCGCCCAAGGTGCCGCGAAAATGCCGAAATTACCCACTGTCTCAGGATACTCTTGTTCCAGTTCGTTGACCCAGCCCGTATCTATATTGAACATAACGGCCTGGCCGGTAGCCAGGGCTTCCTGGGCACCTTCCACTGACTGGCTCATGAAATGTTCGCCAAAGAATCCCAGTTCCGCAAATTCTTTCATCTGCTCGAGAATTATGCCAATCTCCTTGACATCAAGGACGCTCATTTCATTGCGGTTTAATTTCCCGTATAAATCATCATACAATGTTACATAGTGTGAACCGGTCTCAAACAAGGGGAGCACCTGATGCCAGCCATTTTGGGTCGCTTCATAGATGGGGGTTATCCCTGCGTCCAGTATTACCTGACACACATGCTTCCATTCATCATATGTTGTAGGCGGGGCCAGCCCCAAGTCGCTGAAAATTTGCTTGTTATAGACAATCATCGACTTTCTCGTTCCGGCAAACTGAATACCATATACCTTATCGTTTACCGTGACACCGGGCAGTACAACGGGATCGATGCGGGATAACCATTCCTCGCCAGACAGGTCAACACAGTTTTGCTCTGGATTGATTCTGCTGACAATGTTTAATGGATCGGCATCCACGTTCATGATGTCGTATGCTTCACCAGCATTAAGCTTCACGCTCAGTAAATCCCTCCATTGGGCATCAGGGGTGACTTGGAAATCAATTTTTATTCCAGTCAGTTCTTCAAATTCCCTAGCCAGCTCCTGTTCAATCCCGGAAACCGGCAAACCTGATTGATGGGAGCCGAATGTCACGGTGATTGACCTGTTTGTGCTTGTGGCCGTATCCTGCGTGGTTGATGTCTGCACATCCTGTGCAGTCCCAGCCGGTGGCGTGTCTGCCTGTTCGCTTGTACCACATGCGATAAACAGGGTGGACATTAGTGCAAAAACGGTGGTAATTGCAATGATTTTTTTCATAAAAACCTCCTTCTAATCCGGTAAATAACATGGAAACTCCCACTGACTAAACCAGTTTACACAATATGGGCATAAATGAAAACTCACAAATTCGGGATGATTGCATATATTTTTTTGCAAAACGGTGAATCAAGCAGGCGGTAAAGCAAGCCTTCATTTTTGCATTCGGTATTCGCTGGGATAAACACCAGTATAGTTTTTGAAAACACGGCTGAAATAGGACGCTTCGCCGTAACCGACAATTTCACTGACATCCTTTACCCCATACTCAGGACAATTTGCCAGCAGATATTTCGCTTCATTCATACGTAACCTTAGTAAAAACTGGCTCGGCGGCTCATTCCGCATTTTTTTATATAGCTTGCTCAAATAGTCGGCGGTGTAACCCACCTTTTCCGCCAAATCACCCAACGAAATTTGACCACGGTAGTTTTCCCTGATATATGTTTCCACGGCCACGATTATGCGTTCGGCCTCTTTTGCTTCTGTATTAACCGGTAAACGAAGCTCGGCCACTTCCGTATGCCAAATGTCCAGCTTGACAATCACACGTTGCAAAGCAGACGATAATTCAGAGTCAGACACCGGCTTGAGAATAAAATCCTCGACTCCGCAACGAATGGCTCTTTGGGCATAATCAAAATCATCATGGCCTGTAATGACAATTTTGAAAACGCGCGGGTATGCAAAATACAGTTCATTACACAATTCAAGGCCGTCCATGACAGGCATACGAATATCCGTGAGCACGATGTCCGGTGGTTCTTCTTCTATTAAGCGCATGGCTTCTTTTCCGTCGTATGCTTCACCACGGAGTCGCAAAGGCATACTGCTTAGCGAAATTTTTTTTACGATGTTCTTTCTGAGGAGATCCTCATCTTCAACAACAATGTACGTATATTTTTTCATTGGACCCTCGCCTCCATGAAAAACGACACCCTATATGCTGGTACTGATTGGACCAAAAAGCGTGACGCAGATACCGCCATCTGTTTGGTTATTGATGTGGATTCCCGCACTATCCCCGTAAAGCAAGGTAAGACGTATATACACATTCATTAAGCCCATCCCTCCAATTTGAAGACTGCGGATATCCTTGGTTTTTCTGGCTTCATTCAACATTTGCCGGATTTCGTCGATTTCTTGGACAGACATTCCTATGCCATTATCACAAACAATGATCTGCCATTTGCCTTCTGCTTGACGACCGGATATGTTTATTTCCCAAGGTGGATTATTGTGAAACGCATACTTAAACGAGTTTTCCACGATGGGTTGCAGAATGAGTTTCGGTATTTTCAAATCGTGCATTTCGTCAAAACCTTCAAACACATAGCGTAAGCGCTCGCCATATCGCACCTTCATACATTCCAGGTATTTTCTCGTATAATTAAGTTCCATCTCCAATGCCACGGTAATCATACTGTCGGTTGAAATGTAACGTAGGTAATCACACAAGTTTTCACTTAACGAGACTATTTCATTGCACATACCCTCATCCGCCATGACGCTGATGTTGGCGAGGTTATTATATATAAAATGCGGGTTTAGCATGGATTGCATTGCGGTCATTTTAGCCCGATTTTCCTCGCCTTTGGCAAGCGATAAGTCCATCGTGGATTTTTCCAGCTTTTGGTACATTTTATCAAATTCATCCATGAAATCCTTAATCTCAACAGTCTCGGTGGCAATGGGTGGCAGTGGCTCACCGCCCTCCAATATACTGCGTATATTCATATGGCGTATCCTGTCTTTGAGTTCATACAAAGGCCGCAGTACATTGTCTGATATTCGGTGGCAAATGAGCATGACCAAAAAGATGATTCCTGATGCGGCAAGAATGTATATGGCTGTAAAGATAATCAGAAACGCAAGTTTATCAATGATTTTTTCGATTATGACTATGCGCCACCCCGTTTGCCGCATGTTTGAGTAAGACACCAATTCCCCCTTTTTTGTAATAGCGACCATAACATTGCCTTGACGTAAAATGCGGGCTTCCTCGATGGCGGTCATGGGATTAGTCTGATCCTCTTTCCCCGCCAATCCATAAGGGTACATAATTTCATCACGCTCATTGATAATAAAAAGACTGCTATTGATGCCCCCATTTACTATCCTGTCGGGATAAGCAAACATAATCTTGCAATCCTGCACGATTTCCAATGTGCCACGGGGATTATTGGCCCTGTCAAAATATGCCCTGTGCATGGAAATATAGTAATTGTTTTCCAAATATGGGGCATAGTATGCGAAATCTTCCCTATAAACAGGCACATCCCAATATTTACGACCGTTAAGGGCAAGAATGCCGTCACTTAAGTCTTTGATTTTTGGCGATGTTGCGGCAAATAATTCATAAACCCCATATCCCACGGAATAGCCGCTTTGCGTATGAATATTGACTTGGGTCACTGTTTTGTTCGGGCCTATGATTGAAGCAATTAAATTGAATATTAGGTCGGCCCTTCTGACGTGCCCATTTTCAAAATCCATGGCATTGAGCGAATTCCACAGTTGCTGGGAGTATAGGATGTTCATGGATACCGTGGACACTTTTTCCATTTCCAGCAACACGGCATTTTCAATGGATTCTATCAAGGCTTCCTGTTGCTGAAATGTATTTGCTAATGTGCTGTAAGAATAAAGAACCAAAAACACGACAAAAAACGAGACCATTATGCCAATCACGATCTTTGAGTAACTCAGATAAAGCGATCTCTTGAGGCTTATAGTTTTTTTCATCGGTGTTCCTGTGTTACTGGCTATTGACTTGCGAAACATAAATCAGACCAGTCATAAGACTAGATTACACAATATCGATTTATATGTAAATTCACAAATTCGGGATGATTGCTTGTGTTTTTTTGCATTGGGGTAGGGTTTATGGTTTTGATACGGCCATGTTAATGCCGGAAAGCATCGTGCAGAGCAAAACCGCCCTTTTCCAGGGCGGTCATGTGTGGTAGGAAGCCTTGATTTTCTGCGCCCGTCATTTCACCGCAAGAAACTTGCCCTTATCAACTCTTTTCGCTATACTTAAAACAGAATATGTGCCAATATAATATAGTGTTTGTTGTGCGCTGGCCATCTATGTAAACTGGGTATAAGCTATATTCGAAAATAGAAAGGAATACTAATGCCAAACACAGATCAAAACCTCATGGAATACCAAGAAGCAGTTCACAGAATCAAAAATGCCATATTGCAAAGCCGTTTTCTGGTGGCAGCAAACGCCAATGCCAAAATGCTTACCTTGTATTACAGCATAGGCAAGTATATTTCGGACAATTCCAGATCTGGGAAGTGGGGCAAGGGAGCAATCGAAACTATCTCAAAGCAACTACAGGGGGAGATTCCGGGCTTGCGTGGCTTTTCGCCGTCAAATATGAAGAATATGCGAATGTTTTACGAGCAGTGGTCGCCTGATCTTGAGATGATTCGCCAGTCAGTAACTGGCGAAATAGGAAGCGAAAACCAGAGCAACGATATTAGTGTAAATCGCCAGTTGGCAACTGGCGATTTGGACAAAGCCCCAATATCATACTTTTACAGGGTGGGCTTTACCCATCATGTCGAGATTTTGACAAAATGTAAAACCGCCCCGGAACGCTGGTACTACATCATGCGCTGCGCCGCCGAGTTTTGGAGCGTGGCGAGCCTGAAAAACCATATCCGTGCGAACGATTTTACCTCTTTCGGCAACATGCCTAATAACTTCACCTTAACCATTCCCGATGGAGATACTGCCGCCATTGCCGTGCGTTCTTTCAGGGATGATTATTTGCTGGATTTCACTGATATAAAAGAGGCCGATGCCTATACAGAACGGGATGTGGGTAACGCCATAGCCGCTGATGTCAAGAAATTCATCATGACGGCAGGTGAGGGATTCTGTTTTATCGGCCAACAATTCCGCTTGCTCGTGGACAGCGAGGAGTTCTTCGTCGATTTGCTCTTTTTCGAGCGAAACTTGCAATGCCTTGTCGCTTTTGAACTAAAAAAAGACAAGTTCCGCCCCGCCGACTTGGGTCAACTGTCGTTTTATTTGACTGCCTTGGATAAATATGTGCGTAAGCCGAATGAAAACAAGTCCATCGGGATTCTTCTCTGCCAGGACATGAACAGGACAATCGTGGAACTGGCCGTACAGGATTATGACAAGCCGATGGGGGTGGCCACGTACCGTTTGGGCTCCAAGATACCTAAGCAGTATTCATCATTGATTCCGGTAATAGATGGGGTTCAACAGATTATAGCCCAAAGCGGCGAAAAGACGAACACATCCTTACCCACGCACCTTTTTATGTAGTTTGAAGATACTAGCTTCTGACATATATATGTGGCAATTTCAGAAACAGGGCAGGGAGCGTTCGAATATGCAAATCACATTACCTAAAGAGCCGGACGCGGAAATTCTTAAGATGCTTATTAAAGCAAATCATTTTCTTGAACATGCAAAACAGCACGCATTTTTGGATAATGATTTTGATATTATGATATCGATACATAATCTTGATAATGCAATCGAATATACATTACGTATTCTCATAAGGCATTTGGAAATTGAAGAAGCTACAGGAATAACCATTAAAACGTGCGAATTAGCGCAATTGATAGGCGAAATACAGAAGTTCCTCAAAGCCAACTCAAGTCACTCGTTATCATATATTCAAGAAATGAAAATGATTCGAGAATTACGCAACATTGTTCAACACGCAATGATTTTACCGGTTAAAGAAATTCAAACATATTTATTATATGGAACGAAGTTCTTTGAAAAAACATTGATGAAGTTTTTCGGAATCGCACTACATGATATTCGATACTCTACCCTGATAAAATCTGATACAGTTCGTTGTTATTTATATAACGCGGAAGAGAAGATTGGCTCCGGTGAATACTTAGAATCAATTGTTGCAAGCCGCGACGCTTTTGATTACGCTAATTTCATATACAACAATGATTCTTCGAACAAGGCTCGTAGAGCACCTGCTTTAACAGAGTTGAAAGATACGTCAAGGAGCCTGTATCTATACTTAAAAGAACTTGATAAAAGGTTGAATTTAGATATGGCAGGAGTAGACATTAATAAATACCACCATTATGAGGAATATATACGTTGTATTCCGCGTGAGTATCAGGTTGATTGGCATGGAAATACAGTTTTGCAACGTCCGTGGGAGAAGAATGATGCAGAATTTTGTTACTCATTTGTAGCGAATACTGTTTTGCAATGGGAATTACATAATATAACACCGATTCATAAACATAATAAAGATAGCGCATTGACAGTGAATTTTGTCGAAAAAATTTGTGGTGTTGATGCTGGCGGCATTTTTACAGAATATGTGTGTCATTATGGTTTAGGCAACACAAGCGCTCGCTTGTTTTATTGCGACAAAGGCGGTTATGACAAACTTGTGTATGGGTTAAAAGAGGAAATCATACAAGAAGAATCTAAGCAATATAACTGAGAGTGTTTAGATGTTCATTATACTTATTAAAAATATTAAATTATGATATAAATTTAATGATGAATAATCCACCAACATGGGAGATAATGATTATTTATGACGAGATACCTTTTACCAAAGAGGTGTATAAGGGGTTGAAAACAATAAATATTGATGAGTGTGATGAAATATCTTTAAGTGCCACAGATATGGATGAAAAGGTGTTTGAAGTAATACTAAGTTATATGAGTGAAAACGCACCACTTGATTCGGTTAATAAGGCATTTGATTTGTTCAATCATCTTGAAAAAACCGATGAGTGGGCATCCTCTTGGTTTTACAGTCCAATACTGATTCAACATCTCACAAGCAAACAGAAAGCATGTAAAATTAATTAGGATGAGGGAAACTAATGAATGCGTCGATTATTTTTGAGGCGGCGGAACGTCTTAATAGGGGGCTTTTAGCCAAGGCAACTGATGGTGAATATTATGATAAAGATTTTAAGGATGATTTACGCATACTATCAGCCGATATTCGTGTATCTAAAATGTTACCTTCGTTTATTAAAACGAGCCGTACTACTGTTGACTTTCGACGTGATATGCAATCTAAGTATCCCCATTATAAAGAGCGAAGACAATACATCAATCAAGAACTTCAGCCCATATTCGATTACTTAAAAAGTGTAGCAGACGGAACAGATAGCTTTACAAGTAATGATGAATCCTACGAATTGGGGGACATTCTTGGTAATGGCGGTTTTGGAATGGTATATAAATATCGCCATAAACTTATGGATTTCGATTTTGCGATTAAAATATTCGAACCTATTTTTGTATCTAATGAAGAAAACATCGAAGGTGAAAAACGTTTCTTTCGAGAAGCAAAAATTCTATTTCAACTAAACCATGAAAACATTATCCGTATTTATGACATAGGACGCACAAATGGTAAGCCATTCATTAGAATGGAGTTTTCAGATGGATACACTTTACAAGACTTCATTGCCAAAAACGGAACAGTTTCATTTTCGCATTCAAAAAGGCCTATTATCGCTCTGCTACGTGGATTAGAATATGCTCATCGAGCGGGAATTATTCATCGTGATTTGAAGCCGGCAAATTTAATGGTAACAAAAAATGGCAAGTATAAAATAATCGATTTTGGAATAAGCGCGTACATAGAGAATGAAAACCACTCAAAATTGATGAAAACTGGAGAAAGTGTTGCTGGCGGGCTATACACAGATCCAATGCTAATGGGAAGCCCGAAACTTCGGGATGTGCGAAGTGATATATATTCTGTTGGAGCGATTTGGTATTATCTTCTGGTTGGACGAGCGCCAGCAGGAGGCGATGTTCGGGAAACTTTGATGGCATCTAATAATACTACTGAATTGGAAAGCACAATTCTGATATACGATTTGGAACATTGGAAGATGAGATACGTCAGCATACAATCGCAAACGATGATTATGAGTATGGATGGGTTTTTCGTGATTCTAGATTATGTCTAGATAATGGTGACGATGAAACGCTCTTGAAATTTTTATGCGAGATGTTTCATCCTGCAGTCCGTTCAGAAAAAAGTAATTGGGAAAGTGTTCTTACAGATATTAATGAATTGATAAAGGCGGATGGATATGAAATATACGAGTCGGACAAAATATCAGGGCGCTCAGTTTTCTCATACAAGTTTTGCGTTTGGAAATTCAAAATTGCACCAAGCACAAACGAGGAGAGCCCATTTTTGGGCACTCCTCATCAGTCACTATCCTCAGAACTTAACCACCACCCCGAACACTTCCTTACTCACAAAGGTGTTCGAGTAACAATGCTTTCCTGCAGGAAAAGAGACTTGAACTCTCATGGGCTATTGCCCACACGGACCTGAACCGTGCGCGTCTGCCATTCCGCCATTCCTGCGCCTCATGCAAATGTTATTCTACCCCCTTTTTTGGCCGCTGTCAACCGTAAATCGTAAAAATACTTTGCCGGACCGTAAAAAAATTCCTTACGGTTTTGCCGGCCACGGCCCCCAAATCCCCCCTAAACTTTTCCCTAATCCCGCCGATATAAATAATATACGTTGACTACCACTGTCTTCTTTGCTATTCTAAAGTGGTAAGATGACCTAAAAACAGGCCAGGATGGCCGCCACCTATCAAAGGAGTGAGCATATGGGTACAAGAATAGACACAACATCCCTCACGGGCTACAACACCAGAAATGATTATTCCATGCTGCTAAACAGCCTGCCGTCCCGCTCCGGTGTCAGCGGGGCCGCGAACCTCAATTTCCTTTCCGACTACGCCAGCATAAAAAACGGCAGCTACGGCAAGCTGATGCGGGCATACTACGGCCCGGATCGCGAACGCCTGGGCGATTTGGCCAACAACTCCTCCATATCCGGAGCCCGCGATTCCGCCAAGACCTTAAAAGAAATAGAAAGCAGCTCCGATGCGCTCAAAACCTCGGCGGACAAGCTCCTTGCGACCGGGGCAAACTCCCTCTTTAATGAAAAGGACATTACCACCAAGGACGAAAACGGTGTTTCCACGACAACACGCGGCCTGGACGTGGATGCGATATACAAGGCCGTTTCGACATTCGTGAATGATTATAACAACGTGCTGGAAAAAGGCGCCACGGCGAATACAGCCTCCATCACGGGCAAGGTGGCCTCTTTGCAGGGCATGGGTAATGCCAACAAAAATACCCTCGAGCGTGTCGGCATCAGCGTCGCTGCGGACGGGCAACTGAGCATGGACGAGGAAAAGTTCAAAGGCGCCGACATGACGACGGTAAAATCCTTATTCAACAGCCACGGCTCTTTCGCCTTCCGGGTCTCGGCCCAGGCCTCGTGGGTAAGTTTTGCCGCCGGCAACGAAGCCACCAAGTCAAACACCTACAACGCCCAGGGCGCATTAACCAATAACCTCAACACCGGCAATATCTTCGGCTCGTACTTCTGATTTTCGGGAATAATCAAAGGGGCGGCAGATTGCCGCCCTTACACAGTCACTGCCATGTTTTTATTGCTCGTTTTGTATCTGTGCCTCCAGCAAGATAATGTCGGCTTGCATTTGTTTTGCTGTTTTTGGGCTCAGCCGCCCCGCCGCCATCATCTCCTGAATCAATTCTTGCTCCATGTGCAGGCCGCATTCCGCCAGTTTGTTAATGTCGCGCTTAAGCACTCGGGCGGCGCGTTCTGCGTCGTCCATTTGCTCGGCGGCACCATTATCTCCATTCTTCAGTGTCGCCGGTTCCTTCCAAGTGGTGGATTCGTGCAAGTGCATAATGACCCAATAAAGCGCCCTGAAGGGTCCGGTGATTTTGCTGTTTTCCTCATAGAGCCGCTCCATTTCATCAAAATGATGCTCAGCCCGCGTTTCGCTAATCTGCCCCGTTTCTGTCAGGTGCAAAACAACCTCCCTTTCCCAAAGCAAGATATTGCGGCGGATGCGAAAAGGCCGCCATTTCTTCCCGCTTTTCATTTCTATGGCCATCCGCCTGTTCATCCGGGCATAGTAGTAGCGGATAATGACTTCGGTGGCGGCGTGGTTTTCCGGCGTTGTCGCCGCCTTCAAACGCCTGACCACGGTTTTAAGTATTTCGTTGCGGGCGTCCTTTTCCCGCTCGCGCATATTGACAAAGGTTGTGTCGTCTTTATCCGCCAAAAGCGGCAGGATGAAGTTCGCCGCAATCAGCGAGACGATGATGATACCGCAGGTTAACAAAATGAGCAAATCACGGGCAGGGAAAGCCACGCCATCCGACAATAATAAGGGGATGGACAAGATGGAGGCCATCGAAATGGCACCACGGGCGCCGGCGATGGTAAAAATCAGGCTGGCACGCAAAAAGCCGACCGGATGCGCGCTGCTGCTATAGGTTTTTTGGCGGACAGTCAGGACCCACCAGCCAAAACGCATGACACCCAGCAACAAAAAGATTGCCAAAATACAGAGGAAAATCATCGGACCGGTCAGGCCGATGTCGCGTCCGATGTCGGCACGGATCAGATAGGGCAGTTGGTAGCCGAGGATAACGAAAACCAGGCCCTCCAAGCCAAAGACCAAGATGGACCAGGTGTTTTCATAGGCATTATTCACGGTGACGACCTCGGGATTATACTTGTCGGGATAGAGGGCATGGAGGATGCCCGAGGCAAACACCGCCAAAATGCCGCTGGTGCCCAGATGCACGGCGACCATATATATAATGAAGGGCAGCATTATCCCGATGGCAATATGCAAAGCCGCGTTCACGATGTGCTGGGAGCGCAGCCACCTAATAAGGATGAATTTTACCATCGTCAGGACTATGCCGACCACGAGGCCGCCCAATGACACGATGATGAAGCTAAGCAGTCCGGAAAAGATATTAAAGGAACCGGTCATGGCAGCTATGATGGCAAACTGGAAACAGACCACGCCGGAGGCATCGTTGATCATTGACTCCCCGGAGAGGATGCTGACGATACGGTGGGGCATCGGGGCGCGGCTCGATACCGCCTCCACGGCGACCACATCGGTGGGGCCCAGCGCAGCCGCCATCACAAAGGCCGCGACCAAGGGCACCACCGGGATTAAAAAGTGGATGAAATAGCCGGCGACAAAGACAATGGTGATGACCAGGCCAATCGCCGCCATCAGGATGGGGCTAATCAGCCGCCGCATCGTCCGGATGTCGGATTTGCGGGCGGAATGGAAGACCAGCGGGGCGACAAAGAGGACGAAAAACAGTTCCGGTTGCAGGACAAAATCCATTCCGAGGATGTCTCCGGGAATGAAGGCAATCAGCACGCCGAAGGCGATTTGGATGAGCGGCAGCGACAGTACGGGGATGAAGTGGTTAATTAACTGGGATAATAGCACCGCTATCAACATGATCAGGCAAAAATAAAATAAGACCATGACATTAATCTCCTTAGTAATACATTTTTCGGATAACCATAGACCATTAAACAATAGTTTATTGAGGATGTCAAGATATGCGCCAATGGAATATGTTTGCCGATCGCCATCCCGTTCATTATTATCATTGACAGGCTGACCATCAGCGTCATCTTGGCAATCCCGCGTATGCAGTGTTCCTCAAACATGTAATCCCTGTCGAGCCTGCCGTTCAGGCGTTCAACCGATGTCCTGCCCTTGTATATCCTTTTGAATTTCTTACTGTCACGGGCTATCGGCAGAAAAACC
>Ga0099364_10008856_pt1 | contig 14079 bp, 11 predicted proteins | sample TergutTh196P3_FD_73070 | JGI IMG/M metagenome (GOLD analysis project Ga0099364, IMG submission 73070) | Microcerotermes parvus P3 segment gut microbial communities from Pointe-Noire, Republic of the Congo - Th196 P3 | ecosystem: Host-associated > Arthropoda: Insects > Digestive system > Gut ...
TTTTAGATGAAGCAATAAAAGCAGGATACGAAGAAGTTATACCTCCGCTTTTGGTTAATGAAGATTCAGCATTCGGAACGGGTCAATTACCCGATAAAGAAGGGCAAATGTATCACGTTACAGAAGACAACTTTTTCCTTATACCAACGGCAGAAGTTACTATTACAAACCTCTACAGAGACGTTATTTTGAAAGCGGCACAACTTCCCATAAAAAATTGTGCTTATTCTGCTTGTTTTAGGCGTGAAGCAGGCTCTTATGGAAAAGATGTAAGAGGTTTAAATCGACTGCACCAATTCGACAAAGTGGAAATCGTTCAGATAGCGCATCCAAATAATTCTTATGAAGTTTTAGAAAATATGGCAGACCACGTTCAATCACTTATTGAAAAATTAGAACTACCATGGCGAAAAATTAAACTTTGCGGAGGAGACATGAGTTTTCATTCTGCCTTGACTTACGATTTTGAAGTATATTCAGCAGCACAAGAGAGGTGGTTAGAGGTTAGTTCTGTAAGCAATTTTGAAACTTTTCAGTCGAACCGTCTAAAACTAAGGTATAAAGACGAAAACATTAAAAAAACAGAACTTGCGCATACACTTAATGGTAGCGCATTGGCACTGCCAAGAATAGTTGCAGCACTTTTAGAAAATAATCAATGTGAAGATGGAATAAAAATGCCGAAAAGTTTAGTACAATATTTGGGGGTTGAAACAATAAAATAAAAGCAACTATTTTTTCGATAAATAACAAAGGAATGGAGATGGTAAGGTTTGTTTTGCTGGTTTCACAAACTACACAAATTTTAGTATGTTAATCTCTAACCACTAATCACTTTCCTCCTCTCCAACCCTCAAAATTACATCAAAAATACGTTTACCTTTCCAATTTACCCATTGGGTTTCATGTAATAAAGGGTCTCTTTTTTTACGGAAATCGTATGTTAATAGGTATCCGCACTCCATATTTTTTGATTTCAGATAATTTGCAAGTTGGTCGTAGGCATCCTCGTGCTTGCTGCTGCCGTACCATAATTTTAACTCAATAATAAATTGTTGTTTAAGAAAATCTACTACCAAGTCCATTTTGCCGTAGTCGCGGGTTTCTGGCTCAAAATGATAGAATCCATAACCATTGATTAATGGTTTTAAGTAGGTTAGGAAGATAAGTTTGCCGTCTCTTTCCAAAAATTTTAAGTGTTTTTCGGTATATATTTCCGAATAATGCTGTTTGAATTTGGTTAGGCAAAGTTCCATGTCGAAAAAGCCATCTTTGACTATTTCATTGAAAGGAGTTTGTGCAATTTCTTGTTCTCGCCAATTTCTTTTGGTTTTTGAAACAAAATAGTTGGTAATACGAATTTCAAAAATTTTGTTGTGCATTTGCAATCCATTTGTCTCTTCCGCAATAAATCCAAACATAAGTCCAAAATCCATCACAGGATCGTCTACATTGTACTCGTATTTTATCTTACCAACCGTTAAATCGAATATCAAATCACTTAAAGCTTGATTTTCTTCAATTTTCTTTATCATGTCATCAAACAGGGTACTTTTTTCTTTAAGTATTAATTTTATTGCTTCCTGAACGCCTTCGATAGTCCAATTTCTATCTAACCTGGTATCTATCAATTGGCAAATTCTTGAAACCAAATAGGGATACCCGCTTGTGTAAAAACGAATTTCGTTTGCTATCTCGCTGATATTCATACCTGTATTATGGTCGTTTTCATATTCTACAAGCATTGTTTCAATTTCTTTTGCTAAAAATGACATATCTATGTCAAAATCAACGGCAATATTCCATGGCGAGTTCACGGCACTCTCGCCCAAACTTGGGGTATAATTACCTTGCAAAATCATCTTTTGTTTCAGGTTTCTGATATCGTAAACGCCTGCAAGAATGACGCTATGAAAAGTATAATCTTCTCCTGCGTTCCTAAATAAATATTTATCTCTCAACATTTTAAGAAACCTGATAAAAAGATTATTGTTAGAGGCTTCGTCGGATTCGTCGATAATCAAGACTATTTTTTTGCCTCTGCATCTTTTTGTAATAAAGGTACTTAACTTCCGAAAGTCTGTAATATCGGTGTCAACCCACAAATTTGCCTCTTCTTCGCAATGTAGCATCAAAGTGTTATGAATTAATTCCAATAACCCTTGACTAAATCCTGTTTCGTCTGCAAACATTGCATCGTTTGAATACTGAAAACTAATACTCGCACAAATATAACTGCCCTCATCAATTAATCGCTTTTTTAATCTACCGATGGTAGTAGTTTTGCCATACTGACGACCACGATTGATGGTGAAATATTTGGCACCTTCAACTAATTGGAATATTTGATTGATTTTATCGCTTATATCAACCATGTAGTGCATATTAGGAACACAATTCCCTGTTACATTAAATTCTCTCATAATTTTTGATTAAAAATTTTTTGCAAAAATAAGAAAAAATCATAACATTTTTAAATTTTTACGCTTAAGGGAGTAAAAAAGTTTTCAGTTTTCAGTTTTCAGTTTTCAGAAATATTCTGTTTTAATAGATTATAAATAACAACCAAAAAATGTTGCTGCGTGGGATGAATGGAGATGGTGAGGTTCGGTTTGTTAGAGAACAATTAGGCTTAGGGCACAGATACGCGGATTGTGGTGAAAAATGCGACAATCTATTTTGCGCCGAGTCGTGAATTCTGAGGCTAATCAATTGATTAGTTATCTTTTCCAAAATATTCCAATTGTTGTAAAATTTCTGTAGAATTAATAACCACTATTGTGTCTATTTTATTGTCTTTGAAATAAATAACTCTTGAACTTTCAAACTCAGAAAATTTTGACAATTCAATTTGCCAATCAAAGAAACAATTTTGTTTCAGTGCTAAAAACGGTTTTATATCAACAAAATTTCCTTTTGCAGTAATTAAAAATAGCGAACTGTCGGCAAGATATTGCAATGCTGTTTGTGCAAAAGCAGCATCGCAAGTCCCACACCCTTTGCCTTCTGTAATTATCACAACCTTATTAATATCATCTGTTATTTTATATTGATGCGTGTTTTCAAAATAATTAACTATTTTCTGAAATTCTTTATCTACTTTTGAATTGCAACAAAAACAGATAGTTCCTATTATTAAAAACATCAATCTAATAATTTTTTTCATAATCTATTTTATTCAATTAAATTTAAGCAAATCAAATGTTTGTGTTCCATAATTTTTAATATTCAAATTGTCGGGTTTACGTTGTATCATAAAACCTTCGGATGTCATAAAACAATTTCGAGTATGGTACGTATTGCCATCAAACTTGTATTCTTTGGGATTTTCAAAATTCTCGTCATATACTATTATTGAAAAAGAGCGGTAATTAAATCCATCATATTTTTCAAACTCTTCTTTATTTTTTACGCTATGCAAAACAATCACCAAATATTTATTGACTGTTTTATCATAAAAAATTTCTCCAATCACACCTTTAAATAATTCCCCAATCGTACGTGCTTCGCTCTTTGTTGCTAAATCTTCATACGTATAGGAACTCTTTAAATTGGTGAATTTTGATTTTACTTCTATTTCTTTTAAAATTTCAAAATTATCAATTTCAATTTTAAAAATTTTACCATTGGTACTACAAAGCAAAAATAAATAGCCGTTGATTTCCTTAAAAAAGAAAGTTTCATACATAGAAGCATCATTATCGGCAAAATTATTTTTATAAAAATCACAAAGTCCTATTCTATATCCTATTGTATCAGAAAAAATATGGTTTAACTCCAAAATATATGGTATTTCGTGAAATGTTTTACAATACAATTCGTGTTGTTCCATAAAATCTACTTCCAATTTATTTTTTTGTGCCATCAAATCAAACCATTTTATATGTATTCTTAACAAAAGTTTATCTGCTGTTGTTAATTGGTAAGGCAAAAAATATTGAAAGGAACCCAATCCTTGTAAATATTCGGGTAATATATTATCAATATTTATTGAATGGAAAATATTTCCTGTGTGATCAATAACTATAATAATTTCACCAAAATGATTTCCACAAAAAATAGTATCTTTTGAAAATGGAATTATAAAGGTTGGCTTTCTTCCAAAAAAATTTACAACATTTGTCAATGGAACAGAATCTATTTGTTCTCCGTGCAAGTTAAAAGTTTTAATAAAGGTTTCACGGTCAGAAAAATAAATAATTTCTTTTTCTAAATAGTTATCATAATAAAGACCTTTTAATGTAAATAAAACTTCAACAATTCCTGTTTGAAAATCTATGCTTTTCGCAATTGTAATATTGTGCTCGCTTTCCTTGCATGAAGAAAACAGTGACAAAATAGTGAATATCAGAGCTATATGAAATATAATTTTTTTCATTTCAGTTATCAAAATAAATGCAAAGATAATTCTTTTTCAATTAATTATTTATTTTATATTACTCTGACGGCGAGTGTAAAGATGCACTCGCCGCAAAGTAACGGATTAATTAATCTATTTGTTTTAAATCTTTTTCTGTTATTCTAAATGTAGCAACTTCCATCTTTTTATTGTTAGGGTTTTTTGAAAAAATCCACGAATTTTTATTGTAAAAACTATTTATACTGTCAGGCAAATCTACCAAAGGTCCACCCCATCTTATTATTTGTGAAACATAAAGGCTATTGCCGTATAAAGTATTGATTTTTTTACTGTTTAAAGAATCAGAAGCAATTTTATACACAATTGCAGTATCCAATTGGCTACCACAATAATCATTTATCAAGTCAAAACCTGATAATTTGACGTCAGTTCCGATAATGATGTTGTCATCTGGGAATAATTCCCAAGCATCTTCTGCCGCAACTTCACATGAAGGACACAAATGCCTCACAACTAATGAAAAAACAATTGTATCATTTGTAGCGTTTTCAATCCTAAGTTGATGAATACTTTCATGGTCAGGATCCCACCAACAAGATGAAACAAGGAAAATAAATCCAATTAACACAACTATTTTAGAACCCATTTGCTGAAAAAAACTGAGTGATTTCTTTTGATTTTTCATATTTACTTATTTAACTTATTAATTAATTGTTCCCAAATATTTTTGCAAAAGTAGAGTATTTTCTGAAACAATGGGATTATTAAAACAAAAAATTTTTCAATTTTTTATGATATCGCACTGATCGGACGAATTATGCTCTCTCGCTTGTATACAAGCTCCCATCGGCTTGGAGTTGGCGGTGATTTCTCGAAATACACCATAAAAAAAAAGAGCCCCAAAAAACGAATTATTTATGAAAAATTGTAAAAACACATAATTAAAAAATGTAAGAATGCCTTGTATTTATTGTTTTCTTTAAAAAGATCAACATAAAATAATATTGCATTAATCATGAAAAGAACTTTTAGAGAGTAACTTAAAAATTCTATCTCTGAAATAAACAATAATGTAGAAAAACATAGAATCCCCGACATAACAAAGTAGGAAGCTAATGTATACAATGCAGTTCGAATATCCTTTTTTAGTTTTACAATTTCCAAAAATGGTTTTATAGGAAAAAAATAAAATGCCAAAGGGATAATAAAAAATGAATAAATAGTAATGCCAAAATTAAAAGTGGCTACTAAAAATCGCATTATTACAAAAATTATCAATACAATTATTATTATTTTATTTTTCATATCTATCTATTAAGTTAGATTTGTTTATTTTATTATTTATTTGAAAAAAAAATGAAACAGTTCAAAAATATAATTTTTTAACGATAAACTTTAATCAATTTATTTTTAAACTGTTTCATTAATATATGAATTAGTGATTAATTACTAGACGAACTTCCACTACTTTGAGAACCAGAACATTTCCATGCACAAGATAAAGCAACTTCGAATATACATGCGGGGGGATTAGCCAGACAAAATATCCAATTTATCCAAGTATACCCTGCATAAGTATCACGCTGACAATTTTCCACGCAAATTTCCCAATCTTCAAAAGAACCACTAGTTGTTTGGCTATAAAAAACAAGATCTGAAAAAATAAATAAATCCTGCCAAAATTCAAGTGCAGATATAATGTGCGATTGTATAACCAAATCAATATTCAGCATATCAATTTGCTCAATATAATATTGGGTCACAACAATAGGACTTTCAATATTGTTTTGCAAAGAGTTAGTAAAACTTTGGAATATTATATTTTCAACTTGAGAAAAATCATATCCCTCATTGTAAGGATATCTCTCCATCGCTTCTATAATCAATGGATAGTTTTCAATGTTAAAATCAAATTCATCATCAAAAAGAGTGTTTTTCAAAAAGGATTCTTCTTGTTCAAAGTTAGAATGGGTAATCATTTCAGAGGTTATTTTACTTAGCTCGTTAAAAAACAATTCGTATTTTCCAGAAAAAGAGATTTCATTGCATATTTCAAAATCACCCGATTTTAACGCATTTTCTATTAATAACATATCATTAAGCAATCTTTCATTATTTTTTTCTGATTCATTTTGGCAAGCAATTAGAAATATTGCCGCAACTACTAATACCGTGGCACTTATGCCAATTATTACTTTTTTCATTTTACTTTTTATTAAAAATTTAAAAAACTATTCCGTTTATACAAGATTTCCGTACTTGTATTGCTGGTTTCCATGTCGGACGGCATGTTAAAAGCACATCTTCCTCAAAAAAACTTTTTCCTGCAAACCTGATGAGTTGTTTGCCGAATGTTTCTTTTTCAGCGTTTTGTATCGTTCCGTGCCTTGTGGCGCACTCCCTGGGGAGTTTTTATGATGGCTAAGAAACTATGTTTGGCACTATTCTTGTCCGTTGTGTGTTTCTCCCGCCTTTTTTCATAAAAGGTATTTTTCATTTCGCTTCAAAAAAACAAGTTTTTTCTGTCTTTTTCGCTCAACTTTTTGTTGAGTATATATTTCAAAAAACATCGTGTTGTCTGCTCTCTGTTCTGTTTTTCACACGTTTATTCGTGTATTGGGCTCTTTGAGGGTTGCCTTTTGTCGTAACCGTGCAAATTTTGCCTCTTTATTTTTCACAAACTTTGAGCCTGATTTTTACCATTTCTGTTTTTAAAAATATATTTTTATACGTTTTCAATTTATACTTTTTTTGCGCATTTTTCGTTAAAAGTATTTGGAAAGCCGAAACGTATCGAGCGGCTCTTCCTCTTGGCGCAGGTGTTGCAGGTGTCGGTATTTTTTCTTTAGCAGAGTACCTCTCCCTGCTTTTGCGCCTTTTTGTTTATAACGTCCACATTATTCGAGGCATAATGCAGACTTTCTTTATCCATAATCGGTCTCCAATACGGAAAAAAATCTTTTCTCCACAGAAAGTATTCTTTCTGAAACAAAATATCTATAAAACAGACATTTAAATTCAGTTTTTGGAACTAAAAGGGTCGCAAAGATTTTTGCAAAGGTCGCAATAAATTTTCTAATCTTTGTGTCCTTTGCGAAAAAACTTTGCACTTTTTGCGTTAGAAGATTCTTTTTCATTTTTTTTAATAATACAGATTAAATTTCAAAGAAAAAAATCTGCCCCCTGCCTCTTTTATTTTAGAATGTCAGGGGGTCAGGCTTCTAAATTTCAAACCATCCTTCTATCCGTCCGCCATGTTCGTCGGTAATGATAATACAATACCGTCCAGCGGGCAAATTTTGAATGTCAATGGTAACGCTTTGCGTTACGCACGTGTTTACCGTTTGTTGATAAACGGACATGCCGTTTTCGTCGGCTACTACAATTTTCAAGTTGCCCAAACAATCGAAGAAATTCACTTTTAGGTCGTTTCCTATTAAAAAGACTTCTAATGGTTGGTAATCTGTCGTAGATCTCGGCTTTTTTGCTATTAAATCACCCGATAACTCAATAGGTATTTGAGTATTTGCCATTCCAATTATGCAGGAAAGCAAAAGCGACATTATTAATACTTTCTTCTTCATTTTTATTCACTTATTTATGTTAGAATTTTTGCAAAGGTAAATGAATAAAACAAACGCCCGACAAATAAAAATTGGAGTGTTAGAAAAGTGTTATAGTTATTTTACATCTATTTTGTATATTGTTGATATATGGCAATTTGTGATTTCGTGATTGTTATTGAATTGTTATAGTTTTTTTTCTAAAAAATATTCAATGCTTTCGCCTTTTTTAAGTTTGAATATTTTTCTAATGTCTGTACATCTTGAATTAACTACCGTTGGCTTAATTCCGAGGAAAATTGCGGTCTGATTGTTTGTAAAACCTAAATATAGCAAGCAGCAGATAGAAATTTCAGTATCACTCAGTTTAGAATTCAAATTTTTTAAAGCAATTATTACTTCGGGCATAATTATTTTTAGATCTTCTTGTGTGATAGATTTTCCTTTGCCTAAAATTATTTTATTTATTTTGTTCACTATTTCTGTACCCGAAGGTATGTTTTTCAGTTCTAAATTTATCTGTTCTAATTTACCAAAACTTTTAAAGTAATTTCCTACCAGATTTTTAAAAGTCTTTTTTTTCTGTAACAAAGTATTGATCTGGTTTTCTTGTATTGTCTGATTATCTTGTATTGTCTGATTTTCTTGTATTGTCTGATTATCTTGTATCGTCTGATTATCTGCTTTATTTTGCTCTGATTCCTGCTTTTTTTTCTTGTCTTCTTTTTGTTTCCTTTCTATAGTTTCAACAAAGTCTTGCAACATCCTATAATCATACCGAATCACAAGCAATTCTTTTTCTACTTTTAATCTTTTTTGATTAATCCAAACAAGGATAAAAGCAAGTGTCATTCCAGCAATTGCAGCCCCCAAAAACCATAAATAGATATTTTTTTTCTCCAAAAGCAGTTTTTGCTTTTCGTTTTCTAATTTCTCATAGTGATATTTTTCCTGTATTTCTGCAAGTTTTTGTTTTGCCAATTCAGCATAGATTGAATCCGCCAAAACTACGTATCTTTCCTTTGTTCTAAGCGCATTTTCATAGTTTCCTTTCTCTTCTTCTAATGAGGATAATAATTTGAATGCAGAATAATAAGTTGCTGGAGCATATTCAAAATCCCTATTTTGCAATAAATGAAAAGTTTTGTTGATGTAAAAGTTTGCTGAATCTAAAAAGTTAAGGGAAAAATATGCTTTTGCCATACTCAAATAAACGTAAAGTAAATTTTGCGGACTACTTGTTTCCGATTGCGATTTTTCTAAAAGTGAAATTGCATTTTCTGATTCACCGTAGTATACGTTCAAAACTCCCATATTTGTTAATATTTCCGCAACAGATGAATTATCTTCGTATTTTTCAGAAAAGTTCAATGCTTCATTGTAATAGTGCATCGCGCTGTCTTTGTTGCCGGATAAAAGAAAAGAGTTGCCAAGCATCATTAATATAATGATTTGGCTTGAATATCGGTCAGCTTGGATGAAATAATCAAACGCATGATGGTAATTTTCAATAGCTAAATCGATTTTGTACTCTCTATAATTAAACCATGCCAATTCTGACATTATTAATCCTTTCAAATTATTGTCACTGCATTTATCTACAAGTTCTTTTGCCTCAACAATATAATTAAATGCCTCTTTGATGGCATCTCTTTTTTGGCTCACTCTGCTTGCATAGAGAAGTATTTTTGCATTTTCGTCTGTTGTCCCTTCTACCTTAAAAATCTCTATTTTAGTAAAAATCAGAGTGTCATCCGAAATATCGTAATCCAATTTATAATTTGCAATAATTTTAGCTAATTCAGCCTGCGCTATTTGGTATTCTGTAAGCTTTTTTATATTAAGACGCATCAATAGTCGTAGCGTACTATCGGGATAATCTTCAGCAATGGTATCCACTGTAGCAAGAATTTTTTCATTTCTCATTTTTGCACAAGAAGACAATATTGCTAAAAAAATGAATATCAGAGCTATATGAAATATAATTTTTTTCATTTCAGTTATCAAAATAAATGCAAAGATAAACAAATTTTAAAGAAAATGATTTTATTTACTAATATTTTATCTATTTTTGTAAATAAAACAAATAAAAAACGTAATAAGTAACTTATTAATAATTAATAATACTCTGAAAGATCAGAATTCCTAACTATACACATTTAAAACTTCACAAGGTTAAAGTCCCGACAGTTTGCCCAATTTAAGCCAATTTTAAAAATCATTCAAACGTTGTCTTTCTTCGATTCCTGAACGTGAACTTTTGTATCTCGATTCGGCGCTGTTGAACGAATATCTTAAACTAAACATTATCATTTGCGCTCCATTGTAAGTATTGTTTGTTTGGGTGATATTAGATATGTTGTATGTGTATTTGTTTCTATCGGTTTTTAAACAATCCGTAAACCAAACATTTGTTTCTAAATTTTTTAATATTTCTTTTGAAAATCCTACTTGTAAATAACCGCTTGGGTCGTATAAATAAATATTTTGATGACCGCCAGAATAATAGGATAAATTGAGCAACATTTTAAATTCGTAAGGTAGAGAAAAAATATTATTAAGTGATAAATAATATTTTGGTTGTCTGAAATTGTACAAATTACCGTTAATTTCTAATTTTGACAATGGAAATGTTATTCCACATTCTGTAAACAAATTCCACTTTTTTATGGTTGTGTTCCAACTTGCCGAAGTAGATAAAGTTTCATATTTTGGCACATTGAGGATAGTTCTAATTATTGCAGGCAAATTGTTGTATTGTTCAATGTATGAAACAGTTAAGTTTTTATAATATGAATAATTGGTTATAAAAAATAATTTTTTGTATGCAAAAGAAGCATTAATTACGTGTCTCATTGTTGGTTGCAAAAACGGATTGCCTGATGCATATTCGAAAAGTGAAACATATTCAGTTGTTGTTCTTAATTGATAATAGTTAGGGCGAAATATGCCGCCTCTGTACGATAGGTTCATATTTATTTCGTTTCCATTGTAAGCAAGCGACATAAAAGGAAAAAAATCACCGTAGTTTTGCGACATGTCTCTCTGTTTTTCTTTGTTTATAAAATAGTCGTATTTTACACCTTCATAACGCACACCACCTTCTAAGAGAAATTTTTCTACAGGAAATTGTAGATTCAAAAAACCCGCAAAAAGATGTTGAAGCGACGAATTTTCTATACCATCTTCATATAAATTGGTATAATCGCTTATAAATCGCAAAAAGTAATCAGTACGTGCATAATCGCTGCCCACACTTACTTTGCCTTTATACACGGGATAGTCGAATTTTATTTTTCCTGAATATATATCAAAATTTTGTGAGGTTTCTGATTGGGTATTACTTTGTTTTTCCTCATATATTTCTTTAAAAATCAGCATTCTATCAGAAGTGTGGTTTTCATAATCGAGGTTGCAACTAAGTGATAAATTATTCCACCATTGCCCATTATAATAAAAGTTTCCGTAAAGACCCCTATTGTTTTTTATGTTTGTATCGCTATCTAAAAGATAATCAGAATCATATACAGAATTCAAATATTGTTCTACTTTATAGTTTGTCTTCAGTTGATATTTTGAAATATTCACAATTTGGAAACGTGCGCCTATAGAACTGTTTTTATCAAAAACTGTGTTAAATCCAACCCACCATCTATAATCATCAGAAAATCTATTGGAAGTATAATCTGAAATAAACAGATAATTTTCTAAATGATTGGAAATTTCTGTTTCGGTATGGCTAACACTTTTTAAATTATAACTTTGACTTCTGAGATGTCCGAAAATATCGGTGTTATTTTTTCTGTAATTCAGATTTAATTGCAAATAGCCATTTAAACGAATGCCTGTTGCAAAGAGTGCATCAAAATCGCCGCTTAATCCGTTACCCTGTTTGCTTTTAAGAAAAATTTTAATTACAACGTCGGCAGATACATCATATTCTGCGCCGGGAGACATTATCAACTCAATGCTTTGAATGTCTTTAGCATTGATTCCAAAGACTTTATTATGATCTTTTTCTAAACGATTGTTGATATAAAACAGAATTTTATCTTTTCCAAACATTTGAATTTCATTATTTTGGGAATTTACAAACGGTATATAGTTTATCAATTGTGAAAAAGTACCAACCTCGCTCAACACTGAGTTTTCAACTTGAACATTCAAAATTCCATCTTGCATTTTGAACAATGGACGTGTAGCGGCTACAGTTACATCACTTAATTCTATTGCAGACTGTTTTAATTTTATTAGTAATGGAAATTGGTCGAATTCGGTAATATTTTGATTATATGCAGAATAACCCAAATGCATCACAGTCAAAGTAATGCTGTCTTTAATTGTTATATTTTTAAAAGCAAAGTACCCAACACTATCGGTTGCCATCATATTAAATGGAACTGAATCTTTGGCAGAAAACAAGAAGACATGCGCATTTGCTAATGCGTTACCCAACGTCTCATCTGTAACAATTCCTGAAATATTTTGACACCACATTTCAGTCAAAAACAGAAACGTGAACATTATAAAAATAATTTTCCTAAAGCACATTTTTTGTATTTATTTTTGTGCAAAAATAAGAAATTATTTTGTAATGTGTAGTTTTTTTGATAGAATTTCAAGTGGCAATAGATTCCTTGCTTCGTTCGGAATGACTCTAAGAGTATGTCAATGGAAGCGTGCAAAGGGTTGGACTTTGCCGCAATTCCTTGCACGCTCAAAGGACTGTCATTCCGAATGGAACAAAGTGAAATGAGGAATCTATGCGTAAAAATTAATGCAGTTAAAAAATGTTTCTGTATTAAAAAACAAAAAAATAAAGGTAGTTTCCAAAAAAAGTTATTACTTTTGTAAAAAAATTAAATATTAAACATTATGAAAAAACCAATTTTAACAGGCGAAGAATCCTTTGAAAAAATTATCGAAGGCAATTATTTCTACATTGACAAAACTCTGTTTATCAAAGAATTGCTTGAAAACAAAGGGACGGTTACTTTAATAACTCGACCGCGTAGGTTTGGAAAAACGCTTAATATGAGTATGTTGGCGCATTTTTTTGATTTGAAAAAGGATAGCAAGTTGTTGTTTGAAGGGCTTAAAATAATGGAACATAACGACATCGTGGATACACATCTGAACAAGTATCCGGTTGTTTCAATTTCACTTAAAGATGTAGAAGAAGAAACTTACAAAGATGCTATTTCAAATATTAGAGATTTGATTTCTGAAGTTTACAAACAGCACATAAATATCCTCGACAACGACCTTCTTGACGCAACCGACAAAGAAATATTTATGCAATACCGTAATGGTAAATCAACCGAAAGCAGACTAAAAAAATCGCTAAAATTTTTGACGGAAATTCTATGCGCTTATCACAAAAAACGAGTAATTGTCCTCTTAGACGAATATGACAGACCTATTGACAATGCTTATATTGAAGGCTATTTTCCCAAAATGGTAAAATTTATGCGCGGTTTTATGGGTAACGTTTTTAAAACTAATAATTATTTGGAATTTGGCGTTTTGACCGGCGTGCAAAGAATATCAAAAGAGAGTTTGATAAGCGAATTTAACAACCCATTAGTTTGCGGAGTTAAGGATATGGAATTTGCTACTTGTTTTGGATTTACAGAAGAAGAAGTTAAAGATGCTTGCTGTTTGTATGAATTAACAGACTCATACGATGAAGTAAAAAAAAGATACGACGGTTATTGGATTGGCGAGCATGATATGTACAATCCATGGAGCATCGTGCACTATTTAAAAAGACGCAAATTAAAAGATTATTGGGCAAATACCGGCAGTATGAATATTTTGTCGGAAATATTCTTCAAAGGAACGACGGCATTGAAAGACGATATGGCAGCACTTTTGACTGATAAGCCAATAAAAATGAAATATGTAGAAGATATAAAATATCCGATTTCGTACAAAAGCGATGATATATTTTGGTCTATGCTTCTAAATACAGGATATATAAAGCCCTGCGTTGGCGCAACCGAAGATGTATTTTATGCCGAATTGGTAAATAGAGAAGTAAAAAACATACTTTCCGATAGTATTAAATATTGGTTTGATACTCAAGAAAATCAAACGCCAAAAGTAATCCAACAATTTGTAAACTGCCTGTTAAATGGCGACAAAGAGGGCGTT
>Ga0099364_10008857_pt1 | contig 14077 bp, 15 predicted proteins | sample TergutTh196P3_FD_73070 | JGI IMG/M metagenome (GOLD analysis project Ga0099364, IMG submission 73070) | Microcerotermes parvus P3 segment gut microbial communities from Pointe-Noire, Republic of the Congo - Th196 P3 | ecosystem: Host-associated > Arthropoda: Insects > Digestive system > Gut ...
CCTGGGCTTTCTATGCCGTCCCCTGCTTGAACACGAAGCGCCGGCCTTCTCATGGGCACGCTTACTCCCTGCAATGAGGCGCATGGAACTTGCTGGCGAACTTATCGCAGGCCGTTTTTTTTCAGGCATTAATTCCCTGCAATTTGCCCCGCCAGGCATTGCACACGAACTAGAACAAACAGAGACAATTTGTAAAGCAGAAGCCGAATCAAAGCAGAACATTTTCTGGATGAATGCCGCAGACCCGGCAAGCCCCTGCGGTATTTCTGCATTAACATCGCTATTTGAAAATAGCCCAATTAAGCTTCCGGCAAGGATCGCAAGTTCAAGAATATGTTTTATGGGAACAGAAATAATCGCTGTCTCAAGCAAAAACGGAAAAAACCTAGAGCTTGATCATGTAATTATAGAAAGCCTTAAAAATAATACCTGTGATGAAAATGTTCTTGACGAGCTTATTACATTTATTTCATTCCCAAAACTTCGTCATATAAACCCTGAGAAAAAACTTGTAATTGAAAAAATCAATGGCAGCTCTGCCACATTATCGCCCATTGCTGAAAAGCTTAAGGAAAAAGGCTATGTCAGTGACAGGGGTAAGCTGGTGTTGTGGTAGTATGGGTAGATTTTAGAGAGTATTTTCTCACGGAGGCGCAAAGGATTATGAACCTTTTAGCTCTTGTAGTCCCTGCAGCCCATGTAATCCGGAAAGTGGGGGATGTAATCCAGACCCATGCAAGCCCATACATAATCCTTGCGATCCTAATCGTTAGCTATACAAAAACTGTATGAAAAAATAGACAGATCTCCTCCGCGAACTTTGCGCACTCTGCGTGAAAATAGCCAGTTTGCATATTTAGTACTAGCTTGTTGATTGAGCCTCTTTTTCATGTTGTTTTTCACGCCAATATGCCACAAGACCTATAACTATAAATGGGAGACCAACAAAAAAAGCACCGCCAATTAATAAAATATCCATATTCATAATATTTACTCCCTAATAACCTCTAAATTGTTACTTTCCTAATTTTAACTTTCTCTTGTTCCAAGAAAAAGACCAACTAAGCAAAATGTAATAGCTACCATGAACCCGCCTATGATCAATATATGGTGTGAAAAATCACCCCGCAAGATACCTCCAATAAAAATACCTCCGAAAATCAACTTACCTAAGTCAAGCAATAGTTTTCCAGCATCTTGCTTTATTGATGTATGTTTTCTTGGTCTTTTCATTATTACTCCTGTAAAAAAAATAGCATATTATTGACAAAAATTCAACTACCCTCTTCCCTCCTCTGCGTACTTTGCGCACTCTGCATTCTCTGCGTGAAAAATATCCAGACCAATCCCTCTTAGTCGAATATGGCAAAGCATAAATCAAACCTTAAGCCCAAAATATGGAGTGGTAGGTTAGTTTCCGAATGTTATCTATTGACTCAATGTATCTTTTATGCTACAATTAGAAAATGTATGAATGGGATATGGCAGATAATATTAATTCAAAAGAGGATGTTTTAGCCTACCTTGAAGCTGCTTTCGAAGAAAATGATACAGAAACATTATTTGATGTCATTGGAGCCATAGCCAGATCTAAAGGCATGATGACGATAGCAAAAAAACTGGGCCTTAGCCGTGAAAGCTTATACAAATCTCTTTCAACAGGCGGCAACCCATCTTTTAATACTGTCGTCAAGGTACTGGATAATTTGGGCTATCAATTAAGCGTCAGACAGAAAGTCCCAGCATAAAGAAGTTACTATGGGAATTATAAAATCGACGGTAAGGGTTGGACAAAAAATACCTAAAGAAGCAATAAAAGAGGTTAGGGCAGCAGCACGGAAACCTATCAATTATACAGAGGATGCCCCCCGATCCACACCCGAAGCCTTAAAAGAATTTGCTCAATTAGCTGCTGAACGCAACCAGCGCAGAAAAAAACAGTCCATAACAATCCGCGTTGCACCGGATGTTTTGGAAAGCTATAAAACAATGGGGGATGGTTATACAGGCATTATGGCAGATGTACTAAAATATGCTGTTAATAATCCTGATATTCTCACAAACGCCACAAAATAAAAGACAGGCTTAACAAAGTATAAAACAAACCTTAAGCCCAAAATAAGGAGTTGTACGCCCCCCCTCCCCTGCGCTCTCCGCGAACTTTGCGTTCTCTGCGTGAAAATAACCAGACCAATCCCTATTGACAATCTAAAGGATTAATACGATTATATAAACAGGCAGTAGCCGGAAAAGCCGTATACGCGAGGACGGTCGGTCTGATTTATCAGGTGGGCCATGTTTCCCGACTACGGCTTTTTTCCCACGACTATAAGTATAAAAAAACCATGTAAACTTCTACATATTCAAGCGGTTAAGAGTATATTTGTTGAGTAATCCCTCCCCTCCGCGCACTTTGCGTTCTCTGTGTGAAAATTTCAGACCAATCTCTTCTTCCACCTACATACTCAAACGGTAAAGGGCATATTGATTAAGTGATACCCCTTCTTTTTCTGCTTTTGATGCAAGTTGAGCGTGAAGGCTCTTTGGAATACGAAGAACAAATTTTCCGCTGTACTGGCTTTCATCTATTGGATCAGGAACTTTGAAACCGCCTTCAAGTCTTGCTTCTATCCACAGTTCCATTGCTTCTTGAATATTCTCAAAAGCTTCTGTGTAGGTCTCACCATGGCTCATACATCCATCAAATTCCCTTACCGTAGCAAAGTAGTAAGAGCCGGATTCATCGGTAATGTACTGGATAACAATGTGGTACGGAAGTTTAAGATATTCATTAGTTTTCATATTTTTCTCCTGTTATTTGGTTTCTCCAATGCGTTCAAGTATGGCGGTAACGTAGACTTTTTTAATTGCGTCCTTCCTGTTTACAACCGTGAGAACATCACCGCTATCGTTCCTAAAACTGCAATGTGAGCTTTTACGGCGTACAAAATGATAACCTCTCGCCTCCAATACTCTGCACGCTTCCTCAAAGGTAATGCCATTTGGCTGGTTTTTCATTTTCTGAATAACCTTTTTAATATTGGCCATTACCTTATGGTACTATATATGATACTACTAGTCAAGAGCAAGAAATCATTTTTCAAATAAATATAAATCACCTTCTCCCCTCTGCGCACTCCGTGTTCCCCGCGTGAAAATAACCAGTATATCCCTCTTAGGCTAACATTGTGCCTGCATAAAACAAACCTTAAGCTCAAAATAGGATTTTTATGTATTAACTCTTTTTAAGATTTCCGGATTATCTGCAACATAATCAAGAACATCAGCCATTATACCCGTATAACCTCTGCCAAGAGCTTTGTACTTTGCAAGAACATCAGGCCTAACCCTGATTGCTACTACTGGAGAAGGATTACGGCGTTTTTTCCGTAATTCCTGAGCCATTGCCGCAAACTCTGCCAGCGCTTCTGATGTAGATGGCGGACAATCAGGATCATAAACTTTAGGCATTTTATATGCATTACGAACCTGTTTTTTTGCAAGTTTTAAGATTTCTTTAGGTATCTTTTGTCCAACCTTTACCGTTGATTGTACTGTGCCCATTATAACTCCTCCTTTCATGTTTCTCAGCTTTCCGCGCAGAAATAATACGCGTTATGGATATATCCCCTTCTTCATGTTCTGAAAACGTAATACGAATTTGTATGTATTGTCAAGAACTTCGCTACCCCTCCCCCACCTCCGTGCACTCCGCGAACTTTGCGCTCTCTGTGTGAAAAATTCGGTAAAAATTCATAAATATCTGAAGCAGCACGAATATCAAACCCGTATAATATGCATGGAACACGAAAAATCGCATATCGCATGGCACCCAGCTTTTATTGAGGCAATTCAATTGGAGTTGGAGGAATATAAGGATTTTCTGGAATTTCATTCAGAATTACAGCTTACTTCTGAACCTTTAAAAATTGATTGTGTAATCATCAAAAAAGTAAAAGATGTGGTTATAAAGAAAAATATAGCAGCCATTTTCAGAGATGTTAACCTCATTGAGTATAAGAGCCCAGGCGACTATGTTTCCATAGCTGACTTTTACAAGGTATACGCTTATGCCTGCCTTTATGCTTCTTTTAATGATATCCCTGTAACAAGTCTGAGTATAAGCTTTGTGGAGAGCCATTATCCGGAAAAAATAATTGAACATCTAAAAGAGGTTCGCACATACATAGTTGAAGAAAACAGTCCCGGGATTTATACTGTTATTGGAGATATACTGCCAATACAGTTCATTGACAACAGAAAGCTATCGGCAGAGGAGAATCTTTGGCTTAGGGATTTGGATAATAATCTTGGATTACTTGAGACAGAACGTATTGCAAATGAAATATTAAGGCAGGGTAAAGACGCCCGTGTAAGAGCGTATTTAAATGTATTAGCTCAAGCTAATAAAATTAGTTTTAGGGAGGTATTTGGAATGACAGATGCATTTGAAGAAATACTTGAAGAAGTAGGCTTAATTGCCAAATGGGAAGAGCGCAAAGCCTTTGATATTGCGCAGAATATGGTTAATCTGGGCCTTCCGCTTGAGACAATTATTTCCGCTACAAGGCTTGAGAGTGAAAAAGTAAAGGCCTTATATGAGCAGGTAAAGTAAGCCCTCCCCCCTGTGCACTCCGCGAACCTTGCGTTCTCTGCGTGAAAAATAGCCGGACAAATCCTCTTAAGCGAACACGGTGACTGCATAAATCAAACCTTAAGCCCAAAATAGGGTTTTTATGTTATAAATATAATAATTTATAATAAATTTTACCTCTGTAATAAAAAAAATCAAAGCATATTACATCTTAATGCCATATATAGTATAATGGGATAAATAATCTGGTAGGTTCAGTGTGAGCTGAACAGTTTTCCGGTTTCCCAATCATTCTTAAGGAGAGTCAAAATGGGATTGGTTTATGCTGATATAACAATTTCTAACTTGATCGATGTGGGCCTGGAAAGGCGCGGGTTTCTTAAAAAACCGGAAATACGGCAGACAACTGTAACAGCCATGGTAGACACAGGTGCTGCAACAATTATTATTGATGAAGACACAAGGCAGAAATTGGGCCTGGAAATAGTAGGAGACAAGGGAGCTGAACTTGCAGATGGGACAAAGCATCGATACGCAATTACAGAACCTGTCGAAATTCAATGGAAAGATCGTACTGCTGTATGTTATGCAATGGTTGTACCTGGCTCAAACGATGTACTGCTTGGAGCTATTCCGCTTGAGATAATGGATCTTATTATTCATCCGTCAAAACAGGAATTAACCGGAGCCCATGGCGACGAAATAGTTTACAGAGTCTGAACCAATCTGCACACTCCGCGAACTTTGCGTTCTCTGAGTAAAAATATCCAGCAGCCTCTCTCAAAAATTAGCAAGCAGTTCATGATACAGCCTTAGATTCTCCTCATCAAAACATACAAACACAACCCTCTGGATACCCGGTGTTTTGGCAAGGGTTTTCTGTACAGTCTTCACAGCCACGGCAGCTGCCTTGTCTTTGGGATAGCCATAAACGCCGGTGCTGATATTTGGAAAGGCAATACTCTTAAGCCCGGCTTCATCAGCAAGTAAAAGGCTCTTGCTATAACAGGAAGCAAGGGTCTTTTCTTCGTTCTGTGCTCCTCCATGCCAAACAGGGCCGACTGTGTGGATAACGAACTTACAGGGGAGCCTGTAAGCGCCGGTCATTACTGCATCCCCGGCAGGACAGGGGCCGCCCGGAATTCCTCTGCGCTCTACGGCAATTTTCCTGCACTCCTCCAAAAGCTCTTTTCCTGCGGCATGATGTATTGCCCCGTCAACCCCGCCGCCGCCCATTAAGCTTGAGTTAGCGGCATTCACAATAACATCTACATCAAGTTTTGTTATATCGCCCTTTATCAGTTCCGGTCTTATCATTTTTATCACTCCTTTTTCTCTTTTCTTTTTTCATTTTCCTCTATATTATTATTATATGAAAAAGCTATTTTTAATCCTGGCAGCTGCATTTATAATGCTCTCCTGTGGACGAGCAAACGAGATTTCACTGGAAGAAGCAGATGCCCTTACAGTCGAAGGTCTGCGCGAGATACTCGCAAGAACTGTTACAAAGCCCTGGCAAGGTGAAGATTTTGTGCCGGGCAGGCTTGGCGGTGTATGGACCTCAAGGATTACCGCAGACCCAAAAACATTCAATTTAATTGTAGCAGACGGGGATGCACCTTCAAGAAACATACTTTTAGCCATGAGCGACTATCTTTTGGACTATGATGTTGTAACAAGGGAATGGAAGCCGCGTGTTGCAAGTGCAGAAATAATTGTAAACGAGGCAGCCGGAACATTAAGGGTGGTGTATACGCTTAGAGATGATCTTTTCTGGAGTTTTTACGGAACAGACCGCAGGGTAAGGGTAACAAGCGATGATGTAATATTCTGGTATAATGAGATCGACGGTAACCCTGCTTTTCAGACAACTGGCTATCACGGCCAATTTCTTACAATGCAGGACGGCTCAGAAGCCCGCATAACCATAGAAAAGATCGACGACCGCCGTTTTGCATTTAATTTTCCAAGGATAATTGCAGAACCCCTGCTTTCTACAAACACAAATGTATTGCCCCGCATGGCTTACCAGGAAGCATTAAGAACAGGCGGTATTGAAGCTGCTCTTGATATATTTAATATTCAGACAGACCCTAAACTTATTCCATCCATGGGAGAATGGTTTTTAGTAGAATATACATCAGGGCACAGGATTGTATATGAACGCAATCCTGATTACTGGAGAAGGGACTCCAATGGTCTTTCCATTCCCTATGTAGAGCGCAACATTGGCCGCGTTATACAGGATACAAATACAGCAAAGCTCCTGTTTTTACAGGGAGAGATTGAAGGCTATGGTCTGCGTCCTGAGGATATGGATGAAATTATAAACAGGCCAGGTGATGAATACACTGTATTCAATGCCGAAGGTTCGCTCTCTGCTCCGTTCTGGACCTTTAACCAGAACCCTATCAACCAACACGAACCCTGGTACGAATGGTTTACTCAAAAAGAATTCCGCCAGGCAATGAGCTGCCTTATTAACAGGAATCGCATTGCAGCCCAGGTATACAGGGGATTAGCTGAACCCAAATATGATTTATTCCCTGAACCCAATCCCTTTTATAACGAAGATATTACACTATCCTACCGCTACGATACAGCACGAGCCATTGCCTTGCTTGACTCTATAGGCATAAGGCAGGACAGAAACGGCATTATGCGTGACAGCCAGGGGCGGGCCATTGAGTTTGATCTTGCATTTCAGACAGATTCAACTGTGTTTACTGACATGGCTTCCATACTTATGGACGAGCTTTCAAGGGTAGGAATAAAACTTAATATACGTGTTATAGAATTCCAGTCACTTGTAGAGATGCTTTTGGGAACATATAACTGGCAGTCAATAATAATGATTTTAACCGGTTCCCAGATCTTCCCGTCCCAGGGTTCCAATGTGTGGCCTTCAGGAGGCAACCTCCATATGTGGAATCCCCTTCAGCAAACACCTGCAACAGAATGGGAAGCTCGTGTTGATTACCTTTATAATGAAGGAAGTTATACCATTGACCCTGTAAGGGCAAAAATCTATTGGGATGAATTTCAGGATATAATTTTAGAACAGCTTCCTCTTATTTATTTGATGAGGACAAGGAGCTTTACAGCCCTGAACAACCGCTGGGACATGACCAATGTTTATTTTGATAACCGCAATGGTCTTGAAACAAGCCATATCTATTTGGCTCAATAAGTTCTGGCTCATTGAGCTGCAGCCAGGGAGTGTATGAGATTAGCTTCTATAGCAAGATTAATCCTTAAGCCCTTTTATATATTTAAAAGGCGCTTCCCCCTGCTCTCTTATATACTAAGCCGTTTTCTTACAATGGCTGTGCTTCTGTTTTTCCTTGGTTTTGCAATCTTTGGTCTTATGGAACTTGCGCCAGGCGACATTGTAAGCCAGATAATGATACAGCAGCTGTTTAGCGAGGGCGGGGGCCGTGCAGGGCAAAGAGACCTGACCATGAGCGCAGAGCAGTTTGAGGCCCGGCGCGCCTACCTTGGACTTGACCAGCCCTTTTACGTCCAGTACTTCCGCTGGCTTAACCGCGTTGTTCTGCACGGGGATTTGGGAGTAAGCCTTATATCGCGCGCGCCTGTTTCATTCTTAATTGGCACGCGTATCTGGAACTCAATACTTTTAAATCTTATATCACTAATGCTTATAACCGTGTTTTCGTTTTTGTTAGGTGTATATTTTTCTACAAAAGCCGGAACCATGGCAGACCCGGCTGTAACATTTTTTGCCCTGACCTTACATGCGTTTCCGGGCATACTGCTGTTAATACTGCTCCAGCTTTTTGCAGCTGTAACAGGACTTTTTCCTGTTACAGCCTACCCTTCATTCCCCTATGCAGAAGCTCCGGCCAGGTTTGTATTCTCGTATATGCATCATATATTTTTACCTCTGTTTGCAGCATTCCTGGGAGGGCTTGGCGGAACATTGCGCATGATAAGAGCAACCATGCTGGATCAGCTTGGTCAGCCGTACATCACAAGCCTTCGCTCGCGCGGTATCTCAGAATGGCGCATATTCCTGGCTCATGCATTCCGCAATACACTTAACCCCTATATAACAGGAAGCGCAAATCTTCTTGCAGGACTATTTTCCGGCTCCCTAATACTGGAAATAATATTTGCTTATCCTGGCATAGGCAGGCTTATGTACGAGGCAGTCATGCAGCAGGATATAAACCTTGTGCTTGCAAACACCATGTTCATCTCCTTTCTTGTGCTTCTTGGCATGGTCATCTCTGATATTACCCTGGCCCTTATTGACCCGCGCATACGCTATGGCAAGGAGGGCTCATGAAAAGACTACTCCTTTATCTAAAACAACGGCCTTTGGCAATATGCTCTATTGTCTTAATACTTTTACTTTACCTTTTAATGGGCTTTGCGGAGTTTATTGCACCTTATGATGCCAATACTTCTTTTTCGGATCACACATACCATCCTCCCAACCTGCGTTTCCAGGCTGGACCAAAAGCCCAGGAATGGCGCGTAACAAATACAGTAAGCTGGAGTTATGTAGCAATAAGAGGTCAGTATGAAGACATAAGGTTTTTTGCAAAAGGCGAACCATACAGGCTCTGGGGCATTATCCCAGCTGATCGCCATCTTTTTACAACTGCGCCTGGCAGCTACCCCATATTTATAATGGGCGCTGATAATCTGGGACGCGACCTTTTTTCAAGGATCATATTCGGGAGCCGTATCTCTTTAACAATAGGCTTTGTCGCAACAGCAATATCCCTGTTACTCGCAATGTTTTTTGGAGGTATATCCGGTTATTTTGGAGGAATGACAGACTGGAGCATAATGCGCTTTGCAGAGTTCTTTATGCTTATACCGGGCCTTTACCTTATACTGTTTCTGCGATCCCTTCTATCGATCAATATGGATTCAGGCCAGGCTTATATGATGATAACACTTATACTTTCACTTGTTGGCTGGCCTGGTTCAGCGCGCACCATACGCGGCCTTGTACATGCAATAAAGCGGGAGGAGTTTATCCAGAACAGCCAGCTTGAGATGATCCCTTCTCCTGTAATCATATTCAGACATATCATTCCCCAGATTGCAAGCATACTAATTGTAAGCATAGCGCTTTCCATACCCGGTTTTATAATGACAGAGACTACTCTTTCTTACCTTGGTCTTGGCATTGTTGACCCTGCTGTGTCCTGGGGTTCTTTAATACGAAGGGATATATCAACAGTATCCAATCTTCAAGCCTACCCCTGGCTGCTTTCGCCTGTGTGGTTCCTCTTAGCTGTAACACTGGCTTTTAATTTTTTCGGCGATGCGTTACGCGATTACTTTGACCCGTATCATACGATATTCCGCAGAAGAAAAATGGGAATGGGGAATTGGGAATGGGGAAAGAAAAAACAAACAAAAATACAACCTCCAGCACCTGATCCCCAATCCCCAATCCCCAATCCCCAGTCCCCACTTCTTTCAGTGCGAGATCTGCACGTAGACTTTTCTGTGTTAAGGGGAGCTGAGCATATAAACGTAAAAGCTGTGCGCGGTATTTCCTTTGATGTTGCAAAGGGCGAGATACTTGGCATAGTCGGTGAGTCCGGCTCAGGGAAAAGCGTTAGCATGCAGGCCTTGCCAGGACTGCTTCCAAGGAATGCCGTGGTCTCAGGCTCGGTCATGTATCAGTCCAGCGAGATACTGGGCCTTCCAGTAAAAGCCCTGCGGGAATTCCGCGGTAAAAAAATCAGCATGATATTCCAGGAACCAGGAAGAGCCTACGATCCCCTGCAGAATATGGAAAAGGTTTTTCTTGAGACATTCCGTAACTCTCTGCCAACTATAAACCGCGAAGAATCAAAAGAAAAAGCCGCTGCATTGCTGGCTGAAACAGGTTTTACCAATGGAAAAGAAAGGCTGTCCAATTTCCCGCACCAGTTCTCCGGCGGTCAGCTCCAGCGCATAGGCATTGCACTCGCGCTTGCCCAGGGCTGCGAGCTTTTGATCGCAGACGAGCCTACAACAGCGTTAGATGTAACCATACAAAAGCAGATCATAGAACTCTTGAAAGCCCTGCGCAAAAGCCGCGGTCTTTCCATTATATTTATAAGCCATGATATAGATCTTGTTACAGATATATCTGACCGCCTTCTTATTATGTACGGCGGACTTATTATGGAAGAAATTGACTCAAAGACCGTGTCAGAGGGTAATGCAATTCACCCTTATACAAAAGCCCTGCTTGCCTCAAGCCCTGTATTTGGAAGCCATTATTCAAGGCAGAGGCTCCAGGTAATTCCCGGCAGGGTTATTGATCCGGCAAATCCAGTACAGGGCTGTCCGTTCTCGCCGCGCTGCACTCTGGCAGACAAAGCATGCTTTATGGACATACCGCCTTTGACTGATAACACACGCTGCATAAAAATACAAGGGGGATCAGGCAATGACGCATAACCCTGTGATCTCTGTAGAAGGCCTTTACAAGCGCTTTAATCTTGAAGCTGGTTTTTTTGCGCGCTTTGGCCATTTTGTAAAGGCAATAAATGGCCTTGATTTTTATATTGGCAAAAACGAAAGCTACGGCCTTGTCGGAGAATCAGGATGCGGCAAAACAACAGCAGCGCGGCTGCTTGTCCGCATGTACACGCCTGATGCTGGCAATATAAGTTTCTGCGGCGAAGGCCAGGAGCCATTAAACATACTCTCTTTTAACAAAAAAGAACTTAAAAAATACCGCGAAAAAGTAAAATACGTTTTCCAGGATCCGGCACGCTCCCTAAATCCACGCATGACAATACACGAAATTCTTACAGCAGGAAAGCGTTGGTCAAGCAATAAAGGTAATAAAAATTACCGTGAAGAAGCTGAAGCTATACTTGAAGAAGTTGGCCTTAATGCAAAAGACCTATGGCGCAAGCCATCGGAGTTTTCAGGCGGCCAGAGGCAGCGCATATCCATTGCCCGCGCTCTTTTGATGAAGCCGGAACTCTTGATCTGCGATGAGGTTGTATCAGCGCTTGATGTATCAATCCAGGGACAGATACTCAATCTTCTGCTTGATATAAGATCACGGCGTGACCTTTCATTCCTTTTTATCGCACATGATCTAAAAGTAGCTTCGTATTTCTGCGATCGCATAGGCGTAATGTACAGGGGAGAGCTTATGGAAGAAGCAGGAGCCGAGACACTGTGGCAAAAGGGTGTTCATCCATATACAGAACTGCTTTTTTCTTCGGTTTCCGGCAGCCAGATAGAAAGCACTAAAATTACACATGAGGCAATAAGCGGAAAGGATTGCTGCTCGTTTGCGCACCGCTGCATATATGCAGAAAAACACTGTTGTAATGAAAAACCTGATCTTAAAGAAATCGCAAGTGGTCATAAGGTAAGATGCTTTTTAAAGGGAGTATGATAAATGAGTCATTCAGGTATTCGTTTTAGTGACAAACAATGGGACATGGTAACTGAAAATTACCGCAAATGGTGGAATGGAGAACTGGGAAGACCCATACTGCCATTGATCATCAGCGGAGCTGATCCCGGAAGACCTTTACCAAAAGCACCTTTACTCCAATATTCAAATTGCGGAGATTTCAGTATCCCGGCAGAAGATATAATTGACCGCATTGATTATGAATTATCATGCTGTGAATTTTACGGAGACAGCTTTCCCTGTGTTTTTATGGCTCAATTCGGTCCCGGGATAATGGCTGCTTTCCTTGGTTCTGATGTAGAAACCACAGAAGAAACAGTCTGGTTTTATTCAAAGAAACACATACCCATTCATGATCTTCATTTTACGTATAACGAACATAACCCCTGGCTTAAAAGGATAAAGGATATATATCGTGCAGGAATGAAAAAATGGGGCGGCGAAGTCTGCATGAGCATGACCGATTTAGGCGGCGGCATGGATATACTTGCCTCTTTCCTTGGAACAGAAGGCTTATTATATGAAGTAAGTGATAACCCAAAAGAAGTTAAAAGACTATGCCTGGAAATAACAGAGCTGTGGATTAGGTATTTCCAAGAGTTTGAAGAAATTATCAAGGGGCAGAGGGTATATTCTGACTGGTCTCAAAGGTTATGCGAAAAACCCAGCTATATGCTGCAGTGTGATTTTTCATATATGATAAGCCTTGATATGTTTAAAGACTTTGTTACAGATGATCTTGCGTCTATTTCTGCAATACTGGACAGGGCTTTCTATCACCTTGACGGCATAGGTGAAATTATTCATCTTGACGAACTGCTTGCCCTGGATAATATAAAGGGGATTCAATGGATACCAGGATCCGGGGAACCTGAAACAAGGGACTGGAGCGAACTGTGCGCAAAAATATCAGCTTCCGGCAAAAAAGTAATGATGGGGTACAGGATGGACAAATACATGGACGATATACTTAAAGCCGTAAAAAAACCTGATGACTTTATAAAAATGCCGTTTGTCTATTCAATGAAAGAAAAAGAAACAGCTTTAAAAACATTGGCCAAGTACGGTGCAATTTAGAATCAATGAATCTACCCTTTCATCCATTGATCAACGAATGGTTTAGCACAACTTACGGCAAGCCTACATCTGTACAAAACGAAGCCTGGCCCCTTATTGCCAGCGGAAAACATGTGCTTGCCATTGCACCAACAGGCAGCGGCAAAACCCTGACAGGCTTTTTATCCGCCATCTCGCGCTTTACTGACGGAACTTTTGAGGCAGACAGGCTTTCTGTACTGTATGTGTCTCCATTAAAAGCCCTTAACGAAGACATTAAACGTAATTTAATCCTGCCGCTTGAATCCATAAAGGGCTGTTTTGAAAAAGCCGGTACATCATTTCCGTCTGTGCGTGTTGAAACAAGATCCGGTGATACAACCCAGACAGAAAGGCGGCGCTTTTTGATTTCTCCGCCTTCCATACTGGCTCTTACACCAGAAAGCCTTGCTATACTGCTTTTAAACCGAAGAGCCAGGGAACATCTTTCCCATGTCAAATGCCTGATCCTTGACGAGATCCACGCAAGCCTTGGAAACAAACGGGGTGCTTACCTTGCCTGTCAGGTGGATCGTCTCTCTTTATTAGCAGGTGAATTCCAGCGCATCGCACTTTCTGCAACAGTTAATCCAAAAGAAGCAGCATCTGATTTTATTGGCGGATTAATAAAAAAAGCTGATACATATAAAAAACGAAGAGTTTCAATCGTAGCACCACCAATGGAAAAAAATATTTTCTTTTCTGTGGTATTTCCGCAAAAATCTTCAGCTGCTGCTGCAGGGCTGCCAGCTTTTAACACTCAAGGCAATAAAGCGGATGAATCACAGGGAGAAGGCGTACGCTACGAGGCTTTTATTGATTTTATGCTTGAAAAAATCAGCAAAAACCGCAGCACCCTAATCTACACTGATTCCAGGCGCAGAGCAGAACGCATCTGTTATCTTTTAAACAAGGCAGCTGGTACACATGTTTGTTTTACTCATCATGGTTCGCTTTCCAAAGAACTGCGCCGC
>Ga0099364_10008858_pt1 | contig 14074 bp, 11 predicted proteins | sample TergutTh196P3_FD_73070 | JGI IMG/M metagenome (GOLD analysis project Ga0099364, IMG submission 73070) | Microcerotermes parvus P3 segment gut microbial communities from Pointe-Noire, Republic of the Congo - Th196 P3 | ecosystem: Host-associated > Arthropoda: Insects > Digestive system > Gut ...
CATTGAAGAAATAGCATACAACAAGGGCTGGATTAACAGGGAAGATCTTTTGCGGCTTGCAAAGGGACATATTGCAGAATACGGTAATTACCTGATAAATATAGCAACAAAAATATAATGGCATTTGTTTTTACTCCCTGCCCGTTAGCTGGATTATACGAAATTCAACCGGAAATATTCGGAGATATACGGGGTAATTTTTTTGAAAGCTACTCTGAACGCGAGTTTACCGCAGCCGGTATTACAGGGCGTTTTGTTCAGGATAACCAGTCCCTTTCGGTTAAGGGAATATTGAGGGGAATGCATTTTCAGAAAAAAAATCCCCAGGGAAAGCTTGTCCGGGTAATTAAAGGGGAAGCTTTCGATGTTGCGGTTGACATGCGCCATGGTTCCCCCACCAGGGGGCAGTGGCACAGTATTATCCTCTGCGGCGAAAAACAGAATCAGGTGTATATTCCCCCGGGGTTTGCCCACGGGTTTTTGGCTTTAACTGATCGGGTAATTGTTTCTTACAAATGCACTGATTTTTATTATCCAAATGACGAAGGCGGCATTATCTGGAACGATCCTGTTATCGGAATCCCCTGGCCGGATATCGGGATGGAGTACATCCTTGCGGCAAAAGACAAAAACTGGCCTTGCTGGGATGAAATATACGCTTGATCTGGCTTATTGGCAACAGGGGAATGCTGGGCAGGGAACTCTCTCTGCTAATGGAATCCCGGGGACTCTCATACATAGGCACAGGCCGGGAAGTAGATATAACTAACAGGGGTGTAATTTTTTCCCATGCGAAAGCACAGGGAGATGCCGTCAAATGGATAATTAACTGCGCCGCCTATACCGGAGTGGACAAAGCCGAGAACGACAGTGAAAACTGCCGCAGGCTTAACACCGAAGCGGCGGAAAACATTGCCTGTCTTGCGCAGTATATCGGCGCCGGCCTTATACACATCTCCACCGATTATGTGTTTAATGGCAGGGGAAACAGGCCTTATACCGAGGAAGATGCCGCCGATCCTCTGTGCGTTTACGGCCTAACCAAGCGGGACGGGGAAACAAGGGCGCTGAAAGAAAATGCCAATACCTACATTTTACGGACATCGTGGCTTTACGGCAGCTACGGCGAAAATTTTGTGCATAACATATTACGCCTGATGAATGATCAGGAAAGTGTAAAAGTGGTAGATGATCAGCGGGGCAGCCCTACATGGGCCCGTGATCTTGCAGATGTTATAATTACCTTACTTAATCTTGCCGGTGCAGACAAGCCCGCCCCTTATGGGATTTATCATTTTAGCAATGAAGGCGAAATTTCCTGGTTCGAATTTGCAAGAGAAATACAGGCTCAGGGGCTGGCCATGGGTATTTTGGCCAGGGAATGTGAACTTGTTCCCTGCGGCAGCGGTGAGTTTAAATGTAATGCAAAACGCCCTGTTTATTCGGTTTTGGACAAAACAAAGATAAAAAACACACTTGGAATTATGATCCCGTCATGGGATAAGAGCCTCCATAAATTTCTTTCCGGGAAAACGAATGCGTAAATTATCCAACATTCTTGTAACTGGCGGCGCAGGTTTTATCGGTGTTAATTTTATACGTTTTCTGTTTGAAAACAGCGCAGTACAACAGCGCATCATTAATCTGGACTCCCTTACGTATGCAGGGAACGCAGCGAGTCTGAAAGATATAAATGAAAAATTTGGCGGAACTCGCTACTTTTTTGAATACGGAAGTATTTGTGATAAACCCATAGTTGAAGATATTTTTCAAAAATACGATATAGATACTGTTATACATTTTGCAGCCGAAACCCATGTAGATAGATCAATTTTAGGTCCCAAAACATTTATGGATACCAATGTAATGGGCACCTTCGTTCTGCTGGAGACAGCCAGAAAGTTTTGGAAAAATGCTGATGGCACATACAGGAATGATGTTTTGTTTCATCATGTCAGTACAGATGAAGTATATGGCTCTTTGGGGATAACCGGATTTTTCACCGAAACTTCCCCCTACAATCCCAGTTCTCCTTACTCTGCGAGTAAAGCGGCAGCGGATCACCTTGTAAAATCGTACTTTTGCACCTATGGCTTACCGGTTACCATTTCCAATAGTTCCAACAACTACGGCCCTTACCAGTTCCCGGAGAAGTTGATCCCCTTAATGATCCTCAATATGATTGACGGTAAAGAATTGCCGCTTTATGGTGATGGGAAAAATGTCAGAGACTGGCTGTATGTGAATGATCACAATGCCGCCCTCTGGACAATCGCACAAAAGGGGAGGGCTGGAGAAACATACGTTATAGGTGGAGATAACGAGTGGGAAAATATTGAACTTGTTTACACGCTTATAAATATCATTGCAAGAAAAACCGGAAAAGATGCTGATAAAATACGGGATAGTATAACCTATGTAAAGGATCGCCCGGGCCACGACCGCCGTTATGCGGCTGACTGCTCAAAGATAAAGATTGAACTTGGCTGGGAGCAATCAATAAGCCGTGAAGAAGGCTTTGAGCGGACTATAGACTGGTATATGATCAATTCTGAATGGACAAGGAATGTTCAATCGGGAGAATACCGTAACTGGCTGGAGTTAAATTACAACAGACGTTGATAACTATGAATAATAAAATATCTTATTATGAATCTATATTATCAAAAAGCAGCCATGTAGATTTTTTGACTCCTGCCCGGCAGACTATAAATCACTTTGAAGAAAGTCAAAAGGAGAACTCAACCCTGGTTGAGGTTACATCACTGGTTACTGCACCAGTGTTACTGGCATACACGTCCTGGGTTTTGCTTGATGCCTGTAAACGTGGATTAAGACGTTTGTATTTTTTGGCCCGGGACGGCTATATAATGTATAATATGGCCTTATCCCTTTGTAAGGCATGGGGTATAGATATGGAATGCCGGTATTTTTATTGCAGCCGTTACATTTTAAGACTGCCTATATTTCTTTATGACCGCGAACGAACTCTTGATTGGTTATTTTCATTAAGTGCTTATTCGCCTCCTACAGCTATAATGGTTATGCTAAGGGCAGGAATCAGCTATGAAGATGCTATAAAAGTTTTGTCAGGTATTAATTGGCAGCCGGAAGAGGAACTAAATTATTCCAATCTAAAAACCCTGCGTAAAGATTTGATTGAATGCCAGCAGTTTATTGATTTAGCAATGAAAGCGGCAAAAGAGGCAGAAAGGCAGGTAAGGGGTTATTTAATTCAGGAGTGCGGTGACACAGCATCTGTACCCTTTGCATTGGTTGACAGCGGCTGGAACGGTTCTTCCCAGGAATGTTTTTACAGAATATACACCGCCATTTTTGATACCCCACTGAAGCTCGAAGGATACTATTTTGGCATGCATGTAAATGGAAACCCGCAATTTGGGGTGTATCATTGCTGGCTTTTTTCGCCGGGAAGAAAATATTTCCGAATGCAGTTTATTAACTTAAATTTATTTGAATGTCTTTGCATGGCAGATCATGGCATGACAATGGGTTATGAGGAAAGAGACGATAAATGGGTTCCAGTATTTTTTGAAAATACAGGTTATTTTCATTCAGAGTTACAAAACACTGTTTGTGAAATGTATATAAATAATTTTATGGAGATAAACGCTGCTTGTGGTGGAACGATAAATTTTGATAGAAATGTTTATTCTTTACTTAAAAGTTTCATGGTTCATCCATCCGGAGAAGAGGCAGTGACCTATGGAAGTATAGAATTCGGCGATGATCCCACAGGAAAAATTATAGGAAGGCTGGCAGAGCCAATAAACATTAACGAATATTGGCAACAATCTTTTTACAAAAGATTATTTGTTAAATTAATTGGAAGAAAAACAACAGTTAAACATTTTTTGTGGCTTGACGGGGCTTTAACTTTGAGCAAACATAGTTTTTTAGTTAAGCTGGATATGCTTCTTTTACGAATTTTAACTCATTTACGGTTGAGTTTGAAGAATTGGAAGCAATGAGGATTAATTAATGATGAAAAAACGACCTGTCCGTTTTTTTAATACCACCGGCCCCTGTGACCCTTACGATCACTATATGCTCCCCCCCGAAGAACGCCTTGTAGGGGCGCAACTGCACCGTTACATAAGCGATAAACTTTACTGGGTGCTCCATGCCCCGAGGCAGACAGGTAAAACGACTTTTCTGCGAAGCTGGGCCAGGGAAATAAATTCAAGCGGCGAAGCTGTTGCTTGTTATACTACGATAGAAGCGTGTCAGGGTATAACAGAACGTGCTGAAGCAATGATAACCATGCATAAGGCAATTTGTGAATCTGCACGGGCTTGGTCTTTGCCTATTCCCGAGCTTTCACTGGATAATCCTGAATTATTACTTTATAAAACGATGAGGAGATGGTCGGAATTAATTGCCCCCAAACCGCTTGTTGTTTTATTTGACGAAACAGATGTACTGGAAGGGGATGTACTTATTTCCTTTTTAAGACAATTGCGCAACGGATTTGCGGAAAGAGGGGCAGGAAAATTTCCGGTGTCAATTGCATTGGTTGGAATGAAGGATTTAAAAGACTACATTACAATGTCAAAAAACGGTATACCTGTAAACCCCGGTTCGCCATTTAATATTAAAGAAGATTCAGCAACGATTGGCAATTTTAGTAAAGATAATGTGGCGCATCTTTTTGACCAAAGGACGGAAGAAACAGGACAAAAGATATCAAAGGAAGCGCTGGACTATGTATGGGAACAATCTCGCGGTCAGCCATGGATAGTTAACTCGTTATTTAAAAGAGCTGCAATGCGTATTCTTGACGAGAACAGCCGTGAAACTGTGACGCTTGAGCATATCATGGAAGCCCGCGAACAGATGATTATGGCAAGGGAAACTCACCTTGAATCCCTTGCTTACCGGATTGAAAATCCAGAGGTCAGAAAAGTTATAGAAAGCCTTATGACCGGAAAAACTGATCCCTTGTTAAGCGAAGGAGAAGGGTTTCGCCTCTGCCTTGATTTAGGCCTGGTCATCCGTGAAAAGGGAACGCCGTCAGTTGCAAATCCATTATACCGCGAAATTCTTGCCCGTCAATTAACTACCGGCCCGCAGGACGCCATGCCGGAGCCGCATTGGCAGTGGGAAAAACCGGACGGCTCCCTTGACATGGACGCCCTTTTATTGGAGTTTCAAAAATTTTGGCGGCGTAATTCTGAAATATGGGAAGAGCGAATGAACTACACAGAGGCATTCCCTCATTTGTTGTTGATGGCCTTTCTACAGCGTGTGCTAAACGGCGGAGGCAGAATAGACCGCGAATATGCCGCAGGCCGTGGAAGAATGGATTTAGCCGTAGAGTATAACAAAAAGTTTCATATAATTGAAATAAAACTTGTCCATGCCCATGATACCCCAGAGGAAGTTCTCGAAGAGGGGATTGCACAAATAACAAAATACCGCAACAGCATTGACAGCAGCGCCCCTGCGTATCTTGTTATTTTTGACCGCCGCCCGGAAGCCAAAAAAAAGCCCTGGGATGAACGGCTTTTCTGGAAAATGGAAGACGGTATTACGGTGGCTGGGGCGTGAGAAAAGCATTAAAATATTATGGATGATATAAAAACATTGCTAAATCAAATATCTATGGGTGAAGACAGTGTTCTTGAACTGAAGGACATTGAGTATAAAGGTAATACGATTGTTGGTCCGCATAGAAATTCTATGGCAGATGAAATGGCTGCATTGGCAAATTCTTATGGTGGAATAATTATTCTTGGTGTAAATGACAAGTCCCGCGAGATAACCGGGCTGCCGTCTGAAAAACTTGATTTAACTGAAATTTGGATAAGAGATATTTCCAATAATCTTATAAATCCGCCTTTAGAATACATGATTAGAAAACTATCAATAAAATCTAAAGAGCAAATCGTTAGAAATATAATTCGAATAGATATCCCCCGCAGTATTTTTGTACATAAAAGCCCTGATGGATATTTTCATCGCAGAGGAAGTTCAAAACGGGAAATGCCCCCTGAAGTATTGGCAAGGTTGTTTCAACAAAGGACACAAAACAGACTGATTCGTTTTGATGAGCAAATTGTTATGAGCACTAATATTGACGTTTTAAATCAAAAATTTTATGAAAGGTTTAAAACACCTCTTTCACCTCAAGATGATAAAGAATTCCTGGAAAAAATAAAATTTATTTCATGTAATGAAGATGGTATTTTTTTCCCAACTGTCAGTGGTATATTGATGGCAACTGAATATCCTGAAAAATACATTAATAATGCTTATATACAAGCTGTTTGTTATATTGGAGAAGACCGCAATTCAGTACAATTGGATGCCCAGGATATATCTGGGCCATTAGATATTCAGGTAAAAGAAGCCTGCAAATTTGTTCAGCGTAATATGAAAATAAAAGCAGTTAAGAATCCCGGAAGAATAGAAACCCCACAGTATTCAATGAATGCTGTCTTTGAGGCAGTTGTAAATGCAGTTGCACACCGTGATTATTCAATTTATGGTTCAAAAATACGGATTCATATTTTTTCGAATCGTTTAGAAATATACTCTCCGGGCAGTATTCCAAATACCATGACTGTCGAAAGCCTCTCGCTTCGCCAATCTTCCAGAAATGAACTCTTGACTTCTCTGCTTGCACGTAGCAGGGTGAACTTTGATGCAGCCGGAAGTAACCGGACTTTTATAATGGATAAACGTGGCGAAGGAGTATCAATAATTATTACAGAAAGTTTTAATTTATCAGGAAAAAAACCGGAATATTTATTAATAGATGATTCTGAACTTCGGCTTACAATCTTTTCATCATGATTATCAGGAAGTCTAAAATAATACTGTAACCAACGTATAATAAAAGCAAAAGTATGTCATCAAAAATGAATAGAATCTTAAAAAAATATTAAATTATAATATAAAAGCAGTTGAGTTTGAAGAACAGAAGGAAGATAAAGAAAATTAAGAAGTTAATGCTATTGGTACAAATTAAACTATTTTATTATCTTGTAATAAAGAATCAAAACATATGCAATGAATTTTTGGCGTCTCCTAAATCATTGCCTGAATACTATAAAAACAACATGATTTTTACATGCTGGTTTGTTTTTATTTTGAATCTTAAATATCGTTTTTTAAGATATAAACACCCACCTGCATTGCCTTTATCTCTTTCAGAGGCGGAATCAGGAATTTACAAAAGACCCATTCCTCATATTTTTATACATGAACTTTTAAAGTACGACATAATTTCTTTCGATGTTTTTGATACATTATTGCTGCGTCCTTTTGATATACCAACGGATCTTTTTGCATTTGTAGGTGATAAACTAAAGATAAAAAATTTTACAAACGTAAGGAATTCGGTTCAGAAAAAAGTGCAGGAACGTAAAGAGAGGGAAACAGGTTCAAGGGAAGTAACAATTGTAGAAATTTACGAAGAAATCGAGAAGGAAACAGGCATTTATGCAAGTGAAGGAGTGAGGGTAGAATTTGAAACGGAGCTGGAATTTATAATGCCCAATCCATATATGCTGCGTATTTTTGAGCTTTTAAAGTATATGGGAAAACGGATAATAGCGGTATCAGATATGTATCTTTCTGAAGCGCAAATTCGTTTATTACTTGAAAAATGCAGTTTTTACAGTTTTGAAAATATTTACGTCTCAAGTGAGTATAACCTAAATAAAAACAATGGGCTTTTTAGGTTAGTACGGGATGATATTGGCAGTGAGTTAACAGTTTTTCACATTGGCGACAATTTTCATGCAGATTTTTTTGGTGCAAAAAAAGCAGGCATTGATGCGTATTATTATAGAATGGTCCGGGAATTTGGTAATAAATATAGATTAGAAGAGAAGAATATCCTGATAAATTCTGCTTATCGAGGCATTGTAAATGCGCACTTGCATAATGGACTTTATCAGTACAGTTCACAGTATGAATTTGGGTATATAACATCCGGCCTTTACATTCTTGAGTTTTGCAGCTGGCTTCATGAGCATGCAATTAAAAATAAGGTAGAAAAATTATTTTTTATTATGCAGGGCGGAGATATTATTCAAAAGGCTTATAATATTATATATAACGATGTTGATAACGATTGTATTTTCTGGCCTATGACCGTAGAAAAAAACACCGATTTATCCATTATTGCCGGGTATTATTTAAGAAATTTTACCGGGAATTACAGTTGTATTTCCTTTGTAGGCATAAACCTGGACGATACTGATGTATTGATGTTACAAAATATTTTCAACGAAGCTGTTCCTGAATGTAAATCTTTTTATTTATTTATATCTCAGTATTTAATCGATACTTTAAAATGTCAGAATAATTATTTTAATTTTTTATCAAAATTCACATTTCCAAAATGTATAAATTTATGTATAAAAAATGATAAGTTATGTTTTAATTTTACAGAGCCAGATGTTAAGACATACAATGATATTCAAGAAGTATATAAAGGTATTTTGGATTTTATAAGACAATATATTAAAACATTTGTTAAATACCAATTTATGTTTAATATTACCGGTAATAGGGAATTACTTAAATAATGAAGATATTTCATGCTGTTTCATTATATCAGATATTTATTTTCTTGTTATATATAAAAAAACATTCAATCAAAAGTGATACTGCTGTCTTGATTACAATAGAGTTGTTTTATCGTATTGCAAAAAGTAATCTAGAAGGAAGTTATTTTAATTTAATATTACTTGATGATGCTCCGTCTTATAACATTGACGAATTTACACCATACTATGAAAAAATACTTAAAAAAAATATAAAAAAAAATACGGAACCTGTTGAGTTTTATGTATCAGGGTTTCATAAGATGACGCATTATTGCGTAAGAAAAAATATTACATTTGTCTATCAAGAAGACGGTTCAGGCTCTTTATCTGACTGGTATGACCTGCATCAAACGCAATTGACTCATATTCCGGAAGATTATACTTCCAGATCCCTTAAGTGGGGGCTTTATGATGGAACTAATAATTTAATCAGTAAAATAATTTGCAATAAGGAAGCGCAAAGTGAGTCATTTCTGTCTGAGTGCGGAGAACAGCGTGCGAAGATAGAAGATATTAATCCAATGCAAGAATTAAACAATTTATCAAGCGAAGATATGCTGGAATTAATGGATTGTTTCGATGTTCCAAAAGATATAGTACTAAATAAAAATGAAACGATTCTTTTTACACAACATCTAGCTAACCTTAAAATTTGTACTTTTGAAGAACAGGTAACAATATATCAGTTTTTTGCTGATTATTTCCTGGATAGAAATCTTGTTATAAAAAGACATCCTTCAGATTTTATCTACAATGCTAAAATATTCCCTGCTGCAAAAATAATCAGCGGTAGTTTTCCTTCGGAATTTATTCCTTTTTTATCTGGTGAACGTCCTGGTACTATCGCAACAATTTATTCAAAAGCAGTAATTAATCTAATTCCCTATTACGGTAATTCCATATCATTGTCATTCTGTTTTATTAAGTCTCATATTCATATCCATCGTTATTACTTAGCCGCCAGAGTTGCGCAGCAGTTTGGATATATGGATAGAATCTGCATTTATAATGTGGACGAAGTACATTTTAAAGTTTTAGTTAAGAACAATACTGACTTAAAATCAGAGGAATATAATCATAATCCAGTCAGTTCTTTTGATGAAATACCGCAAAATAGTTTTACTGTTATTGGAAATATTCCATCAGATAAAGATTCTGTAAGGAAAACGATCGATTTTTTACAAAGCCGCTGTGAAAACGATATAGTAATCTTTTTAAATACTGACGGCAATTATGGTTTTTATAACTATAGTAATAGAGACTTATTCCTATTTTTAATGCCAATTTTAATACATAAAGCTAAATGCCGTGAAACAGATGTTTTTTCCTGCCTGGATTCCGAAAGATTATTTTTTTTTACTAAAAACGGGAGTTTTATGGACAAAATGAAAAGTTTTAATTTTGAAAAAAAATTGGATGCATCAGGAATAAAAATAGAAGTTAATGTTCCCAAGACGCAGGAAGAACGGCGTATCAGCGTATTAGAGGGAATTCTTGCAGCGACAGAATCAAAGCTTTTACAGCAAATACAGCTAAACGAAGATTTAGAAAAGAAATTGGCAGAGTTGGCAAATTAGTTCGGAGATTGTGGTATGAATCAACCAAAAATTATTGCAGAAATAGGCTGTAATCATAAAGGTGATATGAATATTGCCAGAGAGATGATTATTACCGCATCAACATTCTGCAAAGCAGATGCTGTGAAGTTTCAAAAACGTAATAATAAGGAGCTTTTATCAAAAGAAGATTATTATGCATCTCATCCAAATCCTGGAAATTCTTATGGGGATACTTATGGTGAACATAGAGAGTATCTGGAATTTGATATTAATCAGCATAAACAGCTTCAAAAATGGTGCTATGAAAATAACATAGAGTATTCAACATCGGTCTGGGACATTACATCAGCTAAAGAAATATGTACTTTAGATCCAAAGTTTATTAAAGTGCCTTCTGCGTGTAATTTAAATAAAGAACTCCTGGAATATTTATGTGACAATTTTAACGGTGAGATTCACCTTTCATTGGGAATGACTTCCAAGGGAGAGGAAGAAAAGATAGTATCTTTATTTGAATCTAAGGGGAGGAATCAGGATTTAGTTGTTTATTGTTGTACTTCCGGCTACCCTGTGCCGTTTGAGGATATTTGTTTGTCGGAATTAACAAGAATAAGAGCAAATTTTGCATCCCGTGTAAAGGCAATTGGTTTTTCGGGGCATCATCTTGGAATTGCAGTAGATTCGGCAGCTATTGCCCTTGGTGCAGAATGGATTGAACGGCATTTTACACTTGACAGGACATGGAAAGGTACTGATCATGCAGCATCATTAGAGCCTGATGGATTAAGAAAGCTGTGCAGGGACTGCCGCAGTGTATATAAATCATTGCAATTCAAAAGAGAAGATATACTTGACATAGAAAAAGTTCAACGTGATAAATTAAAAAAGAATCAGATAAAATGGTAACTTTTTTCTTATCGATTGGATAAACTTATGAATAAATCTAAAATATGTACAGCTTTTATTCCCGTTAGAGGCGGCAGTAAATCCATACCCTTGAAAAACATAAAGAAACTTTGCGGTAAGCCATTGGTTTATTGGGTAATTTCTGCGCTGGAAAAAGCTGATGAAATTGACGAAATAATAGTTGCCACAGATTCAGAGCAAATTGAAGATGTTGTTTTATCTTTTAATTTTAAAAAAGTTAGAATATACCGGCGTATGCCGGAAAATGCGGGTGATACATCTTCAACAGAAAGCGTCATACTTGAATATTTAGAGAAAAACAGTCTTCCAGATGAAAACATATTTATTCTAGTACAGGCAACCTCACCTCTGACCAGTACAGAACATTTTTCAGAAGCATTAAGAATGTATGAAGAAAATAAATATGATTCCATTTTAACATGTGTTCGTAATTATCGTTTTTTCTGGAACGAAAATGGTACCAGTATAAATTATGATTATCAAAGCCGTCCCAACAGGCAGGCATTAAACGGCCAGCTAATGGAAAATGGTGCGTTTTATATAAATAATGTCGGGAATATCAAGAAATCAAAGAACAGGCTAAGCGGTAAAATTGGTGTTTATGAAATGCCGGAATATACTGGAATTGAGATTGATGAACCGGATGACTGGATTATTATTGAAAATCTAATGAATAAGTATGTTATAAAAAAGGATTCAAATAGGAAAAAAATTAAATTATTCATTAGTGATGTAGACGGTGTCCTTACTGACGGCGGAATGTATTATTCTGAAAATGGTGATGAGTTAAAAAAATTCAATGCAAAAGACGGTATGGCATTCCAGTTGTTAAGGGAAGCAGGAATTAAAACCGCCATTATTACATCCGAAAACACAAAAATAGTCGAACGAAGAGCAAAAAAATTAAACATTGATTTCGTTATTCAGGGAGAAAAAGGGGGCGGGAAACTTACTGCCGCACAGGCAATATGTAAAGATCTCAACATATCTATTGACGAAACAGCTTATATTGGAGATGATATAAATTGCGTAGAATTGTTAAAAAATGCTGGAATAGCAGCATGTCCGGCAGATGCGATACAGGAAATAAAGCATATTTCGGGTATCATGAATTTGAAAACAAATGGCGGCGCTGGCTGTGTAAGAGAATTTGTTGATTATATGTTGTCAAACGAATAATATATAAATAAAAATTTTAAAGAGGTAGTAACATGAATAAATATTTTACTTCATCACCGGATATACTAATGGGTAAACCGTTTATTATTGGTACAAGAATTTCGGTAGACCTGATTTTGGAAAAATTAGCAGCTGGTGAAACAATAGAACAGCTTTTAGATTCATACCCACGGCTTACACAAGCAAGCATACAAGCTGCTTTAGCATTTGCTGCAGAATAGAAATGTAATGGAAAATTAAATTACTGTTATTATTCCAAATACCATTAGAATTAGAAAATGGCATCACAGAATGGCAATAGAATATAAAACAATATTATATACTGTAGTTTAGAAAAACCTAACATTAATAAATGAAGATAAAGTGAGTAAAAAAATATATAATTATTAACAATTATTATGAAATTAATTATTAATTTTATAAGTCATAGTTATTGGAAAAAATTAAAGATTTATATATAAAGGAATTAATATGATGAATAGATCTAATTTGAATATATTGAAAAGATTATACAATGCAATAAAAACATATGGAGTAAGAACTGTCATATTAATTTTTTTTTGTAGATTAATAAGATTAAAACATATAGCAGAACTCATTCAAAAAAAAGGTACAGATAAATTTGATTATACTACAGCATATCAGTTACCGTCTATATTAACAGATACTGGTGATTTAAAAACATATGAAATAATTAATATAACATTTCGCAGACATGATCCTAGGGCAGGATCTAGTGGTGGACCTAATGGTGTTTTAAATGTACAACGTGAAGTTTTTGGTGAAAGTTATAAAGGGCTGCCTATGAGATATATTTTCCAACCTCGTAATAATATTTTTTATCCTGTACACTTACAGGATTGTCTTGAGAGATATGAATATATGGTAAAATTAAATTTCTATGCTGCATATTTTGTTGAAAATTATATTTCAATTTGGGCTAGACGTAATAAGTCTAAAGATTTATTTTTTATATGTCATGATTTAGGTGTTGCATATGGTGCATATCTTCGCAAGTGTAGGTACATTGTAATTTGGCATACACAAGGCTCATTTGTTCATGAACGTGAAAGTTTTGGAACTGTATTTAAACAATATGAAAAAGATTTATTAAATAAGCTAGAAAAAATAGTTTTATATAATGCTGAAGCGGTTTATTTCCCTAGCATTGGTGCAAAAGAATCATTTATTTCAACAACAAAGGTTGATTGTTCAAAAATAAAATTTGGTGAGCCATTGTATAATACAATTCCTGATCAAGTAAAAATTGAATATTCTAACAAAAAAATCAATGAACTAGGAGTAAAAGATGTTGATAAAAAAACAACTGATATTTTCTTAAGTGTTGGAGATTTTAGTGAAAATAAAGGAATTGATCAGGTGCCATTATTTTTAAAGAAATATGCAGAAAAATCTAATAAAAAAGTATATTGGATTGCAATTGGTAATAAACATAAGTCAGGAATATATGATAGACTAATAAAAGAAAAAAAATCTTGGAATTTTGATTCTGTCTTAATTGATAAACGTACTGAGCATAGCACAATTCTTTCATTGATGAATTATTCAGATTATTACATTATGTTTCATAGACATTCAATATTTGATTTTGCAACTTTAGAAGCAATGCGTGCAGGTAATGGGTTAATATTAACTCCTGTTGGTGGAAATCTTGAAGTTGATAAATATAATAATGTTATTTTTGTAGACTTAGAAAATATTGATAATTCTGTAGAAAAGCTATTATTAGTTGATAAAGATAAATTTAGCAGTAGTAATATAGAAGTTTTTAATAATAATTTTTCAAAAGTACAATTTTTTAAAAAT
>Ga0099364_10008859_pt1 | contig 14074 bp, 7 predicted proteins | sample TergutTh196P3_FD_73070 | JGI IMG/M metagenome (GOLD analysis project Ga0099364, IMG submission 73070) | Microcerotermes parvus P3 segment gut microbial communities from Pointe-Noire, Republic of the Congo - Th196 P3 | ecosystem: Host-associated > Arthropoda: Insects > Digestive system > Gut ...
CACCCAGCAGAAGTCGCCGTTCCGGAACTGAGTGCTCCTGCGCCCATTGAGGTCACATTTAAAGCCACTCAAATAGGCGGAGAAGAAGACGGATCGGAAAGCAGCACGGGTATTGAAATAATGTTCAGCCAGGTGGTAGTGGGATTGTCAGCGGACGACATCACCATCACTGACGGCACGGGCAAAGTCGTGACAGGCGGCTTCTCCGGCTCTGGCAGCGTCTACACGATAGAACTCACGGAAGTGGTAGAACCGGGTACTGTCGTGGTAAGCATAAATAACTTCCCTGATCCAGAGGTATTCATCGTAACGAATTCGCCGCAGAATGTGTTCGTCTTTAAAGGCGGCACGACCCCGAGGATAATCTCGATCGGGCCGCAAAGCTCCGCAATATCGGCAGGCAGGGCGGATTCGACCACATACACGGTTTCGACGGCATACATACCGATAGGCTCGGCGATCTCATTGCAAAATGTGAATTCGATTGCAGGGATCACGCTGGAAACAACGGTATTGACGGCTAGCACGACTGTCATCACCATTCGGACGACGGCGGCGACCCCGCAGGGCGCCCATCCGCTGAGAATCACCGTCGGCGAAGTTACGTCAGAAGTCTTCGTCCTCATAGTAAGCCCGGAGGGCAGCGTGGCGCCGGACCCGTCCGTGACATACACCGTGACCATTAACGGCAGCCTCGCGGCAGCGACAGGCGCGGGCTCATATGCCTACGGCGAGCCTGTCACGATTTATGCGGGCAGCAGCGGCACAGACAGTTTTGCGGGCTGGACGTCGTCAAGCGCGATCAACTTTGAGGATGCGAACAGTCCCGTAACTACATTCCTCATGCCGGCGCAGAATGTGAACATCACCGCCAATTGGTCGGTAGCCAACCTGCAAAACGTTTCATTCACGGCGACGCAGATAGGCGGCGTGAGCGGCGTGACAAACAGCTCTGGGATTCAGCTAACTTTCAGCCAACAGGTAACGGGCCTGACGGCCGGCCACATAACCATCACAAACGGAACGGGCTCGGCGGTGAGAGGAACGCTATCCGGGTCTGGCAATACGTACACCATTTCCCTGTCAAGCGTGGCGACCCAGGGCACGGTCAACGTCAGCATCGCGAATTTCGGCGCGTTCGGCGTATCGGGCAGCCCACAGCAAGTCCAGGTGTTCAGGGACGCCACCGCGAGAAGGATTACGGTCGGCGCGCAAAATGGGACACTCAACGTCGGCTCATCGGGATATGCCTCGTTCAATGTCACGGCGGAAAACGTCGCTTATGGCGCCTCTATGTGGCTGAACAATATCAACGCGGTCACGGGCATTACCCTCAACACGACATATACGACCGGGAATTTCACGACGGTCTCGATAGGCATATCGACATCGACCCCGCAAGGTTCGCACCCGCTCAGGCTCTCCGTTGACGGCGTGACGTCGGACGTTTTCTACCTCGTGGTAGGCTCATATTATTCCACGACAACGTACACCGTGAGCATCAATGGCAGCTACGACTACAGGACCGGCACGGGCAGCTATGCCCCCGGGCAAGTCGTGACGATACAATCCGGCGAACGCGGCTCATACGGCTTCTCAGGTTGGACGACCTCCACGAGCGGCGTATCCTTCGCGGATTCCGGCAGCCCGACGACGACATTCATAATGCCTTCGCGCAACGTGACCGTGAACGCCAACTGGACGACGACCTCTCAAAGCGTCACATTCACGGCGGCGCAAGTAGGCGGAACGAGCGGAACCAGAAACAGCACGGGAATAAGGCTCACCTTCAACCAGTCTGTCACAGGATTGTCAGATGGCCATATCACGGTTTCGGACAGGACGGGGGCGGCTGTCAAGGGGACCCTGACGGGCTCCGGCTCAACATATACGCTGAATCTGACAAACGTGTCCGCGCAGGGCAGCGTCGATGTCTCAATCGCGAACTTCGGCAGATTCACGGTGACGAACAACCCGCAGCAGGCTCAGGTGTTCTGGGACTATGTGAACAGAAGAATCACGGTCGGATATCAAAACGGCATCCCGGAATCTGGGATTGGGGGCCAGGCGAGTTACGCCGTCACGACGGTAAACATACCGTCAAGTTCAACCATCCGCCTTGTCAATTTAGACGCCATACCTGGCATTGCCCTCGACACGGCGACCACGACCGGGAGCAGCACGAATGTCAGGATTGGAATAATAGACAGCACGCCGGAAGGCACCCACCCGCTGCAACTGATCATCAATGGCGTGGCATCCGACATTTTCTACCTGACGGTCGGGTACAACTATTCCGGGAGCTACAACACATACACACTGACGGTCAACGGCAGCTTCGCGAATTGGACGGGAGCGGGCAGATATGCCCCGGGCCAACTTGTGACGATACAAGCGGGCAGCCGCGCCAATTACACCTTTGACCGCTGGACGACGCCGAGCGGAGTAACCCTTTCAAACGTATTCAGCTCCGCAACAACATTCACCATGCCCGCCTACAACGTGACAGTCACCGCAAACTGGACGTCGAGCGGAGGCACGGGCACAAGCTCAGGCAGCAGCGCATGGGCCAGTTCCCTGATAGATTTGGCGATTGGCTCAGGACTCGTGCCCCGGTCGCTGCAATCGAATTACACGCAAGACATAACCCGCGCCGAATTCAGCGCGCTTGTCGTCACGCTGTATGAAATCATCAAGGGGACCGAGATCACAGGCCGCGTCAGATTCAGCGACACTAGCGACATTAATGTGGAAAAGGCGGCGGCGATAGGCATCGTGAACGGCGTTGGAAACAACAGATTTGACCCGAACGGACTGCTGACCCGCGAGGAAGCGGCTGTCGTGCTCGCACGGTTGGCAAGAGAACTCGGATTGAACCTGCCGCATCGGGAAATGCGCTTTTCCGATCACAGTCAGATATCGTCATGGGCCGTTGAAGCCGTAGGGCAGGTTCACGCTGCGGGCATTATGAGCGGCGTCGGCGAAAACGCATTCGCGCCTAAGAGCCGGATCAGCCGCGAACAAAGCATAGTTGCGGTCCTGCGCCTATACGACGGCAGATGGTAGGAGACAACAATGAGCAGATATGAACGCAACGCCCCCGCAATATCCCTTGACGAACAAAAAATCCTTGCGCGAAAAAAAGTAATAGTCGTAGGGTGCGGCGGCCTCGGCGGATACATAATAGAATTTCTCGGCAGGGTAGGCGTCGGACACATCACGGCTGTCGATGGAGACGTATTCATAGAATCTAATCTGAACCGCCAACTGCTCTCGACGCCGCAGACGCTTGACAGGCCAAAAGCCGTATGCGCGCAGGAACGCATGTCCGCCGTGAACCCGGAAATAACCCTGACGCCCGTTACGGAATACATTACCGAGGAAAACGTCGAAGAACATATAAAAGGGCACGACGCCATCGTCGACGCGCTCGACAACGGCAAGACACGCCTGCTGATAGCCGCAGCCGCCAGAAAAGCCGGGATACCGTTCATAAGCGGAGCGATCGGCGGCTGGCACGGGCGCGTCATAGTGCTCTACCCGCAAGACAATGCGGACTTCCTGTGGCAGGGCGAACCGCCGAAGCCGCCGGGCAACCCCTGCTTCACCGCCGCGCACGTCGCGTCGATACAATCGGCGGAGACAGTGAAAGTGCTGCTCGGCCGACCTGGCATAATACGGGGAAAGCTCCTAGAAATCGATTTGCTAAACGCCAATTGGGAAGAAATCCCCCTAAAACTCAGGTAAGGTACATTATGAGCAAAGCATCATCATATCCGCAGCGGAAAAAAGCCGCGATGTTCGCAAAAATCGAAGTATGGCAGAACAGGGTCGCCGGCCTGCTGCTCATACTCGTGCTGTGCGTCCAACCGCTGTACCTGAACGCCGAACGCTATGGGCGGCTGACCAGGCACAAGTACATATTCTTTGTCTCATACATGGTAATAATACTGCTTGCCGTCATTGTCATATGGATAGTCAGGATGACGAACAAACCGAGGCTTGTCCCCGTCGAAAGGCCATATCTCGCGGACTGGGCGATACTTGGATTAGCGCTCATAACGCTGTTGTCCACGCTGCTGTCCCCATTTCCGGAAACGTTCATAGCGATCCCTACAGCCGCGGAGCCTTTGATAATAGAAGGAAACGTGTGGAACGGGCTGGCTGAACGTCACGACGGCGCGATCGCGCAGCTTTTGTATGTCGCGCTGTTTTTCATAATAGCGCACTGGTACAAACCGCATATGCGGCATTTGACGTTTTTTGGCATATCGGCCATTCTTGTCGCGCTGATCGGAATCCTTCAGTTTTACGGCATGGACTTTTTGAGGCTGTGGCCAAACCATAGACCTGAACATTACAGGGAAAATTTCTATAACATCCATTTCCGATCCACGCTCGGCAACACGAATATCGTATCGACATACGTATGCGTGGCCGTATTGCTGAGCGGATTCCTGTATATAAAGATGCGGACGAAGCTGAAATATCTCTGGCTTGCGTCAAGCGCCCTGTGTTTTTGGCTCATGGAGCTTGCGGACGCCGATTCTGGGCGCGTTGGCCTCATGGTCGCGATGGTGCTGGCCATACCCCTTGTCGTCGAAAACCTGAAAGTATTGGGAAGGACCCTGATATTGGCGGCGTCGTGGTTATCGGCGTATACGCTGCAAAACTTGTTTTACGATGTGAAGATTCTTGAAAGCAGGACGTTTTCCAGCCTTTTCCTATTTATTGCGGCGGCAGCGGTATTGCTTGCGGCAGGCGCGGTTCTTGTCAAATTCGGGAAGGAAACCGACCGTGACGGCCCTGTGAGATGGAAGCTTGGCGTGATATTGATCGCGGCCTGCCTTGCGGCCGGCATTGCGGGGGTCGAAGTATTGGGCAGGCGGGACGCGGAAGCCGGGAACGCCGGATTCATATATGAAATGCGCGAAATCATGCACGGCAACATTCAGGATGAATTTGGCACAAACAGGGTCTATATATGGCGCAATGCCCTGGAAGCGTATCCAAACCGCCCGTTGATAGGGAGCGGGCCTGACACGTTCGCTCAAGCGTTTTCGAGGGAGGCACAAGGCCCTTACGGCGAATTCTACCAAAACGCGCACAATGAATACATACAAATCCTGATATGCCAGGGCATACTGGGGCTTATATGCTATTTGCTCTTCCTTGCCGCGACGTATATGAAATCGGTTCCGAAAGCGTTCAAAAACCCACTGACGGCGGCAGTATTGGTGGCTTTCACCGGATATTGCGCGCAAGCGTTTTTCAATCTCAGCCTCCCCATCGTAAGCCAACTGCTATGGCTTCTCGCCGGGTTGCTGGCAAACAAAAGCGTCAGAGAAACAGGACTTGATTTAATAACATGACATCAAAGCAAATGACCAATATAGCCCTCGACGCGGCGAGGGCGGAGTACATGGAGCTTCTAATCGGGAACGGCATGACGCCTGGAGAGGAGACGATTCCCGTCGCCTCGACAGCCGGGCGATTGACAGCCGCTCCTGTTTATGCGCGCATCAACGCCCCGCATTACAGCGCAAGCGCGATGGACGGGATAGCGCTTGAAGCGAAGCTGACGGCGGGCGCGGGCGAGAATAACCCTGTGCTTCTCCGAGCCGGCCAATATCACAAAATCGCCACCGGCGGACCCATTCCCGAGGGATGCGATGCCGTTATGATGATCGAAGACGTTGCCCCGGCCGCGGGCGGCGCGATAGAGATTCGTGCCGCTGCCGTTCCCCGGCAGAATATACGTTGGGTCGGGGAGGACATCTGCGCGTTTGAAATGATTTTGCCCTCGTATTCCCGGATAACGCCCTCCGCGATTGGAGCGATGATGGCGGCAGGGGTGACGGAGGTACCTGTAATTAAGCGCCCGGTGGCGGGGTTCATACCGACCGGAGACGAACTCGTGCCCCCGACGTCCGGGCCTCGCGAAGGAGATATCATGGAATTCAACTCCGCGATATTTTCCGCGATGCTGCGCGACTGGGGCGCTCAGACGGTGACATACCCGATAGTCGGGGATGATAGGGAAAAGATTTGCGAAGCGCTGAGAACGGCGCTTTCCGAATGCGATATAGTCATGCTGGGAGCCGGGGCGTCAGCCGGAAGCAAGGATTACTCCGCCGCCGCCATCGCCGAAGTCGGCACGGTTTTATATCATGGATTGGCGATAAGGCCGGGGAAGCCCGCCATCCTCGGATATCGCGGCGAAAAGCCGATAATAGGAGTGCCGGGGCACCCGGTCTCCGGAATTATCATCATAGAGGAACTTGTGCGCCCGATCGTCGAGCGCCTTAGCTGCTCCGGGGGGAAGCCTTTTCAAATCGCAAATGCGATATTATCGAGGCCGGTTCTCTCAACGGCGGAGTATCATGAGTTTGTCCGCGTCCGTTTGGGTTATGTCAAGAAGAAATTAATTGCGTCCCCGCTCAACAGGGGCAGCGGCGTAGTCACCTCGTTCATGAAAGCGGACGGCATTGTCGAGATTCCGCAGGGGATTGAAGGTTATGAAAACGGCGAAACCGTCAGCGTACGCCTGCTGCGTCCTGCGGAGGAGCTGAAAAACAGCCTCGTCGCCGTCGGGAGCCATGACCCGATGCTCGACGAACTGTCGGAACTAATGCGGAGAAAATATGGCGATGTTTCGCTTGCTTCGGCGCATGTCGGCAGCATGGGCGGTCTGATATCCGTGCGAAAGGGCGAGGCACATCTCGCCGGGACGCATTTGCTCGACGAAAAAACCGGCGAATACAACATTTCGTTCATTAAGAAAACCCTGCCGAAAGGCGGAGTGCGGCTTGTCGAATGCGTCAAGCGCACACAGGGTTTTTTGATTCAAAAGGGAAACCCCTTGAATATAACGGGGGTGGGGGACCTGATTCGCGGAGGGTTGCGGTACGTGAACAGGCAGAAGGGGTCCGGAACGCGGATACTGTTCGATTACCTATGCCGTAAAAACGGCGTTGATGTTTCAGAAATCAGCGGATATGGGCGGGAGGAATACACCCACACCTCGGTCGCGGCGCTGATCGCGGACGGATTGGCGGATGCGGGGCTGGGAATATTGTCCGCCGCAAAGCTGTACGGCCTTGATTTTCTTCCGATATGCGATGAGCAATACGACTTGCTTATCCCGGATTTCGCCTGGCATATGCCAATCATGCAAAAACTGCTTGATGTGCTGAAATCGGACGAGTTCAGGCAACGCCTAACAGAACTGGGCGGCTACACAATCGAAACCCCCGGAAGACTCATAGAGGGAATCTTCTAAATGAAAAATAACTCTCAACTCTCCTCTCTCAACTCTCAACTCCCCCCCGATTACGATGTCGTTGTAATCGGGGGCGGGCTGCTCGGATGCTTTGCCGCGAGGAACCTGACGCGCTATAAGCTGAGGGTCGCTCTGCTTGAAAAACGCGAAGACCTATGTACCGGCGTCAGCCGCGCCAACACAGCCATCGTATACAGCGGATGCGACACAAAACCGGGAACCCTGAAAACTGCGCTGTGCGTCAAATCGGCGCAGGGCTTCGCCATGCTTTGCGGCGAACTCGGAGTGAGATACTCGCAATGCGGCTCTCTTATGGTATGCTTCGGCGAACGAGGCGCGAAAGTCTTGAGGGAAAAACTGGAGATAGGCACAGTAAACGGCGTTCGCGGGATGAAACTTTTGGGGCGTGAAGAAACGCTCACCCTTGAACCGAACATAGCGGCGAACGTGCATTCAGCCCTATATGTGCCGGACACAGGCACGGTCATGCCGTGGGAACTTGGCCTCGCGGCGGCGGAAAACGCCGCGCGCAACGGCGCGGAAATCATGCTGAACACGGAAGTTACATCAATTGAGCGGAACGCTCAATCGAGAGGAAAGAGGAAAGAGGAAAGAGGAAAGTTAAGGGACGAAGGTGCGGGAGATGCGAGATATGTTTTTGAGGTTCAGACAAATAATGGGACATATTTAGCTCGGGCGATAGTGAATTGCGGGGGGATGGCGGCGGATGGCATTCTTGGAATGCTGATGGAGCCGACAGTCAGGATCGTCCCCACGGCGGGGGATTATTACGTGCTCGACACTAAGGCGGCGGGGCATATAAGGCACGTCATATTCCACGAACCGGAAGAAAAAGAAAAAGGACTCACGCTGGTCCCGACGGTGGACGGCAACATCCTCGTCGGCCCGACGGAACGTGAGGGCGACGATTACGAAACTACGGCAACGGGCCTGGAAGAACTGCGGGAGCTTGTTTCGCAGGTTATCCCGACTCTCCCGATGGAGCATGTCATACGCTCGTTCGGCGCGGTGAGGCCGAATCCTTACGCGCTCCGCGTGGGCGCGGAGCGCAATGCAGAATGCAGAATGCAGAATGCAGAATTAAGGGACGAGGGGGCGGGGGACGGGTATGTCTTGATTGATAAGAGCATTAACGATTTTTGTGTTGTTGAGGCTGAAGGCGGGGCTTTCGTCAGCCTTGTCGGAGTGAAGACCCCGGGGCTTACATGCGCGAACGAGCTTGGAATCCTCGCGGCGGATAAAATCGCGGCTTTTCTGGGTGCCGCCGAAAATTCGCTCTTCGACCCATTGCGTGGCCCTCTGATTAGATTGAGCGACATGCCTTTGGAGGAAAGGAAAACGCTGACGAATGAAAAGGATGCCGCTTTCAGCAAAATCATATGCCGCTGCAGGAGCGTCTCCGAGGGTGAAATCGTTGAATCCATCCGCAGTTTCCCGGGCGCCGTGACGGTTGACGGCGTAAAACGCAGGACGGGTGCCGGCAGCGGGCGATGTCAGGGCGGATTCTGCGGCCGCCAGGTCGTTGAGCTTCTCGCCCGGCAACTCCAAAAAACCCCCGAGGACATAACAAAAGACGGGGAGGGATCATATTTTTTCGCAGAAAAAATATGAGAATGCAGAATGCAGAATGCAGAATGCAGAATTATTGAAAACTATGACATAGTTGTGATCGGCGGCGGGCCTGCAGGTATGGCCGCAGCATTGGGTGCTGCGGGCGCAACGGAGTTGCGCAAGAATGCAGAATGCAGAATGCAGAATGCAGAATTAGGAGACGGGGGAAACGGGCTCAGGATACTTATCGTTGAGCGTGCGGAGCAGCTTGGCGGCATACTTAACCAATGCACTCATACAGGGTTCGGCATGACATATTTTGGGGAAGAATTGACGGGACAGGAGTATGCTCGCCGATTCAGGGAACGGATCGAATCGTCGCGTGTTGAAGTCCTGACAGATACGATGGTTTTGGAAATCGGCGCTGACAGGACGGTCGCAATGTCCGGCGCCGGGATTCGTTTCAAAAGGATACAAGCCAAATCGGTCGTCCTTGCGACCGGCTGCCGGGAGCGGCCCATCGGCGCATTGCCCGTCACCGGCTCCCGCCCTGCCGGCATCTTTACCGCCGGCGCCGCCCAGAACATGATCAATCTCGGAGGCTATGATATCGGGGATAAGTTTGTGATATTGGGTTCGGGCGACGTCGGGCTTATCGTAGCGCGGGAACTTGCATTGAGGGGCAAAGAAGTCGTCGCGGTGATAGAAAAGGAAGCCGTGTGCGGAGGACTGACAAGAAACCGCATCAACTGCTTGGAAAAACACGGCATACCGCTAATTACAAACGCAACGGTGAGCGCGGTGCATGGAATGCCAAGAGTCAGCGGCGTAACAATGACCGACCAATTCGGCGGCGTACGGGAAATCGCCTGCGACACACTGATAACCTCTGTCGGCCTAATCCCCGAAAGAGACCTTCTTGACGGATTGGTTACACCCCAACTCTCAACTCTCCTCTCTCAACTCTCAACTCCCAACTCTCAACTCTCCTCTCTCAACTCTCAACTCTCAACTCCCCCCGCAACCCCGGATTGGTTGTTTTTGTGCGGAAATGCGGACTTCGTTCATGCGATTGTTGACGGTGTAACGACCGAATCGGAGAAAACCGGCCGAGCCGCCGCAATCGCCGCTCTTTGCTAAATATGAAAATTTCTGTCTGCTCAGAACCGGCGAGGAAGACGTTTATTTTGATTCCGACAGCGGAGCAAGGATGCGGAGCGGCGCGATGTTGAAACAGGATGTTTCTCCATCGCGATAAGGAAACAAAAAAACGTCTTTCGAGCGCAAGGTTCTGAGTAGTTACAAAAATTTACTATTGACAACGATGATTTCAATGTGGAAAATACTAACAAGGGGGATAGAATAAAATGAAAACAAAAGAAGAAACAGCGACGACAAAACTAATGGACGTGGCCCTTCGCATATGGGAACTTCGCGAAGTCAGCGGGTTCACGCGCGAACAAGCATCCGAAAAACTGGGCCTCAGCCTGGAAATGCTTGACAAGTACGAATCAGGCAAGGAAGACCTGCCCTTCTCATTCATCCACAACTGCGCGATGCTCTACGGGGTCGATCTGAGCGACCTCCTGGAAGGAGAAAGCGGCGCCCGCCTGACCACCTACACCGTCATGCGGCGGGGCAAGGGGCGCACCATTTCGCGCGAACAGAACATCGAAGTCCGCGACCTCGCGCCGCGCTTCAGGAACAAAATCGCGGAACCATACTGGGTCACTTATGCCTATTCGGAGGAACAGCAGGATAAGCCGATTCCGTGCGTCTCCCACGGCGGCCACGAATTCGACATCATATACAAAGGGCAGTTGAAAGTTCAAATCGGAGAACACACGGAGATACTTGGTCCCGGCGACAGCATCTATTACAACAGCACGACGCCGCACGGCATGATAGCCGTTGGAGGCGAAGACTGCATATTCTGCGCGATCGTGATACCGGGCGAGTCGGCGGCAGGCGCCGGACAGGAGGCGGTGATGCTCGCCCCCACGGTCATGGCGGGGAAGTACATCTACGAAGACTTCATAGTGACCGACGAGGACGAAAACGGCGCCCTGCGGGCAATATCCTTCAAAGATGCGGACAAATTCAACTTTGCATTTGACTGTGTGGACAAACTCGCAGAAAAAAACCCCGGCAAACTTGCGATGCTGCATATAAGCCGCGACATGACGGAGCGCCGCTTCACATTTGAAGACATGTCGAAAATGTCCTCACGCGCCGCGAATTACTTCCGTTCGCTCGGCGTCAAAAAAGGCGACAAGGTCATGCTCGTCCTCAAGCGCAACTATCAATTCTGGATCGCCATACTCGCGCTCCACAAACTCGGCGCGATAGCGATACCCGCGACGGATCAGCTCCTGCAAAGCGACTTTGAATACCGCTTCAATCTGGGCGAAGTCTCCGCCATCGTGATAACAGGCGAGAGTCAAGCAGCCGAGGAAGCGGAAAAAGCCTTTGAAAATTGCCCGGGCGTGACACTGAGGATGATGGCAAACGGAACCCGCGAAGGTTGGCGCGACTTTGACAGCGAATACATGATGTACCGAAGCGCGTTCGAGCGCGACGCGGACGCATCCAGCGGGGATGACCCCCTTGTCATGTTCTTCTCCTCCGGCACGACGGGGTACCCCAAACTCGCCGAACACTCGCACACATATCCCCTCGGCCATTTCATAACGGCAAAATACTGGCAATGCGTCGACCCGGAAGGAATTCACTTCACGATTTCTGACACCGGCTGGGGCAAATCGCTGTGGGGCAAACTTTACGGCCAGTGGCTTTGCGAAGCGGCGGTGTTCACGTACGATTTCGACCGCTTCGACGCGAACGAAATTCTGGGCATGTTCGCGAAGCACGGGATAACGACCTTCTGCGCCCCGCCTACTATGTACAGATACATGATCCGCGAGGATCTCTCAAAATACGATTTGACTTCGATCAAACACGCGACGACGGCGGGAGAAGCGCTCAACCCCGAGGTGTTCAACGTTTTCAAAAAAGCGACGGGCCTGTCCATTATGGAGGGCTTCGGCCAGACCGAGACGACGGTCATCCTCGGAAACTTCGTGGGCATGTCGCCGAAAGTCGGCTCAATGGGCAAACCCGGCCTGCTCTTTGACGCCGTGATCCTGGACAGCGAAGACAAAGAAGTCGGCGTCGGCGACGTTGGCGAAGTGTGCATCCGCGTCGGCGAAAACAGGCCATGCGGACTCTACAATGGTTATTACCGCGACGAAGAAAGAACGAAAGCGACATGGCACGACGGATTCTACCACACGGGCGACACCGCATGGTGCGACGAAGATGGGTATTACTGGTATGTCGGGCGCGTGGACGACTTGATAAAATCCTCCGGCTACCGCATAGGGCCGTTTGAAATCGAAAGCGTCATAATGGAACTGCCATTCGTCATCGAATGCGGGGTGTCGCCGGTGCCGGACGAAATACGCGGCCAAATCGTAAAAGCCAGCGTCGTGCTCACGCCGGGGACGGAACCGTCGGACGAATTGGCAAAAGAAATTCAGGAGTACGTCAAGACCCACACTGCGCCGTACAAATACCCCCGCGTGGTAGTTTTCCGCGACAGCCTACCCAAGACAATTAACGGAAAAATCCAAAGAAATAAACTGTAAAAACGGCGGCGTGGTAGACTGCCAGGTAGACAAAAACAGGAAATAAGGTACAATAGAAAATCTGTGCTCCGGCATCAATCGGCCGGGGCGCAAATTTTTTATTTACCAAAGGACGGAAATCAAAAATGTCGAGAAAAGTCATCGAAAGAAACATAGCCTATGACGACGAAAAAATGCTGTACTATGTCAACATGGACTATGGAAAGGACTGGCAGGGCAATCGTGTAAAAACCACAAAAACCTTCAAAACGAAAAAAGAAGCGGTCATGGCGATGAAAGTATTTGAAGCGGACAAAGCAAGGCGGCTGCTTGCGACGCCCGCCGGGGAAACGATTGAAAGTTTTGGGCAATATTGGCTGACCTTTGAAAAAGCGGACATACGCATAACGACGAAGTATGCGTACTCAGTCACGCTTAATAACCACATTATCCCGTATTTCAAAGAAAAACCGCTGCAAAAAATCGGGAAAGAGGATATATACAAATATTTCGCATATTTGAAAGAAAATAAAAACCTCAGCCAGAACACCATCAGGAAGCATTATGACATGCTCTGCGGAATCTTTACCTCCGCGGTGCAGGCGGAAAGGATTTTCATATCCCCGATGAAGACGGTGCGCGCGCCGAGGCCGGAGCCGTTCGAGAACCAAATCTATAACCCTCGGCAGATTCTGGAATTGTTCAAAGCGGCCGACGGGGACAGGACTGAGGTCGCGGTGCATCTGGCGGTGTATCTGGGGCTGCGGCGCGGCGAAATCTGCGGGCTGCGCTGGGACAACGTGGACCTTGAGGCCCGCGCCGTGTATATAGTAGACAGCCGCACGATGGCGGGGGCGGCGGTGGTCGACGGCCCGGTGAAAACTGATTCGTCGGAGCGGCGTCTGAAGATACCCGATGGCCTAGTACCGACGCTGGAGGGCGCGCAAGCCCGGAGGGATGCCGACAAACGGGAGCTGGGGAGGCGTTACAGCAATCTGGGGTATGTGTTTTGCTATAGAAACGGGAAGCCATACCGTCCGAATTATCTGTCCGCGCTGTTTTCGCAAATGCTAGAGCGAAACGGGCTGCCGCACATCCGTTTCCACGACCTTCGCCACACGCATGGCTCCATCGCGATCCTCGGCGCTCCGCTGTATGACGTCTCGAAGTCATTAGGCCACAGCCGCCAGGAACTCACGCAGAGGATTTATCTGAAAGAAATAGAAAACGTGAAAAGCGCCGCCGTTGATTCCGTCGACAACGCCCTGAGAACAGCAATGTCATCAAGCTACCTATAGCAAATGTAAAAGCCACCACACTTGCACCGCCCCCTAACTCTCAACTCTCCTCTCTCAACTCTCAACTCAAATCTGTCTACCCACGCGTCTACCCAGCCGCACAACCCGTCCCCCTATTTCCAATTGCATCATTCCCATATATCCCCCCATTCCTCACGTAACATAACTGTAATAATAAATATTCATCTATTTTGTTGACAAACCGCGCACCCTTGTCTATAATTACGGTGAAAGTGCGCCGGGAGGCGCGAGATAAGCGTGCGTAAAAGGAAAAAACAACTATAAATAAGGAGGAA